>Ga0247824_10002628_pt1 | contig 10094 bp, 14 predicted proteins | sample 13C_PalmiticAcid_FD_194412 | JGI IMG/M metagenome (GOLD analysis project Ga0247824, IMG submission 194412) | Soil microbial communities from agricultural site in Penn Yan, New York, United States - 13C_PalmiticAcid_Day48 | ecosystem: Environmental > Terrestrial > Soil > Agricultural land... | reverse complement strand
CCCGGGCGGGTGCTGACGTCATAGCCATCTTGTCCCTTGCGGGAGACCGGCGGGCACCCAACCGCCGTCCGTCAGTGTAGCCCTGTACAACGCTGTACTACACGGACGTGTTGTACAGCGGGGCGGTCAGGTCGTTGCCGGCGGCAGCACCTTGCGCGCGACCCAGGAGACCGCAGCGGTGATCGCCGACCGGGCGGCCAGCGCACCGACCGCGAGCCAGTAGCTCTTGTCCCAGTTGACGTTCGCGAGCAGCGGCGTCACGGCCAGGACGATGGCGGCGAGGACATCGACGCCGAGGGACTGGATCAGGGTGCGGAAGGCCCGGTTACGGGCGTCGGTTGACGCGTCCGCCGGGACGGGGGGATAGGACATGGAGCACTCCTTCTTGGAGCGAGGGGGAATTCAGGGAACCGGCCTGAAACGTGAAGGGCCGGGGTGGTTCAGTCTCAGAAGAGGCACCAGTCCTCGGCGAGGACGTCCGACGCGGTCGGTGCCCACGGCACGAACGATCCGTCGGCGGTGCACAGCATCAGGTACGGCCGGAACCGACACACGGTGCCCTCGTCAAGGCCGGTAGCGTCCGCCGTGTTTTTGTTGATCGGGATGCCATCCGGGTAGCCAGCTTGAAGCACGACGAACTGGTCGGGACCGTTCCAGCTGTGCCGGGTGAGTCTGCCGCGGTTCTTCAGGTGGTCGAGCGCGATCCCGAAGTCGAACCCGATGCTCATGCGTTGATCTCCTTCACGGCGCCGACGCCCTCGAACTGCAAGCGCGCCTGGATGAAGCGGAAGTCCTGGAGTTCACGGCCGGTGTCGTAGACCTTGACGGCGATCTCCGGCATCACGTGCGGGTGGACGTTCCATGACGAGCCCGTGAACCAGAAGAGGTGCTGGAACCGCTTCGTCGGTGCGCCCGTCTGCTTGAGCACGCCGCCGGTACGCAGCAGGCGAGTCAGCTCGTTCACGGTCAGGGTGATGCCGAAGCTCTGCCGCAGCTTCGCGCAGACCTCATCCCACGTGAATGTGTGCGGCTCGTACATCGAGCCCGCGACGAGGCGCGGGTTGAAGACCTGACCGCGCGTCCAGTACGCCTCGATCGCATCAGCGACCTCGGCCTGATACTCAACGAGCTTCCCCCGCACGTGTTCCGCGACCCGCGCGACCGGGATGGTGGCTAGGGCCATGAGGAACGTGCGGACATCGGCCGTGACCATCTCGCGCGGTCGGCCATCCGAACCGCGCACGTCCGTTACAGACGTGCGTGCCCAGTGCTGTTGCTGGATCTTCTTGATCTGCCGGTCGGCGTCGAGGCCGATCGCCTCGAATGCGGGCTTGAGGATGACATACGGCTTGCCGTCGTGCTCGACGGTGAGCACGCTGTCGCCGTGGAACGGTATGCGGACAATCTCGGTCACGTAGACCTCATTCCGAGGGAGCAAGGGGGCTTACAAGCGCCCCGCCCTCCTCGCCGAACGCCCCCTCAGACTCTCTGCGAGGAGAAGCGGGGCGCGACTGTGTAGGCAGACGTCAGTGCCGTCTACCTCGGTGAGTTCTTGCTTTTGGGCACCCCGACCCGCGTGCTACGCGCTACACCTGGACGCGGACGCAGGTCGGGGTACGACGATCAGCTCGCGCCGGTCTTGCCGGGCGGGCTAGCTTGAGGGAGTGGAAGAGCAGGACTAGGGCGTCGGCGGGGTGCCGTGGGGCATGGTGACGTGCTCGTTGACCCGCTGCTCTATGCGCACGACAGCGTCCTTGAGCGAGCCGCCGCCGTTCGGTGTGACCTCGGCCTTGACCCGTGACAAGTCCTGCTCGACAGCGGCCATCCGCTCCATCAATGAAGGGCGGCCCGGGACACCGGGTCGGGCCGGTTCGCCGGCGAAGTCGTCGGCCAGGTGTCCGAGCTTGCGGATTCCACGCCAGACTTTCGTCACGAGCCACCCCAGTGCCATGAGGCCGGCCACGAGGCCAGCGATCCAAGCTGCCGCAGCCTGCACATCCACGTGTACCCCGTTCTGGTTGGTGCTACGCCGTCAGGCGGGTGCCGTTGAGCGCCGCCTTGACCTTGGTGTCGACGATGGCCTCGATGTCGGCGAGGGTCGGCAGGAGCGGGCCCAGCTGTTCGACGACGAGGGCCGCCACGGATGCCGGGTCTAGCCCGCCGGCAGCCGCAGTGCGCTTCACCGCTTCGAGCTGGTCGATCATCCAGTCGACCGGATTCGGCAGCGTCGGCGGGCCGCCGGTCCAGGGCTTGACGAGCACGATCTCCTTACGGTCCTCGGTCTCGCCCGGGCCGCGGTCGTCCTGCAGTCGGGTGCCCATGGCGGTGAGAAACCGCTCGCAGTTGGCGAGGAGGGCTTCCTGTGCTGGCGTCATGTCGTCGTCCTCTCCGGCGGCCGCGCCGCCGACTGCTGCGTTGACCGCGCCGAGCAGGCGGTCCCATGGGAAGTTCGGGCCGGGGTCGGTGTGGTCGGTGCCACCCCACGCGCGGCGCATGTCGTCGTGGCCATAGAAGGCCTTCACCAGCGGGTTGGCCTTCATCTCGGCGACCGAGGCCCGACGTATCTGGAAACCGCGGTAGTCCGGGTCGTTCTTGAGGATGTAGGCGATCCAGCGTCCGACCTCACCCCAGGCGATCGAGGCCAGCCACTTGTCGCGGGACCAGCTGTTCAGGCCGGTGAACTCAATCGCGATCGCGTTCTCGTTGCCGTAGGCGCTGCCGGCGTGGCCCGCTTTGCGGTCGGTGTCGAGCGCCTGCGTGAGGCTGTCTCCGTCGACGTAGGCGTGCGCGCTGGTGCCGTCCTCGCGGTGGCTGGCGTACGACGACTCGGCCTCGTCGGAGGCGGTGTTCGCCGTGGCGTGAATCGCGACGCCGAAGTGCAGGCCGTCGCGGTCGGTGTAGTTGCCGGCGGCCTGGACGAAGCGGAACCCGGGAACCTTCATGCGACCCCCTCGGGCAAATTCATGGTCAGCTCTGGTCGAAGTAGCCGCCGACGAGCTGCGCGACCGTCACCAGCCGACTGCCGACCGGACCGGCTTCGTGTGGCCAACTGTCGCCGGTCGCGGAGCCGCCGGCGATCGTGCCGGTCCACCACACCTGCACCGGCTCCAGGATGCTCGCGTGCCATGAGGTGATGGCTGCGTCGAGGCCGGGGAGATCCTCGACGAGGCTCGCGATTGCGTCAGCCTTGGTCAGGAACGCGCCGTCGTAACGCGCCTCCCCGGCGATCCACGGCGTGCTCCGCGTTTCGACGATGATCCAGTCGTTCATGAAGATGCTCCCCTAGTCCCTGCTGATGAGCTTCACGGACATCGACGGTGCGACGTCGCCGGCGCTCGCACTGGTGTTGAGCGCCGCGCCCGAGTCCTGGATGACGGCCGTCTCCACGTAATCCGTGGTGCCGTTGAGGTGGACCTGGGCACTGCCGATGTTCGACCAGACGTCTGAGGTGGTGGTCTGGAAGTAGTTGCCGGAGCCGTTGACCACGCTGCCGTTCTTGTGGATGCGCACGCCACGGTGCCCGGTGCTGTTGGACGCGAACCCCCCGCGGCCTATCACTTCGTACCAGCCGGCGACTGTCGCCGTGTAGCGGCTCGTATTGACGCTCGTACTGTGCCCGCCGTGTGAATCGACGTCCTCGGTGTCGAAGTTCACCGCAGTCCATGCGCCATGGGGAATCGACTGGTTGGATGTCTGCCGGAGGAACGCGTGCACTGACGTGATCTCCGATGCTCGCAACTTTTGGCCAGCAAGGTACGTCACCGACGCTCCCTAGAGTCCGAGGACGAGCGGCGCCCACAGCGACACAGGGGCGTCAACGAGGTGGGCTTTGACGACGCCATTGACGCTGCGCGTGACGGTGAAGGTCTGTGGCGAGCTGGCGCCGGTGATGTTCGTGACCCGGATCTGCTCGCCGCCCACGTCGATGTCGAACGGAAAGTCATCCGCAGTCGTGGTCCACAACGGGCCCGAGTTGGTCGTCACCGCGAAGCTCGTCGCGGTGGTGGTGATCCCGGCATTGAGCGCTGAGTCGTCGGTGTCGAGGTGGCCGACGAACGCGCCGGTGTCGCCGCTGTCGGAGGCAAGCACGATGATCCGCCACGGTGCGAACGGGCTCAGGTTCGGCTCGACACGCCAGTAGGCCTGGTCCCACTCTTCGGCGTAGCCCTCGACGATCGCGTCAAGGATCCCCGGCGGGTACTGGGAGAACAGACTGCTCACCGTCACGCGCTCGCCGGGAGTAGTTGACAGCCAGGATGTCCACATCTCCGAGTGGTCGATCAGCTGCAGCGACAGTCCCGGGACGCGCATCTCATCAACGGTGCCGAGGTGGACTCTCCACGCCGCCTGATCGGGCAGGTCGGCGTCGGACTGGACATTGACGGCCGCTGACGAGTCATAGCGGCCGTTCGCAGCGATGTGCATCGAGTCCGTGTATTGGCTCGACGCCCCGCCGGGGCGGCTGATCGTCCAGTCGTTACGGACCCGCTGGTCATCCTCTATCGGCAGGAAGGGCAGCTTGACCTGCGACTGCGTGCCACTCAGGGCCAGGGCGACGGGCAGGTTCCAGCGGTCCTGCCCGGCCAAGTAGGTCAGACCGGCGTTGGCGCCGTCGTACAGGATTCCACTGTCGGCCGCCTCGCAGTCCCTGAGCAGAGACAGGAACGGTGCGACCCCCTGCGGGCCCATCCGGATCGTGCCGGTCGTGCTCGACACCGATGCGGTGACGCCCTCTTCGTCGCACAGTCGAGTGATTCGGGCGCCCGCGGTCTCGCCGGCGTGGCCTTGTGCCGCAGTAGCGTGACTCGTCGGGTCGATCACCGAATTGGTGACCGCGAAGTGCCCTAGCCCGTACGACGATGAGGCCGCCAGGAAACCGTTTTGGTTGAGCCTCGCCAGGTCGACCGCTCGGAGGGTACGGCCGGCCAGCGTCCCGGACGCGTAGACGGCACCGTCGAGGTACAGCTGCCAGGCGATATCTGCGCCGCTCTGCGAGGCGGTGATGGCGACATGATGCGTCTGGCCGTCCCACGGGTTGTAGGAGCCGAGTGAGGCGTCGACCAGGGTGTCGAAGAAGAGTTCCGGTTCGTCCGACCTGAAGAGCGCGATGCGGCCATTGGCGAAGAACGAGTTGTGCGGCGACAGTTGGAACAGCCAGTAGTCACCGTTGGTGGCGTACAGCTTGAGGATGTTCATGGCGTTCGGCGTGCTGTAGTCGTCCGGGGCCGGCTCGCCGGTGCCGAAGAAGTAGGCGAATTCCACCGTCCAGGCACTCGACACGGTGCTGCTGACCTGCAGATCCAGAGCGCCGCCGCGGATGAAGTTCGGCATCGTCGCAGCGCCCGTGACGGGCCTCAGGGCCCCGAACTCCGCGGGCCCCGTGGCGAGGAGGCGCACCAGGCTCGTGGCGGCTGATCCGCTGACCGCGACAACATTGCTGGCGGCCGGGCCCTCTTCTAGGGGCCAGTATGCAAACGCGCCTGACGCTTCCAGGGCGCGACGGAGTGAAGACTTCGGTGGGGCGCTTCCTTGCCCCAGTCGGCGGAGACTGCCCGACGCGATGACCGAGACCTCTGCGTAAGCCGCGCTGCCGCTCGGCCATGTCGGCTTGAACTGGTCGATGTAGCCCTGGAACCGCTGGACGTAGCCAGTGCCGCCGGGGTTGAGTGACACGCGGATCGGTGTCTGTCGCCGCACGTTCGGGTAGTACGGCGACGTTGGGTACCGCGGGCTGAACCTCGCGTCCGTGTTTCTCAGCCGGACCCTGCACGTGGCGGGCTGTGTGGTGGATGCCTCATCCGCCCGACCGAAGTTGATACTCACCGATCCGAGCGCGTAGGCGCTGACATCCGTCCACGCCCACGTCGCAGGGTCGGCGGTGAGGTCGGCGCCGAATGCAAGCTCAATTCGGGTGGCAATCCGCGCCATTTATCCCCACCCCGCAGTCGTCCGATCATCCGGTGACGGATTCGCTGCGTTGCGCAACACTGACTGCATGACCACAGCCCTGAACTGGACGGCCACGAAGACTCGAGGCCTGGCATTGGTAATCGCCGGCACGCTCATCGGGTCCGCCGTCACGGCCGGGATCGCCTACTCGTTGACGCCCACGTACGAGAAACTGCCGGCGTGCGCGCATGAAGACGGCAACCCGGACGGCAACCCGTGCTGGTGGACTGACCCGGACACCGGAACTCGGTACTACGTGACGAGCGAGAACTACCGCTAGGCGGCGCTCGCCAAGATCTGTATCTGCCCGGTCCGCACCAGGTTCTGAAAACTGGACGCGAACGCCTGATCGGTGTTTCCAGCGAAGTTGACCGTCACGGCCATCGCCCCACCACCGCCACCGCTTCCGCCACTACGCGACATCTGCGAGATCAGGCGCTGTGTTTGGGTGGCGGTGGAGACGAACTGCCCCATGTTGCCCCAGACGATTTCCGGGCCTTTCTCGCCGACGAGCATCGGGCCGGTGCCCGTGACGGTGCCACCCTCGGCGTAGGCGCTGCCCGTGTTGCGGCGCTGGTCGCCGCTGGAGATCACACCTTCGACGCTGACGTTGCCGACTTGGCGGACCTTGACGGTGACGGTGACTTCCTTGTTGTAGTAGGAGTCCATGAGCTTCTTCGCTGCGGCTGCTGACAGGCCGAGCTTCACCAGCAGGCGTTCGAGGCTGGCCAGCTGCGTGTTGAAAGCGGCGTTGGCTTTGTCGTACGCCTCCTGTGTGCCGCCGCCAGCCTCGATCGCCGCGTCGCGTTGCCGGAGGAGGTCGTCGATCGTCTGGTTGATGAGTTCGAGGTTGTCGCGGCCCTTCTGGGTCGTGACATCGAGCGCGCCAGCACCCTTCTTGAACCCCTCGGCGAGGTCGTCGAGGTCCTGTTCGACGGCGATGGTGGCGTTGGAGAGTCCGAGGATCCGGTCGCGGGTCTCGTTGAACGCGTCGTTGAGCCGCTCGACCGTCGACAGCGCATCGCGGGCCTGCTGGTCGAGGCCGTAGAACGCAGCGGAGCCCTTGTCGCCGATCTCGTCGAAGTTCACCTTGATCTGTTCGGTATCGTCGCGGAACTGGTCCAGCAGGGTGATACCGAGGGATATCCCGCCGGTGCCGATGGCGGCCTCGACCGGATGGTCCTGGATGAAGCCGTACGCCTTCTCTGCGGCACCGGTGAGCTCGCCGAACAGCCGGATGGTGCCGGCGACGACGGTGATGGTGTCGCGGAGCGCCGCGGCGCCGCCTTCGGAGCCGTCGGCGATGGCTTCGAAGGCGTCCCCGGCAGCGTCGCCGAGTTCCACCAGCCCGGCCGAGAGTTCCTTGACGGCTGGCTCGCCCTGCTTGACCAGCGCCGACACGCCGCGGACGATGCCGGTGGCGAGGCCTTCGATGCCGTCCACGAGCGGGCCCACGTACCTCGCGGCGTCGGCGAACGTCTCGTCTAGGTTCCAGCTCTCGATGAGCGGGCCGATGCCGCGGATCGCCGCGAGGGTGGGCTCGGTGAAGACCTCGGTCGCGTCGAGGAATTCCTGCTTGACCGTGCCGGCCGCAACGGACCACTCCTGCTTGAACTTCTCCGGGTCGCCGAGGATCGCGCCGGCGATACCAGCGCCGGCGACACCGAACCCGGCAACGCCGGTAATGGCACCGCCGATGGCGGCGAGGATGGGCCCTGCAGCGGCAGCGCCGAGAGCGCCGCCAGCGGCGAGGACTTGGGGCGGAGCGCCGACACCTGGAAGCCTGGTGCCGGATCCGTCGCCCAGGTTGCTGGCACGCCTGCGCAGTCGACGCAGGAACGATCGGTTGTCCTCGTCGTCCCGGCGGCGCCGATCCTCCTCCTCGCGCCGCAGCTGCGCCCGGCGGGCCTCCTCGGCGAGACGGGCGAGACGCGCCTGGTTGTTCTCGTCCTCGTCCGCGATCCGCCGGCGGATGCCGTTAAGTCTCTGCAGTTCCCGCTGCTGCTCCTGGATCCGGCGCAGAACAGCGGGGTCGCCGCCGCGAGAGTACTCGTCGTTCAGCCGGTCCAACTCACGCCGGACGGCGGCGAGCTCGTGGTCCAGTGTCGCCGCAGACGCGGTCGCCCGCCGGAACTCTGCCCGCAAGCCTTCCGTGACCCGCCGCTCGTCGGAGATCTCCGACAGCCGGTGCTGCAACTGGGCGAGCTCGGCGTTCAATTCTGCCGTGGGGCCGTTGTCGGCGATCTCGCGGTTGACCCGGTCGAGGGCACGCTGCGCGTCGTTGGCCTCGGATTCGAGATGATCGAACGACCGGCTCAACTGGTCGGCGATCCGGGCGGCACGCGCCGAGCCGGTGGCTACGTCGTTGAGCGCCGCGCGGGCGCGTCGGGCGTCGCCGTTGATGTTGAGGTCGAGATCGCGCGCCACGGCCCGCCCCCTCCGGCTACTTGCCCTGCTTCATCCAAAGCCGGATCAGTTGCACACCCGTGTCCCACCGATCGGCCGGAAAGCCGTTCGGCGTCTCGAAGTCACTCAGCCGCAGACTCGGGAAGTAGTGGAGGAACAGCATCTCCATTACTCGGTCGGAGATGTCTCCGTCGTCGGACTCGTCGTAGTCTCCGAATCCGTCGGCGCTTTTCCCTCGTCCACTTCCTCTTCGTCGTCATCGTCGGACCCGAGGTTGATCCTCAGTCCGATCTCGATGACCTCGAACGTGTCGTACGGCACCTTGATCCCGTGTCCCCACAGTGCGAGCCATGCGAGCATGGCGAACACCTCGGGGTCACGGGTGAGCTTCACCCGGACGACCTGCGAGCCGTCCTCGTTGAGCTTGGGCGTGCCGTCGCGGTTGAAGACCAGCTCCGGGACGGCGTTGCCGTCGTCGTCGAGCTCAGGCACACCGGAGAGCTGGTCATAGAACCATTTCAGCGGCTTCTTCGTCTGCTTCTCGAACGCGGCCCGCTGCTTGACGCCGATCTCGGAGAGATTGAACGGAATCTCTTCCGGTGCGCCATATTTCGCGCGGTCTTTCGGGTGCAGTTGGACGGAGCCCATGGGGTATTAGCCTCGCTCGATCGATTGGATGGTCTTGTCGATGGCCTTCTGGCACTCGGCCTTGAACAGGTCGAGGTCGGAGCGGATCTCGTTGTAGAACCACGGCTTACCGGAGTTCGCCGCCCACCTGCTGCGGTTGCCCATGATCGGGTGCCGCCAACGCCTCCCCGAGTCGATGTGGAACGGGAGATTCCTGGCATCGCCGAGCCGGTCAGTGCGCACCACGAACTTCACCCGCGGCGTGTCGGTTCCGGTCCGCACCTCAAGTTCGGTGACGGCCGCGATTCGCCGGCGAAGCCCTTTGCCCGCCCGGTGCTCGCGGAACGCGCGGCCGCCGGCGCGGTAGCCCTTGATCTGCATCGTGGTCATGTTGAGCTTGACCCGCCGCAGAGTGTCTTTGCCGGCTTCCTTGAATGCCTTGGTCAACTCAGCCCGGAGGGTGCCCCTTGCCCGACGCAGGTCCCGGGCGAGGTCGTTGAGCTGCCCGGAACCGACGACGGTAAGGGACAGCATCGGTCAGACCGCCGGAACCCTCGCGACGGTGCTCGCCGCGTTCCAGCTCGACGACACCTCGCCAGCGCCGCTCACGCCGGAGTTGACGCTGAAGTCCGCGAGGACGGTGCCGAAGAAGTACTTCGACGTGTCCAGAGTGTTCGGGTAGATGTACATTTTGCGAGCGATGCCGTCGACCGCCGCAGTGTAGGTCTGCATGGTCGCGTCGTCGGCGAAGCCGCTGAACTCGCCGGACGCGTCCGGAAGCCCGGCCACATAGGTGCGGTTGGAGTCGCCCATCGCGGTGACGTCGACCTTCTCGGTCGTGAAGTTGATCGACCAGTTCGCCATGAAGTTCAGCGGTGCGGCGCTACCGCCGCCGGCGATGTCGAAGTAGATACGGCCATTGCGCCCGTGATACCTGCCCACGGTTTACTCCTTTTCCATGAGCCGCATCAGGGCGGCGGCATTGGTGTCGAACGTGCGGTCTTGCACTGCCTCGCACGCCGCGCGGGCGAGCTCGGCACGCTGGTCGGGGCGGTCGAGGTAGTAGCGGAGCAGCGCGGAGGCTTCCTCCGGTGAGCTGAAGCGGGGCAGCA
>Ga0247824_10002626_pt1 | contig 10095 bp, 8 predicted proteins | sample 13C_PalmiticAcid_FD_194412 | JGI IMG/M metagenome (GOLD analysis project Ga0247824, IMG submission 194412) | Soil microbial communities from agricultural site in Penn Yan, New York, United States - 13C_PalmiticAcid_Day48 | ecosystem: Environmental > Terrestrial > Soil > Agricultural land... | reverse complement strand
GTACTTGACTGTGTCCGACTGTCAGCTTCCTGTTCCTTGTGGTCCTCGTCTTCCAGTCCCCCGTCTCCGAGCATCCAAGCCTCTAAACCCCCATGCTCCCATCCCGACCCCTTCTCCAGATGCGGCGTCCTGAATGCCCCTCCGATTTCGAGTAATGAAATGTGGTACGTACGCTTCGCGCGGAAGAACTCGCCGGAGATGTTGAGGGCCTCGCAGCGGACAACGACGATCTTCTGGCCGTTGAGGAGCTGCTTGGCGACGATGCTGGCCAGGCGGCCCAGCAGGTGGCCCTTGCCATCGATCACGACCTGTTGCGGAAGCTTGTCAGCACTCCTGCTCTTCCGACCTCTTTGCATCGCCCCCGACCATGCCGTCGCCCAGTCGCCTTCGGTGCCGTTGTGTGTTCCCGTTGTTGTGTTCGCGATCTCGGGGCGACCAGCGCTCGCGGAGCTCGCAAGGTGCATCAATTGGGGAGGAGAGGGCGAACATACCACAGACTCGAACGAAGACATTTTGCCGTGGTGACCTGGGCTAAATGAAAGAAAAGAAAAGGTTGATCAGTCACACTCCGGCTGATCGAGTAGCAGCTGGCTGCTTCCTTACCCTTGTGATGGTTGATGGTCGTTCTTCGACTTTTTTGTGTGTGCTGAAAATTGGCCTTGGTGCAGTCAACCCAGCGGAAATGCGCTAGGCCGGATGGGGATCGGGTGGAGGTCTGCAAGCGAGTGCTGATTTCTGCCTGAGGCAGGCAGAGATAGGGTTAGACCTACCGTGCCCGGACAGGCGGGGCACGAGGACCCGTTTCTTCCCCAGACCCACCAGCTGTCTGGCGGCAGGCGAAGTCCCGGCAACCGCTCTCACATCCAACTCCCCCTTCGGGCAAAGAGTGTTGGTTTTGGACATCTTTGGCAAGTCATTCATGAGAACCATCTTGTTGTTGGTGGCTTTTCATTTGGGCATGGGTGCCCTCATAAACCAACCATTAGTTACATTGCTCCCACCGCATTCTTGCGAGAGGAGCCCTGGAGATACGACAGTATTGCCTCGACAAGAACGACGGGGCCAAACCGACTCACCCCGTCTTTCGCATCCCCGGAGATGAAAATGCCTGGATACGTACATAACCCCCAAAAAACACTTCCTACGGCTCGCCATGCATTGCGCACCCATGACCAAGAAAGACAACAGAGCGAGAAGGGCAGAAAGGAGAGGAGATCATTATGTGAGACAGGCGAGAGGCCATGTCTCTCTGAAACGTAGTACCTAAGGAGGGCTGAGTTCTTGATCCGCCCTAAGTCGAACTCTTGAGGGCGGCGTCAATCTTGCTTAAAGTGCTCTGCACGTCATTCACAAGCTGCTTCCTCCTCGCTCGCGCACCTTCTTCCGTCGACGTATCGATGGCGTCCAGCTTCAGCAGGACTTTCTGCAAAACCGTCTCGGAAAGTTTGCGGTGCTCATCCTCGCGTTTCTTGGCGTCCCGGGGAGGACTGGCCGCGAACCCGACACAAAGGGGTCGCCATTGGGTGGCGAAGTCGTCGGCGATGGCATTCAGCTTTTCGATCGGACCGCCGGGCTTGCCGCGGGGGACGGGGACGGCGGGTGGGGCGCTGGCAGCAGAAACAGCTGATCCCGGCGACTGGGTCCGGACTCTCGACGTGCCTCTCCTCCTGTCGTCTGACGACGGCACACCAAGACCGACCTGCGAGCCGCTGTCCCGCGGGCTTCGTTCACCCCACCCGCCAAACCTGCCAACCCTCGGTGAGTGTCTCGGCGGCGAGTTTCGCGCCTCGTACCTCCCTCGCTCATCGTTGCCCACGACCACGACTTCCTCGCTGCTCACGCTGCCAGTGCTGCTCCCTTGAGGCGAGTCTCCAAGGACCATCAGGAGCTCGCTGTTATTCTTGACGCCGTACTCTCGCACTGCCAAGTCGAACTTCTTTAGGCGACGGCCCTTGTAGTAGAGCTTGATGCGTTTCGCCTGGCGTTCCGAAAGATCCAGGATCATGGCGACACGCTCCCGCACATCGCTGGCCAGAAGCTTTCCGTCCCCGATGGAGTATGCCGGGAAGTGCTCGGGGTATGTGACGCCCTGGTACTTTATCAGAATGACATCGTCCTCGGGCCGCGAAGGTACTGAATGAGAGTATTGGTCGTGGATGTGCGACTGGGGCGCGTACGGCCGGGGGATGTTGACGCCATGGTCTTCCAGGTCGGCCGACGTGATGTAGCTGTAGTCGTCATCGGTCACGTTGGGAACGCCGTCCTGGGAGCTGAAGGGTGAGACGGCCCAACGGTTCGAGAACCCATAGCGCCGCATGTTTCCCGACTTCTTGCTGTTCTGTCCCGTACGTGCTGTGACGGCTGGGATGGCACCGAGCAGCAGGATGACGCCCGCGGTGGTGTAGAGCGCAGTCGGCGAAAGGCCGGTCGTTGATTGGAGATACTCGGTCGCACCGGCCAAACGGTCGGCAGTGGTACCCAAGTAAGGCTGCAGCGATGCCGGAAGACTCAGCACTGCCGAAGTAATGTTGCCGGCAAGACTGGCGAACGAGGCACCGGGTGATGCCCAAGCTGCTGAACCGGAAGCCACCTTGGCGACTTTGGAGTGGTCCTACGACAGGATGCCGTCGACCTGATGGGGAGGATGGAGAGAAAAGAAGGGAGACCCGGAGCGCGGGTTATATCAGCCTGCTCGTCGTCGGGTCCGATGGATGCGGCGGCGCAAGGGATCGTGAAGCTTGCTGGGCGAATGCATCAGTCGGTGGAGAGCGGACTGGCAAGCCAATGGCCACGTTTTGGGGCTGGAATCGTCGCCCTTGGAAAGAATGGAAGCACGAGGTCTGTGTTGTCCTCGCACCAGTGTTCCGGAATTGGAAAGAAAACAACGCCTTGCGACGATCACCGCCTTGGGGGCAAAGAGAGGTCACGCCGAGTTGCTGAGTGTGTCTGGTCCCGACAGGCCGATTTTGGGATGGGTGGCGGTCATCTCCAGTCCAGGGCTGCAAGGGTGCCAAATTTCAAAGTCCTGGGATGGGCCGACCCCGTGGTCTGAGGACCCCGCATCAAATGTGGACCCTCGACCCCCACTTGGCTGCCATTCGTCTCCCGCCCAGACTCTGACCAACTGCATGAGAATTGTTCGTTGCGTTTGGTCGAAGTCCACGAACACGCAACAAAGCGGATCGCGATACCGCAATGCAGCAATGCATGCAGCGACAGAACCCCAAGAACCCGAGGACATTGTCCGAAAAGCGTCAATATCCGAGGGGATTGGCTGCCCTATCGAGCAGCGGGGCCGGCGCTGATGCTGATGTGGCAGACAGACTCGTGCTGTGTCCATCCCGTCCTTCACGACAATACACAGGAACAGGGTCTTGAAGACGGGACCCTGCGTCGAATTCATGAGTGTGAGCCGCCGAGCCGCTTCGCTCAGCCGACTGGCCGAGAACCCCACCACGAGGCCCAGATGCGAACGACCATCCCAAGTCGATGTGCTTTGCTTTACGTGTAGTCGTTCCTTGCCCTTCAGTTCGATCTGCGGGCAAATCACAGGCCAGGCCCCAAGACAATGAGGTCATGCCTCCCTCGACGCGAGACTGGCCACTCCGGAACGGGAATGGCCGCGAATAGCCTCGTTTTACCTTTGATGCTCTTTTGGACACCCATATCACTCGCCGCTGTCATGCCCTGCTTGAGTCTCTGGTTGAAGATGCGTCGTTGCGGTTGGCCCAGGACAGCATCAACTTCTCTTCATCGGTTTGCATGTCCGACATGGAACTCGGCCCCTGCTTTGCACGGACCATTTGCGTCATCGGATCTCGGCTCTCGATGGCTGCGTTCCACAAGAGGAAAGGCGGATCTCAAATCCAGGGGCTTGGCGCGGCATCAAATCTGAATCCTCGGCAGGGGATCTTGAGTTTCTGAGGAAGCTTTTCCAACCGATTCCGGGGACGCCTTTTCTCAGTCAGCATTGCTTGCGCATTCTTCTTATTGATTGTTCCAACAACCGAGCTTTAGTAAACTCCGTGCCTGCTTCATTCCCTTCTCGGCTAGTTCCGGTTGACAAATCCGTTGGATGTCGCCATCCGCCGCCCCGATATAGCCCCTAGCCGTCCGTTCCCGCTGCAACCACGACGCAGCCATAAAAAGGAGTCCACTTGCCCCTCACTCCATCGCCATCTTTTTTTCTAGAACGTCACCACCCCGCACCGACATCCATGTCCTTCATCTTCCGCCGCCTATTCGGTTCATCACCATCATCATTCACAATGGAAGCCGCCCAGAAGAAAGCCCAGGCGCTGATCGACGAGAACGCCGTCAGTACGTAGCTCCCCTTTCTTTGTTGACATTCGAATTGCGACTGCAAAGCAGAGGGTTTCTAACACGATTGCCCCCCCATCAGTGGTGTTCAGCAAGTCGTACTGCCCTTACTGTAACAACGCCAAGCGCATCCTCGACGGTCTGGACGCCAAGTACAAGGCCATCGAGCTCAACCAGGAGGACGACGGCGATGACATCCAGAACGCGCTGCAGAAGATGACGGGCCAGCGCACCGTGCCCAACATCTTCATCGGCCAGGTCCACATCGGCGGCAACTCGGATCTCGAGGCGGTCGTCAAGAACGGCAAGAACGGCAAGAAGATCGAGGAGCTGCTGAGGGAGGCCGGCGCTCTCTCGTCGTGAGGGGAATAGCCGGTGGTGGTGTGTTTTTGGGGGGCTTTAGGAGGGATACCCAACATTTGATAGACGGGCCCCAGACGCCCATGATACTCGTTGTGTACAGGATGACGGTTGAAGAATAATTGCTCAATGATACATCAGAGTCTCATCATCATTCGTGCTCCAAGATTTCTAGGTACATTGAGGGTTTCTCTATTGGTGTTGTACATATGTACAGTACATGAAACGTGATACACGGCCAGCATGTGGCTCTCTACACCTTCGCATTCACCACAGGCACAACCTGCGAGGCGACAGTGCCCACCGGCCTCTCCACAAACTCCATGATCCCCTCCACAATGCTCTTGCGCGCCGGCTCGCTCGCGACCTTCTTGCCGGCCAGGTAGGTCAGCCACAGCGCCCGCGACACGCGCTCGTCCTCCACCACGCCGATCAGCTGCCGCCCCGCGGCGCGCCCTTCCTTCTTGTTGGCGCCCGCGTCGTACGCGATGCTCAGCCGCCCCGTCTCGTCCCGCACCAGCAGCAGCTCCTTGCGCTTGGGCACGGTGCCGCGGTTGAAGACGGCGCGGAACTGCCGCATGGCCTCGCCGAACGTGTCGTCGGCCATGGTCGCGGGCCCGGCCTTGGCCTGAATGGCCCGCACGAAGCCGTCGCGCAGGTGGTGGAAGTCGGTGTCGCGCACGGGGATCACGCGGAACGCCGACCGCGCGGGGATGCCCGCGGCCAGCAGCTCGTCCCAGGTGGCCTCGCCCTCGGCCGGGTCGAGGAGCGCGGCCCGCAGCTCGTCGCGCTCGCCGGGTACGAGGGTCGTCGCGATCGGGTTGACCTTCTTGGTGAGGGCGTTTTGCAGGGCCGCGATGTCAGAGGTTGCGATGTAGTAGCCGACGACGTAGACTTGGAGGTTGACGAAGGTGACGGTGCGCAGGCCGAGGCCAACAAGGGTGTATTCGGTGGTGCCGGTGGGGGTTGTGATCGTTTGGGTCGTGAGGGTATCGGGAGAGTCGGGGGACGTAGCGGTTATGGGCGCCGTGTACGCGGGCAGGTCGAGGGTCCGCGGGAAGGTCGGGACGGTGCTGTTGCCCGTCGGCACGATCTCGCGGCCATCTTCGTCGTGGACCACTACTTTGCGGTCGGCAGCATTTGGCGCAGTCAGCGGGTCTGTCGAGGGGAGGCTGCTGTCGAGTTTGACAGGCTTGGACAGCTCGACCTTGAGCTTCCACGCCGTGTAGCAGAAGGAGACGGTGCCGGCGATGGCACCACACCACAGAAAGATGCGTCGGTTGCGATGGTATTGCTCTGTTTGCTCCGAGATGCGCCGGATGTTGAGACTCTCGACGGCGCGGCCCGAAGCCCTCTGCTTCCGGGAAAAGAGTGTCCGGCGGGGGACGTGGACGCGGATGGTGGCCGGGGTGGCCGTCGCAGGCCGGGCAACCCGGCGCAGTGCCGACTGTCGGAACATGGTGATGTCGGTATGGTACGGCTGGAACACAGATCGGCCTGTCTCTCGTGCAATTCAGCGTTGGGTCCGAGTCACTCGCATGAGCTTTGGCGTTGTGGATTGATGGCCTGCCCCGCTCCCGCCCGGCGCCTGGAAAGTCGGGTCGGATGTTGGTTGTCGGAGAATTCACCGAAGCTGCGCCAAAATCGACAATTGACATCATGCCACGCTCGGCCCAGCGTTGCCAAGAACCCGATCGGTCACCAACCCCGAGCTGTTGCAAGCACCAATGATCAGCCGATATGCATGTCTTGCCCGTGTGGCTTCGCATGGCTTCAACTCGAGTCGGGAAGCCGAAGTACTCCCATTGTCCCGTCTTGCACAGGAGATTCAATGCTGAAATGTTGGCGATACGGAAAGTATGAAGTCAACTGTACTGTCTCCTCTTCTCTGCAATGGCGCTCTCAGTTCGCAGCCGCGTCGCGACCTTCGTTGGTGCGTTCACGGGGACTTCATGCTCACCCACAACGGGTGCCTCAGGATCCGAACGAGACGAGCGCCCCGAGGCGCCCGTCACAAGGAAAACCGACTTTGCCTTTGCCCGAGACTCTGCATCGCTCTCAGATAGTATGACCTATTCTTCAAGTCTCTTTACCGTCTCCTGACTCGACAAACTCGTTGGCGCTCGCCTCTGTGCGAGACGAAGGAGAGCGCGGTCTGAGCGCAACCGTCAACTTGATCCAGCTTGACGATGCTGCTTGATTCAGATGTCGCGTCGACTTACCTGGCCCTCCGGCGTATTTTATGGATGACGTTTACGGCATGCGTGGCCCATGAGACCCGGGCCAACGCATCCTTGAATCTGCAGATCTCCAACGATGGATATTGGCGATGGGCCCGCGAGTTCGTCAGTCTTTACACATCGGTGGCCCACAACTCCGACTGCCGATGAAAGTTGGAAGGGAGGCTCAGGAGGGCAGAAACAACCGCGATGGCCTGCATCACATGCTCCGACATCCACATGCCGCTGGTGGCCGGACCCTCCCAGGACTTGCATAGTTAGTCGTGGCGGATGAGGCGTGAATTAGTCTTCGTAAATGTCAGTCACAGACAACCTCGAAGTCAGGCTGAGAGCAGAGTTGCGATCTGTGTTTGGGTTCAGTCTGAGAACCTGGCCCGTGGTCCACCAGAATGGGCCGTTGTCTCCGCAGTGACCTCTGGAATCGCTTAGCGTCCCACTCGCCCTGTCGTGCCGCCTTGCGCCTGCAGCTGCCAACCAGCTTCGTCGAGTCCCGGCCCGTGTGCTTGCCAAGTTTTGCCCTCCATCCTGTCACATCACAGGCGCAAGGACCTACAGAGCGCCGGCGCAGCTGATCCATAGAAGTTGGGCGCAATGCTGGAGTGACACATCAGACTGTTCATCAATAGGCATTTATTAACACTTGATCTCGCCTGATTTGCTCACCTTCGCACTAGATGTGCTTCCATTTTTTTTGACCTCAGAAACAGAAAACAAAAACGGGGAAAATCGATCCGTTTTCCTGTGGTTCCTGGCCCCTTCCCCACCGACTGCTCTGCCAGGCGCCCTTCTGCCTGCCTGCCCACAGTGCCCAGCCAGCTCGCCGCCTCCAGCACCACAAACGCCCCAGGCTATTTTGGGCCCACACTCTCTCTTGCTCTGTCAGCTCAGCCCGACCCCTGCTGCTTGGTCACATTTGACGGCCCCCGGTCGCGCCAACAGCCCACTCCACATCCCACATCAACCGCCGCTGTTGATCGCTCCCCTCACTAACGCCTTCCCCACAACAATCACAACAGTCCGCGTGCTGCGCTGCGGAGCTGTCACCGCAAACACCTGAAACCATGAGACAAGCCGCCTCCATCGACATAATGGCCGGCTCGCTGACGGCGCCGGGCGCCCTCAGCGATCTGGAAGACAACGAGGCGCCCCGCCGACGACTGCCCCAAGACTCGCGCTCGACTTCGTCTGCAAGCTCGCCCGTCCCCCCCGACAACGAAGAGTCCGACTTCTTCCATGGCGCCAACGACTCGCAGTCCTCGCTCGGCGTGCCGAATATCCAGGACATGCAGGTCACCGACGAGTGCCTCCCGCCCATCCAGCGGCTACCGAACGAGATCCACATGGCCATCTTTGGCAAGCTCAGCAGCACCTCGGATCTCTTGCACGTCATCTTGACCTGCAAGCGGTGGTCTCGCAACGCCATCGAGATTCTCTGGCACCGCCCTTCGTGCTCGACATGGGACAATCACGAGTCCATCTGCCAGACTCTCAGCCTCGAGAATCCCTACTTCTCCTACCGCGATTTCGTCCGGCGCCTGAACCTCACCACCCTCGCTGCACGCCTCAACGACGGGAGCGTCATGCCCTTGGCTGGATGCAAACGTATTGAACGCCTGACTCTCACAGGATGCACGAACTTGACCGACTCTGGGCTCATCGCGCTCGTTACCAACAGCAGCCAGCTCTACTCGCTCGATATCTCCCTGGATCCGTCCAAGACCGACACGATCCAGCATGACCACATAACCGAGGCGTCGATCGACGCCGTCACCGAAAACTGCCCGCGGCTGCAGGGCCTGAACATATCCGGTTGCCAGCGGATCTCCAGCGAGAGCTTGGCCCGGCTTGCCCAACGATGCAAGGCAATTAAGAGAGTTGGTGACCTTGGTTTTCCCGCGATGCTGCGGGCTGATATGCTGACATTTCTTCGCAGCTTAAACTCAACGATTGCACGCAGGTCCAAAACGACGCCGTTCTTGCCTTCGCCGAAAACTGCCCCAACATCCTCGAGATCGACCTCCAGCAGTGCCGGCTCGTTGGCAACGAAGCAGTTACCGCGCTCTTCGCCAAAGGCCGGGCGCTCCGGGAGGTCCGCCTGGCTGGCTGCGACCTGGTCGACGATTCCGCCTTCCTTTCGCTCCCGCCCTCGAGGACGTTTGAGCAGCTGCGAATCCTCGATCTCAGCTCGACCCTGGGGATCACTGACCGCGCCATTGAGAAGATCATCGACATGGCGCCACGGCTTAGGAACCTGGTGCTGCAAAAGTGCCGCAACCTCACGGACGCTGCCGTCTATGCCATCTCGCGGCTCGGCAAGAACTTGCACTTTCTGCACATGGGACACTGCGGCCTCATCACGGATGATGGTGTCAAGCGCCTCGTCTCGATGTGCAACAGGATTCGCTACATCGACCTTGGCTGCTGCGTCAACCTCACCGATGAATCGGTCACGAGACTAGCCACTCTTCCCAAGCTAAAGCGAATCGGGCTCGTGAAGTGTGCGAACATCACAGATGCGAGCGTGACAGCCCTGGCGAACGCGAACCGCCGACCCCGAGTGCGCAGGGACGATTATGGCCAACTGATCGTAGGAGAGTACACCACCAGCCAGAGCTGCTTGGAGCGGGTTCACTTGAGTTATTGCACCAATTTGACACAAGCGGTAAACGGCGCCCTCTTTTCCCAACTCGCCGGCGGCTTCCGACTAACTCGTATCTCTAGAGCATCATCCGGCTTCTCAACTCTTGCCCTCGTCTGACTCACCTTAGCTTGACGGGAGTTCAAGCTTTTCTTCGCGAGGATCTCGAAAAGTTCTCCCGTGCCGCACCGCGAGGTAAGGTTCTTTTTACCGACGTTAGCTCTGGCATGTCTTGACTGACAATGTACCTTTCAGAGTTCACGGATCACCAAAGATCAGTTTTCTGCGTTTTCTCCGGCCAGGGAGTCGTCAATCTGCGCAAGCACTTCAACCGACTACTGGCTGCGGAAGAGTCTCGGCGCAACGCGCGGCCGATGAATAGTGAGACTTTCCCTCCTCTGGTGCCCGACAACGCCGGGTTTGGCGGTGGCAACCCGGGGCCGCAAGGTGACGGCGATGTTCCCGAAGATGGGATGGTCATCGACACACATCCATCACTCCACGCCGTGGAAGCGGGGGACGCGCCTTGGGTGGAAC
>Ga0247824_10002625_pt1 | contig 10096 bp, 16 predicted proteins | sample 13C_PalmiticAcid_FD_194412 | JGI IMG/M metagenome (GOLD analysis project Ga0247824, IMG submission 194412) | Soil microbial communities from agricultural site in Penn Yan, New York, United States - 13C_PalmiticAcid_Day48 | ecosystem: Environmental > Terrestrial > Soil > Agricultural land... | reverse complement strand
GCCATCGCTTGTGTTCGTCGTTTGTCCAGAGAGCGAGGCCGCAAAAGAGAAAAAAAAAAAAAAAAAGGGCAACTGAGCTCGAGCCAGACACTGATGGTGTCGCAACGTGGATCATGTCCATCGACCAGCGTGATCCTGAGGACAATTCGAGCAAAAATGCGTATTGATCCGTGTCAAAACAGCCTGCCTTGGATGGTATCGTGGGTGACTTGCAACAAATGGGAAGTTCGAGCGCACTCAATGCTGCCGATCCTCAAGGGCCAAGTTGTTGTACATGGTGGTGTATGGATCAGAGGCATATTGTCCAGACTGCTAGGCAAGAAGGTCGGCGCGACACGAACGAGCGGATGTCAGGAAAAGGATTAACCATTGGCGGCATCCATTGTGATATGGGCGACAGAGGAAGACATGGACAAAGGTTTGCTCCCCTTGTAGGATCCCGAGTTCTGTTCCAAAGCCGACTGCAATGATCCAGCCAATGCTAGGAATTGCGACTGAGACGATGGTGGATCCGATGAAATGTGTCTGGCGGGTGCTCTGGTTCCCTGGATGGTATCTGGCGCCTGGCTCCGAGAAATTGAAACTTGATCAAGGTGAAATCGTCGTTGCACTTGAGATCGAATTGCTGTTGCCTGGCTTGCTCCTCAAGGCGACCAACTGCGAAGGTCTCCATCATTGCACAAAGATAAAGAGCAACTTAGTGGACGATGCTTGACAGGTTTGACAGCTGAGATTGTACCGCCGCTTCATGTAGTTGAAAGACATTCATGGTCCATGACGATGTTGGAGCCCAGGGATTGTCAAGCAAGTAGAACGGAACATGTTCATTGGGACAAGCGTTGAGATCGATCTGGATGGATGAGGGACCGAGGGCACACCTGTCTTTGAAGACTTGTAGAGCAACAACTATAGTGATCCGTGATAGGTCCATCTCGAGATCGATGCTCACCCTTGTGTGATGGCAGCTCATGTCCAGAATGCAACTTGATGAATTGTACGATGTCAAAAAATGCGTATCGACCTGTGCTGTTTGGCAGCCACTGTAACCTCAGAACGCAGTACGATGTGTCATGTTTGCCTTTTTCATTCGATATCCAACAAGAGGGCCAAGGAAAGAACCAACGACGGATATGCTACTAAATATACAAGGAAATTGAGGAGGGCGTCTACATGAGCACGACATTCCATGGTCCAGCAGGTGGTGGACTCAACTCACAGGCAATCGAGAGTGAACTCACCACAGACACATGGACACATTCCAAATCTGTTTCTCTCGATCAGGGCAAGATATGCCCGTCCTCATGAGCCCACACTGTAGCCTTTTGTGCTGAAGCCAAGGATGCCGAGAAAAAAAAGGGTGGTCACCGGCGAAACTGTTGGTAGCTCAGCAATTCGAAATGACTGACTGATGGCTGGATATCTGATGCGGCATCGGAAAAGTCTTGGGTTTCGATACTTTCCTATTTGACAAGTGGTAATTGGATCAATTGAGCTGGTTAGACCACATATCCCCACTTGTAGGTCGTCCATTCTAACGTACACAAGCATATAGAATGCAATCTCTCTTTGCCTTACCCTGCTTGCTTTGAGCGCACACAGACCCGCTTTGCGAACGAGAGCCATCAAGAGGCACCTGTAAAGTTGTTGGTAAGGCTGCTGACGGTCCGCAGATCGATATCCTCAGAGAATCGTGTTGTCTGCTTCAAAAATTGAAGAATCACCATGCGATCCTCGAAATTTGGCGGAGGAACATGCACTAGTCTGTCCAAGCGACCTGTTCGGGTACAATATATGATGAGGGACTGATCCAGAGCAACAAGAGTGCAAAAGTATGACAAGGTCGTGGTCTTACCAGGCCGCAGAATGGATGTGTCGATAGCCTATGGATGATTCGTGGACGCCAATATAACAACTTCTTGGCCACAATTGTCCAGCTCTAGGAGCAATTGGGAGATGAGCTATTGAGGCAAGTGTGCAAGTCTTAGTCTCTTGATCTCACATCAAGGCGATTATAACATGATGGGAGAGACGCGACGATGTTTGTACCTGTTTTCCAAGGTATCTACTCGACTCTCGTGATCCAAAGATGGCTTCTAGTTCATCCAAAAAGACAATGCAGGGGCTGCAACGAGTTGCCATCTTGAATACCTTGGCAATCGCCTTTTCTGATTCTCCTACTTCTGCTTTGATCAAGTTTGGAATCGAGACCGCCATGAAGTTTGCTTCGGATTCTGTTGCGACGGCTTTGGCGAGCAGTGTCTTTCCTGTACCAGGTGGACCATATCTATCTCCACGGTTGAAAAGACAAGGGGCCAATCGTTAGTGGATGCGCCCAGGCAGCAGTAATGTAAAAAGGAGGTGCCCATTGACCAAAGTACGTACAGTAGTACTCCCTTGGAGGGACTGATACCCAAACGTGCGTAGGCCTCGACGTGCTTGTATACCAAAATGACGGATCTCCAATGTCCTCTATCGCATGAGAAAAAGTCATAAAACAAGCGTCAGTTATAGTTTGCGACGGAAGAGCCCAGAATGCAAAAAAAAAAAAAAAAACAAGCGCCACAGTACCTTGACACTTTCCAGGCCTCCAATGTCCGAACATCAAATGGGATCCACCTTCTACACGCTTGTGCTCTGCCTCAAAGCCGAGACCTTGATCGATTGCATGGCTTCTTCAAAGTCCTTGATAGCCAACTGATCCATCCCAAGGTCGTCACGATTTGCAATGATTGTTGCCTGCCTACAAAGCGCATCCAGATCTGCAGCCAAGTGTCCATGGCACGTTATTGAGATGGTATCCAATGGGTCCTTTTGCGTCGGCGCCAGAATGGACTGTGCCTCCAGTGATGAGGGGACCAGGGTTGCGTCTTGTCGTTGATGAGGCAATGTCATGCCGTGATTGGCTGTGCAGGCCCTCAAGATCATGTAGCGCTCTTCAGGGGTTGGGATATCCAGTTTAATGGTATCATCAAAGAGAGAGGTGACACCTGGATCTAACACCCGTGCATCTTGCGTCAAGCGCAGCACCATCACCCTAGGCCTTGGAGCTGTTGCTGCTATGGCAGGGGAAGTGGTGCTTGTGTCGTCCAGAGTGAAGGAGGTTTGGAGATTGGCAAGGTCTTGTATGCAAGCTTGAAACGCGTGGGAACAAATGTTCGTCCAACGTCATGGACGCGGTACAATGTTCGTGGCAGACGTCGTAAAGATGCACCCACTTACCCACAGCGCTTGCATGAGGTTTGCTCGATGCCAGGTACGACATGAGACCCTTGAGCAAGTCTCCTGAATCCACCACTGCAAGGTTTCCGATGGTGTTCGTGGCTGTATACTAGACACCGTACTTTTTGCAGAGAGCGTTGACGAGGTAGGATTTGCCTGTCAGTACCGTCAAAAAAAGAAGGTCGTGTCAAAAGATGGAACAGGCGGCATGGGGTGCTTGGATCAACACGTCGCCCTGTCCTTTAAAGCAAGTAGACGCCATACCAGAATACTAGAACCGGATTCGCCCTTGACCAGTGCTTGAGGGAGACAAGAAGGCTTTGCAGAGCTGTGCGTAGGGAGTGAGCTTTGAACGATGAGCTGGAAGGCCTGTTCGAGTCGCAGGGTAGCCTCGCTGAGGGGAATGAGCAGACTGTTCATGGCAAGAGTGGAATGACCTGACAGTGTTGATCTGGCTTGGTGACGCGAAGGAAGGGATCCAGGGAAAGAAAAATTGTTGGTGGCACACGGTCACCACATTTTTTTGCATGTGCGAAGGGGAGCCGAAGAGTGGGTGCACCCTCATGTAGCCGTGTATCGCGCGATGAAGGGCCAGGATCCGGAGCGCAGTGTCCAGGAACACGTCGAAGGCATCAGAGTGAAGGAGAGGTGAAGAGGGGAAGAGGTGAGAAAAAGAGAAAGATCAAAAAGACGAAAGAAAGATACTCTACTCAGTGCTGGATGGTGCATGAAGGGCGCAAATGTTCGAAAGGGCGCGTTTGCTTCGACAAAGATTTCCAGGGGCACCCACAGCACCTTTTTTTTCCCACCACTCTCCTCTCCCATCGTCCACCACGACACACTCCCTCTTCCACCCACTCCCACGCAGAATCGCCCCATCGTCTCACCACCTTTTGCACCCCCCCTCATAGGCACTTACTCTTCGGCAACTCTAGCTTCACACTTCTCCAGTCCTCATGCCGTCAACCTTCATGAATAAACTCCCATCCTTCTTGAGAATCGTCTCTTGCCTCGCTTGAGAGGAACAATGTTTGCGTGCTTACAAGGACTTTGAATTGTCGGTCGCTGCATAGGTCCTCTCGTCGCTCCTTGTCAGTCTTCCTGGTGCACCAGCAACGAGCATGGATGGTGCTGATACACTTGGTATCCAGGATCATGGATATGGCATCCAAGAACAAGCGGACTGGCATATGGAAATACTGGATCATTGCCTCGTGCCATCAAACTGCACGAGTTCTTGTTGCCCAGCAAAGCGATATGCAGCAGCCTCTGGCCCACTAGACCCTGCTGCTGAACAACACCAAATCAGACATTCGAACCGTACCCTATTCCTCGGCTGTCACCTCCAGCTTGCAAAGCATCAACGACATTCAACATCCCTTCAACTTCACCCAGGCAGCGTGGATCAAATGCTCTCACGATCCTTAGGATACTAAGGTTCCCTATCTTTGTCGCATGTGTCGGCCGATCCCTTTATCACAATCGATCCAGACGGATGTACTTGATCAGCCCTCTTCGAGTTTGGAAGCCTTGTCAGACGCTCTCAAACCAGGGACCAAGTCATGACATCGAAAATGCCTCTGCCAATAGACACAATGCCATCGATAAGCATTCAGAGTGCGCAGGAGGCAACCAGGTCCTGGAATGACGCCACTCTTTGTCGGCTGGATATCCTCTTCAAGTTCAAAGAACGAGGACAAAGCCATGGGAAACTTGTACCAGACTCGCACTACCGAAGAACATGTCAAGTGGATCTGCATCGATCATCACCGCAAGAACAACCACGAGAAAGTGGCGAAAGCATTCATCAACACAGTGAAAGGACCGCTGGACGATAACAAGGGTCGCATACATGTAAAAGTGGCACCCCTACCAAGAGTGCAAGCGGGATCAGCTCCATCAAACTCTGGAGAAGGCAAGATTGGTCTTTAGGCTTAGGCCTGATCTTGACTTGAGACGACACATCTCTAAGCGACTTCAAGGCTGCAAGCTACGCTACCCAAAACTTGCTTTAGTATGCCGGATCTGAGGGCTGCGCTACCAGGAAGGGGACCGACCAGTGACATGTTTGACCGCAGTCAACGATACAGCCCGTTATCAATCATGCGACAGCGATCCATCCAGACCTTCCTTTTTTTTAAACGACAGGCCTCAGGACTTTAATTGATCTTCATCACTTCAAGGCTGAGGGTTTGTGGCGGAAAAAAGTTCGACACGCTGGTATTGAGCAGGAGCAAGCTGGATGTGATCTACCGTGGATCCCCTTGATCAAAGCCCTTTGACTGAAGCAGGCTGGTCGACCATGTGAGGCACTTGTCACCAACATTTCAAGTTTCGTTGGTCAGTCCGAATTGCGCAACCTGTATATCAAAGAAGGGCGAAGGGCGCGTGCACATTCTCGAGCTCGATTTGATGGAGACACCTTCGCCAGCTCGAAGCGAGGACACCTGGCGATCAGCGCGTTGAGGGCCTTGCTCTATGATGTGGACCACATTGTGGGCAAAGTCGATCTGAAGACAACCCATCTCATCATTGGAAGACTTCCATCCCGTGGACATTCAGGTATGTACCCGGCAGATTTTGTGTGGTGAATGTTTATTCAATTTAAGGAAATCTATTTCTCACTCTTCATGATAGGGCCCACTGGGTCCACCTGGAGACAGGGGCCACAGTGAAAACCACCCAAGTAAGCCATCAAAGTTAGCCAGCAAAGTTACGGATTCTTACTTCAAGTACAAGACTAGTAGCGAAGTACCTGGCAAACACGCCAAAGATATTCTGGAAAAGAGAAAGCGTGGAACTCATTGTTCACACGTTCACAACATGATCTGAATGATCTCGTTCGCTTGATCGCGATTAATGCAGTCCCACCTTCATGAACCTTACCTTGGCGTCTACCTCGAGTGTTTTCCCCCCATGCATTGCTCAATAGCTCTACGAGCCCCGTTCGCGCGCGTGGCCACCGGATGATGAAGTCGGCATGAATACAGCTCGTCAAGGATACCTCAGTCTTGCTTGTAGTAATGTGTACCCAACTTTAGCTGCTTCGAGTGAAGATTCGATCCTCGATTGCAACAATTGTCCACCCCCATGCTGAAGGCCCAGAATATGTTCCAACGACTTGGCATGGTTTACGGTCAATGCAGGTTTTGTCAATCGCGACCTTGGTGACATTCCCCTTGAAAATCGAGGGTCTGGCGGCATCTCTCATCGGTTGCACGATTGGGATCCACAAACAGAGCCTGCCTGCTCCTGATAATGATACGAATCTGTACGACACAATGGCGACAACGCTCCATCTAGAACGCCCGTTGGCTAATGGAGCCGTACTCAAGTGGCATGGCCCAGGCTATGGACGGCTTCACCAACGCAAGGGATGGCCTAAAATCCTGCGCGTTCTATTGAGCGTGTCGTGTGCAAGCGATACAGACGCTCAGTCTGACCGGTATCAATCGTCTCGGTCCGCATTTCGTTCCTTGGCTTCCAAAGGAAATGGGAAAGAGTTCTGTTGGCTTGCAACAGGTCCCCGAGGTGCTTCAGCCTTTCCAGCTATCATTGTTACACTTGCTTTGGTTCCTAAGGTTCTTGTTCTCAGTGCAGCCAGTGCTGGTTCTCGGTACACGTTCTGCAAATCGGCTCCGGTATATAACTCCGTCTATTCATCGCAGAAACGAAGGAAAAAAAGTCAATGTCGATAGATTCAACAACGTCTCCTTGACCAAATGTCTTGACGAGGGCACCGCAAATCTTACCATCTGTGCAGTGGCATCCAGATCGACATCCAACTGGACATGTATGTTTGTCCTTCCTGCGTGCCCCGTCGTGACAGTCGAGAATGTGGGTGTTCAAGGTGTGCTTGTGCATGTATCTTTTGCGACAAACTTGGCAGTCGACGGCTTGTTCTTCTTCGTCCTTTGGAGTCGAGGGTCAGGGCATCCTGGTTGGAATAACAGTTACAAATGGTGAGCCTATCAATGGTGCTCACGGATTGATAACACAAGGATGAATTACAGCACAACGGATTGATGGATTGACAACGCAACAGATTGACAGCAAAACGGATTGATATTAACAGCACGACGATTGACAGCACGACGGATTGACGGATTGACAGAACGGATTGACAGAACGACGGATTGATGGATTGACAGCACTGACCGGAGAGAAGTGGACAGGAAGTTGAGTTGAGGGAGGCCGAGCAGAAGGTTTGTGAGAAGACAGTTCTGGCCGGAGAAAAGAGACGAGAACAGCAGCGAGGTTGAATTGAGGAGGCCAAGAGAAGGTTTGTGAGAAAAACAGAGCAGTGGAAATGAGGATTTCAACGTGTCGTGAACAAGACCTCGTTTGGAGCACCTTCACCTCGTTCAACTTGAAACTCATGCCTTTCACTCAAAAACAAAGATACACCCACACGCATGCGTAGAGCTCTGCTCCTGCCATTTCTCTTTCGATTGAGGTGCTTTTCATCTTGTTGGGACCACTCAATGGTGCGAAAAAAGTGTTTTTCTGATGACAGTTCGAAATGAAAATAAGGTTTGGTGTGAAAGTGTGTTTTAATTTGACAATCCCAGCTACACCAGTAAGGTACTCACACATTTCGGGGTCTCGTCTGTGATGCAGTGAGTGATCAATTGCTTGAGACAGTCGACTATCGAGTTGTGAACAGAGACAAGATTCATCGACTCCAACTCGGGGAAGTTTTGAAGAGTTGTGTGTTGGGACAATCGATGCTTGAGGGATCTGGGCGCCACGACGAGCGGCCCTCGTCATTCCTTGCAGCCCTCGTCATTCCTTGCAGCTTAGAAGACTCAATGAATCCAGCACAGCATCTGGGTTGCATTGTCGGCACTAGGCTCCTGCACTGCACGCATGACTTGAGTGATCTTTTCCAACCTCGAGGCGATCTGCTCCATCGCTTCTTCGGGTGTTTGTATCTCCTTGCAGGACCACTCTTGGTGCACATGGAGAGTTTTTTGTTGAGAGCAATGATTCGAATACTGCGATAAGACGACAATGTGGGACACGGTTTGTTGAGTTTTGAGAGACGGAGAAGAATGTCGCAAGAGGAAGAAGACGCTAGATATGTATAAAATAGGCCCAAGAGCCGGATATCGTCGATGAGTATCTATGCCAGAAGCCTTCAACGGTATCTACACATTTCCAAAGCTGCATGTGGACGTTGCGCATACCTCTGCTGGTCAGGCTTTTGCGACCATACGAACAAGATTTCCTTGGCTGACAAGCGCCTTTTGCTTCTACCACGATCACGACGTACTCGTGCTCTTTGCGGTTCTCACTATTCACCAGAAACAATGACATATAAAGTTCAATAAAGAGGTAGCGACCAGGCAGTACTTTTAAACAGCAACGCGTCGTCGTCGCTTACCACCTTAGGCCCAGAACGTGAATCCATCACTGAAAAGTCCTCGCTCTAGCATCACTCCAAAGTTCTGGCGGAAATCCGATGGAGATTCGGACGACGACTCGATATCCGTGGATAGATGGTACCATCAAAGGTGTCAAATACTGTTTGGGCCCTTTGTGACAGAAATCGTGTTTTGCCAGTCGACTCGTGCGTGTTACATCGTTGCCAGATCTACTAGCCGATAACTCGGATGGCAATGTAGATTCTTCACCGCCTGAACTGTCGTTCGAGACAGCACCATCGTGTCATCCGTGTTGGTGGTTGTTGGATATCAGATGCAGGGCTCGTTGACACGGTGAGATGGGTGCGATGATGGGACAGCTGGGGCAGACATCTTGGTCACTGGAAGCGGAAAGCCATCGGTTGTGTTCGCCGTTTGTCCAAAGAGCGAGGCCGCAAAAATGGGCTCATACATGTAGATGGACCTGCAGGTCAAATACTGTTGGTGTCGCGATGTAGACCATGTCCATCGACCAGCGGAGCGTGATCCTGTGGACAATTCGAGCTGTAGTCCGTATTGATCCGTGTCAAATAGCTGCCTGCCTTGGATGGTATCGTGGATGACTCGTCAACACATGAAAAGTTCGAGTGCACTCAATGCTGCCAATTCTGAAAGGCGAAGTTGTTGTCCAAGGCGGTGCATGAATCGTGGGCATATCATCCAGACTCTTAGGCAAGAAGGTCAGCGCGACACGAACGAGCAGATTTCAGGAGAAAGATTGACCTTTGGCGGCATCCAACATGATATGAGTGACAAGGAGGACATGGGCAAAGGTTTTGTTCGCCTTGTAGGATCCGAGTTCTGCTTCAAAGGTGATTGCAACAATCCAGGTCAATGCTAGGAATGGTGACTGAGACGATGTTGGATCAAATGAATGTGTCCGGCAGGTCTTCAGGTTCCCTGGATGATATCTAGCGCCTTGCTCCGAGAAATGAAGCTTGATCAAAGCGAAATCGTCGTTGCATTTGACATCGAATTGCTGATGTCTGGCTTGATGCTCGAGGTGGCCGACGTACACTAGTCTGTTCAAGCGACCTGTTCGGATGCAATATGTGATGAGGGACTGATCCAGAGCAACAAGAACGCAGAAGCAGGACAAGGCTGTGGCCTTACCTGGCTGCAGAATGGACGTGTCGATAGCATCTGGGCGATTCGTAGCTGCCAAGGATAACAACTTCTTGGCCACAATTGTCCAGCCCAGGAGCAATTGGGAGATGAGCTATCCAGGCAAGTGTGCACGTCTTTGTTTCTTGATCTCACATCAAGGCGATCATAAATGATAAGAGAGACGCGACGGTGTTGGTGCCTGTTTCCCAAGGCCACGGCTCGACTCTCATGATTCAAAGATGGCTTCTAGTTCATCCAATAAGATAATGCAAGGACTGCAACGAGTTGCCATCTTGAATACCTTGGCAATCGCCTTTTCTGATTCTCCTACTTCTCCTTTGATC
>Ga0247824_10002624_pt1 | contig 10096 bp, 8 predicted proteins | sample 13C_PalmiticAcid_FD_194412 | JGI IMG/M metagenome (GOLD analysis project Ga0247824, IMG submission 194412) | Soil microbial communities from agricultural site in Penn Yan, New York, United States - 13C_PalmiticAcid_Day48 | ecosystem: Environmental > Terrestrial > Soil > Agricultural land... | reverse complement strand
GAGGCTTCGAAGAAGGTCTATCCTAGGGCAATAACGCAATTGTTCAACGCAACCCCTGAGCATAGTCACATCGCGGACCGCGTTGTGTTCGCTGTTGGTTCATGCTTGACGGTTCATATCCATCAGTTTCCTTGCGACTCGGCTTACAAATTCCATCACAGAGACAGGACGAAGATGGGAAAGCCCCGACTTGACATGATATCTGGGAAAGCCCCGACTTGACATGATACGCATCAGTTGGCTCTGGCATAGGTTAGAGCTGACTGGATAGCGTTTGACGCGTGCTGCGCTGGCAAGCCAGTCAGTATCAATATTCTTCCCGCGGCGGGACCGGCCAGTTGCCATTGACAGCGGCGGCTTCGGATAAGGAAAACCTTGGCCGTTCACCCCGGCTCAAGCCCTGGCAAGGTGTGCTCAAGACACCAACAACGTGGGGGATCCTTCGTACCAAGGACAGCTGTTGGCAATTTCACACATCCTGCATCGAGGCGGCGCATCGAGACGGCTCTCGGATGCGGTGGCCGCTGCTAGGGTGAAGAGAGGACGGGGTAGGAGGGCCAAGGCATTTGAAAGAGTTCATTCCGGCTTTCCCGTCATCTCTTGGGATAATCTTGTCGAGTACAAAAGCCACAGCCGGAGTCCTCAGGGGTCAGACCATTTCAATGCATGAGATTATCGTGTAAAGCCAGAGCGTCTGTTTCATTAGAGTAGAGAATCATGGCTTCAAAGTTCTACGCGCTCTCTTTCCTGACCTCGGTCGTCATTTGGTTGACTATACATGCCCCTTTTGCCTTTTCCTTGGATATACGCAACCCCATTCCCAGCCTGGCCTCACGACAAGCCCATGTCAACACCACCGGATCTGTCTATGCGCCTCCCCGCCTCCGGAATGCGACCGCAGCAGACATCGAGAAGGCAAGGGCCATTGTCAACAGCGCCCTGAGCGAGGCTGCTGCACGCAACAAGGCTCGTCTTGCCAATCCTTCCCGAAACAAGTACAACCTCAAGCCCGGCACTGCAACTGGCGAGGCAGCGGTCAAGCGCTCCGGAGTGGAAACACTCGACTCAGATCCCCCGCCTTTGCTTGACATCACGCAAGAGATAGCTGATGCTGCGGCGCTGCTGGCCGAAGCCGACGCTTATGCCAAGGTGAACGGCTCGGCTCCGTCGCCCACACTCCGCAAGCGTGCTGGCTTCTGGATGGAAGATATCAGTCGTAAAGGAAGTTGGCCGTTCAAGAATGATGGAGGCTACCAGGTATGTTCAATTAGTATCACTTCCGGCAATACCTGCCTTTTACTCCTCTTCATCAGCAGTGGCACATAAGGAGCCAAGATTGTTCTGACAATCGCATGTCTAGGTGTTCCGAAATGTCAAAGACTTTGGTGCCGTTGGCGATGGCGTGACCGTAAGTCCTCCTGGCTGTCATGCGACACGGTCCATGGCTCACCTGAACCTCCCAAACACTTGATCATTCACTGAACCAATCTGGACAGGATGATACTGCAGCCATCAAAAGCGCCATCAACTCCACTCGCAGCCGTCGGTGTGCCGAGGGTTGCAACGGCTCGACTCTGCACAATGCTGTTGTGTACTTCCCTTCAGGTAATTTTTCGGGGGGGCGAGGCGCTCAAGGGGCTGGTCAGCCCTGCGGTCCTGTGTTGGCGACCGCTGATTACCTGATGTCCGGCGAGCATGCTGACATGGCTTTTCAGGCACATACTTGGTCTCCAGCTCCATATATGCACTCTTCGGGACGCAGATGATTGGTAACGTAGGAGAATCCTCCCCCCTGACCTGACTATGCTCGGACATTTTCCTGCCAGGCAGCACGCACTGAGACAAAGTACAGCCCAATGACCCGCCGGTCATCAAAGGTGCCCCGTCTTTTGTTGGACTCGGTGTATTTTCCACCGATGAATATGTGCCCAACGGCGGCACCGGCCCTGACGGAAACGCCAAGGAATGGTACATCAACACGGTAGGCCATCCTCAACACGGTCCTCCTTTTGTGTGGGTTTCTCCTTGAACACTACATGTAGCTGACCAACCACCCAAGGCCAACTTCTATCGACAAATCCGAAACTTCAAGTTCGACATCACCCAGACCAACCCATATGCCTACATTTGTGCCATTCATTACCAGGTAGCGCAGGCGACCAGCTTGTCCAACGTCGAGTTCAATGTCGCCCCTCCTCCCACGACTCAACAGGCAATTTGTAAGGCTTTTTCAACGAAGAACTGAAGTCCGGGTGGACAAAGTGCAGTCACTGATTCTTTCTTAGTTGCTGAAAATGGGAGTGGTGGTGTCATGAGCGACTTGGTCTTCAACGGCGGCAATTTTGGCATCTGTACGTTCCCCCCGGGTTGCCGACATGCTGTACCTTGTGCGCCTACTCAAGGCACCCAAGGTCGGCAGCGATGGTAGTTTTTTGTTAGGTATGCTAATGAACTGGTGCGTGCAGATGGTGGTAGCCAGCAATTTACAGCTCAGCGACTAACGTTCAAGAACTGTGAAACTGCCGTCCAGCTCATTTGGGACTGGGGATGGGTCAGTGTCCTTGTCTAACCTCAATTTTGCAGAGCAACGAACTTGGGCTGACTATCTTTGCAGACCTGGAAGAGCATTGATATTTCCGGCTGTACGACTGGGTTCAAACTCATCTCTGAGGATGGTACCCACCATACGGGGTCCATGTTGCTGATGGATTCCAAGTTCACCAACACTGGCACCGCCATCTTGACATTCCCAGCCACGAAGGAACTCGCTCGGGGAACCACTGGCATTACCCTTGACAACGTTGCCTTTGCTAGCGTCAAAAACGCGGTGGTGGACACGGAAGGCAAGTCGTATCTCGCTGCGAGCGTTGGCAGTGTTGATACGTGGGTCCTCGGACCAATCTACTCTGACGGCCGAGTCAGGGGTGACTCTCTTTCCATGTCCTATGTCACCCCTCGTGAGAAGTCCCTGCTTGGATCCTCAGTGTCGGGGCTTCCAAAGGCGCCGTTCTTTGAGAGAGCAAGACCTCAATATGGAGGTGAGGGAGCTGGGTCCTTCGTTCACATGAAGGACTATGCCAAAGGTATTGAGAATCACCTCACTCCAACTTTTGCCCTGGGCATGCTAACCCGACGCTAGGTGACGGGTCCACCGATGACACCGCGGGCTTTCAGAAGGCACTTGACGACAACGCAGGCTCAAAAATCATCTTCGTCGACGCCGGGTCATACATCCTGACCGATACGGTCACGATTCCCGCGGGAACCAGGATTGTGGGTGAGGCTTGGTCCCAGCTGGTGGCCTCCGGGAACAAGTTTGGTGATGCTTCGTACGTCCAACCTCTCCGTGTCACAGACAGTGAGCTCCATGTGCTCCATTGCGGTAGACTGACGGGCCGCAATTTAGCAACCCTCGTCCTCTCATTCGAGTGGGGAAGAAGGGCGACGTGGGGAGTGTAGAGATACAGGATCTCCTCTTTACCTCCAAGGGAGCGACTCCCGGCGCTGTGTTCGTCGAATGGAACATCAAGGCCAGCTCGCCCGGAGCCGCCGCCATGTGGGGTAAGTCATTTTTACCTAGCCACATGCATCCGATGCATGTCTTGCACGGGGGGACGCAGGGGACGCAGAAAGCTGACATTCTCGCATCACAGATAGCCATGTCCGCCTTGGCGGCGCTGAGGGCACGAAACTCACCTCCAAGGAGTGCCCTCCTTCCACGTCCGGGACGAACAGTGGGTGCAATGTGGGCAGTCTGATGATGCACCTGAAAGAAGGTGCTTCAGCTTTGCTGGACAACGTCTGGCTTTGGCTGGCGGACCACGACATCGACGACCCGAATTGGGCCGATGACAATAACAACATGGTGATGTCCCCTGACCCAAACTCAAGTTCCCTACTATTGTCGCTCAGCCCCAATTCCCTATGGTTCACATCGCGCCCAAGTAACACCTCCCTCCTCCCCTCCCCTTCCCCCGACCTCTCTTCCTTCCCGCCCGGGCCGAACCAACGTGAGCGTGCGTGAAAGGCGCAAGGCCGCAGGTCTTTCGTCAAGCGTGAAGACGAAATGAGGCTAACACGAACTCTGCGGTTATCCAGGTACAAATGTCTGCATATGTCGCTCGTGGCTTGCTTGTGGAGAGCACCGATGCAACCTGGCTGTACGGAACGTCTTCCGAACACGCTGTGATGTATCAGTACAACTTTTGGAAGGCAAAGAACGTCTTTGCTGGGATGATCCAGACTGAATCACCCTATTACCAGCCCACCCCCAAGCCCCCGGCTCCGTTTGCTGGGACGGTTGGCCAATTTCCTGGTGATTGGAGATATGACTGTCAGAGCAGTGGGGCTTCTGGCTGTGATGCCTCCTGGGCTCTCCTGATCCGAAACTCGACTGAGATCTTCATCGCCGGTGCGGGCCTCTACTCTTGGTTTACGACCTACACTCAAGACTGTGGTAAGTTGCGAGACGCGCCCAAACCCCAGTTCCCGACATCCTGGATATCTCTTCCAATCTAACAACGTCAGTCGATACAATGAATTGTCAGAAGAGCTTGGCTCTCATTGCCAACAATTTTGAACACGTCCGAATCCACAACCTCATCACCATCGGCGCAACCAACATGATCGAATCGGACGGCTACCAGATCAAGTCTGCAGACAACCTGGCTGTCGATTTCCATCCTTACTGGAGCCAGATCTCGGTGTTCGATCCAATTCAGAACGAGCCGGACCGGTGCCGCGACCGGCTGACGGAGCCGGGCAGCGACGACCCTCAGCAGGACGGCCACTACCCACCTGCTCTCCCCGTGGGGACCAATTTGCCTGCGCTTCCGACCAAAAACTACCTCACGATTGTGAACGGAACGCCATATCGCTTCAGGCTCACTAGCACCCACACCAACCAGATGAAAGATTGGGAGTGGCATGATATTCCAGCGGGTGAGTCCAGACATCCCAACTTGCAATTCTCCTTGCGAGGAAGGCCTCTGGGGGAGCTAAGATCCCAACTAACACCGCGTTTCAGGCGAGTCGAGACAAAACACATTTGAGTACAGGGCAACGGAATACGCCGTCGATGACAAGGGCGAAGCGTATTACGAGATTGAGGGCACTGGCAAGACGTTCGTCGTCTTGGTTCGGACCGACTATGCAAACAATGGCGAGCATTTCCTTGTGAAGATGGATTACCGGGGCCTTTCGACAAGAGATGCAGGACAGGGAACAATCTTCCCCATTTACACATCAGGCGGCGGGCATGGAATCGAGTGGGTTCTGACGGGCAGCGAGGATTACGGGTACTGGTCGAGCTACAGTCCCCCAGAAGACTGGATGCATTCCATCCTCGACGTGATCGGGGAGCGCAAGCTGAAGCACGTCTGCATGCCCGGATCTCACGACGCCGGCATCTACCAGATTGGCAGCACAGCAGGTGGAGGTTGGTGTCCAAGATCTCACCCCGTCCGTCCCCCAAGGTGTCCCGTCCGCTGACTTTGAAACACCACCCAGCGAGCGCGGGGAACTGTCAGACTCAGGATCTCACAATCCTCGAGCAGATGCGACGTGGATCTCGTTACTTTGACATTCGTCCCGTGCTTGGAGACGGCGGGAAGTACTTGATGGGACATTACTCAACTGACAGCATCAAGGCGGGGTGCAACGGCGGCTCCTTGGAAGACCTGGTCTCAGACACGAACAAGTAGGTCTCCTCTGCCGCGCCCGCGCCGTGACCCCGTTCTGAGAGGGTTTGCTGATGGCTGACATGCGAGTAATCAGGTTCTTGGCGACCAATGCCGAGCTTGTGATTTTGTACCTGTCGCACGGCTATGACACAGACAACGGCTACACGGACTTCACAGACAAACAGTGGGATGGCGCCCTGGCCATCCTGGAGAAAATCGACAAGAAATGCGCCAATGTGGCAAAAGACGATCTCACCGAGGCCACCATGAACGAGTACATTGGCAAAGGAGGTTGCGCCCTCATCGTCACCGACGGCGGGACCGAGCGCGCATCCAAGGGCATCTACCGCAGCAGCCGATTCCCAAGGAAGGACGACTTCTCGGACTCGAACGATCCCCCCTACATGGCCGACGACCAGATCGCCAAGCTCCAGAGGCATCGCAACATCCGCGATCCGGCCTCGGATGCCAATGCCGACACCTTCTTCGTTCTCTCGTGGACCCTGACGTCCAAGGGCGGGGACCTCATCTTCCAGACGATCCGCGCGTACGCGCGCCTCGCCCACGACACCCTGGCTTGGAAGGCCTTCTCGGCCTTTACCCCGTTCTCGTTCCCCAATGTGTTGTACGTCGACTACTTTGGCGGCGTCCGCGCGACAGACTATGACTCGGCCAAGAGCGATCTTGCGGCCATGGCGATGGCTGTCAACCTGCAGATCGCGAGCCAGAACTGTTATGTGGGCGGCGGCAAGATGGGCCCTTGAGGTGAGCTCGAGGTGAGGTAGGCGACAGAGCATGTGCTGCAAACTCCATGGGCTTGGTTCGGGCTCAGTGGGATGGCGCAGGGTGGCCGGGACGGGAGGCTTTGCCAGAAGCAAGGGGGGGTGATGTGCATAACATTGGGGTTCCAACAAATAGAATGCTTGCCCACATTTTGAGTAACCCAACCCCGGAATGGACCTCGGCACCAGAGTGTGGGGAAGATCGACAAGTCACGCGGTCGCTTGGGGATGGGGAACGGCCGCCCTACAGCATATCGCAAGCTAAACCACTTTTGGATCAACCGAGAGATGTTATTGAGTCGTTCCCTGGACACAGAAGATGCGAAGAGGGGAACTTGCCCACTCGAGCTCGCATCACACACATGTGATGCGGCGAGGCACTAGTGGGAAATCCTGTTGTCGGTGCCATTGTTGATAGCATCACACAGATCCTACGCAGCTTGTTTGTTAGAACAACCCAAGTCCAAGATCGGTTGTGACCTCCGCTTTTTAGCGTCAGTCACTGGCTTGCGAGCTTGCTCACGCTGAGTTATTATCCTCCCACGCACGTAAATCTGGCCGTGGGTCGCCAGCCCACAGTGTGTCTGTGCCTCTTGCCTTGTGGACCACTCCTGGCAACACCATCATCCATCGCCAGCTCCATACTTGGCGGTCTGTCTTGCATATTTGAAACAGTCGTTGTGTCGAAGCCATGGCCAACCGATCCGGAGGCGGCTCAGAAAGCCCCGTTGTACAAGGAGCAGATACTCGACCGGGCAGACTTCACGATGTTGCCTCGTCTTCCTTTGACGATGGTGTCAATGACAAGGAACAGCCAGTTGCGGTTTCCAAATGGCAGAAGTTGAAACAGCATTTCCGCCGCAGGTGGTGGATGTACCTGATCGCGGTCGTTATTCTGCTCGCGATACTGCTTCCAATCTTGTAAGTGCATGTCCAAACCCAAACGATCTCAGCCTAACCGGGACTGTAGGTTCAAAGTCATCATCCCAGTCATCATCAAGAACATTGTCGGTGACCAAGAGCTTCCCGTCAGGGGGGGCTCGCTCAACTTCACTGAACCAACGCGACTGTACATGAATCTCAACACTTCGCTGGACACGCCGCTCGGGGTCAAGATCGATCCCGTCCCGCTGAGCTTGCTCCAACCGCCAGTTGATGGCCAGGATGAGGAGGGGAAGCCCTTTCTGACACTGCAGATGCCGGAGCAGCACATCAAGCACGAAACCGAGGTCATCATCCCCAACCAAATCGTCGACATCTTGGACCAAACGGAGCTCATCGCCTGGTTCAACAAGTTCTTCGACCAGGAGACCGTCGACCTCCGCATCAAAGGCGACGATCTAAGCGCCCACCTCGGCGCACTGCACTACACCGTCGACCTGGACAAGACCATCAAAGTCCCCGGCCTCAACTACCTCAAAGGCTTCGGCGTGCAAGACATGCAATTCACCATCCCCCCACCGCCCTCCGGCCACAACATGAAGGGCCACCTCATCATCCCCAACGCGGGCGTCCTGACCCTCGGCCTCGGCAACGTCAGCTTCAACGTCATGGCCGGCGACATCAACCTCGGCCTCGTTTACATCGACAACCTCGACCTCAAACCCGGCAACAACACCCCCTCCTTTGTGGGCGACTTCTACTTTGACGCGCTGGTGCCCAACCTCGCGGCGTTTATGGACTCGCAGCGCGCCGCGCTGGCCGAGGGCATGATCGAGCTCAACGCGACGGGCAACGCGACGTTCCACAACGGGCGGCGCATCGCCTACGTCGAGGGCGTGCTCAACAAGAAGCACATCCCCTTCCGCATCCCCGCCACGACGCTGATCCTCAATGTTGTGAGCGGCGTGCTGGCGGGCGGGACAAATGGGACCGGGCTGCCGCTGCTGGATACGTTGGGGGATGTGCTGGGGAATAAGACGCTGTTTGGGCAGATGCTGAGTCATTTCGAGGCGGAGGGTGGTGCCGGGGGCGGAACCCAGGGTGGGAGTGGCGGTGGGAATGGGACTGCTGGTGGTGCGAAGGTGAAGAGGACGGTGGCGCAGGCGGTTGGGAGGTCGATGCAGATGAATTTGTTTAGGCTGGGTTTACGGACATTGCGATCAAAGTTTTGATGGACCTGGAGGGTTATGAGAGGGCGCGAAGTAGCTCAGTAATGTGATTGGTTTTAAGAGCTAAGGTACCTAGGTATTTTGTTGCGTGTGAAGGTGTGCGGGCTGACGGGGATTCTGGCCAACGATCGGGGTCAGGTGCTCTTCATCTCTATCTTCACGGCCGTCAAAATGGTGTTCCTGCCGCCGGGCTTCGTGACGTTGCTACGTGGGCGTGAGCGGCGGCTGTGCTGAATGTGCCGGGTACCTATGCTGGCTGTGCTGGATATGCTGGATGTGCTGGGGACGGCGCAGAAAGGGATGACCGGGTGGGGAGCGGGCAGGAGGACAACGACGAAGGCGATCACCAAGGCCGTGCCAGCTCGGATCTTGTGGTGCTGGGCGAGCGCGAGGGCGACGTGGGACGAGTACTCCAGTTGGCGATGTGTGCTGGTTTCATGCTAGCATTCAGTGCTGCCTCCACCCGTGGCCTAGAATCTTTGGCTAGGTAAGGTAGTCTTTGCTCACAATCGCCGAACTTTTTACAGTCTTTGCATCCGAGCAGTCCAAAAGGGGAAATACGGATGGCGATGAGACCCTATTTCGGCAAGATTGCATGCACCCGGCACCCGGGAACTGGGACGCTACGCACTGAGGTAATGTTAAGCCCGGATCGTTTGTTCTCGCCAATGCACCCGATTCGCGCGCGTGGTTTATGGCTTTGAGGCAGAATCGGCGCTCTTCAACTACTGCGACCGATATCACGTTGGATTTGACGTGGCGCGCGGACCTGGGTCGGCAGCGAAAATCGGCAACAAAAGTCGGCAGATGAACACCACTCCACATAGCGGAATGAAGCAACTTGTTGTTGCCAAGTCGGACCAAAGGATCATGAGCCTGAAGGGAGGGAGGTCTCGCAGTAGTTGTGTCACTGACGCAACTCCAATGATAGGTAATCAGGAAGAGTAAGGTAAATAACTACAGAGCAGGGGCTTCATTCGCGCAGTCAGGTATCCTCATCCTTCCCATCATACCAAACCCCGCAGCTAGAATCAAGTTTTGGCGGACATTCCCATTCCATTCATACCCACATGTAGTCGTTTGGTTCTTGGGTTGGTCCAGACTTCGGGCATGCCATAATGGAACGCCAGTGCAAGACAGATGGGGCTCATAGCAACGCGGAAAGACGAGGGGCCTATCGAGAGAGATCTGTCTCATGTCGAGTTTACTTGAACTATCTAGTAGAGCTTTAGCTCTTCCCCCAATCCTAGTGAGCTTACCGCCGCTTCAGTCATGGATACCTCCCTAACACAACAGACCTCGTTGTGCCTCCTCTGTTCTGTCAAATTCTGATCACTGCTGTCAAACGCAATCTCAACCACTGCTCAGTTCATAAGTAGTCATTGTTATGCCAGAAAAAATGCCCTATCATCACTTCCTGCCTGTGCTTCTCGTTAGTGGCGCCGTTTTGACGACTGCTCCTTTGATGTTGGTTTGTGTGGGCCCTTCTTGTCGTGGTGTGTGCGGACTCATTAACCCTACT
>Ga0247824_10002623_pt1 | contig 10097 bp, 9 predicted proteins | sample 13C_PalmiticAcid_FD_194412 | JGI IMG/M metagenome (GOLD analysis project Ga0247824, IMG submission 194412) | Soil microbial communities from agricultural site in Penn Yan, New York, United States - 13C_PalmiticAcid_Day48 | ecosystem: Environmental > Terrestrial > Soil > Agricultural land... | reverse complement strand
AAAAAAAAGAGAAAGAGAAGAGAAAGAGGTATAGAAAAGGGATAAAGGGGAGAATAAACAATAGTAAAAGAAGAAGAAGAGGAAAAAAGAAAGGAGAAAGGAATAGAGAAAAAGAAAACTCAGAGAGGAAGGGAGAAAAGGAAGAAAATAGATCTTGATATATCTCGCTTTTATTGATCAAAAATCTCGACACCCTCTAAGTAAACGAGGAGGGTACCTTGGTTGTATTAGTTACTTTGTTAAACTGAAAGCAGAAGTATCTACATGCGAAGCAATAGAGTATATCCCAACTCCAAGACAAGTCCACGGTGCTCGGCGTAGGGGCGAGACAGGATATGGAACGGGTAGAAGACCCGGTCAGTTGGACCCCATGGCGCCTGAGCCGTACAGCAGTACTCAAACTCTTCCTGTGTGAGCCCATAGCTGCTGGCGATCTCGAGAAGGTGCTGGTAGACGGTCGTCCACGAGATATGCGAAGGAGACCTGAGTTGAAACCCGATCCAAGACCAGCAGTTGCTCCGCCTTTCGATCTGGGTGTGCACATACTGCACGAACGCCTCGCGGATTGTCGGGCTGTACCGCGGGTCCCCCGATCTCCAGTACTTCTGGACTGCCTCTCGTTTGGCCGCATCCCATGTCGCCCACGTCTCGGCTTGGATTTTGTGACCTTCGCTAAGCTGGAACACCCTAGCGGAGGTGGCGATGTTCTCCATGGCGATGTACGCCCAGGACATGGTGGCTTTCATCGCTTCGAAATTTGGTTCGTGGTGTGCGTTCAGGAGCACGGCGAGCAAGGGGAGAACGGTAATCGGGAGCTTGCCTTTCGCCCAGTTCAGGACCGCCATGGGCATCCCAATGTTTGACCGGCCATGGTACTGGCATTGGCCATTGGCGAAGGCGAAAGGGTAGAGGGCCTCGGTGGTTCGGCGCGTGAACCCAGGTGCCCAAGACATGTTCTTGCCTGTGAAGTCGCAGACGATCTGGGTATAGCCGTCCACACAGGGGATGAAGTACCTTTCCTCAATGTCCGATTTGATATCTCGGTTCCGTTGCTCGAGCTCTCGAGGGTCGGTACCTGGAAGTACTGGGTCCACCCTGCAAATAGACCGCGAGATTCCGTAGAAGATGCCGACCTTGAGGTGTTTGAAGGGGCCTGTCCGAATGAAGGGGTATGCCTTTAAAGGCTGTGGGCCGACCCGGAGAAGCCCGTTCCTATCAGCGCTACCTTCCTCCGTGGATGGGGTCTGGCCATCCTCTATAGAGGGAGTCTGGTCGTCTTCGCTATCTCCCTCCAAGGAAGGAGCCCAGTCTTCGTCGCTATGACCCTCGAAGAAAGGACCCCCGTCATCTTCGCTGTCTTCCTCTGAGGGGCTCCAGTTGCTACTGGTACCTTCCTCGATTGGTTGGGAGGGTGGTATATCAAGCTGGCGGAGTTTTGCTACAGATATAGAGGAGATGACAAACAGCTTGGGTTCTAGAAAATGCTGAGACAACGTTAGAGACTAGTCCACGTATAGATAGACGTGAAAGGATATCACCTAAGGCCCTCTTTCTTCCATAGTTTAGTCGGCTAGCGGCATCAGTAGTCCTCCAGAACTAGATGATCTTTGCTTGGGAGCCTGTCTTAGGATTTAAGGGCAGGGGCTTGTCCTTATCTTTAGAAACCATCTCAGCTCCCTTGGTGCCTATAGAACCTCTTCTTGTTAGCTGAGGAAGAGGAAGAGGAAGGGGAAGAGGAAGAGGAAGAGGAAGAGGAAGAGGAAGAGGAAGAGGAAGAGGAAGAGGAAGAGGAAGAGGAAGAGGAAGAGGAAGAGGAAGAGGAAGAGGAAGAGGAAGAGGAAGAGGACTCGAAATGCCTGGGCAACGACTGTTAAAGCTAGCAACTTTATAATCTCGAGGAATATGGAAATTGCCTGTGGGGCGCAACTTGCTCAGCATGCCATTGCAATTGGCTGTGGGACAACTTGCTACCACAACACTAACCCTAGGACCATTCATCAGGGGCCAATGGCGGTGTCTATAGTATGCTTAGACGCCCCACAAGCAATTTCCATATTCCTCGAGACTTTACGCAGAACACTTCGCTGTCGCATCGCATTCTTGCTTCCGTCACAACAATTCCACCATCACCATATCTCAGCCAACCAACGCCAACACGATGGAGGCTCAGCCCGTGTCGCAGCCCGTGGCGCAACCCGCCGCCAAAAAAAAGTCCGCCTCGTACACCATCGACTGCGTCGTTCTTGGTGGGCCAGACGGTCCCATCATTGCTGCCGGCCCGGCCTTTGGCCCCGATGTGTCGGTGAACCGGGCTCGGTTCATTTTGTCGGCAGCTGCCTCTGAAGACCCGTGGATGGGGTTTGGGATCCGGTTCCCGCTCGGATCTGGACAAGAGCGGAACGAGGAAGCTGGCTTTGGCGCACGTTACAAGGGTAAGTCTTCCACTCTTCTTCTCTTTTTTCATTTTGGTTTCCCACTTTCGCTATAGGTATTTTGACTATTCTCTGGGACTTTTTCTCCGTTCTTGTTTTGCCCTCTTTTTCTTCTTCTTATACCATCTCACTGGTTTTGTATTTTGACTCTTCTCTGGTACTCTTCTCCGTGCTTGTTTTGCTCTCCTTTTCTTCTTATTTTACCCTCTCACTAGTTTCGTTCATCACCGCTGACTCTAAGAAACAAATCTAGTCGACAGAGCCCAGAACGACGCGTTGACCCAGTTTGACTGGCACAACGTCACCTTGAAGCTTCCTCGCGACGGTTTTATCTGCTGCGTCCAGCGCCCCTGCTCAGCGCTGGCTGCTCGCTTTGGGGGTGTGAAGAGACTTTCCCTGGTCTCTGTTCGATTGCGGGACGGAGCGCGGGTGACAGTCGAAGGATTCGGAATGCCCTTCGCCAACTATGAGCAACCAGAGGTAGCGGCATGGGTCAACGACAATGAGCCCATCGTTGACGGCATCACTTTCCTGGACCTTCTGCGACAGGACGAGTTCTATCTCCTGGTCCCTGAGGCGCCAGCCGTTGTAGAAAAGCGCTGGAATAAGGACGTCCTCCCCCCGAGGTTCTCCTACCCATACGGCACCGAGCACGACTGGAAGCTCGAGCGGTACGAAGACCTCCTCCAGAAGGCCAAGGCCAAGGAGCAGTTCCGGCCGGCGTACATGTATGCATCATCTATCACCACTTATATAACATCACACCGTCTCGCTAACTGCCAGCCACAGCTATCATGACGACAATTCCCTTGTCACTGTGTTGACCCAAACCGTCGTCCAGGAAGTTTTCTGGCTCCATCAAGCTGTTGAGGAGATGAAGGTGTTGTGGTTTCCGGCATACTTCGTGGCTCGTGGGAGCGATGAGTCCCTGTACTTCATCGTCATTCCAGTGACCAAGGAGTTCCGCGAGCGGTTTGACTCCGCGTGGCGCCGGCTGGCAAAGGATAGAGAGCTTGTCCTGCTTCTGCGGTCGGGCAAGATTGAGGTCGACGAGGAGAAATCTGTCGAGTGGTACGGACTTCTTCTGCAGTGTTGGGAACTCCAGCTTTAGAGTACTAACTCCCTAGTAGGAACTGCGACATCATCGACCAGCCCAAGGCATTTTTTGAGCTTCAACAACATCCTACTGAAGAGCATGAGTTGGTCCTATCCGCACGCCGCCCCAGCGATGGTCAAAAAGGGGGTGACTTCAAGGTCAAGACCTTTAGTGGCCGCGCGGAGGCCAACCAGGCAATGGAGGAAGAGGCCACTCGCTAGAACCGGGCCGCCCTTTTATTCGACGCCGAGCTCCCCGAGGCCAAGCGCAAAGTCGAGGCTGCCTGCCAGTTCCTGCCCTCCGCGAAGCCAACCCTCCAGAGCGGCAAGGCGGGGTCTGTCAGCATCAAGGACAGAATGGATCTTCACAGATATCTGATGCGCGGAACCGGCTTTTACGACTGGATGATACGTACCGGGCCGGGTGCCAACCTTGAGCAAGCCATGGCCAACCTCGAGCCCGACAAGCCAGCTCCCGCTCTCCGCCCCCTACCCACTGTCAACCTCTTGGACGGCACAGATGACCAGTATGTCGATGCTCTAATCGAGGAGGCTCTGCCTCATGACCGGGCCCCCTTCCGCCGGTACATGGCCGACAGGCCTCTGGGTCTGGGCATCATCACTGCTGTAAGTTCTATCTGCCCCCTCGTCACTCGTTTTTTTCCTCCCTCCTTTATTGCGCGTCAACTGACATTGTCTCAGGGCCCCGGTTCTAGCAGGACGACCCTGCTGTCGGTAGCTGGCCTTGCCATGCAGCACTCTATCGGCAAAATTTTCTGCTCTGGCCCCTCGGGCACCGCCGTCAACAAGCTCGCCTACCGGCTCAATGATGTCACGGCATCCGTCTGCGGCCGATACAACAACGGTAAGGAGAAGGGAGATCCGAGTCGCGCCCGCCGCAAGCTAGTCGTCCGCGGGTTCAACATCGCCCATGAGACCCAGGCTGTCTGGAAGATGCTACAGCATCCCGATCGGGACCCTGCCCTCTCCAACAGGGCTGCTTGGATCCTGCCCCTTTCCGTGGCCTACTGGTTCCTGGCGGTTCTGTGGTCCAAGGCAAAGGGCATCAAGGAGCTGGACGAGGACGACAGCGAGGCCTTGCACCAGATGCGCCAAGATCTTGAGAAGCGGGCCGACTTTAAGAAGCTGCGCGCCCTGGCCACCGGAGAAATGACTTGGGCGGAGTGGGCAGCTCTCAAAGATGGAGTCAAGATCGTGCCCATTCTCGACAAGATCGTCTGCAGTGCCGACCTGCTTTGCACTACCCCGGCCATGTCAGCACAAGATAAGAGCCCATACCTCTGGTACAAGTACGAGATTGCTATGGGCGTCCTCATCAACGAGGCCGCCAACATGAACCGTGCGGATTATGCCTGCGTGGCGGGGAACTGCTTGTTGCCCTGCATCATGGGTGGCGACCCCAAGCAGCAGCGGCCTGTGGTTATGACGGGAATGGCGAAGGACGGACTCGGCCATTTCCACCATCGCCTTGCCAAGGATGGCGCCATATCGCCGTTGCTCTTCTTTCAGACCAGTGGAATCCCCGTCTACCGCCTGGGCTGACGATGATGCGGGGTTAAGTATGTATTTTAAACTGAGACAGTCCGACTCCCATACTCCTGTATTCCATACCCGTACAGTGCATGAATGCCAAGGGTACCGAGAAAGTCTTGAGTCCAGTGAGAATTGAGTTTTGTCATCACAAAACTCCAGAGAATGGAAAGTGCACGATTTGTTTCTCTCTATTAAGTGGCCGTTACAACTGGTGGAAGGAACCTGATCCAGTCGAATCGGATTCCCCACCTCGGGGGCACCCGCATCTTCCAGCACGAAGGTTTGGTTGTCAAGGCCAGGGAAGTGAACAGTCCAGTGCCAGGAACAGTCTGGGCATCGTCCAACTTGAAACCACGCTCAACGCCCCAGCGGAGGCGAGCAGCAATATGGTGATCCAGCCAGCCAACGGCTAGTGGTTCAGGTAACTAACTGGAGGGCGGAGAGCTGAATCGTCCTGGCTGGAAGGTGCGCGAAGAGTCCTTCCGCGAGAGGTGGAGTTGCTATCAGCTGGGATCGCCCCAACTGGGCCTCGAATAACCCAGATTGGAGTTTTGGCTGCGAACTTTGTCTTCAATTCCTGGATGAGTGGGACCACGGGCCACGGCTGAGTGGGTAGGCTTCCTCTCAGTGAACTGGACAGATCCAATGATCGGAGCTAAGCGCCGAAACTACTCGCGGAGGTGAGTGTCAAGGACAGTCTGCTTGTTGTACTGAGGTCGGTGAACAACAAACTGCTTCAAAGAGGGTTGGGCTGCACGGTGCCAACTTGAGCACGAGTTCCTCCATCAAGGGATCGGGGGTACGATCCTGCTCCTTGCTGCAAGGGGGAGGACAGAGGATGGCCCCAATGAACTCGAGGAACTCCTCAATAATAAACGCCGTACAGCAAATTGATAAACGCAATCTTGACAACCCCATCTCTTACCCAATATAAACCCAAAGTCTTGATGAAATATTTTTGTGTCATTCTCTTCTTCCTTTCTTCTTTCATTATTTTCTTTTCCTTTTCGGCGTCCTTTTCGTCTTCCTTTTTCGTCTTCCTTTTTCGTCTTCCTTTCCCTTCTCCTTTCCCTTGTCCTTTTTCTTTTCAAAAAGCAATGGCGTCCCAATCAATGGTTTGGATGTACGGCTTTTTTTGGCCAGAGGGAGAGGAGGTAGTAGTGAAACGTTAGTTCATACAGTTGATGGGATGCCTCGTAAAGGTGGGCGCAGCGCAGCCACTCAGTGAGGGTGGGTTATAGCTCGCCGAGGGTGCGTAATTTAAAAAGAAGGCGAAAATGGGTTGTCAGGAGTGTCTCTTTTGGCCGGGGGAACCGACTCAGGTGAGGCCGTGAGGGCAAATGAGAGAGAGATTGGTTCATGTAGCTAGGTACTCTGAAGAAAGAGCCTTTTGGTTCGGCGGTGATCAGATATCGAGACATCCGACTTTGTCGTACGTCCAACTGGCAACTGTTGAGCTGCGGAGGGAGAAGCACCCTTCTCTTTTTTCTGCGCCCGAGTCTTCTTGCTGTGTAATTACACGCTCAGCTCTGCGGTCTTTTATACATCGATTAAACTTGGCCCGAGGGGCCTATTCTAGGAATATGCCAGCCGCTAATGCATGTCATCTCTCAACAAAGAGAAATTGCTGACGGAGAACAACAACCTGGAATCAGGGCAGAGTGGGAATACCGTTGATCTCTGGGAAACGGTGGGTTAAGGAATACTTTGTGGGGCGTGCCTCACTTGTCCACCGACGCTGATGATCTGCCATCGGTGCTTTGGCCCCACTTCGGCAACCTTGAAGCCAGCCACCATTCCCGACCATGGATGAGTCAGCTGATGGGCAATGGGCCTGCACGGCCACCACCGCCACATGTGTGGATCTTGCCCTAGAGGAAGGTGCGCCCTGCGACTCACAAAACTTTCTCCGCCCCGCAAAACTTTCCCTCACAACCCACGGCACAACCATCGTCAACCACCCGCACAACAGTCAAGATGAGCGGCGGCAAACCGAGAGGACTTAACGCGGCGCGCAAGCTGCGCAACAACCGCCGCGAACAGCGCTGGGCGGATAACCATTACAAGAAGCGCGCTCTCGGCACCGCTTTCAAGTCGAGGTGGGCAATAATTTACGAAACATGCGGATCGAGAGCTGTGCGACTGACATGGAGATAGCCCCTTCGGTGGTTCGTCGCACGCCAAGGGCATTGTCCTTGAGAAGGTCGGCGTCGAAGCCAAGCAGCCCAACTCCGTACGTCAATTGCGCGATGACGCCGCCCGACCCCGAGATGCCGACCGACCAGGATACTGACACGTGGTGGTGCAGGCTATTCGCAAGTGCGTGAGGGTCCAGCTCATCAAGAACGGCAAGAAGGTCACTGCTTTCGGTACGATTCCCCGATGCCCGATGCGCGAAACGAGAACGAGGCTGTCGACGCCGCGGCTTGTGGTCATGTGGTGCAGGCGCTGATACTTGTGCAGTCCCCAACGATGGTTGCCTGAACTTTGTCGACGAGAACGACGAGGTCCTCCTCGCCGGTTTCGGTCGCAAGGGCAAGGCGAAGGGTGATATCCCCGGTGTGCGCTTCAAGGGTCAGTCTCCCCGAGTCCGAGCATGTTGCGGCGTGGTACTGACTCGCACCAGTCGTCAAGGTTTCCGGCGTCGGTCTCCTCGCTCTCTGGAAGGAGAAGAAGGAGAAGCCGAGATCTTAGATGCGGGGCGCACGGAAAACGGCAACGGTTCGGCACGAGGAGTCTGCGCGGCTTTTTTACATTGGCATTCCATCTCCAGGTCGGGGGATCTGGGCACTTACGGTAGACATGGTCTGAGAATACGAGATCATCAAGCCGAAACAGCAGTTTGTGCATGGTTGGGACTGGCGTTATGTAATGATGGTTGCTCAGCGCCGAGCCTTTGTGCTCGGTCTACACAGGTTGATGGTACATGGGATCTATCCTACAAACCCACAAAAGGCCCAAATACATCACGCCGACTCCTCGTCATCCCTCTCGACATACCTCACCAGGTAGTCGGCGCCCAACCCCAAGGTGATGACGCCGCCCGTGATCCAGCACCCGTTGACAAACCACCACCAACAGTCCTTGACGCTCTTCAGGTTGACCCTCTTGATCATGACCCCCAGCGTGACCAGCGCACCGCCACAGCTTCCGATGAAGAAGGCCGGCCCGGCGCCCGTAGCAATCCCCGCCCCAGCGAGCAGCGCGACCTGCGTCAGCGCCAGCCCCGTCAGGACCTGCTTCGTCTCCTTGTCATGCTTGAGCGCGATGCTCTTGATGCCCGCCTTGGCGTCGTCCTTGATGTCCATGTGCGCATAGATCATGTCGTACAGGACGGTCCACGCGACGTTGGACGTGTACAGCAGCGCCGCGCCCGCCTGCGCCGCGCCGTTGCTCAGCAGGTCGACGCCCAGCGCGGGGAACCCCATGATGGCGCCCCAGGAAAAGGTCAGGCCCAAAACGAACTGCGGGTAGTAGGTCACGCGCTTGGCGAGCGGGTACGCCGCGACCAGCAGCAGGCTCGGCGTCGCGTAGAAGAAGCACGACGTCGGGAACTGCAGCAGGATGGCCAGCCCCGCGAGGAGCTGGGCACCCGTGAAGACGACGCCCTGGAACGGGGTGACCGCGCCGCGCGCGATGGGGCGGAGCCGCGTGCGCGCCACGTGCGGGTCCAGGTTGCGGTCCCAGAGGTCGTTGATGGTGCAGCCCGCGCCGCGCATGACGACGGCGCCCGCGAGGAAGAGCAGGGAGGTGCCGAGCACGGTGAGCGGGGGCGTCATGGGCAGGGCGAGCGGCGCCGCGAGGAGGGTAGAGAAGATGCAGGGGAAGTAGAGGTAGTAGGAGCCCGTCGGCTTGTCGAGGCGGATGAGCTCGGCGTAGGGCACCCATGAGCGCGGGAGCACGGAGAGGAGGCCGGTCTGGGGCGGGGCGTAGGGGGGCGGAGTGGCGGTCGTCGGCTCGAGTGCTGCTGTTGAGAGAAGCTTGGCAGTGGTGTGGTAGGCGATGAGGGAACGTGGGGAGGACTTGGTGTAAGTCTCAAGGGCAAGTCGTCGAGGTGCCGAAAGGCCCCGAGATGTCCGAGATGGCAGCCATGGTTTGTGAGAGCCGGTCGTCTGGGAGATAGGGCGCCGAAGAGGCAGCCTTGGGAGTATTCGGCAGCCAGACATTGTGGCTCTAGCTTTGTCTCGTCCAGGTACTACCCGGTTCCTAGAAGTTCGTTGGCTTAGTTCTCATGACTCCAAGCCGACTTGAATCCATCAAAAAGTTGGACCTTCTCCATGAGGACCTGCAACTCACCTCGATCTCACGTTTGGCCTACTGGTTTGCCTTGATGTTTGAGAGACCTAGAAAAGTTCATATCCCTTGACACCAACCATACACAGCTAGAAAAATCACCGGCTCATTTCGTTCTGTTCAGCGCCGAAGACTTCATCTTGAGCATTTTCACATGCATGCATGGACTGTGTCTTCAGCCTCATCAACAAAATTTGGGCGCCACAACAGAAGCTCGCCCAGAGCTCGCAGCCACACCGCCTTTTATTGGCCAAATCCGCCCCGCCGTCTTTTCAACCGCCATTTCCTACCGCCAATTCGTCCAGTCAGTCGCGCTTTCGAGACCAAGACCAGAAGCATCGCGTTTTCCGCGACTCCGCCGCTGAGCGTCGCCGCCTCGGGCATCGCAGCATCTCCGACGCCCACACCACAAGTACGATGTAGCTCCCACGTTCCGTCCAACAACCAGCATCCGGAAGCTTCGCCTTGCGTTTCAAACTCGTGGGCGCTTTCGAGCGTCTTCGTTGTCGCAATGGCGCCTACACAGCACCCGCAAGCAAAGTTCGATCCGATCCCGCCAGACCTCGACCTCCATAGCCTCGTCGAGAGAACCGCGACTTTTCACTGGGTTTTGCGAATCTCGGCAGCGCAAATACGGAACATCGGCCCTCAAGAGTTCGAGAAATTGGTCTTCCTCCACGTTATTCACAACGGAAAGCCGCTGGTGATTGAGAAATGGAACGA
>Ga0247824_10002621_pt1 | contig 10104 bp, 8 predicted proteins | sample 13C_PalmiticAcid_FD_194412 | JGI IMG/M metagenome (GOLD analysis project Ga0247824, IMG submission 194412) | Soil microbial communities from agricultural site in Penn Yan, New York, United States - 13C_PalmiticAcid_Day48 | ecosystem: Environmental > Terrestrial > Soil > Agricultural land... | reverse complement strand
GTCGAACAGGGTGAAGCCAGGGCGCTGTTCGCCCACCCCCGGGAAGAGCGAACCCGGCAGTTCCTCGGCAAGTTCCTCGGCGTCCAGAACACCGGGTACTGAGTTCCCCACCAGACCCCATCCCCAATCGCGCCCGCAGGTTTTCCCTGTGGGCGTAGTCCTGTTCCGAAGTTTTCCGTCAGCAGCCAAATGGCAGTGTGCGGGCTTGATCCTGCGCGTCTGCTGGCCAATAACCGCCAATCCAGCAGATGCTCATGCCAAGGATGCGCGCCATGCCCAATGTCAGCCAAGGACCCGAACTTTCCCCACCGATTCTCCCCGGCATCAATGCGGCCGGCATTGGCTGCCACAGCGCCGCGCGATTACGGGCGCGTGTGCCGATCCAGCCACCCATGGAAGCCGGCGACCTGCTGACCTTGTTCTGGGGCCAGCGCTTTGTCGCCGCCCACAGCCTGCAAGCCCATGAGCCGGATGGCAGCATCGACCTGCGCATACCCGCCAGCTTGCTGCACAACGGTATCCACCGCCTGCATTACCGCCTGCTCAAACCCGGCCACCACCCGCTGCGCTCACCTGAACTGCAGGTCCTGGTAAAACTCGACTGCCCTGGAGGCAACAGCCCCCACGAGCACTTGCAGCCAGTGCAGTTGGCGGGCCGGTTGCGTCGCGAGGGCCTGTTTCTGCACAGCCTGAACAACGACCTGCCCTGCACCCTGGCGCCCTACCGGAACATGGCCGAAGGTGACCGGATCACCTTGCGCTGGGGCGATCTGCGTGTGGACTTGCCTGGCGTGAGCAAGTGCCAGGTCGGCCAGCCGCTGCCGGCCAGGATCCCCCTGACATTGATCGAGGAAAACGGTCCCGACCCGCATCTGGAACTGAGTTACTGCATTCTCGACCGGGTCGGCAACCGCTCGCAGTGGGCGCCCGCCGTGCACCTGCGAGTGTCTGCCGGGCGACCGTCGAGTACTTCTATCTATATTCCAACAAGTTAGTTTATTTAATTTTTATACAGCATTAGGGTATATGAACCGGACCACCGGACCAGCGCATTTCAGTCGGCGCAGCCCGCGCCGACCTTTCCAATACGTGAGGTAAGGTTATGGTCAGGAACACAATCACCCCAGTGCGTAACGCCAGGGCATTGAGTGCAGCCAGGGAGCGGCACTGATGTCCAGTCTGGCAGATACCAACGTCCACAGTGATCTCGACAGCGCACCGCTGCTGTTGCCGGCCAAGGTCCTGCGCAGCGACGCCGAGGCCCTGCAGGCTGCCCGTGAACTGGCCGAAGTTGCCCGCAGCCAGGCTGCCCGGCGCGACCAGCAACGCAAGCTGCCCTGGACAGAAATCGAACAGTTCACCCGCAGCGGCCTGGGCAGCATTTCCATTCCCCGCGCCTACGGCGGTGCCCAGGTGTCGTTTGTCACCATCGCCGAAGTGTTTCGCATCATCAGCGCCGCCGACCCGGCGCTGGGGCAAATCCCGCAGAACCAGTTCGGCATCCTGCAGTTGCTCAAAGGCACGGCCAGTGAACGGCAGAAGGACCTGCTGTTCAAATCGGTGCTCGACGGCTGGCGAATCGGCAATGCCGGTCCCGAACGCGGCAGCAAGCACACCCTGGAACTCAAGGCACGGATCACCCGCGAGGGCGACCACTATGTGCTCAGCGGCCAGAAGTTCTATTCCACCGGCGCCCTGTTCGCCCATTGGGTAGCGGTCAAAGCGCTGAACGATGAAGGCCGTCAGGTCATGGCCTTCGTCCGCCGCGGCACGCCCGGGCTGCGCATCGTCGATGACTGGTCCGGCTTCGGTCAGCGCACCACCGCCAGCGGCACCGTGCTGCTGGACCGGGTTCAGGTCGACGCCGAGCTGGTGATCGACAACTGGCGCCAGAACGAGGTGCCGAATATCCAGGGCGCCGCTTCGCAATTGATCCAGGCTGCCATCGATGCCGGCATCGCTGAAGCCGCGGTCGCCGACGCCATCGCTTTTGTCCGGGAAAAATCACGGCCATGGATCGATGCCAAGGTCGAGCGCGCCAGTGATGACCTCTACGTGATCGCCGATATCGGTCGCCTGCAACTTGAGCTGCATGCGGCCCAGGCCTTGCTGAGCAAGGCCGCGCGCACCCTCGATGAAGTCAACGCCGCACCGGTGGACGCCGCCTCGGCAGCCCGCGCCTCGATTGCCGTGGCCGAAGCCAAGGTACTGACCACCGAGATCGCCCTGCAGGCCAGCGAGAAGCTCTTCGAGCTGGCCGGCAGTCGCGCCACCCTCGCCGAGTTCAACCTCGACCGGCACTGGCGCAATGCCCGCGTGCACACCCTCCACGACCCGGTGCGCTGGAAATACCACGCCGTCGGCGCCTATCACCTCAACGGTACCTTGCCTGCCCGGCATTCCTGGATCTGACCAGACCACTGGAGCCTATTTATGAGCCTTCTGCCGCAACCGCACGAAAACGTCGCGGTCATCCACACTGACGCCCAGGCTTTGCAGATTGCCGAAGAACTGGCCGGCGAATTGCGCCGCGACAGCATCCTGCGTGATCGCGAACGTCGCCTGCCACACCCGGAACTGGCGCTGTTTTCGCGCTCTGGCCTGTGGGCCATCAGCGTCCCCAAAGCCTTTGGCGGCGCCGGTGTTTCCAACGTTACCCTGGCCAAAGTCATCGCGCGCATCGCCCAGGCCGATGCCTCCCTGGGTCAGATTCCGCAAAACCATTTCTATGCCCTGGAAGTGCTGCGGGTAAACGGCAGTCCGCAGCAACAGCAGCGCCTGTACGCCGAAGTACTGGCCGGCAAACGCTTCGGCAACGCCCTGGCGGAACTTGGGACCAAAACCGCCCATGACCGCACCACGGCCCTGAGCCGGGACGGTGACGGCTACCGCATCAACGGGCGCAAGTTCTACGCCACCGGCGCGCTCTATGCCCAACACATTCCCACTTCGGTGGTCGACGAGCAGGGCGTGCAGCAGCTGGTGTTTGTCCCCGCCGACAGCGCCGGGTTGCAGGTGATCGACGACTGGAGCGGTTTTGGCCAGCGCACCACCGGCAGCGGCTCGGTACTGTTCGAGAATGTCCGGGTCGCCGCCGAGGATGTGGTGCCGTTCCAGAGCGCCTTCGAACGGCCGACCACGGTCGGCCCATTGGCGCAGATCCTTCATGCCGCGATCGACACCGGCATCGCCCGCGCCGCCTACGAAGATGCCCTGCAGTTCGTGCGCACCCGCAGCCGGCCATGGATCGATTCCGGCATCGACAAGGCCAGCGACGACCCGCTGACGCTGAAGTCCTTCGGTCATCTGGCGATCCGTGTGCACGCCGCTGAGGCCCTGCTTGAACGCGCCGGCGAGTACCTCGACCAGGCCCAGGCCGCCCCCAACGCCAGCACCGTGGCCGCTGCCTCCATCGCCGTGGCCGAAGCCCGGGCGATCAGCACCGAAATTTCCCTGGCCGCCGGCAGCACCCTGTTCGAACTGGCCGGCAGCCAGGCCACCCTCGCCGAACATGGCCTCGACCGTCACTGGCGCAACGCCCGCGTGCATACCCTGCACGACCCGGTGCGCTGGAAGTACCACGCCATCGGCAACTACTACCTCAACGATGAGAACCCACCGCTACGGGGGACCATCTGATGGCCAAGAAGAAAATCCTCCTCAATGCCTTCAACATGAACTGCATTGGCCACATCAACCACGGTCTGTGGACTCACCCACGGGATACGTCCACCCAGTACAAGACGCTGGAGTACTGGACCGAACTGGCGAGGTTGCTTGAGCGCGGGCTGTTCGACGGCCTGTTCATCGCCGACATCGTCGGGGTCTACGACGTTTACCGGAACAACGTCGAGGTACCGCTCAAGGAGTCGATCCAGCTGCCGGTCAACGACCCGTTGCTGCTGGTGTCGGCCATGGCCGCGGTGACCCGGCATCTGGGCTTCGGCCTGACGGCCAACCTGACCTACGAGCCGCCCTATCTGTTCGCCCGCAAGCTCTCGACCCTCGATCACCTGAGCCGTGGCCGGGTGGGCTGGAATATCGTCACCGGTTATCTGGACAGTGCCGCCCGGGCCATGGGCCTTGAGCAGCAAGCCGAACACGACCGCCGCTACGACCAGGCCGACGAATACATGCAGGTGCTGTACAAACTGCTGGAGGGCAGCTGGGAAGACGGCGCGGTGGCCAACGATCGCCAGCAGCGGGTCTACGCCCACCCGGAAAAGGTCCATAAGGTGAACCACCGGGGTGAGTTCTACCGGGTCGAAGGCTATCACCTGTGCGAACCCTCACCGCAACGTACGCCGGTGCTGTTCCAGGCCGGCAGCTCCGAGCGCGGCCTGGGCTTTGCCGGCAACCATGCCGAATGCGTGTTCATCAGCGGCCAGACCAAGGCCGGGACCCGCGCCCAGGTCGACAAGGTTCGTGCAGCTGCCGTGGCCGCTGGCCGTGATCCCGAGGCGATCAAGGTGTTCATGGGCCTGACCGTGATCGTTGCGCGTACCGAGGAGCAAGCCTGGGCCAAGCACGCCGAATACCTGCGTTACGCCAGCGCCGAAGCAGGGGTTGCGCACTTCGCCAGCTCCACGGGTATCGACTTCTCTGCCTACGCACTGGACGAACCGATCCAGTACGTCAAAAGCAACGCCATCCAGTCGGCGACCAAGACCTTGCAGAACAACGACTGGACCCGGCGCAAGCTGCTCGACCAGCACGCCCTCGGCGGTCGCTACATCACCCTGGTCGGCTCACCGACCCAGGTCGCCGACGAGCTGGAAAGCTGGATCGCCGAAACCGGCCTGGACGGCTTCAACCTGACCCGCACCGTGACCCCGGAAAGCTATGTCGACTTCATCGACCTGGTGATCCCCGAGCTGCAGCGTCGCGGCTCGTACAAGACTGCCTACGAAGACGGCACCCTGCGCGAAAAACTCTTTGCCAGTGACCAGCCCCTGCTGCCCGCCGGGCATCCCGGCGCCAGCTATCGCCACACCACCCCGAACGGAGCGCTACAGCATGCTTAAGACCTTCCTTGCCCGCCCCGTCGCGGCGCTGGCCCTGACCCTCGGCCTGTTTTCCACCACTCAGGCTGCCGATGCGTTAAAGGTCGGCACCACCGCAGCCTTCGCCATCCCGCTGGAAGCGGCGGTCAGCGAGGCGAAGAAGCAGGGGCTGGACGTCGAACTGATCGAGTTCAGCGACTGGATCGCACCAAACGTCAGCCTGGCCAGCGGCGACATCGACGTGAACTATTTCCAGCACATCCCGTTCCTGGAAAACGCCAAGGCGGCGGCCGGTTTTGACCTGGTGCCTTATGCATCGGGGATCATCAACAACGTCGGCCTGTACTCGAAAAAGTACAAAAGCTTTGACGCGTTGCCACAAGGCGCCAGCGTGGCCATCGCCAATGACCCGATCAACAGCGGCCGCGGCCTGCAGCTACTGGCCAAGGCCGGGCTGATCACCCTCAAACCCGGTGTGGGCTACAAGGCCACTGAAGAGGATATCGTCGCCAATCCCAAACAGTTGAAGATCCTCCAGGTCGAAGCCGTGCAACTGGTGCGGGCCTACGATGATGCCGACCTGGTCCAGGGTTATCCGGCCTACATCCGCCTGGCCAATACCTTCGATGCCACCTCGGCCCTGCTGTTCGACGGCCTCGATCACAAGGAATACGTGATCCAGTTCGTCATCCGTCCGCAGAACAAGGACGATCCGCGCCTGGCCAAATTCATCGATATTTATCAGCACTCGCCAGCCGTGCGTGCCGCGCTCGACAAAGCCCATGGCAAGCTTTACCAACCGGGCTGGGAGAGCTGAGATGAGCGCCGCCACCGCCCTCCTGGCGCCAGAGGAGTCCTCCTTTGCGCCGCTGCAGCAGGCCCGGCAACGGGCCCTGCACCCTGAGCTGGGCAACGCCCATGTGCGCTTCATCGGCCTGGGCAAAACCTATCCGGGGCAAACCGCCCCGGCGCTGGAAGGTATCGACCTGAACATCCAGCGCGGCGAGATCTTCGGCATCATCGGCCGTAGCGGTGCGGGCAAATCGTCGCTGATCCGTACCATCAATCGTCTTGAGCAGCCTAGCGCCGGTCGTGTGCTGATCGATCAGGTCGATATCGGCGAGTTCGATGAAGACCGCCTGGTGCGCCTGCGCCGGCGCATCGGCATGATCTTCCAGCACTTCAACCTGATGTCGGCCAAGACCGTGTGGCAGAACGTCGAACTGCCCCTCAAAGTCGCCGGTGTACCCAAGGCGCAACGCCAGCGCAAGGTTGCCGAGTTGCTGGAACTGGTCGGCCTTGAACAGAAGCACCACGCCTATCCCGCGCAATTGTCCGGCGGGCAGAAGCAGCGCGTCGGCATCGCCCGGGCGCTGGTTCACGACCCGGACATCCTCCTCTGCGATGAAGCGACCTCGGCCCTCGACCCGGAAACCACGGCGTCGATTCTTGAGCTGCTGCGCGACATCAACCAGCGCCTGGGCCTGACCATCATCCTGATCACCCACGAAATGGCAGTGATCCGCGATATCTGCCAGCGGGTGGTGGTACTGGAACGCGGACGTATCGTCGAACAAGGCGCGGTCTGGCAGGTCTTCGGCAATCCCCGCCACGCCGTCAGCAAGACCTTGCTCGCGCCCTTGCAAGCCGCCGTGCCGGCCACTTTGCAGGCCCGCCTGCAGCCGCAACCGGGCAGTGCCGAGGCGGCGCTGGTGCTGAACCTCAAAGTCAGCGGCACTGAGCGCCAGGCACCGGAGTTATCCACATTGTTCGCCAGCCTCGGTGGCCGGATCAGCTTGCTGCAAGGCGGTATCGAGTCGATCCAGGGGCGGCCGCTGGGGCAATTGCTGGTGTCGGTGGCAAACTCGCCGCACAGCCATGAACAGGTCATCGAACGTGCCCGGCAGTGGGCCACGCAGGTTGAGGTACTGGGTTATGTGGACTGATCGCTTGCTCCAGGGCGTACTCGATACCCTGTTGATGGTCGGGGTGTCGTCGCTGATCGCCCTGCTGGCCGGGATTCCGTTGGCGGTGATTCTGGTCACCAGCGGCAAGGGCGGGATTTACCAGGCGCCGACCCTGAACCGGCTGCTCGGGGCGTTCGTCAACCTGTTCCGCTCGATCCCGTTTCTGATCCTGATGGTCGCGCTGATCCCCTTTACCCGCCTGATTGTCGGTACCACCTATGGGATCTGGGCGGCGGTGGTGCCACTGACCATTGCCGCCACACCGTTCTTTGCGCGGATCGCCGAAGTCAGCCTGCGCGAAGTCGACCATGGCCTGATCGAAGCCGCCCAGGCCATGGGCTGCCGACGCTGGCATATCGTCTGGCACGTACTGCTGCCCGAAGCCTTGCCAGGCATCGTCGGCGGTTTCACCATCACCCTGGTGACCATGATCAACTCCTCGGCCATGGCCGGTGCCATCGGTGCTGGTGGCCTGGGCGATATCGCCTACCGCTACGGCTACCAGCGTTTCGACAGCCAGATCATGCTCACCGTGATTGTCATGCTGGTGGTGTTGGTGGCCTTGATCCAGCTGGGCGGTGACCGGCTGGCCAAGGGCCTGAACAAGCGCTGATTCCACAGGGCATCATTGAATCTGCTCAGGGGTAACAATCACCCAGTTCTTGTCCGCCGTCACCGGCAAGCCCTCTTTGGCCTGGGCGGCCGCGTTCTGGGCGATCATGCCGTTGAGCTGGTCCATGTACTTGGCTTTGCGGTTTATCCACAGGTGAATACCGCCCTTGCCGACATCGACACTGTGGAACTGCATGTAGCCGTCACTGGTGGGTGTATCGCCACCAACCAGTACCGGCTTCTTCCATTGATCGATGTAGGTCAGGATCGCCGCCTGTTTGCCCGCCATCCAGGTTGCCGGGGTCCATAGATAAGGGGTCAGTTCCAGGCCCAGGTTGGCCTGCGGGTCATAACTGCCCGCGCTGATCTGTTTGCGCGCGGTGGTCAAAGCGCCATTCTCGCGATCCTTGAGCAGCAGGCTGACACCGATGACATTCTGCGGTTTGACGTTGTAGCCGTATTTGGGGTCGGAGGCGACCATGCGCACCAGCTCTTCGGAGGCGGCGGTCATCACATACACCTCGATGCCGTTGGCCATCAGCTTGTTGAACAGCTCAGTCTGGCCGGTGAAGATTCTCGGCGGCTGCACCTCGATGGTCTTGACCTGATCGCCCTCGTAGTAGGTGCTGGGGATCGGTTTGCCAGAGGCCATCAGCTCATCGACATAGCCCTTGAGCTGCTTGAGGGTGAAGCCGGAAAACACCTGGGCAACCCAGGGATAGCAGACCATGTCGTCGATTTCACAGAGCCGGTAGTAGTAGCTGAACAGGCTCTCCTTGTGTTCGGCAGTGTCTTTGAAAGGCATCAGCTTCAACGACGGATCAAGCTTTTCCCGGCTGAGCAGGCCCTTGTTTTCCATGAACGGCAACAGCGACTCTTCGAGGTCGAAGCGATAGCTGGTGTTGTCCATGTCGAACACCGCGTAGTTACCCTGGTTGGCATTGGCCGCGATCATCGTGTCCAGCTGCCTGGCTGCATCAGCAGGCCAATGCTTGAGTCCACTGGCCCAGGTTTGGCCGGTCAGCAGCAGTGCCAGGCCGGCGGCGAGTACTTTCGGAGCAGACGTCATGTGCATTTCTCCAGAAAAGAGGCTCGCCCACGCTAGCCAAAGCAAACGGCTGAGAACGACCTGACAACGACGCCAACACACTCCTCAGCGGCGTTGCACATGCCATTTGCGACATGCCTATATTCCAAAAACGACTATGCAAATTACCTTTTGATATAAATTCGTTCGTTTTCATGCTGTTAGCATTTCTGTTCGCAATCGCACACAGAGGCGATGCCCCCGCCTTTTCTCTGGAGCTTCAATGAATCTGCCGCTGTCACTCAACCTGCTGGCGTTCCTGGCGTTGCTGCTAGGCCTGGCTCAAACCCGTCATGGCAACTGGAGCCTGGCCAAGAAAGTTCTGGTCGGCCTGGTCCTCGGTGTGCTGTTCGGGGCTGCCTTGCATGCCATCTATGGCGCCGGTAACCCGATCCTCAAGGCCACCATCAGCTGGCTCGATCTGGTCGGTAACGGCTACGTGCAGTTGCTGCAGATGATCGTCATGCCGCTGATCTTCGCCTCGATCCTCAGCGCCGTGGCTCGCCTGCACAACGCCTCGTCGCTCGGCAAGATCAGCTTTCTGACCATCGGCACCCTGCTGTTCACTACGGCCATTGCCGCGCTGATCGGTATCGTCCTGACCAACCTGTTCGGCCTGACTGCCGAAGGCCTGGTTGCCGGCACCGCCGAAACCGCACGGATGCAGGCGATCCAGAGCGACTACGTGGGCAAGGTCGCCGAGCTGAATATCCCGCAGCTGCTGCTGTCGTTCATCCCCAGCAACCCGGTAGGCGACCTGGCCCGGGCCAAGCCGACCTCGATCATCAGCGTGGTGATCTTTGCCGTGTTCCTCGGCATGGCTGCCCTGCAGTTGCTCAAGGATGATGCGGAAAAGGGCAATAGCGCCCTGGCCGCCATCGACACCCTGCAAGCCTGGGTGATGCGTCTGGTGCGCCTGGTGATGAAGCTCACCCCGTATGGCGTACTGGCGCTGATGACCAAGGTGGTAGCCAGCTCGAACCTGGACGACATCCTCAAGCTCGGCAGCTTTGTCGTGGTGTCTTACATCGGCCTCGGCCTGATGTTCGTGGTGCATGGCGTGTTGCTGGCGATCAGCGGCGTCAACCCGCTGCGCTTCTTCCGCAAGGTCTGGCCGGTACTGACCTTTGCCTTCACCAGCCGCTCCAGCGCTGCCAGCATCCCGCTGAGCATCGAGGCGCAAACCCGTCGCCTGGGTGTTCCACAGTCGATCGCCAGCTTTGCCGCTTCGTTCGGCGCAACCATCGGTCAGAACGGTTGTGCTGGTCTGTACCCGGCAATGCTGGCGGTGATGGTGGCTCCGGCCGTCGGCATCAACCCGCTGGATCCGCTGTGGATTGCCACGCTGGTGGCCATCGTGACCCTGAGTTCGGCCGGCGTGGCCGGGGTGGGCGGCGGTGCGACTTTCGCCGCGCTGATCGTGTTGCCGGCCATG
>Ga0247824_10002620_pt1 | contig 10105 bp, 10 predicted proteins | sample 13C_PalmiticAcid_FD_194412 | JGI IMG/M metagenome (GOLD analysis project Ga0247824, IMG submission 194412) | Soil microbial communities from agricultural site in Penn Yan, New York, United States - 13C_PalmiticAcid_Day48 | ecosystem: Environmental > Terrestrial > Soil > Agricultural land... | reverse complement strand
CCGGCGTACACCCGCGCCGCCACCGCCCTCACCCACTCCACCCTCACCTCCCCAACCGCCGCATCCGGTTACTACGTCACCATCCCCTGCCGCGCCTACCCGGGCCCGGAAGGCCACATGGTCCCCGTCCCCTCGACCTCTTCCGAGGGGTACTTTGCCGTGGCCCTGCTCCTCACGCGGCCCCTGTCGCGCGGCTCGGCGCACCTCACCGCTGCGCAGCAGCAGCAGCAGCAGCAGCCCGGGCAGGCGATCGACCCGGGCTATCTCTCGCACCCGCTCGACGTGGAAGTCCTCGCGCGGCACGTCCGCTTCCTCGAGCAGACGCTGGTGCGCGCCGAGCCCCTGGCCGGCCGGCTGAAGCGGGGCGGGAAGCGCACGCCGCCCGGGCTGCCCGACTCGGAGGAAGGGGATCTGGAGGCGGTGCGGGCGTTCCTGCGCGAGACGGCCGTCGCGTCGACGCTGTACGCGGGCACCTGCTCCATGATGCCGCGGGCGATGGGGGGCGTGGTGGATCCGGCGCTGAGGGTGTACGGGACGAGGAACGTGAGGGTCGTGGATGCGAGCGTGATGCCGTTTATCACGGCGGGGGACACCATGGCCACGGTGTATGGGATTGCGGAGAAGGCGGCCGAGGTGATCAGGGGGGAGTTGTAGCCTGGAGGTGAGGGTCTTTCCGAGTCGCGTTAGGGAGGTCTTGTTTCTGACACAAGGCATCCCCCGAATTTTGTTTGTTCCTCGCACCTCTCTTATGTTGTTGCCTAGACACGAGAAGGCAGATTCAATGTCAACTTCTCTCGTTGCGTTCCATGACGTGGCCGCCACGCAGCGCCGAGCAGGCAGCGGGATTCCGCCAACGTGTTAAACACTCACATCATCCAGCTGCCAAAACTCATGTTGAGGCGCAAGGGGTTAGGACTTGAAAGCAGATAGCCATGGATATGGATGGCCACCAAGCGGTTTGTGGGCGAGAGATTCGTCTCCTGGAAGCCCAAGGGAGTCCCACGGAACCCAAGACCGACTATTTTTCCACGAGCTGGGATGCGGAACGTCGGAGAACAATCAATGTCGGATGCATGGCGGACGAGACCCAGAGCACGCCGCAAACGTCACTGCTGTTTACTCGGCTGCCCCTCGAGATCCGATTCCGCATCTACTCGCTGGTCATGCCGCCGCACCGCCGACTCTGGGTGAGACCGGCCCCTCATGACGCCCGTCATGGACGCCTCGAGCACTTCCCCTGCAGCAAGCCGCCGGGCGACACGTCGTGGATATTCGCGCGCGGCCGCTGCTGCACCGGGGTCAACAACAACTTCTTCGAACACGTGCGGGCAAACGGCGTCCAGCCACACGAGGACTCGCTGTCGCTGATGAAGACCTGTCAGCAGATGTATGTTCCGTCTCGTATCCTGCCAGTCTTGCGCTCAGTCTTGCTAAACCACAAGCCCAGATACCGCGAAATGTGCCGTCTCTGGACCTTTTGCTTTGACGAGCTGGCGACAATGAGAGGGTTCATGGATATGGCGCGGCCTCTGCCCGTCCGACACGTCCAGGTCATGCTCTACGCGCACTACAGGCTGTACTGCGACCCCGCGGGTGACGACACGCGCACGAGGCGGGGATGGCAGCGCAGCATGAACCTGTCGTGGGAGCGGCAGCTGGGCGAGGTGGACGCCCTGTGTCGGGCCATGCCGGGACTCGGGACGCTGTTGTTGTCGGTGCTTGCCACGCCGCGGTTTGCCGGTCTGGAGAACGAGAGTGCGGTGATGGCGTCGCTGAGGGCCGTCACGGCGGTGCCGCAAGTGCGCCTCGAATTCCTTTCCTTCAGATTGGCGGACCTGAAAAAAAGCCGAAAGAGACAGACCTAAGTCATGTCGTCCACGGCTTTCTCCTTCTTGTCTCAGCCATGAGCGCAGTGCCAAGATTGAAGGGGCAGGTGTTACGTTGCTCGGCCCATCCATGACGAGGCGTTGCGGCAGGATTAGATGCGACGGAGCAAGGAGCGCGCGAGACGGGCAGCGAATCAGGCCGATTGAGACCTGTCTGGGCGCCGGCCACCAACCCGCACCCTCGCATATCGGTCCCGTCGCACTCGGTTGAAGGGACATTTGCGATTGGCTCGATCTCTGCTGGTGATTGCAACATCTCAACGACACCAAGATGGGGCATGATTACTCAACCGTTTTGATGGATGTGAACGAGTTGAAGGCGCATCTGGGCCTGTTATGTTATTTAAGTGTTGTTGATATCCTCAACCTCACAGATGAAGTGGCCAGAAACCAACTTGAATCCGACGCTGGTGTCAGCCTCTTGCAGCATCAAAGCCTGGCACCCCGCCTTGCAGACTGACTTGTTGTGCGGTCAACCCCGATTCGCCAAGTTCGCTGAACACCAACTGCGCAGACACCAACTCCAAGACCATGGCATCGAACATTCAAGCCATCTTTCCTCCCACCGAGAAGCGACACCGATCGCGACACGGAGCGTCCGGGCTTGCTGTCAGTCTAAACCATTCCCCAGATTTCATTGCCACCTCTCTGACAGATTCGCAGGGTCTCTTCAAAGAGTCATTCGCCTTACCCACGCTCCTCGTGCTCGGCGCCCTCGGCCAGGGCCTGCTCTCGCTCGTTCTTCCACCTCGCTACGCGCTCCTCCCAACGGTCTTGCTGCTCCTGCGAGCCGTGGTCCTCACCGCTCGCGAGCTCGCCGCGCCCGCGCAGTACGCCGCCAAACTGGGCGTCGTCCCGGGGAGTGTGTCCGCACAGCTGCCCCGCGCCAGCTACGACCCCCTCCGCCCGGAAAAGGCCTCCCCCTTCGGCTCGACGCCCGCCGAGAAGGGGGTCGTCGTGTTCCACCTCGGCGCGCGCTTCAACCACCCGCTCGGCCCGCTCGCGCCCGGCGGCAAGGAGTTCGGCGAGCAGTTCATGGCCTGCCACCGGGAGCTGCTCAAGCGGGCCAAGGAGTACGGCTGCCTCAGCGGGACGGCGTTCCGGGGCGACGACGCCGCGTCCAACAACACCCTCCTGACCGTGTACTACTTCCGGGACATGGACGGGCTGACCCGCTTCGCGCGCGACCCCGTGCACCGGCAGGCGTGGGACTGGTTCCGCGACGTGTTCACCAAAAAGTGGGGGTACTCGCATTTTGGCATCTTCCACGAGGCCTTTGCTGCCCCCGCGGGCGCGTTCGAGACCATCTACCTCAACATGCCGCCCGTGCTCATGGGCACGGGCTCCGCCGACATCAAGAACGAGGCGACCGGCGACGACGAGTGGGTGCGCACGCTGGTCGATGCGTCGGGCCCGATTTGGCGGACGGCGCACTCGCGCATGGGTCGAGAGGTGAAGCGGCAGGCGGGAGAGAGCTGAGCACCATGTTTTGCAGGGTACAGGGACGATGGCGGGAGTTGAGTCAGGGGTTAAATCATCACCATGACAGCGTTACGTGGAGAGTATTCATTTCCCGGCTCAAGCGATTAGGGACGTATCGAAGGGAATTACGGAGGGGAGGACTAAGGAAGGCACCACGACATTTCACGAGAGACACAGGCGATGGGGATACATGTATCAATACATTAATGGTATCATAAAGTAAGGTATCATCAAAATGACATATTGTTTGCCAACCCGCGCCAGACGCCAGACTCCCAGAGATCAAAGCAAAGCAACAGGACTACTACAGAGCCCTGCCTGGCAGCTCGTCATGGTCGCGGTCCATGGCGTAGATGTCCTTTTGCACGTCGTGCATGTCAATGTTTGCGACGGCACCATCGCCGTCAAAGATGCGCGCAATCTCCTCGAGGGTCGGGCCGCGGGTCTCGACGTAAAAGAACCACACAAACACGAGCTCGAACAGATCCCAGATGGTGTAAAAGAGCGTAAAGTTCCAGTGGTTCGGCAGCCGCTCCCACGCGATCTTGTTGGTTTGGCTAGGGGTTGGTTGGTCAGCATTTTGGGCCATCAGCATCAGGGTGCAACGAAAAAGAAACTCACTTGGAAATGGCCAGCATGGCCTGGACAGTGATGTTCATGATCATCATGCCCTTGGCACGCAGATGGAAGGGCAGGATCTCGAGCGCGTAGGCGACCAGCAGGCCGGAGAAGCCAATGTCGTAAAACACGCCAAAGATCCAGATGAAGACGAGCTGGGCGTAGCCGGCCTGGACGTCGAGATCACCCGAGTTCTCGTAGACGGCGCTCGTGATGGTCCAGCAGACGAACGATATGACCATGCCGACCATGGAGAGGAGGAACAGGGGGCGGCGACCGAAGCGGTCGACGTTGAGCGCGGCGGTAATGGTGACGATGAGATCGAGGATGGTCTTGCCCGTCGACATGGCCAGCTTCTGGTTCTGGTTGGTGATGCCGGCGCCCAGGTAGATGGCGTTCATGTAGTTGGAGAAGAGGGCGTTGCCGCTGTACTGCGAGATGACGCCGAGCGAGACAATGATGGCCAGGCGCCAGCGGTTGCCGCGCGTGTGGAGGAAGTCGCGGTAGCTGGTGGCGCGCTCCGTCTCCTTCTGGATGCGGATGGTCTCGCGGATCTCGCGGAATTCGAACTGCACCGTGGCGTTGTGGGGATCACCCCCGGCGTGCCACTTGGTGAGGATGTGGAGGGCCTCCTGGTGGCGCTCCTTGTTGACCAGGTACCGCGGCGACTCGGGGATCCACCAGATGCCGCAGAGCTGGACGATAGCCGGGACGACTTGGAGGAGCGTGATGGACCGCCAGGACCAGTCGCCCTCGATGTTGGCGGTGCCCCAGGCAATGCACGACACGAGCAGGGCGCCGGCGTTCCACAGGCAGTTGTAGATGGCCGTGACGGGGCCGCGGTGCTGCGGGTGGCAGATCTCGGTCAGCAGGAGCGGCGAGGCCATCTGCGCGAGCGAGTTGCCAAAGCCGAGAACGAAGCGGCCGCCCATGTACACTGCGGATCTGTTAGCCAAGTAGACAGCGCCCAGCCTCGTCTCCAAAACATACTCCCATAGCTGTCGCAAAAGGCCGTCATGAAACCGCCGGCAACCATGAAAATGCAACCAATGATGATGGCGGTCCGGCGACCGAAGTTGTCGGCGACGTAGGGCGTGATGAAGAAGGAGACGATGGAACCAATGTTGAACATGTTGACGAGGATGGCGAGCTTGCTGTCGAGGATGGAGTCCTTGAGGCCCGGGTTTTCCTTGAGCTCCGGGAAGAAGAACCAGTTCCAGGCGTCGATCTGCTGTGACGTGTTGACGAGCATGCCATCGTAGCCGGTCGTGGCCGAGGCCACCATCAGGATGACGGCCAACCCATAGAGCTTCCTGAGATGCGGCTCCCTCATCCAGTAGACGCGCTGGAACCGGGGCGTCTCCTGGACCACCTCGAACTCCGCCGAGACGGAGTCCTCCCTGACCTTTGACGACATGGCGGGCTGTTCCCCTCGTCCTCCTCGGGTGGTCTCGATGTTGTCTGGTTCGAGTTCGGTCGCAGACGAGTCGACGAAGCGGCAGCCCAGAAGAGAGGATCACGCCCCCCGGCCGACGGAGGTGAGGGGGGACATTAATATGTAAACGGCGAGGGCAGGGCCCGGTGATCCCCTCGTCCCGGAAACCATGGGTCTGATGCCTGCACCCCGGCGACAGGGTGTCCGTTGGGGTGACGGGTCTGCGCTAGGCAGGGCGGACTACCCCTGTCCCCCCAGGTCTCGAACGACAGGGGGGGCGAATGAGGGAGGGGCGTGGCCTAGTGGACGGGCAGTGGGCCGAACTGGGCAAGCTCAGCAAGGCACGCCGGGGTGACACTGCAGGGCAGAAGAATGGCGGATGGAACCCAAACTCGATGCGTTCTGGTCGTCCAGTAGTTGGGTGACGGAGTCCTTGGCGCGGAGGCCCAAACGGCGATTGCGGACAATGGATGCCGAGGCCAGGACTGCGGAGAAGCTGATTCCATCAGCTGCCCCGAGACAAGACCCGCCCCCTCGAGACGCTGCATCTGAGGGGGTGGTGCTCAATGGCGTGTGTGATGATGTAGGCCTTGTTTACAGTTACAGCGTGAGGGAGACGGATAAACCGAGAGAGAGGACGGGATCGACTGCAGCTGGTCAACCGCAAGCCTCCAACTCTCATTCGGGCGGCACGCCGTCCCGCTCCAACGGAGGCGTCACGGCTGCGGGAGCGATGGACGTCGACGTTGGGCGGGAGTGGCGTCTGGGACTCTGGGCGTGCCGCCTGGCAATCGGGACCCCGCTTGGCAAAAAGCAAAAGCAGATGCGATCCGAACCCGCGCGTGCATCGCCTGGGCGATCAACCATCAACGGCTTCTCTGTCATGTTTCTCTGCCGGCATGGTCTGAACTCTCGCATCGCAAGCAACAACCAGCGCATTCGGCCTGCTGTTGGTCTTTTTTTCTGCGTCTTATTTTCGGCTGTCAAGCGAGTCTGACGCGCATCCAGAGCGATGCATCCAGAAGGTCCGGATGGTTAAAATGGCAAAATGCAAACCGCCTTCCTGAGCCAAGGCAGCCAATCATGGGCGGGCCATATCAGCGGCTGTAACGGCTCGGCGGCGGCGGAATGCGGCCACCTGACGGGTGTCGTGCGAAGGCGGCCTCGATTCCTCGAATGAAAAGGATGGCTCGATATTGCCCTTTCTGGCGGGCTGGGACATCGCTGCGTCAGATGGAGGCCAACTTTTCAAGCTGTTCTTATCATCGCGGTGTGCCTCGAGGATGGGGCTTGCAGGAGGTGGTCGGTGCTGAGACAGAAACAGGACCCCTTTCGTCGACACCAAACCGGAAACTGAAGGGAGTCGCATGTCAAGCACACAGGGGCTTGGCGAACACGAGCGAATGCCCGGGGTCCCAGGCCCACACCAACCACGCAAGCCCTCGCCAGCCCACGCCAATTGCTGCTAGCGTGCTCCCCGGATTGGCCAATGGTCGCCTGGATCGAGGCTTGTGCCACGCAGCGAGCGAGCGGCGGGTCCCAGGATTTCCAGCACCCAAATCTGCAGGGGAAGGGGAGATGACAGCTGCGACGGTCGCTTCGCCGCGGGCCTTCAGGCTGGAACTGAATGCTGTTGGCTGCAAGGTGTTCGCCAACTTAAATGAAGCAGGTCATCGGTGTGCCGGTCGTGTTGCTGGGTTGCACGGTGGGATGATGGGCAGGTCTGCTGCACTGCAGCGTTGCTCTGTCAAAAATGAGGGTGGGTGTGAACCGGGCTCGGCATGCCGAACGCGGGCCAGCCCTCCCCAAGGTCGGGAAGCAGGGACGCTGATCCGGGAACACAATGCAATCCCCGCTCTCGGTTTTGCCTTGCGACCCTGGCATCTGACAGTGGAGTGGAGGAAGGAATCACTCGGATTCACATCGTGTCGAGTGTCAACCGTGCACTGAATGCAATTTCCGATTTTGCCACCACTGAAAACAAGTGAAATGGATCACTTTCGGTCGCTGGTTCGAGGCTGGCAAGTGCTTCGACTGCAACAGGCGCCAGAGGCACACCATTGTTTTGGGTAGGCGCGACACTCATCCCAAAGCAGAAAAAAGAGCGAGGCCACGGGAATGGAAGGGAAAAGCAATTCCCACCACGTGGGAACTTCGGCTCGGTGGTCCGTCCGTCGCACTGCAGCCAACCAGAGGCGAGTGGTCGCCGAGCCCCGCGCCTGCATGAAATGACCCTGTGGGGCCACAACCCCGGGCGGGAGTCCGAGCGCAACAAATTCCTGGGGAAGAGCCTCGTCGCAGCGCATGGGCAAGCATGCCCTGCTTTGTTCCAGAAAAAGTTCATCTGATGGCACCACGGCTGGGGTTGCCTGCTGGCTCTCGACCCCTGGCTGCTGTCAATTGAGGGATTTCACGACGCCTGTCCCTGGCGGGCCGTTGGCTGGCCGTTGCAGGAAAGAAAACTCATTTGGGGACTTTTGGGGCCCCGGGCGGGCTCCACACACAGCACAGAAGGTTAGTTCACGACGCCACAGCAAGACGGTTCTGGAAAGAGTTCCAGGTCGGGCAACACGATCTGCCCAACGCTCGGACACAGCAGTTGGTCCTGGTAATAGTTGCACGTTAGCAATCAGGAATTGGATATCCGGCGACGCTTGAAAACCGGGTTCTGAGGGCAGCCTGCGTTTCACAGCGGCAGCGGGCTGGGGGCTGGCTGGAGGGCAAGCGTCAGTGCTCCGCATCCGTGCCGGCACGGCAAGCAACAGGCGGCAAGCGGGAGCGCACGGATCGCGGGCCATCACCTGGACACGGCTCAACCACGACGCCGGAATGGGAATCACGATGGCGTCGCGCGATACCCGGAGTGGCAGACGATCGGCGGCAGTTGCAGCTGGGCACACAGCTCGGACACGCATGACACATGAGACACAGGACGAGTCTCAGCGACAAAGCTTCTGCCTGCTCTCTCGACAGTGAGTTCAGGCATACCAGGGTACATATATCTGTACATGTCACAGTCTGCTCTCCGAGTCGCGCACATAACGTCCAGCTGGGGGTGGTCTTTTTGAAAAACGAGTGTATTACAGGTCCAACCCAGGCCTACTTCTTCGCCGCCGGCACCGGCACCAGTACCGCAAATCCCCACTCGGGCGTGGCCTTGTGCGACTTGTTCAGACTCGTCTTCATCCAGCACGAGTGCAGCGGGCCCTGGTCGTTCTCGATGACGCCCCAGCCGGCGCCCGTGCAGTTGCCCCGCGAGGCGCACGCGTCGATGCAGGCGTCCAGGTTGCGCGTCTTGACGCTGCCAATGTCGACCGCCTCGCCGGGCCCGCCGTAGTCGACGCCGCACATGCGCCGGAACCGCTTGCCGCCCGTGCTGGCTGTGTAGATGCTGCCGTTGACCCGCGGGCACTGCACGTCTGCCACCACGGCCGTCGGGGTTGCCGTCGCCGAGCTTGCGGTCGGCGTCATGCCTCCCGTCGCGGTGGCACTGTGGCGTGTTAGCTAGGCAACTTGCCGTCAGGGGGACGCGTAACTTACGCTGTTGCGGCAGACAACGCAGCCTGGGCCGCCTCCAGGCCGGTCTTGGCCTGGCTCAAGTCTCGCTGGCTGACCCCCAGGCCAGCGCTGAGGCCGACGACGGCGAGGAGCAGGAAGAGGATCAGGCCAATGGCAGCCAGGGCAACGCCACGCGTGACGCTGAGAACAGTCGGCCCTGCCCCCTGTGGCACATCGCTGTGGTGTGGTTGGTACGGCTCGTACGCTGGCTGATGGAACTGCTCGGCCTTGTCATGCGGCGCGTCCTGGAGGTGGTGATATTGTGCTGGTTGCTGCATTGTGTTGTGGGTGTCCATCCTCGGTGGCAAGCGGGATGAGTGATATTGGAATCCTGAGCGCGGTTACCGTCAGGCTTTGCTTCGTCTCATGCAGTCGTTGAGGTTTTGAATGGGAACACCAAGTCAGACCTTCAAGCGAGGCCCAGACTGGGACCAGCCGCCGTTTAGATATCGTCGGCTGGGAAATGGGCTTCAATGGGCGGCAGGGGTAATCTCACGTCAGCGCTCAGTTTTGACCTCTTCAGCGCAGCCAGCCCGGCACGCAGCTGAGGTGCGAGCGTGGCACGCAACCTCCATTTTATCTCAGACGATGCGAGAGATTCGACCGCGGTGCCATGCGACGGCAGCACCATGTCGGCAGGTGTGTTTCTTGGAACGGGACGCTGCGTCGGGTCTGAGTAATCGAGACAAGCCATGGCTGAGATTTGGGCGCTCAATTGGCTCGCTGGTAGCAGGTTATCGAAGTGGCTGCGGCACAGCAGCGAGGTGCGTCGAGTTAAGCTGCTGCCTGGACACGGGACGGATTTAGAGTTTACAACTTGGCATGGATCTCGGGCTGGGCCAGACCAGGCCACCCCAATCGCATTCTTCGAGCCCAAGACCTTGCAGGAAACTTGTGGTTGAAGGGACGGATTGCAGGAAAGCATTCGGAAGCCTTGCTGTATCCTGGAGAGCACTGGCAGCTGCTCATTGATCGATGCAGAGAGTGAGCATGGATTTTGGTGACTGCGAGACTGAACCCATGTTTGGGCGCACTTGGTGCAATTTGAGCATGAAAGCACTTGCCCAGACTCGCCAGGGCAGGAACCCACGTCACAACCCCCGCAACGCAACACCCCCACCCTGGT
>Ga0247824_10002619_pt1 | contig 10106 bp, 11 predicted proteins | sample 13C_PalmiticAcid_FD_194412 | JGI IMG/M metagenome (GOLD analysis project Ga0247824, IMG submission 194412) | Soil microbial communities from agricultural site in Penn Yan, New York, United States - 13C_PalmiticAcid_Day48 | ecosystem: Environmental > Terrestrial > Soil > Agricultural land... | reverse complement strand
ATGGGGTTGAGAGTGGTGGGGGTGGATAATGCGGACGGGCCGCTTCGGTTGGCGAGAGAGGTTGCGCAGGGGAAGGAAGGGGTCAGGATCGTGGATGCCAGAGGCGAGGACGCGGCCGATGTGGTGACACGGCTTGGACAGGAGGACGGCAAGCTCGAGAGGGGAGAGATGGGCCTAGATGCTGTCATTATCCTGCCGGAGAGCCAGAAGGCGTTTGACTATGGCATGGCGCTGTTGAAGAATCACGGTAGGTGCGTGGTGGTGTCGTTCCCAGAAACGGGGTTCCATGTCTCGGCGCGGGACCTTGTGTTCCGCGACATCTCTGTGGTTGGGAGCCTGGTGGGCAGCAACAAGACGCTGAGGGAAATGTTGCAGTTTGCGGCCGAACATGGGGTGAGGGCGCATATCAGGACGTTCCCCCTGTCAGGCTTGAACAAACTCGTGGCCGAGTATCATAAGGGAGAGGGCGGAAAGCTCGTCATTGACATGGCTTTGCCAGATGATGGCTGCTAAGGGCAAAGAAACTCAATTAAAGGAATCAGAAGCCCATCTCGGATGCCTCCACCATGTTTGCGTACAATCCCAACGCGGACCCAATGACATCGACTATCGCCCACGTTTGTGAACCCTTGAAAATGGTTGCCCACACCCGCAGCACCCCAATGTTGAGGAGCCTAGCCATCGCCCAAGCATCTGTGCACAGCTCATCGGGGACAGCAAAGTCCGTCTCATCCAGCATCATCCTGACGAGTCTCAGAATCTTGCGCTCATCGCTGTTGAGCGAAAGACAACTCTCGTCGGACCACGGAGGTCTTGACACGGTCTCGAGCCACTTGCTGAGGAGCAGAGCGCACTCAAGAGAGGAGAGAGAGTGCTGAATGGACCAGATGAACGTTTGCGTCTTGGCCACCAGCTGTATCCCAATCTTGATGGGGATACTGAGCGCATGAGCCGAGTGAAGAAGAGCTCGCGTGAGCTTGGGGGACCGTTTGACTGCCGGCATGTCGTGCAGCGCATGGGCAATCTGGAGAGGATCTCTTGTGCCCAGCGCCCTGCTCGGCCCGGTGTCCATGCTCAAGCGTACGTAGGCCAAGCGGAGCAGCGCTGTCGAGTTGAAGGCTAGGGGACCTGAGGCACCATTCGGGTCCAGCGAGGACTCTGGGCTGCGCTCCCAGTTTTGCTGCCAGCTCCGCAGTGCATTCTCCAGAGGCATCGCGTCTTCTTCTGTCAGGCTCGCCTCCTGTAAGTTGGCCCGGCATCTTGCAGTGTGTCTGATGAGAAAGATGTGCTGGATGATGGTGTGGATCAGGACGTAGCTCGCCAACGAAGAGTGTGTGCCCGTGGCGTCTTGGCCATGACCGAGGAGATACCGCAGTGCGTCTTGGAACAATGCAGATTTTGCAGACCTCCCCCTTGCTTCTTGCCACGCAACCTCTGTGTCCGCTTTGAACTCGGCTGAGCTGCAAGGAAGTCTCATCTGGAGCTCAGTGCTCAGGAGAAGAGGGGGGATGTCGTACACGATGCTGTGGAGGTTGAAGAAGCAAAACACAATGTACTTGGTCCGCAAGACGGACTCGTACCGCATTGCCGCGTGCCAGTCATCAAATTCGCGGTCAGGGGCTGGTTCCATACGCAGTCCATGCTCACGAATGATGCTCGCGAGAATGCTCTGAATCGCCAGCGCTTCCCTCAGGAGCTCGCTGTGCCTGCCCCACGTTGCCATGGCCATGAGAATCAGCAGCGCCTGAGCTGTCTGTATCAAGTCGTGATCCGGCGCAGGGACCAAGCCTTCGTTGTTGCTGGAGGGTATTCCGAGAGGCCCGTTCAGGGCGGTCGGGCTGCTGTAGGTAGATCCGGCCTGCGATGCGGAGCTGTCTGACTGGCGGCCCTCCTGGGACGGACATGTGAGGCTCACATCTCTTCGACGTATGCGCTCATTGGCGATAGCCCTGGCAGCATGGAACAGGCCCACCCCGTTTTCCGCCTCAAAGCAGTACTGAGCACCAACCGCAGCCATGGACAGCAGCAACTCGATTGAGCAGGTCGGCAAGCTCATGGAGTTGATGTGGAGGAAGGGAAGATGCTCGTGGAACCCCTCGACATATCCGCGTATGTAGCGTGACAAGGACATTGCGCTCGGCAGTTGAAAGTTTGGAATGACGGCGGTGAAATTGGCCAGCGTTCGCAACACGAGTTCTCGGTCTTGCGAGGACAGGTTGAAGATCTTTCCATGGGACGCAGGACCACAGCGGTTGGCTCCAAAATCACCGCCATGGGCGAGATAGTCTGGCACAGGAGGTAGCCGAGAACAGAACTGTGATAGGGAGTCGGGCTCTTCAAACGAGGCTTGAGCGTGGCGGCTTTCGGTTGGAGGCATGAAGGGGACTTCCACCTCCTGCCCTGGGCCCATAAAGGAATCGAACGCCGATGTCAAGCGTGGCTGCCTTGTAGTCCCAGGTAATGACAGCGTGTATGAACCCAGGTCCCCCGGTTCGAAAAACCCTGTGAATCCGTCCAGAGAGAAGTCCATGCCAGGGTCCAAGGGTGGGGGCGATGCTTCCGTAATGCCGGGCTGGGCAAATGCGTCTGCCAGGGCCGGGATCTCCGGGACTGGGTTTTCGGGTAGTGAGGTGGTGATGGGACAGAGGTCCATGTCGTGGCCAGGAGCGGGCAGGTTTGCTGGAAGATTCTCGGCAGCTTCGGGAGGTGATGGCAAGGGCAGATCAGGGTGCGGAACAGCATCCGACTCTGATTTTTCGTTCTCTTCAGGATCATGGTGAGGCTGTGTCGAGGGTACTGGCTGCGACGATGCGTCCACCTCTTGGTGCAAGTCAGAGGATTCCTTGGATCCAGCATGGGATAGCCTCTCGTGGCGGATCAACAAGTCACTGATCACGAAGGGACTGGGGTGTCAGTATCAAGTCCGAGCCCTGGCCAATCAAGAAAGGGGCAAAGGATATTACCTTCGGGTAAAGCGAGACTCACACCGTTTGCATGGAAACGGCCGTTCTCGGGTATCTGTATCAAGGCGTGGATGGTCAGATAAGTGGGCAGCTTGCTTGTGTACACTGGGGAGCTCCATACGCGTTCTCTCATGGCGTTGCAAGTGTTCGAGACGGGCAAACCGTCTCAGGCAGCGGGTGCACTGAAAGCGCTTGGGCTTTACGACAATGTTGTCGAGGGCGTCGCTTGCGGTCATCGGGACTGGTTGTTGAGAAGGCGCTGTGGAGAGGGGTAAGAGGGTGGTGGACTGGACTGGGGACGGGAGTCGGAACGCGGGGTCTGTTGTCACCAGGACGACTGTGGACTGCCGCTGCACGCGCTTGGCCTTGTCGGTTGAATTATTGGCTCCGCTCCAGACGGACAGCTTTAGCTGCCTGGCACACAGAAACACATTCAACTGGTGTTTTGATTTTGATTCTCGCATCAAAGACACACATCAGAGCGGTCTCGAGAAACCCGGCAACATGGAGGCATACGAGGAACAGAATAATCAATCTCAAGCTTCAATCCGACCACAATGCATCTGTTCCGTCCGTCTAGGGTGGGAGGTACATATCAACAACCCTAAGCATTGCCTGCTTGCTACCTCACACCAACCTGTCTCTTGTACCCAGCTTATGCCGCCTTGTTCCCCAGCTCCCTCGCCGTCTCCCCCTTTTCCGCCATCTCATCCAGCACCTTCTCCGCCGTCTTCATGGCATCCACTCCGGCAGGGACACCGCAGTAGGTCGTGCAGTGCAGGATGGCCTCGCGAATCTCGACCTCGGACAGCCCGTTGTTCCTCGCGCCGCGGATGTGGACGGCCAGCTCTGGTGCCCGGTTCAACGCCATGAGCATGCCGATGTTGAGGAGACTGCGCTGTTTCCTGTCGAGACCCGGCCGTGTCCAAGCATAACCCCAGCACCACTCCGTCACCAACTCCTGGCCGGGTCTGGAGAACTCGGTTGAGCCATTGGCGAGGGCCCGTTCGACATAGGCCTCGCCAACGACACTGCGGCGGACTGCGAGGCCCGCTTCGAATAGTTGCTTGTGCAGGTCGTCGAACTTGGGGTCGGTGCTGCTCATTTTGTTGGCAAGGGGGGCGGACAATGGCAGGAATGAATGATGAATCTTGGAATGCAAATGTGCAGTTCAATTGCAGGATGGTTTGCCTCATCTCGAGAAAGAAGCTGCAGTGCCCAGAGAGCCGTGCGTGACCTTAACTGAGGCCTTCCCCAACACGCGGAGTTGGGGTCCCGCGACCCCTGACCCTTTTTTTTGGAGAACAGTCCCCGCAAGATTGTGCCTTCGGCCGCCACTGATGGACAAGCCGTTGTGAACTCAATGTCTGGTTTTTCGATAGAGCGTGGGAACAAGAGAGCGAGAAAACACGAAAAACAGTGCTCGGTAACGAGTACGATCAGAAAAAAATCCCATGATTGATGTCGAATTACTAGGTACTGATTCAGGCCCCGCCTCTCCCGTAGCAAACATGCAATTTGACTGCGCAGCTGACTAGTTCCTTCTGATTCTCCCTACTCCTTGGACCCGGCACTCGATGAAGACACCAGCTCCTCAATAATCGGGGCTGCCACATGAACGGTGTGCAGACTCAGCAGAGTAGCGATCTCCAAAACCTCGAGAATCTCCTGTGGTGTAGCCCCGTACCCGAGAGCATTCTTCATGTGCAGCTTCAAGCCTGGCACATACAAGTGGGTGGCCGCGGCATCAAAGGCTATGTATGTGAGTTCTTTCATCTGTAGCCGGTTAGACATCTGTTTATCTTGCTAACAGAGAGGGCAAGGTAGGTGTCGACTCGCGGTACCTTTGGCTCCAGTGCGCCTCTTCCCTTGAAGCCAGCCCCCTCGACATCTTTGGTCCAGGGCACGCTCGAGAACTCCAGATAGGCCCCAAAAAACTCGGGATCAAGCCTCAGGAAATCCTCCCAGAAGGTATGCCAGTACCCCCTCTTCTCGGTGAATTCCTTCTTCAGCTCCTCCTGCTTCTCATCGTAGGGGCGCGTAATGTCCTCTTGGTGCTTGCCCTCCTCCTTGAGCACCTCGACAAGCAGAGGGACGCCGATGTTGCAGGCGTGGATTCCCAGGGTGCTGGACAGCTCGATGATTTCGAGCACCTCATGCACGCTGGCGCCCTCTTTCAACGCCGCCGACACGTGGGTCCGGATGCCGGGGGTGTAGAGATGGGTTGCTGCGCTGTCGACGGCGAGGGCAATCAGGGCCTGGTCCTTGCGCGAGAGGTGGGACTTCTGGCGTGGCACTGATGCCAGGTTGAGACTCGCTTTGAAGAATTGGGGGTCGAGTGAGAGCAGTGATGCCCAGCCGGAGTGGAAGGCATCCGGGCCCAGCTGCCCGTTGAACTGCTCTCTGAGTTCGGACTTTTGCTCCTCTGATCCCATCGTCGCGTTGTTCAAGTCCATAGGTCCAACCCAGCAACCCAGCCCCCAGACGATGAGAGGTGCGTCGTCACTATATCTGGACGCCGGACATCAATCCTCTCCGCACCCCTTTCCCGCAGACGGCATGCACTTGGTATTCCCGAGATCCCACATGTGTACCTTGACCAACGCACCCACTTGATCTTGATTTTTACCTCCTTTTCGAAACAATGGAACACCGGATCTGTAGTCTACACACGATTCCAATTGGATTTTCCTGCCTAATCAATTTCCTACCCATCAACGCAATATTTCCCTGACAATGTTTGAGCTGGGGTGGCCTCCGCTGGGATGCTGACTCCAATCCAAGATGTGGGGAAAGGCCGGCAGTGGTGGTGAGGGGAAAAGGGGACAAGCGATGAGGGGGAAGGCAAGCCATGTTGGGGGACATGGAGCGACCTTGAAATGAGGGGAATGTTTGTGCAACGGGGCGTGCCGTCCGGCAGTTGGATGATGCATATCACTTCCCGGTCGCTAGGTAAAGGCACGGCAGATGTAGGGCAGCTGCGCTGTCGTCAATCTCATGTTGACACTTGACAGGGAGATTGGAATATTTCTTGGTCGGATGGGTTCACGGACGTGAGGAATGCAAAGCTCGTCAAACACTGCCTCGACGCAAGACAGCGGGAAGGATCAAAAGGAGACAAAATCTACCATTGTCTAATTATGTACCAGAGTGACTGTCAAATGTGGCCCGGAATGCCTTGTCCGGACTCATCGTGAGCCCTCCGTGTTCGTAGCCCCAAAAAACCGGTTCTGGTTCCTGGAATCTCTCTCCCACTCAACATCGTGAGCGAAGATGACCTCAACACCTTTCCCCTCTAACTCCCTGATTCGCTGAATTGTTTCAACTGCTTTGCCGCGGTCGGCGTGGATGCAACATCTGTGTCCCTCGCCGTCCAGCCATTCGCCAATCTCCTTCTCGTTCCGCATAATACGCCGGTCATGACAGGAGTCACCTGCCATGTAGACCCACTCGTCACCTTTTCCACGGACCATGAGGTTGATGTGGCCAGGGAGATGGCCGGGCGCATCCACAATGTAGACTGTCCCGTCCCCAAAGAGGTCAAGGGTCGAAGGAAGATTACCGAAAGGTTTCCACGGGCGAGAAAAATCGATGGACGGCGCGGAATTTCCGTCCGTGTCCGGAGCAGCTGCCCTGTCGTCACAAGCTGTGTTCTCGTTGGGATCTGAGAGCTGAAGGGTCCGAGCCGGATCCAACAAGTCAGCCTCAAAAAACGAATGGCCGCCTCTCAGGGATGAGCTTTTGCCGCGCAGCACGTCTAATGAACCGGAGCCGACGACGAAGCAGCTGCTGGGGAAGTCTCGCGGCTCGCCAACGTGATCCCAGTGAATCTGACGGGGGTCAGTGGTGTTTCACGTAATAGGTATTTGGGCTTGCGTACGTGTGAATAGATGACATAGTCAATATCGTCTGGCCCAAGTCCGCCTGTCTCTAGGCTCTTCACTACATCCGGGTCTGTATTCAGGGGCTGGCGGGTGGCGACGTGGCGACGAATGGGTTCCGAGTAACGGTTGATGTCTCGGCGAACGCCCAAGTCGAACACGATGCGTGTCGTAACGCCCGTTTGGGAAGAGATATGCTGGATGAGAAAGCAAAGTGAGGGAACGGTACTGCGTGCTCCAGCTGCTGCAGGTTTGACGAACTGCTCCTCAGGGAGCGAGAAGTGGCCAGCGGAAAGGGCGTGGACCTCGACGACGGCAGCTGGTATTGTTGTACCCTGGAAAACGGGATCGGCCTCCATGCCTCATGACACAGGCTTCTCTGCTTCCCTTACCCCTTCAAGGATTGGAGCGGGATCAGGCTTTCATGCACTGGGTGCCTGTGGTCTTGGTGTAAAAAGCACGCGCAGTTTCAAACAGCGGTATCAGATGTCCGCGGCCGAGCGGCTGATGAAAAACACCTTCCATTGTGTGTTGTCGACTCCGAGTTTTTCCTTCTCGGAGATAGAATTTCACCTCCCGAGCAACCCAGCGCGCACCTTCCGTGCGCCCAGTTTCCCAGCTACAGCTGACAACCTGGCTCGGGTGCAGGGGCCGAAGCAGGACGTTGTTGTTGGGGTAAGGGTCGAGGGGAGTTCCCAATTCCCCATCTCAACTCTCGCCAAAACCGAAATGTGCCTTCCCCGCATGCTGAGGGACCCATGGTGTGATCTGGCCATGCCTTGAGCCACGCTTTCCCTTCGACTGTCAGGTCTCGGCCGAAAAGTGGCGTGAAATCACAGTCGTGGTCTAACTGGCTCGTGTGATACGATACTACAAACCGAAATCGATCATGTCTTCATCGGCGTCCAAGGGCGAGACGCTCCCAACGTCGGTTGGGTTTATCGGGCTCGGGGCCATGGGGAAGCCCATGGCCGTCAATCTCGCTCGGGCCTTGGCTCCAGGATCACAAATACACGTCCACGACGCCGTAAAGGCGTTGGTGGATGAGTTTTGCACGAGCCTCCCTGACATGACTGTCAAGTGCGCCAGTGCCAGAGAAGTGGCCGACAAATCGGTGCGTAGTACCGCCACTGGAATACTGCAATCCCCCCCCGAGTCTGGGTGCTGAGAGTGCCCAGGACGTAATACTTACCATGCTGCCCGAAGGGGCTCATGTGAAATCAGTCTACCTCGACCCGACGACCGGCATTGTTGCAGCCCTTTCCGATTCCAGCCCCAAGCTGCTGATCGACTCGTCCACGATCGACACGGCCACCAACCTGCATGTCAGGGAACAGCTCTCGGCTGTCTCGCCCTCGAGCCTCTTCTACGATGCCCCCGTGAGCGGGGGGGTGCTGGGTGCGGTGAATGGCTCCATCGCCTTCTTTCTCGGCTGCCCGCTTTCGGATCCCAACATGCCCCGGCTGGCTGCTCTCCTCCAGACCATGGGTGGTAAGGTGATCCCCTGCGGAGGACCGTCGCTGGGCCTGGCGGCCAAGCTGTCCAACAACTACCTGTCGGGCATCATCACCATCGCGTGTTCCGAGGCCATGGACATGGGGATGCGGGCGGGGATAGACGCCAAGGTGCTTGCCTCGGTCTTCGCGGCTGGCACGGCGCAGAACGCCATCTGCGACGTTTTCAATCCGGTGCCTGGCGTCTGTCCGCAGGCGCCAGCGTCCAACGGCTACCGCGGCGGATTCCGAGTGCAGCTGATGAAGAAGGACATTGGCCTGGCCGTGGGGATGGCGCGGAGCGTGGGGGCCCGCAATGTTCTAGGCGCCAGCGGGCTGGGAGTGTATGCCGCGGCAAGCGAGGCGGCCGACTGCAGAGATCTGGACTCGAGGGTCGTGTATCGCTATCTCGGTGGCAGGGAGGACTGGCTCCCGCGCTGAGCAGAGAGGAGGGCGGGGGGCGAGAAAGGCGGAACGGGTTGATCAATGAAACAAATGCTGTCCGGGATTGAGCCGGGGAATACATACCAGGGAGCGCGACTCTCACTTGTCAAAGTACCGTGACTCGCCCCAGGGAGAGGTCACATTCGCCGAATGAAATGACCGGATGTGGTAGACCCCCTGAAATGCGCCAGTCGTCGGAGGACAGTTCCTTCCTCCGAAGATCGTCGACTTGGTGCTGCATCGCACACTGTACCTACCTAGACAGCTGCGTTTCTGGATTTTGGGTGCATGGGGACACTTAGCGCAGAAAGAAGGGATTGCGGGAAATGGGAAATGGAGGATGCTGCGAATCCGAGTGGGTGGCGTGTCGAGGAGGAGGAACGGCTGTTCGGATTGGCATCCGCCATCCGCATCCTGCACCATGCAATTCATCGATTCAGCTGAAGTCCGCTCCTCCGACTCTCGTTTGACGGTGCTGGCCTGAACCCGCGGCGGACGAATGGCGGTGCACGCCGAGTGCAAGGGAACAGACGGGAGACAAACAGCGGGTCCTTCCAGCTGGACTTCAGCACACCCGACCGCATCTGGCGGCCACTTGACAGCCGCCGCCCCGCCCCAAAGTCCCAAACTCAACCCGGCAGGGCCCCACCAGCGTGGATCCCCGCGATCGATGACGTTGGGTGCGCTGAACGCGCGCCATGCACCGGAGCTGGCTCCTCTCTTTTGGTCTGCTGCCTCCCGTCCCATTCACCATCCCATCCACACAGTCCCTTTCCTCTCATGCAGGCACCGGACACGGAGCACTACTGGGATTCCTAAAGAGTACCAGGTACGTACATTACCCCTAATTTTTTTTTTCGCCCTCTCGGGGGCCGCCTCGCCTCGGGAATCGAAAGATGGGGCGAGCCGCTGCGGGAAGGCTAAGGCGCCAACAGCCAAGCGTGGCTCTGATGTGAGCTGCTTTTGCACCGTACCCGTTTTGAAGGTTGCAGGTGACCTTCCAAACGAGATCTCCGGACCGTTTGCTGCGAGCTGAACCGCCACCCAGACCACACCAGACCACACCCACTCGGCCGCGGACAGCCCTCTCCGCCAAGGGGGAACGTCGTCTCAGCCCAGAACATCTCTGACTAGCGGGCATGACGCCCACGACCGCCACCTTCCCGCTGCCGTCTGCAACCTGCCGTCGCAACCCATTGGTCAATTGCCCGCTCCGTTTCTCGCACGTCGCACCGTGCCTCAGCTTCTCTCTCCCCTACGGCTTTGTATGTGCCTGCGATCCTTCACCCTCCCTCTTCTTTGCGACCGACCATCCCCCGCCCTTC
>Ga0247824_10002618_pt1 | contig 10107 bp, 3 predicted proteins | sample 13C_PalmiticAcid_FD_194412 | JGI IMG/M metagenome (GOLD analysis project Ga0247824, IMG submission 194412) | Soil microbial communities from agricultural site in Penn Yan, New York, United States - 13C_PalmiticAcid_Day48 | ecosystem: Environmental > Terrestrial > Soil > Agricultural land... | reverse complement strand
GCGAGGTGGGGATAGAGCACAGGGCCGGGGTGAGAAGGGTCAGAGCCAGCACCAGCGGCACAGGCAGGATCCGCTGGGCCTGCTGGAGGTGGCGGCCGAGCTGAGGCACAAGGGGCTGATCGCGCTCGAGGTGCTGGGGAGCCTAGGGGTGCTCGGCGGGCTGGCGCTGTGGGTGACGCGGCATTATCTGCATTTGCAGCCGTGCGGGTGGGTGGCGGGGGAGTGGGAGCGGTTTTGGTATGGCCCGCGGTAGGCGGTGGACTCGCTGTCTAAGAACGATGCTTTTAGGGGCCGGTGGGTAGGTGAGGGTATGTTGCACGGTTGTGAGTTTGATGTGGACGGATAGGTGGATGATCAGGGCGGCGTGCTCGGGCATCGTTGGCGTTTTTCATATGTCGCTACTTCACTTAGATGATCATTACGGATTACACTACTCGGTCGATATCACAATACCAGCTCATTTATATGTATGATCTGTGTTGTGAGATGTGTGAACACGGGGCTGTGCGCCGTAGGTGGGCATGTTGTTTTTGTCACTGCATCCACGCGCTGCTATAACCCCATCCAGTCTTACGAAACCCCTAGAAGGGAACAGGGTAAGGGGTCACATTCAACTCTCACCTGTTACTTTAACTTAAACTTGAAGGTACAGGCGCGAGAAAGGGGAAGTCTGGGATTCCACTAGTATCCGGCGTTGGTGATGCCACTAGATAACTTGGACAACCCCTTTTCACTGTGATAACTTCCCGCTCTGTTCCAACCCATCTCCCGAGCCCCCAGTGCCCTGCCATCAACTTGGATGGCCTCGATTTTAACAACACGTCATGCGGATGACTGGGCTGTATCTCGTAGGGTTGTGTGTAGGAGGGCTTGGTGTAATAAGTTGGATGTGGTCGTAGTTCTAGGTTACTACGGGATGCCAGAATCTAACAACACAGAAGCAAATCATTTTGACGAGGGGTGCTAAATAGGTAATTACTCCTAGCAAGCTATGAGTGTTGTGCCCCCGAGCTGACTGCCATGATCAGTCCCGAGTGAGAGCCCAGTGTGGTCCACAGAAGACGCAGGAACTGCCTCTTGTGCAAGGTCAGGTGTAGTGATTCAAGGAGTTCGAGGGACTCAGCATGTAAATGTCAGAGTTGCCATTCCCATTGGCATGATAAACGAGTTTGATATGATCTTGGGTCTTGGTTGAATTCGTCTAGTCTCACCTTGGGGGCCTGCTACACAGTAAGTCAGTCTTCCAGAAAAGTGATTTCTCGCCGGTTGATACGAGCACTAATACTGCTAGTTCCAACGGCTCTTGCGGTCTACTAGTTTCTTGTTTCGCCAGGCGAATAGGCATGGAGGGACTTGCAACTACTAGTGGACGAAGGGCTTGTATGTAGTCCCGCTTGGGTAACAACCAGCACAACCGGGTTGATGTTAGAGATTACTGGTTTCGTGTGGATGATCGTTTGATCAATCCGAGTAACTGCTGATGCAGCCGAGACAGCCGTCGTCTAGTTGCCTTGCCTCCTCGGATTAACGGTCCTTCGACCCTAAAGCAGGAACTTTGTCAGGTACGACTAAATGACGTAAAGCCCCCAGCGTGAGTGATATCACGAGTTTAGCCCTGCAGCCCAGGTTGCGACGTTCCCTCCGATGATGCATGGTCTGGGGAATATCGGGCTCAACGAGAAACCACCGGGCCGGCCCATCTTCGATAGAAACTCTGCCTACCCGGGCGTAAATCAAGAAGGATGAGGCTAAAAGTCAAAATTTCCATCCACTGACTGAGGATTCCGGGAGTCAAGGGCGTGGGGGTCACACTTGTCCATTCTCGTTCCGACTTTCTCCGCTCCACCTCCGTCTGCGGGATCGATCTTTTCACTTCTGTGGCTCACTCAATATGCAGTTCCGGAAACTTGGACTGCACGACGACAAAAAAGAGCGCAGGCTCCAAGATCCGGTCACGAGCGCCCTGAGATTGAAGGCAAAAACAATCGATCGGGATCGTGGCGGACGTGTCTCCGTTCTGTGGGCCTCACTTCCACAGTCCTGACTGTTTTATATAGGCGAAGTGTGTCTAGATCTTTTATGCAGGCACTTTGAGGAATCGCAAAACGCCATGACATCACCGCGGAAACCGCATCGTATCTCGTAAAGAGCCAGCAGGGCGCGGATCGCGTCGTGCTGGGCAGGGAACGCGTCGGGCGGTTCTCGGGCCCAACTCCGTCGGAGTCCCAGCGGGATGGAGAAGCCGAGGCCCCCCGGTCGCTCAGGGGTCACGTTCGGCGTGGCGGGCGCCCCGGAAACCCAGGCAGCACTTTTTGGGTGCAGCCCAGCAGCCACGGAGACTTTCCTGATTGGCCCGCATGCGAGGCCGTTCGTCATCCCCAAGCCTCTGCTCGTCAAAAGTCCCCAGCCCGGCGACATCTCAATAATGCTCGCGATGGCTTGCGTGCCGCTGCGTAATCGATCCGCGGAGGCATCTCGATCCCCAAGTCCGCTGCGGTGTCGATGATCTCGAAAGGCAGGCAACAAAAAGGGCGACCCCTCGAGATGCTACGTGATGTTAACGTTGCCCTGAACCGGTGACTGGCCTCATGCAGTCAGAAGTTCCACGACGTCCGGTATCTGCGGTTCCGACAGAATGTTCGTGGCTGAGCTGTGCCGTGGGTGCACGTAAACCCAGAGCTGAAGGGGGTGAGCGGCATCTCCATCGGGTCAGTACAGCGCACCCGTTCCCGCCATGTGGCCATGTGGCTGTCGTCCTCGCTGTGGTGGTGCCCATCAGTAATCAGCCCTACGAGCGGAGACGGCGAATCAGATCAAGCCCGTGCCGAACCCCAAGCCCGCAATTTCTCTCCCCCACAGGGCGACGGGCGGTGCAAAAGCCGCTCCTGAACTCGGTGTCACGGTCGCAGCCGAAATGTCCCTTCGCCCTGCGTGCCTGGGTTGCAGTGATTCCACACCGCTGGGGGGCCCGTCGCAATTGATGACTCTCCCGCAAAGGGGGCGGTGATGTCCCGTGCATACGCTGTCCGCGGGATGGGGGACGCAAACGAGGACTTTGCTGCCGTTCCGGGCCATGGCGGAGATTAGAGAGCGCCCATGTGTCGCGTGTCTGTGGCGCGTAAACGAGGTGCATTGAGCTGTCGTTGCCCTGACGTACGTATTCCGTACTGCCCAACCGACCGGCAACGGTGGACGGGGCTTGCGACGCTTAGGTTGCCGAGTCGAGCCAGTGCAGCGGATTAACTGGGCGAGACGGAACAGACGACGTGCATTGCTCGAGGTAAAATGACTCTTCCCGCAGAAAGATTGAGTCTCTTTCCGTTTTGGGCAATTAAAAATCAGGGTGCTGGGCACGTAGGGATCGCTGGCAGGGAATGAGCGCATCATTCTGGCTTATTATGAGCGCAAAGAGCGCTGCAGTGAATAAGGCGCGGTGCGAGGGTGCTTAGGTAAACTGATCTTAGTCAAACCGACCGAAGCGAAGAGAAAGACGCAAGCGTTGGATCTGTCATTGCGGGTCCTCGGCGTTGCTGATTAACAATCGGTCAAGGCCATCAAGGTTTTCGATTTGCTTGGGGCCGACAAATCCAGATGACGGATCTCGGCCGGACAGATACCGGCTAACTTATCGCGAGGGCATTAGTGGCATTTCGCAATCGCAATCAGTCTGAGGCCCGGGTTCATCAGTGTGGAACGGGCTTAAGCTGGGGCAACTGGGGCATAACTCCGATCCACGAAAAAGCGACGAAGAGCAGGGACGCCGTTGGCCGAAACGGGCTTCGAAGGACAGCGCACCAAAAATGGTGATACGTCTTGGGTTTGTGTTGGGACCCGGGCGGGCTCGCAGAGACGGCCTTGCGCGGGGGATCAAGTGCGGCCGAGTGCAGTGCGCGGCGGAGGAACTCTGAAAATGTCAACGGGGCTTCACCGCCGCGTCTCAGCATTGAGTGTTGTTCACTGCAGGAGGGGCGGCGCAGGGCGTGGTCGAGGCCGCGCTTCTAACCCGCAAGGGTAATTATGCGCAGTGCCAAAGGGCGGGCCGGGGTGGAGATCGGACTCTCGGTTTTTGTCAGCTGCTGCGGATGATACAGCAAGCCAGGTTCTGGTGACCCGCGGTGTCTTGGAAGAGCCGAACACCAAGAGACGGTCAAGGGTTTACAAAAGGACTCGGGGCCGCCCCTTCCTCGGGCACATGCCATCCTCAGTCCCTCAACCAGGCCAACACACTCCAAGCTTTTGCATCAGTTGTCTTGCACCCAGTCCTAGACCTGAGTCTTCATCATCGACAAGCTGTTCGGTTTCCCAAGCGTCCTGCACTGCTCAGACCTACGAGTGTCCTTATCAGGTCCTGCTACTCGAGCCACCCCACCCGGGCCCGAACGCACACCCCTCGCCTGCCTAACTCGGCTATTCCGCAATCGGCTTTCGCGCCTTGAGTCACCGAAGGAAAACGCCATAGCACATCAAATATTTGGAAGCCTGCTGCCACCAGAGCCTGCCGCAATGTCTTCTCCTCTCCCCATCCAAACACCCAGAAACACACAACCACCGAGGCCATTGGGATCCTCGCCGGCACCCTTCGCAGCTCCCGCATCCCCCTTCCGCCCCCGAGCCACCAGGAAGATGTCGATTGCCCAGACCTACTTCCTCGCCCACAAGGCCCGGGCAAAGCTCTCTTCGGAAGCTGCCCGCCCCGACCACGACCTCCGCCTACTCGTCGGACACGCCAACCTGCTCGACTCGCTGATGCTCGAGCTCGCCGACGCCGAGAGGGAGCAAGAATCGTGGTTCAACCAGTCCGTCCGCGGTGCCTCGCACACCCCCAGCGAGGAGAGGCACATCCAATGGGCTGACACCATCGTGGAGGAGCCCGACCACGACTGGCGGGCCGAGGACGCCGGGTCCGACTCGGACGACTCCGAGTCAGATTCGGACTTTGACGAGGACGAGGACATTGAGATGGCGGATGCCGTCTCCCTTAGGAGGATACCCTCGCACGCTATGCTGCCCCACAAGCCCGCTTACACCCCCTACGACGACGAGGAGGAGGACTACGACATGGACGAGGAGGAGGACTTCGCCCAGCTGGCGCTGCAGCGGAGCCCGTCACACTCGGCCGCGCCCTCATCACCACCCGAACTCGACGACGACTCGGACGGCTCGACAGAAGACGAGTCGATGCCGCCGTCGCCGCCCACGACCCTCATCCCCGCATTCGAGGAGCCGCAGAAGGGAAGCAGCACAACAACAACAACAACCACAACAAATCAAGGGGACAAGACCGCTTTCTACGAGGAAGGGTACTACCTCCCGCCACGCAACCCGACGAGACTCATCTCGGCGATATCGGTGTACTGAGCGGGTCTTGTCTTTTCGTGGTTGTGATTTGCTCTTCTCTCTGCATGGGCCGGCGTTTTCTACATGATACCAAAGCGATTGGCGATACGGGGAGCGAAACAAAAAGTCATTTTTTTCCTGTTATTTTTCACATTTATTCTGGAATCGGGGTTTAGAAAACCACACAGCGTCATTGCACATCTCATCTTTACACCACTCAATACCTAATCGGCGGAGGGGCGGTGGATTGGATTGGATTGGATACGAACGGAAAGGAACTGAGAGGGAAGGGAGAGATCTGGAGATCTGTACAATTTCCTAACATCTCGGGTCGCTCGGTCGGATTTATCTCACACACACTACTTCGTCTACATCACTCACATATACTTCGCCCGCTCCCTGCCATCACCACTTTGTCTGGTGCAGCAAGGTCGAGTGGGCGGAAGATAGTTGCACCTCTTCTCACCGCCGCGGCGAGCAGAGTGCCTCAATAACACAAAAATGAAGTCAACATCATCCTATCATCCTACGCAGTGATCCCCATCCGAAGTCCTCAAAGTCCCCCAAGTCCCTAAATGACAGTTCCGAGTCCCCCAAGTCCCTCCACTGTAAATGCCAATGCCGAGCCATGACACCGATTCGCCGACCTTGACATCATGAACCCTCCCATTTTTCTTTCGTCCCATCTTCACCCCAACCAAAACTCCAGATTACAAACTACAGCTACCCTTGAAGTTTGCCTCCTTAGCTTCGCCAAAAAGCTCGTGAACGGGCAGATCGGGGAAACTTTTTGCATTGGCACATTGGACGACTGCCTGTCTCGCTCTGCCTTGTCCCCCCGCTCCGATGAGGGTTGGGTCTGTTGGGTTTTGGCGGGGTTGTGATGGAGATCGGTTCCGAGGCGGCGGTATGATTCACACAGCGAGCGAGACCCGTCCTGCGTGAGGACGGCAGGGAGAGATGGGGATGGGTGTACACCGGGCGTGGCATTAGGTAGGGAGTAGGGGGGTGGGCTTTTTCTTCAGCGTGGTCGGTGTCGGTCTGGGGGTGGAGTGTAGTGTGGGGAGTCTGTCCTAGGTCTTTTTTTTCTTCAAGGTCTACTGGTTCTTTTACTGGGGGGACCGTTGTCGTCCTCGGCTCTCGCTAGTCTATTTCCTTGTTTTATTTTTTTTTTTATTTTTTCTTTGCCTGAGTCACAGTGGTAAATTTTCGTATGAGATTCCAGACAAGCCGGCGGGTTACGGGGTTTACGGCTGGCCGACGGGGCAACGGAGAGATTTGCAACGGCGAGAGTGGGTTTTGGGGCTTCCGGGATCTGGACTTTCAAGGTTGTTGTGTCCGGGTGACCAAGCGGTGCAAGGGAAAATTGTTTTTTTTTAACGTTAGCTTGACGGAGGAACCTTGGTTCTCCGCGTTTCGGGTTTTGGCGAACTAGAAGGCCGGAGCGGGCTGAGGCGTTCGCGTGTTTCGCTCTCGCTTATTTCTTTTTTGCTGGGTTTGGCGGATGCCTTGGGCGCAGGCAGTTTGCGTGTACGTGGACATTGGGATCGGGATGTTTACAAATTACGACTGACACTTGGCTGCTGAGAGATCTCGTCGGGTTGGAATGCGAGGTTACGTGGTTTGAGGGCTGGCAGTGCTGAGTGGGTTGAGTGGGTTGTGGGTGGGTTGCCCGCGGGCGGCGTGACTTGAATGTCCTTGGCTTTGGGCTTGGGTGCGTGCGCATGCGCAACTGATTCATCATCGTTCATTTCCCGCGAGCCCGCCCGCGTTGTTGGGGTTTGTTGGTTTTTCCAAGTTGGGGGGAGGGGGTTCGCGGCCCGCGGCGTTGCGGGGTGGTGGCCGAGGCCGAGGCGGTCGAGGGCCCGGTCCCGGTTTGGTCTGGACTTGGATTCGCGGTTTCATCGCTCTGGTGCTGCTACAAACGAACGGGCGGGCGGTGTCCACCAGGCCGCCATCGTTTGTGTTGGCAATCTGTCTTTGTTGGGTCGGTTGGGTTTGCGACTTTGATTTGCATCCGTCGCGCCGCAGGGAGACGACAACAGCGCATCGCTTTGCTTGCTTCGCTGGTGCCTTACACCGATCCCTCGTTTGCTCACCGCCCGCAGCCCTGATAGGACCCTGCACCACCGGATGACTGCGCACCTGCGTTTCGGCGTGCATGTCCTGCATGAAAATTGCAGGGCGAGAAGGGAGAGGGCCTAATTTCTCGGGCTGACTCAGGCGCGCCCTATCATCTCGAATGCCCTGCGTTTGCCGGGCAACCCTGATGCAAGAGCGGATGCTGCCTGAGGTGAGGGTGGCTCAGATGTTTCTCTGGTGGAGATGATCCTCACCCCGGAATTCCTGGGATCTGAGGTGGAACTTCGTTTACCTCGTTTAGGACTTTAGGTTGCCGGGCACATGTTTGGTTGAAGCGTTTTGGGCAGGATGGATCCAACGTAATCCCCAGCAGTGATCCTCCACTGTCAATTCCGATTTCTGAGGATGTGCTGCGGATCATGCAGAGCATTTGGTTTGTTACATGCATTTGTTGTCCCAGCAGTATTGTTTCGAAACCAGCCTGTCCCGCCCTGGGCCAACACACGGCCCCTTTCTGAGCAGTAAGACCCGGTCAGGGGGCCACGAGGCTGTGTTGTAATTAATATATCCTCGCAGCATCTGGCGGTCAACGTGGAGACTGCACCAAGCAACAAAACCATTTTGTGGTACCGAATTGGCCCAACCGGTGAAGTCCTCACCAGCAGCCTCGAAGGACTCCCGGGCCTCTCCGGTCTCCGGAGCTGATACCACCGCCGGTTACGCTGAGGGATGACTGTGTTCTGTGAAGGGCTGTTTCTCGGCATGCGTGGGGGTTTGGCCGGTTGTCGCCCGGAAGGGAGGGCAGTCGAGATCTGGTGAGTGGAATGGTGGGATGGTGGGATGGTGGGGGGTAATGTGCCCTCCATCAACGGAGCTCCGGGTGCATCACAAGGTCTCAGTAACCGGGCCTCGTGTGAAACCGCGGGACCGTCAGTTGACCGCAGACGGCACATAAAGCAGTATCCTGATTTGGATATCATGCTGTCGGCGCCTCCCAAGGGCAGAGTTGGAAACACCAAAGGGCCCCCAAGCAGGTTTGGCGGGAAGGTTGGCCATGTCGATGGCTCATGTGCGCTTGACAAGGGCTTTGGGTGTTGGGTTCTGTGGTCACAACAGACATCATGCACAGAGACTTGTTGGTGGCACTGCTTGTGTAAGTGACGGCGCCATTCCGGCGGGGGTCGGCACCTCCTCGGACCCCGCCTCTCCGGGTCCCTTGTCCCGACTGCCGTGCGACAACCGGCCGGGTGTTAGTAAGTCGCCATCGGAGGGGTCGGGAGCACCAAGAAGTGCTTTGCATATCCGGGTCAGCGGGTAACAGCGGATCGACGGCTAGCTGGGCGGGTTGCGGAATGGGTATCGTTTCCGAAGCATCGTAACCTCGAGGCCGATCCATCCCGGCGGACTGGGTGTGTTGGTGTGCTCGACACCATGACTGCTGCTGGAGAAACAGAACCCCAGCGTTTCCGGCAACGGTGGAAGCGAGAATGTCCATGCGGCACTTTCGCGTCCTGCGTCAACTGACAAGACTACCCGAGCCCTTCCGTCCCGGAGCCGTGCATGTGGCCCACACTCCGGGCCCTTCCGGGGCTTGAGGGGCCCTGTGAGCGTCAGATCCGTCATGATCTCTTCCTTTACTGACTGCTGGTGTATTTTTCGACCCTGCGGGGGGATGAAGCTCATTCAAGGAGAGGACTGCCGGGTGCAAATCCAGATCAGATGCAGCCATGGGTCATGGGAAACAATCTCCGGGGATATCTAAAGCCCGTATATGGGACGCGTCGAGGGACAGTGGGTGTGGAGTAAGAGTCAAGGCGCGGCGTTTTGATGACCAGGTGATGCTATCTCCGAGTGTCCGTCTCGGAGGGGGTCCGGCGATAATCTCGCAGGAGACTTTCTCGCAGGACCCACCCACAGGGCTGACCACTCCTGTCCACGCATGGACCACCTCGGTCTTCCAACACCCCGCCTGCCGATCGGCAAAATTGTTGCTGCCGACCGGAGAGATCGAAACGACGTCACCGGGGAGCCTGGGGATCGAGCGCTAATTCCATTCATTCTCACCGCCCGGCGCTAATGCTGTCCTGACCACACACCGTTTGAGTCGCTGACAGCCCCGACACCACAATGCAGCCGGCACGCAGGGCCCTCGCTTCCCCGGGCGCCGCCTTCACCTGCCGCGGGTGCCTCGCCCAGCGCACCGGCACCCCGCATCAGCGCCGCGCCTTCTCCCGCTCCGCGCCCCGCCGTGCCCCCTTGACCGGCCCTCCCCCGGCCGGGCTTGCCGAGCTCTCCTCGCGCAAGCTGATCTCCATCTCCGGCCCCGACGCCGCAAAGTACCTCCAAGGCGTCATCACCGGCAACCTCTACACCTCCCCCAGCCAGCAGCAGCTGCGGTCCGACGCGGGCTTCTACGCCGCCTTCCTCACCGCCCAAGGCCGCGTGCTGCACGACGTCTTCGTCTACCGCGACACGCGCCCCGACACGCCCTCCGCCGCCCCCGGCGACAGCTGGCTGCTCGACGTGGACGCCGCCGAGGCCGAGCGCCTGCAGAAGCACATCAAGCGGTACAAGCTGCGCGCCAAGTTCGACGTACGCCTGCTGGACCAGGGCGAGGGGCGCGTCTGGGCCGCCTGGGACGACACCAACACCGACCCCCTATCCTCCCCATCCCCCGACGTCATAACC
>Ga0247824_10002617_pt1 | contig 10109 bp, 13 predicted proteins | sample 13C_PalmiticAcid_FD_194412 | JGI IMG/M metagenome (GOLD analysis project Ga0247824, IMG submission 194412) | Soil microbial communities from agricultural site in Penn Yan, New York, United States - 13C_PalmiticAcid_Day48 | ecosystem: Environmental > Terrestrial > Soil > Agricultural land... | reverse complement strand
TCACAGGGGGCGCCAGGGGGGCCCAGGCAGGAGCTCCGCCGGATGAAGCGCCATGTTGTGTAGCAATGCCTCAATCAAGCAGGCGCCATGTGATAAGCGAGGCCCTGGAGTTGGGACCAAAATGGAGACAGCCGGGATCCCGAGGGACGGGCCTGCCGGAGCGGGCGTTCCAGAAGCGCAAGAGCAGACGGGTTCCTGATCCTGATCTCCAACTGCAGCGGGCGGAAGCACTGGAGCCCGCACCCGCACATCCCATCTCTCGCCCGCCGGGCACTCTTCGACTGTGAGATTAGACGGAAAGAGCCTGGCGCAGAAACTCGCAGCCGTTTGCGGATTCCACTGGCTGGCAGGGAACTTCGGCAGGCGGGACGGACTCCCCCCACGGAGTCCCGCAGCACGTCTTCATCAGTGTCAGCAAGAGATGACAGGACGAGAATCCGCGAGAACAGGTTACGAACGCTGCGAACGGTGCCCTTCGCCATTCCTTATTTTCCCTGGTTGGCGTGCTGTGGTCAGATTCACGAGCCTCAAGACGCGGTGTCAAGCGCGGGCGGCGGGCAAGGAGAGGGTGTGTCGTTGCCGCCAGGTGGTGCGATTGGGCGAGCCTCATGGATGCAGAAGGTGGTTGGTCAGCTCCATGCCAAGGCCTCGCCTTCCAGCTGCCAGATACTGTCACCATCCAGCCAGCGAACAATCAGCCCTGGCCGCACGTCGCAAACGCCTCAACGCAAAGCCAAGGCCGCCTCTCTGCAACGCTGTTTTTTTCTGGGGTAGAGAAGCGCCGGGCCAGCTGTGTGGCTCTCTGGAGCGTTGCTCCTGCGATGCTGCCCCCTCAAGCCCGCAAGACACGAAGATTGCAGCAAGACACAGGGTTTCATACGCCGTTCATCCAGGGAGACATTGTCACCGCCAGTGGCTGGATCGACGACTCGACGTCTCGGTAGAGCACAGATTGAGCTGTACACAGATGCCGCACAATGGCTGGCCGACCTCTGACCCAGATGCGGCATGCAGGCAGTCGCGGTTAGGTGCAGTAGCCCACGGCCGAGCCCCAGCAGATCGGGCCTCGGGTCTCAGATGACGGGGCCCAATGTCACTGTCTGTCTAGGGCTGCTCCATTGACCAGTAACTGTACACGTCGTTGATGGCCAAGCTCGAACAGATAACCCGCGGGAACGATAGGGAAGACAACGAGACTCGCAAGCGAGCGAGTTGCAACACCAACGAAAAGCGCCGACACGAGTGAGCATGGCGATGCCCGCTGTCAGGCGACCCGAATCTGCCTATGTGGCGTTGTCGATCGAGGGTTTGAGGCGTGACAAGGCCTGGCGAACAAGCTGTTTGGAAAGGCGAGCAAGCGACTCGGTATGGGCAGCAGAGGTGTGCCGATAGCCGCCCGCGGCCGCGGACACACTTTAACGGCCTGATTTGGGGGGCCCGGATGGCACGCAGCCTGGGAGCTGGCATGGGTTTCTGCAGAGAACAGAATCTGCTGCAATGCCCCTGGAGGGCGCTGTCAACTTGCACCAGGTCTCGTGAAGAAGGCAAGGAAGAGAAACGCACCTTGCTCCACAAAGTGCCCAGGCGTCAGCGGCTGGGCGGGCCGTTCGGGCATTGGCATCGCAAAGAGAATGGGTCGAACCTTGTTCGAAGCCTCCATCCCGAAGCGGTCCAAACTGGCGGGGGTTTGATGTTGGCTTGGAGGGCATGCAAGTTGCAGAGTTGGAACCTGGAACGGGTTACCTAAGTTGTTTGGCCCGCTTGGGTGGAGATGGCCAGGGAATCGTCTCGCCACTGGCAGGCACTGGGACCGACTGAAGTGGTGGAAACGTTGTGTTCAACATCCATTCTTGTCCGTCCGAGTTCCTGGTTGACTTCAAAAACACAACGGGCAGTTGCGACCAATAAGCTAAAACTCGGCTCGGAGGATTGCTGCCTGCTCGTTCTTGCCTTCTAAGGTTACGTTGGTCAGACAATCCAAAAGCTCTTTCTGGGACGAACCACTGGAAATGTCACAACGCGTAAAATAGATGGGTCAACTCGGGTTGTATCTGGTGGGCGTTCCCGTTCTTTGTTTGCTATGCTCCCGAAGCTTTTTCCGTTGGCGGACTGGACGCACATACTCGTTCCTGGGGTCCTTGTGCATCGAAAAGGAAAAGGAAAAACCTACCAGCAATCAGACACCCGGGACGACAAAACGACAAGACTCAGAACTACGGAAAGAAGATCAGTGCGTTAGATCAAGGCTTCGAATCTGGCAAGTCGTCAGTTGCCGCCACGACCGCGTTTCCGAATTCCGAGTGGCCTTTTCCGCCGATGAAACTTCCCTTTCTTTGCTCGGACACCGCCACCATCATGCGCCTAACCCATTACAGAACTAACCCGTGCGACCTTCAAATACGAGAGCCTACAGGAAGGAGGGTCGCTCCGTTTGGAGGATGTTTTTGGCAACCCATCAACACCCGAAAAGGAGATTCCTCGTTATCCTGGACTGGCACTTTGCTCTCGGCACGTCTGGCTTTCCTTTCGCCCGTTGCCGTAAGTTCCAAGATCCATCTGTGCCTTCAATACGGTTCCAATCAAGCCGCGAGCTATTTACTTTACTTAAACTGGCTGACCCTATCATGACAGACCAACACGACCAACCACCACCACCGGACCCCCGGTTGTCCGTCCCGCCATGCCACCCAACAACATACAACACCGGTAAACCTCGTCTTGGCAGGTCGAAACGAGAACTATTCCAGGCTTCCCAACACGGTAGTTCTCCCAATCCAACCGACATCTAGCACCTGCCTGGCAGCACCCGGCACAGAGCCAGCTTGCCGCTGGCCAAAGCCTCACCTCATCCCCCGAACCATTAAGGCTGAATGGCAAGCTCCGCTGGGCATACCTGAGTTTGCTCTGTTGTGTTTGTTCAAATCATTTGTCATCTGCTATGGCTTGCAGTGCCGCTCCTTTGGGGCTGTTCGAGAAGCACCACCTGGGTGAAACTGACATGGCCGAGATTTCTTCACTTGCCGAAGACTTCCTTCTGCGTTTCTTGTCCGAAAAGTTGTCCACCGTTGACTTGAGATCCGAGATTGCCAGCTTCCTTCCCACCAGCCCTACCAATGAGATTGGTTAACAACTGACCAAGTTGTTCGCGGCCGAGCCGAAACAACCGACCCAATATGTGCCAACGGTTTACAGCGACGTCAAACCTGGGAATCAGCTTACCATGTATCAGTTTGGCTTGACTATTGTGTCAAGAGCAGGGTGCGGGTGATTCACAACACCTGTCATCTGGTCCCAAGATCAGCAGCCAGCAGCGGAGTGGTTCAGCCGTCTCGAATCTTGCCCACTGACACGCCGGCTTGCACCTGGTAACCAAGCCGTCGCCGCAAGTGCGCGCTTTCTATCGTTCACTTCTCACGAATGGAATGACAGAGTAGCCCAAGAACCGGCCGTGATCACTGGCAGCTCCCGAGACTTGAATATTATGTCGCAATGCCCTACTTGTGTTGGCCATTTGCGGACGCGTACCCCTGGCCCAGTCTTTTTGCCGAAGCTTAATCAACACCAACCGCCCACACAATGCGCTGTCTGGCTGGTGCCTCGCGAGTTTCTCATCGTAGCTCACAAACCGGCCTCCGCACTCATCAACCACCCGTAGCTCCCTCCGGGGAAACCCGCGAGCTCACTGACCATGATAAGCTGGTGATGGACATCCATTGGGAGAAGAACGACATGGTCGATCACCGTGCTAATTACCAACCACCGGGCGGACCGCGGCCTAAACTCCCCTGTGCTGTGTCACCGTGTGGCTGGGAAACCCGGCCACGGGTCTCGGTACTCTCCTCCCCTCGGGCCGGAGAAGCATCAGGTGCAAAACCCCCAAGACTCGAGAGGCTGAGACTTCTTTGTGTTTCTTTGGATCTACCGTGTCTTGTCTTGTCTTGTCTCTGGGCAGCCAGCCGTTGCGTAACAGGAGTTCGGGTGTGAGCTGTGGGGCGGGTCTCACGTCTGGACAAGGTGCTGGTTTGTCCCGATCCATGTAGCTCAAGGTAGAGTACGGGACACAGATACAGGGGGTGGTGAAAGTTCCGGGCGGAGGTGGTTTGAGCTACTTTTCCCCCGTTCTGTCGTGTTGGCAGTGCTTGGAGTGTGCGAGGTATCGGCATGGTGAGCACATGTTTACTCATCGATATGCAGCTTGCCTGCACGATATGCAGGATGCAGGCGTGATCAGCGGAGTTGCATGATCTATTTTCTGCTCGTATCGTCTCAACCCTACGCAATGCGTGGGTTTAGGAGGGGTTTGGGGGCCCGGCCTTTCGTTCGACTCATCAGTTCTCCGCCCAGAGAAAGGGGCTCCTTGCTCCGCTGGCTCCGGCATCGACGGTCATCCCACCTCCGGGAGAAGACTCCGGGTTCTGTCCTGTCGTCGGTCATTTGCCTCGAGTGGCATCGCCGTGTCTTTTTTTCTTGGTTCTGGTTGCGGGTCTGTTGGCCCGTTCGTGTTTTGGAGAATTCCGGTTGCAAAAGCAGGAATCAATGTCCAGGCCAGAGAAGAGCAGACACGGCCCCCCCTTTTTCCTGCCCAGTTGTCCGCAGACCCTAACCCGTTCATTCCATACTGTGTACTTCTCTGTTCCGTCACAGCCTTGCTCACGAGCAACATGGACACACGTTGCCTTGAGCCCAAGTATTGATGAGTGCATAAAATTATCCAATTAATGCGAGCCGCTTCTCCCATACAACCAACAAAGATACCCCAACAATCTCGAAGCGGAGCATCATGATGCTCGGCAACATCAGACACGCAGGCCGACCGGCCGCCAACAGGCATAGCAGAGCGAGCGAAATGCAACTCTGTTGGTGGTACAGTAACTCTCTCTTTCAGAGGTCGGCGCCGACACTGTCCCCAGCTTTTCATTATGATTATATATTCTCATCAAGCGCTGTCAGTATTTTAGCTGGAAACATCCCATCTTGTCATGAGCAATGAGAGAACAATGCACTCACATTCTAAATGATGGCCGCTCGGTAGCGTCCCGGACTCTCAGTATTCCTTCAGCGTAGACGCGTATCGTTCATAGAGGAATGCCCACCCGGCGTGGAATGGTGCCAGTGTTCTGCCCGTGATCGTGCCAAACTGTCCAAATCTAGGCTTGCTGCTGGTGGTCGTGTAAGAAGAACTGTTGACGCACGGAAAGTTAGCATAACGGAGCATTCGCTTGAAGCTTGAACCTGAATGGGTGCCTCGGGAAACTTCCAAACAGAGTTTGAGAGAGAACCCGAAGACAGAGAAAAAAAATAAAGAGAAAGGCCACAGGCTGGGTGGCTCTGTACCCCTGAGAATGGGGTTGTAGAGAGATAGGGGGGGTTCTAAGTGACCAAAGGAAAAGTAAAATAAGAATAAAACGCTAGCAGCCACGCACCCATTGTAAGTCGTAGGTGGCACCGTGATAAACCCAGTGGTATCCGTAGCATTCTGCGTATTGCCCGCTGCGTTCCCCTGGTACGGCGTGCCCATCTTCTTGCACGCGTTGATGTGGTCGTCCGGGAAGGTCATGTTCCGCAGCCGGTCGGGGGCCTCGATCACCGTCGCCGTCAGGCCCATCTCGACGTGCCACTCAATGTGGCAGTGGAAGAGCCAGACACCCGGGTTGGTCGCCTTGAAGCGTAACACGACGTAAGAATGGGGCATGACGGTGACCGTGTCGCGCATCGGCGGGTTGTTCGCGTAGTTCTCGTCCTTGCCGGACCAGTAACCCGCTCCGCTTGCGGCGCGGTAGAGAACCTGGAAGTGGTGACCGTGGAGGTGGAAGGGGTGGTTAGCAACGTCGTCGTTGTTGACAACGACCTGCACGGTGTCATTGAAGTTGACCACGAATGGGTTGACTTGACCGTAGATGACCGGGTCAGTATTGGAGTCACCGGTAGTGGCGGCGCTGTAGAGAGTCGGGACCTGTTGGTTAATGTAGGTAAGGTTGTTGAAGCACGAACTGTGTTGTCGTTAGTACCGGCCAGTCGTTAGTGTCTGGGTTCAATGATGCCTACCGAGGGTATCCATTCTGGTCGAAACAAAACTTGAAGTCGAGTTTGATCAGTGCGTTATACGGGTCGAGGGCTGCCGCTCCGTCGTACGGCTTGAAGTGAGCGTCGTCAACGGGCGACCACTTGTCTACAACATCTAGTCTGTCGAGCGGCTGGGAAGCGTCCAAGATGAGATAACCCGTGTAGTTGTGTGGCCACTCCAGCTGGGCTGTGGAATTTGTCCAGTCGCGGTTGAGGTCGAGCGAGACGAGGAACGGATAGTTCCCACTGTCGCTATCAGAGGCGGCAATCAAGACGTCGTACCGCTGGGCGGGAGCAAGGCGCACATGGTAGGCGTCTTCTTTCTGGATATAGGCCCCGTCGTTCATGATAATGTTCATGGTGTGCGAGTTGAAGTGGACCATAGCGGAGCCGAAGGCGGCAAAGTTGACCATACGAATGCGATAGGTCTTGCCCTTGGTGATGTTGACGTACAAGCCCTGGCCATCGTTGACAATAAGGCTGTCCGGGATCGGGGGTTTGAACTGGGTGTTGTTCGGGACAAGCATTTCCCGGACCAAGGTGATGCTGTCATTGTGGTACCTGCAAACCATGAGCGTTGTGTTCTGACATGTACGCCGGCGAGTCTCACCAATCCGAAACGGTCAGGATGTGTTCTTCGTCATATTTCCCAGTGTAGGGATCGTTTGGGTCTTGCACAATTAGCGGGCCACGGAGACCATCGGGGTACTGCCCGGTGTTGTGGGAGTGATCTGCCTCAGGATTGTCAATATCTGTGAGTTGGCAACTTGTCACTTGGACTCACACCAAAACGTTCCGGGGGAGTCAACAGTAAACTGGTATTTGACGGACGAATCCGGTGGTACTGCACACTGAGTGACACCGCTAGGCCCGTCCATGTCTGGCGTTTGGACCTGGTTGATCCCGTGGAAGTGCAGGCCGCTCGTTTGGTTGCCAAGCTTGTTGTTGAGGTTGACCACGACGGTGTCGCCGACCTTGGCCTGTAGAGTCGGACATGGCCATTGGTTGTTTATCCCAATGACGGCCCTCCCAAAACCATCCGGACTAGCCCACACCCAAGTCACATCCCAGTTGTAGGTAACGGTATCTGCCTTGGCGACAATGGCCAGGGCCAGATACGCAAAGTAGAGGATACGGAGTCGAGCCATGACGCTGGCTCCTCGAGGCATGTATGAGAAGGGCTTGAGGAACCAGATTAAATTTTCTAACCTCACGGTAGAGACGAGCAATATCAAGAAAACCACCTCCATAATGCAGAAGGTAGAGACGGGCCTTTCCGCCTGGCGTAGATTGGTTTTCGTCCACAGTCAGCGGGCCGATGGTGTGCCTACCAATAGTGAACGCATGACACATTGTGATGTCTCAAATGTGATCTCGTGCAGCGCAGGGAAAAAAAGGTACATTAAAAAGCAGCTGACGCTACTGGCATCGACTCTGTACGTAGGGTCTTGCTCTGCGCAATACCCCGCCATGGAGCTTCAAGCCAGCGCTGTGGCAAGGAATTGTTTGCGGATTCTGCCCCAGGCCAGTCAACTCAAGGGCGTGAGGTCAAAGCTGATAGACAAGTCCGAGACTAGACGGCCTTGAATGGTCTTGTCGCCCAGCCTCCTGGTTCCTTGCAGCACTGCTCGACTCTATCTGGCATGCGTGAACAGGTTGGCCTTGGAGGTCTGGAACAGGACTGCAGAAACATGACACTGCGGTAGGCCAGACAACGCGAGCAGTGAATCGTGAGATCGGCTGATAAGAGATGAGTTGCTGGCGGCTGGGGCGCGTACCGAGACCGGCTGGCTGCAGGAACAGGCGTTCTCCCCAGCCTCTCAGACCAACCAGAAAACGAAAGCAAAGCCACATCACGCGAGGTGACATGGCCAGCGCTGGACGCAGCCAGTCGGGCAGTTGGCAGACTATTTTTGCCGACGCACATGGCATGCGTGCGCGATGAGTTCACCTCCACCTGTGAGTGGGGTTCCTCGGTGGGCGCCTCGGTGAGCTGGGTTGGAAAAGGCGAGGGCCGCCATATCTGGCATCATTGGCTCTGGCAAGACTCAGTCGCTGAACGAGGCGTTCCGAGACATGAAAGACGCAAGGAATAAAAGTGGCAGGAATCCAACAACTTTGTTGAAGAGCAGAGAGAGGATCAGAATGCGTGCGATGGGCAACATGTTTTGGTGATGTCAGTGTGAATGTAGCTTCGAGCAGCCCAAGAACCTCGAGTCTGTGCAATCCAGCCAGGTGTGAGTACCAAATAGGGATTTTGACAATGGAGTGACAAATAGAGAGAAAAAATGAGAAAGGGAAAGAGAGAGCTAAGAAAAATCAAGGAACACAAAATTCAGAAAGTCAACAGCGCCAATGAGATGGCCGCCCAGCACTTGCCATTGGGAGGTGTGAATTCCCGGTCCGGAGCCCATCCGCCGTTTCAGAAGCAACGAGCGTTGGAAAGTGACATGGGCAGAGCAGGCTCGGCTGTCTTCCGCTCGAACAGTCTCGGAGGGCTCGTCGTTATGCGATTGAGTGTATGCGCTGGGAGAGATGACCATGCTGAACGTTCAGTGGCTGGGCTGGCCGGGTGGCACAGGAGAAAGCCCATACTGTCGTTGCCAGGTCCTGCAAACAATCAGTATCCATTTCCAAGACAAGAGATTGACAAGGGCGAGAGAGGTAAGGAGGCAGCCCTTTACCACGAGGCCAAGACATGGCGTGTCGACTTAGGCTCGCGGTCTTGATCGGGGATTTACCGGCGACAATTTCGAGGTCGGGGCAAATCAGTGTGCCAAATCGAACATATTTTTGCGGTGCTTCAGGTTGCATCGTAGAGGCCAGTGACCAGAGAATGTTGGAGTAGAAAATAAAATGCTGAGATCAAGACGGCGAGTTGGAAACCAGGCGCATTGTGGAGAGTTGAGGTTGAAAGAAGAATGTGGGGGTGGGGAGAAAGTGTCCACAAAAGGGGAGGAACCAAAGTGTCCCCAGGTGGGTCGGGTTCCGAGCTCTTCGAAAGTCCGACAGGGGTCCTTCCATCACAGAGCCCACCTCAGTCTCTTGAAGAGACAGGAGACCCACGCACCTGCCTGCCTCTAACGTTATTCGGGTAATTACTCTCTGGTAACACTCGAGGCCTGAGATGCGCTTCGATTTTGCAGCGATTACCTCCCCCATCTTTGGTATGCGTTAAAAGGCAAGAGGATAAACCCCCCCCCCAAGATGCGAGAGCCTGCAGTTCTGTGGCGATGTGGCCCGATCCATATTATGAAAGGGAACGTACAAGATCATCCTCAAGGACAAAGGTGGGTTATCGATGGGCCACCCGAATCTACCTTACTTGTCTGCCATGTCATATTTCTGCACCGACCATGATCGACAGTATTCAGCGCACGTGAAAAAAGAGAGACACTCAGTCGACCTCTGCATGGAAGTATTCCGCAGTGTTGCAGAAAGCGCATAGACTACTGAAATCACAAACAAAACCGGACCGAAGTGTGCCAACCCCCCTTCGATTTGAAACACGGGAACCCTGGGCGCTGTGGCAACCAAAGTGGTCAACGATTTGTCTTGGTAACCTTGGATGTTGATGTTTTGTTTTCTCTCCTTTTCGAGGGTTCCCGAACTTGGAGTTGAGATCAACTGTTTCTTTCAGTCAGTTCCCGATGGATGAACCCGGAAGCAACTGCTTTGTTTTTGGAGGCCGGACATCGGGTACACGCACAAGAAGCACCCTTTTCCCGTATGTCTTGATCGAGTTTTAATTCCAATGATAATCTATGCCAATGAATTGCAAACAATTGCCCCAGGAACATGCAAGATTCGTGACATGTGCTCTTGACACTCCCTTTCCGCCTTCTCACTTCTATTCCACCACCTCCTGCGTCCACAATGTCATTATAAGTCATCCATCACTCCTTTCCTCCATCATATACACAGCCCGTTCAATGAGTCCCCTACTCTCATCAACAACCCACCCCGCATTCAACAAACCCCAACACACACATCATCCCATCGAGACAACAACCGCCCCTCAGAAAGTACACTCCCTCACCCTGCCC
>Ga0247824_10002616_pt1 | contig 10112 bp, 10 predicted proteins | sample 13C_PalmiticAcid_FD_194412 | JGI IMG/M metagenome (GOLD analysis project Ga0247824, IMG submission 194412) | Soil microbial communities from agricultural site in Penn Yan, New York, United States - 13C_PalmiticAcid_Day48 | ecosystem: Environmental > Terrestrial > Soil > Agricultural land... | reverse complement strand
ACCGCCAAACTCGAATAATCAACTCAAGGTCTACCGAGATGAGAGCTTCACCAACACGATTCATCACGAAGCGTCGGGCCAAGACATTTCGGCACCCCCAGAGAGAGCGGACTATGGCCAGTGGGAGCTGTCTCTGGGGATGAAGGAGGAAGTTCGTTTGGTCTTCAAGGGCATTTTTGGGCAGGAGGCTGAAAACTGGAAGCTGCACAACTATCGGATCTGCTGGTGAGTCCAATAAACACGAGGAGGCAACGTCCACCCCGTCGCCCATGAATCTGCATTCTGACCAGCGCCAGGGATGCAATCACACCAACCCAGGACCCAATCATCTGCGAGCACCCACACTCCAAACACCTGTACGTGGTGACTGGAGGGTCTTTCCATGGCTGGAAGTTCCTTCCTACCATTGGCAAGTATGTCGTTCAAATGGTAGAAGGCGATTTGGATCCCGAGCTCGCCAAGTCCTGGGCATGGGATCGGGATAATAACGGGTCGGCCCATGAAGGACTGTTCCCTCGCCGCGAGATGAAGGATGTTTGACGGTGATCAACGGCAAAGCAGAATCCTCTGCGAGCGCCAACATATTCCATGCAGGCGGGTGAAAGCAGGCAAGGCTCTGGTTTACGTTTGTTGGGCGCGGGGGTTTCCGACCCCTCTTTTGTGCCACCGGCAAGGGTGTGGTTGTGTGTCGATGTTGTGCAAACCTCATCGTTGGGAGGTGGGGGCTCCCTTATCGTGGATTGAGTCCTCCAATAAAACAAATCGAATACTAATGGACCCATGCTCGGCAGTGAATGTGCAGGTTTCGCGAGTGAACGGGGGCGGGGGTGGTGGTTGTCACAAGGGTCCATCTCCATGCTGCAGGTGCGTGCCAGAGCCTCATCCTCCAGCTGGTGCGGGAATGGTCGGCGGCACAACCTTATTTAGGTAGTTCATGGTCCAGTGTGCCTGTCATCTGTCGTCTAGCCTCCTAAACGCGCAAGCGAGACGTGACCTTCGAGCAAAGGCCACTGTCCCCACCACACTCTCAGCCAGAACCTCGAAGCTTAGACATACGACCTATTTGATTGTCCAGAAGCACGACAGGCTGCACCATGGCCCCAAAGATATTCTTGTGGGTTTGGTTTCAAGATACCGGCACCTTCATGCTGTACTCGGCAGAGCTAACATGGCATAGGACGGGGGGAACCGGATATATCGGAGGCTCTGTACTCGATGCCATTGTCCGCCAACACCCAGAATACGACGTGACGGTGCTACTCCGCAATATTCCTGCCAAGTTCAGCGAGAAGTACCCCAATGTCAAGATCGTCCAGGGCACATTTGATGACATCGAGCTTCTCTCCGACACCGCCGCTGAGAATGACATTGTAATCCGTTAGTCCTCTTCCAGGCACCTCCAACCCTCCAAATTGAATAAGAAAGAAAAACTGATATGCGGGGGCGGGCAGACAACGGCAACGGCAAACACGAACCCTCCATCAGAGCGCACATCGCAGGCCTCCTTCGTACCAGCACGCCGTCGGCCCCGCGCTTCTTCATTCGCCTCGGGGGCACCGGCATCATCGCGGACTGGGAGGATCCGACATATTACGGGGAAACCAACCCCAAAGTCTGGAGCGACGTGGCCGACATCGACACCATCACAACACTGCCAGATACTGCACTGCACCGCAACAGCGAAAAGATTGTCCAAGACGCCGCCGGCCAACACGGCGACCGCCTCAAGTGCGCCATCATCTGCTCGAGCGGCGTGTACGGGCCTGGCAGGGGGCCCGGGAACACGCAGAGCATCATGGTGCCCGTGTACTATGAGGAGATCGTGGGAAACACCAAGAGAGCCTTCTACACCAAGTCGGGAAGCAACACGCGCACCTGGGTGCACATTGACGACCTGACATCTCTGTATCTGCGGCTGATCGAGGCAGCAGCCGCCGGGGGAGGGGAGGCAGATTGGGGGAGGCAGGTACGTCAACCTGGGTGCAGACAGTGTCGCTCTCCCTAGGTGTCTTATCAATACCTATCGTTGCTGCTAACGCGCCTCGCATCGTCAGGGATACTACTTTACGGCGACCCAAGAGCACACCTGGTTCGACTTTGCCACGGCCGTGGGCCGCATCCTGAAGAAGCACAACATCATCGAGAATGGCGATCCCCTGCAGATGCCAGTGGAGGAGATCTGGAAACTGACGGGCGGGTCCAAGTGGCCGTACATGGGGGTCTACTCGTTTGCCTGCAACACGCGGACGAGGAGCGAGAGGGCTCGGAAGGTGCTGGACTACCAGCCAAGCGCGCCGGGCCTGTTTGAGTGCCTTGAGGAGGATATTCTGGCTGCTGCAGCAGGACTCTCGCAGTGAAAGGAACTGAAGTTTATGGGCATTTGGGACGGTTTCTACAGGACAGTTCCGACATGACCAATGATTTGTGTATGTACCGGCGTATATTGACAGCCGAAATGAAGCTATTTACACGAAGCTGTTCCCCTCGGGAACCATCACCCCTGGCCAGCCACCCCCTATCGCCGACCAGCAACCTCACCTCTTGGCATCCGTCCCCGGGTATCTCCCCCCCGTTTAGTTCAGGCACTGCGAGTACCACTGGTTCGAGGCCTTGCAGGTGCCCTGCGAGCAGCACTGGGGCCCGGTCCATCCCTGACCACCGCACTGGCCCCACAGAGCCGAGCAGTTGCCGCCGCCGTTGCCGCTGCCGCCGGTCGACCCCGGGTTGGTGGCCGTGGTGGTCGGGGTGGTGTTGCCGCCGCCGGAGCTGCTGAGCTGCGTCTTGATGAAGGCGAGGGCCTGCTGGCCGTACTTGTTGCCGTACTGCTGGTGCGAGTTGGCGTCGTTGCCCGTGCAGCAGTACGGGTCGGTCGAGTCGCAGTAGCTCTTCATCTTGGACGCCGAGTTGGAGCCGCAGACGTAGCCGCGCGGGCGCGGGGCAAACTGTAAGGAGCAAGGTCAGTTTGGGGTCTCGGGCATTGGTCGGGTGCTCGCGACTTACACCCTGGGCAGTGCAGGTTCCGACGTTGTAGGAGAGGCCAGCGACGAAGCGAGGCGAGCCCATCTCAATGACGGCCTTGATCTGGTTCAGGGCCGCAGCGCTGATGGGCGGGGCGGTGGTGGTGATGCCGGAGCCGGTGTCGGGGCCACCGCAGACGGCGTTGTCCATGATCTGACCGCCCTGTTGTTGCTGTTAGGAGGCCGCGGTTCCACGTCTTGGAAAGGAAGTAGCCACATACCTGGGAGTAGCCGACGAGCACAATCTTGGAGTTGGGGCACCGCTGGTTGAAGCTGTTGACGGCCGACGCCACCGCGGCGGTACCCTGCCTCGCCGAGTCGCCGTAGGCGGTGCCGCCGCAGCTGGACTGGCCACCGCAGGCCGGGTAGCTGATGGCCTGAGCCTGGGCGCCCGGGTACGCGCCGAGGACCAGGTTGACAACGGTGCCAGCCGTGCCGTATCCGGCGGGAGCCGTGGTCTCACGGGCACCGAAGATCTGGATCTCGGGGCACTGGCGCTTGGCGAGGAGGGCAGCATCCAGGGCGTCGGCGTCGACGGGCGAGCCGCTGACAAGCAGCGAGTGCGCCGTCATGAGCAGGAAAGCGATCTTGGGAGTGGGCCACATCTTGACGGTGAGTCTTGAACGTTGGGAAGGGATGGTGTGTGGGTTTCCTTGGCTGGCGCGGTGTCTAGAGGAGGATGCTGAACTGAAGAAGGCGGGTAGGTGCTTGAAGAGACAAGACTCGAGTCTTTATACTCGATGCCCAAATCTGGTCCCATGTGACGCCCGGGAACAAGCAATGGGAATCTGGGGTTCTGCGAGCTTGTTGTTCCCCATGACCGGTTGCTACCATAAGTTGCAGGGACCATCGGTTGCATTCCGTTCCCCCGCCAAGCTCGTGGGGCTGAGAGTGACGGTCCTGGAGGTAGTCCGGGACGCATCTGACCGTCAGTCCCATTCATTTTTCCCATTTACATGGCACCAGGTGGGCCTTTCGTCCGACGTGTAAGGCGGCTGGGATCTGCTGCTCGGGTGGCGCTTGGAATTCGACGCGAGGCTCCGAAAGCTTCGAGAAGGGCTCGCAAACAGGGGCACCCCCCTGCCAGCATATCCCTCCGATCCTGCTATTTTCGTGTGTAGTCTGTGAAGACTGTGGCCGTAGCGTCACGCATATGGTTGCAGCCGTGGATAATATCCGAGTCCCAGCGATGGCTGTGGGGAAGTCAGGTGTGGCGCGCGGGATGTTGCATGACGGTCGTCCCGGTCCAGCGTCCGCTTTCCAATTTGGTGCAATAACCCCTGTTCCCGGAACCCGGTTCTGTGTCCTCGAAGCAGGAAAATGCGGGGAGCATGAGCATGGCAAGCCAGGCATGCTCAAGACGGATGGGGCAGATGCACAGCCAAGCCAGATCCGGGGCATGGGGCCTTCCCCTTTAGCCTGAATGGGTTCCAACCGCCAGCACAGCGCTTAATACGACGGGCAGTTCCATCGCCTGCTTGCCTCTGGTTGGTACCGCGGCCTAGTTTCAGTTTCTCGGATGAGCCTCCGACGATCGAAACGGGTTGGTCGCCACCAGGCGTCGCCGAGGCGGCTCCATACCGTCAAATACCGGACGGTTTCATGGACAGATTCCACAGAAGCGGGCGAGAAGTCATCTGATTTCGTCGAGTTCCTTCGTGAAGCCAAACATATGCCCGACAAGTCATTGTTGAGCCACGTGGGTCTGAGCTTAAAGGACCCAAGGTCCTTGCCTTGGAGATTTCCTGGTGGAAGCCCCTGACTTTCGCGCTCGGCACCGCCGACGCCGCCGACACCGCACACAGCACTGGCCAAAGTGCGTGAGCTGTGCAAGCTGTGGCCTGGGTCCCAGCATTTGACGAGTCCTCTTTGGCAGTACTTGGAACTTTGAACTTGTTAGCTCCTGCTAGGTTCTCCTGTCATCTCTTTCACGACAAACGGGCTGCGTGTTCCAGTGCCGCACACCTCGCACTTGCGTCATGTTGTATATTGAGGTTGTATTAGTGCGGGAACCAGCTGCAAGCCCTGCCGCTGGATCAGGCACTCTCGGGTTTTGTTGGTACAAAGGAGGTCCTACGACTACACGTGTAGGAGCTGCTGTCCAGTCCGTTGACCCGAGTCTGATCTCGCTTCCCATTTCCCCACTCCAAGAACTTTCCCATGTCTTTCCTTCCCCGGTCCTGGCGCTCCACCCGTTAATCCGACATATTCTGACCCTTTTTTCCTTCTTCTTTTGCATCTCTTTCCTTTCCGTCTTTCGCTCCTCCAGCTGTGGAACGACACAATGTTCCAACCCCTTTAACCTTCTTTCCCTAATCTACTTCTCAAGGTCTGAAACATACATGGGACACTTTACAATGCCCTGTTTGAACTGTCGATGATATCGTGCCAGTGGCTTTGACATCGACGGCGTTTTGGGCTCCTTCACACAGACAGGCCTGCCACATCCCGATATCAATTGAAGCCGAGGTAGGTAGGTACCTAACATTAAGTTCCTTCTTCAACAAACGCACATCCGTTTACCACCAAATCAACCACAACCCTCTCTAACCCCCTACATCAATATAGGGGTGTTTTCATACTCGGGGGCCAACCATCCGAAAACACCTGATCAAAAGCCAATAAACATATCACTCAGACAACCAAGCAATTGCCAAGCTGAGACCATCTTGAATGCATTCGAGGTAGTATGTTGTTTCTTGAAGCTGGTCCTTCTCCACCTTGACTCCGGGGCTTGCTTGCCCTTTGCTTGCCCTTTGGTCAGCCAGTAGAAGTAGGGAAGGTACAGATTCCCTCCAATGACTGGCGTTGCTATTCTACGTGAGACGCCCATGGTCTTCGTTAATGTAACTATAGCGGCTTCCTTCCCCCTCTAATTCGAGAATGAACGGACCGCGGGCTTCAGCTTCAAGCTGCTTGGCCAGGATAATGGCCATGTTTGTGGCTAGAGAAACCGCAGCAAATTTCAAGGTTTCCAGCCAAATAGAGACCCCATTGGCTGGCCACGTCAAGCTCTAGGGTGCGGAAATGCTGCAAAGGTTTGAACTCAAGATTGTCTCGTCGAAGTTTGGACGGGTCTGAGCTGTCGATGGTCACGTTCTCTATATTGTGTTGTTTCCTGGGCCGTCGTGAAACCGGTTGAAATTGACTTGGATCCGCCGCAGGACTTCAAGTGGCGGCGGCGGCGGTCAATCTGTGTAGCTGGCAGCATCCCTGAGACTGAGGTGGTGTTTTGGAGAGTTCAGGCAAGGCGGTGGCGCCTTCAAGCCGGACATGGATCTGAAATGGAGATTCGGCACAGGACGTATAACTAAGCCCTCCAACAAATATGGAAAGAGTCAAAACCAAGAAACGAAGGAAACCTCGATACGATGCTGTTGGATCGATCCATGAACAACCACATTAGATCTGCGGCAAGTGGTGAAACTTGCGTCTGCCGGTATCATGACGCCTCTAGTCAACCATGGGCCCCATATAATTATCAATATGTGGAATTACCTAATGTGGTATTTAGGATTTGTTTACTGCCGCAATCTTAGCGGCATATGCGCCCGCCATTGTTTTGAACCGCGGCTCGTTACCAATGGTGTGTGCGCCCAGCGCTATTCCAGCAGCTTGCTCGGCCGAGGTCAGAGACTTGTCCCTATTCATAACCCCGTACACGGCCTGCAACGCCCTCCAAGCAACCTCCATGCTGGATAGATAATCATGCCCCAGCATGGGGCCTTCAGCGTGGAGGAGCAATGCCGCGTGTTGCAACGGCGAGGGTGAGGGCAAGGCTCCGGCCCCGGCGCGAGCAGAGCTGTAAACCTGTTCCAACCTGGGACTGGCGGCACGAAGCATCTCAATGAGGCCCGCCTTGGTGAGAGAAACCCGCCCCAGAGGGTCCCGCAACTGCCGTTCCGTTGCGCGAGAGAAAGGCGCGGGTGCCGCCAACTCGAGCTTGTTCTTTCGTGCCGCAAGACTCCCGCCTCTGGAAGTCGGTGCGAGGTTGGCCATCGACCAGCCGACGGCTAACCCGTACGCCTCGAGGTACTTCTCTTTAGTCGTGGGACGCTTGCCCCCGAGAAAGCACCTCTTGTCACCTTGGATGTGGGCGGTAAACTGCAGGGATCCGAGGGTCTGGATGTAGCCTTCTTGGATGAACGCGTTTCCAAGGTGAACGGCTGCGTTGATCGCCCCGAGGTTTTTCTCAAGGGCCAATGCCGTGTTCTGGACCAGAACCCTCTCGGAATGAAGAATGAGACCGCACAAGAATGGGTGGCGAAGGAGAGTAAAGAATGGGGTTGTGGAGATGACGCCTGCCTTGGTTGCCACCTTCAGCTTCTTGAAGATGTCTCCCTGAAGTTCTTTTATGTGCTGGCAGGTAGGTTCGATCATGCCGCGGCTGTTTTGAGCGGGAAGAACAGCGGAGACGCCGGACATCTTGGATGTGGCGGCACTGAGAAATTGGGTGAGGGAGCGGACGGGGTGCTCCGACAAGCCGGCGTCCTTGAGCTTTCGGTGAATGGTGAAAAGAAGATGGACGCCGAAGGTCGTTGAGAGGTGGAGTGTCTTTTCCTCGACGGCGGAAAATACCCCCCTGCTCAAATGGTCCTGAACTGGTGCTTTGTCCTTGAGTGAACCGAGAAAATGGAGCTCGGTCAGGGTTTCCATGACAAAAGCTCGGTGGCATCTCTTCTTGTTCTCGATGCTGACGCTCTCCCACAACCCTGGGTAGGTATGACTCCCGTGCACTCCCTCTTGAGTGCTCAGCCGGTTCTTCCTGACACCACGGAGCAGGCAGCCGGTGTGCCAGTCACTCATGGCTTGGAAGGTATGGAAGAAAATCTTGTCCTCCAGCTGGTAATCCTCGGTGGTTGACTGGGTGGTTGACTGACCTTTTGGGCCCTTCAAGATCTGGCTGTAGAGCGGCAAGTAAATGTTGCCTTGCATGATGGAGTTTGCCATGGCCTCGGTAACTTTCAGCGTTTTTGCCAGTTGCTGAACCGTGGCCTGACGAGATGCGTCCATGTTCCCGAAAATCTTGACCAAGTCCACTCGAGCATCGTCCTCGAGTTGTCTTGCAAGCATCAGCGCCATGTTAGTTGTCACCGCGGCGGCGGCAAGATCCAGCTTGCCAGCTGCATACCGGTCCCAACTGCCGTTGACAGTCTCGCGAATCTGGTCGAGGTCTGCCAAAAGGAGGCGAAATCGGAAAACGCCGTCCTGGATTGATGACATTTCCTCGACAATGCGTGGGTGTACTTCGTCCAACCTTTACGTTCTTGTTAGCGAAATAAGACAAAACTAAGACGTTGTGTCCAACTTACCGACAGTCGACAAAAATGCCTGCCGTTCCTCCTCGTCGACTTCATTGTCGCTTGTCGTTTCTTCAAGACTGAGGGCCGAAAACTGGGATGAAGTAACATTGGTGGTGTTTCGTTTTGGGGATCCCCGCGGAGAGGTTGAAGTCGCGGAATTGATTCTATGCAGAACAGTCTTCAGGTCCTTGAGAGTGTTGAGAAAGTGATCATGACTGCGATCCGTTGCCGTGAGGGCTCCATCTCCGCGAAGGGTTTGGCTGTAGCGAGTTCGAAGATCGATCGCCTGACCAAGATCGTTCAGAACGGACCTTGGCACACGGCATGTTTGATCCGACTGCTCTATCCACTCTGCGATTGGGACGATGAGGGTGGTGGGAATGGTGCGGCTCTGGGATTGCGCTGACGGAAGCAGAGATTTGGGGCAGTCTGTTGTGAGAGCGGTGGAAACGAGCCATGAAAGGACATAGCCCGTCCGCAGCTTGTACTGCAGATAGATGGAGATGCTTGAGCTCATGGCAACGAAATGGAATCTTGGTTGTCCGTTCCCGGTGTTGTTGCCTTGCTCCCCTGCGTTGTGGTTTGTTGTAGTCGTTTTGCTTTCTGATAAACACTTGCAAGAAGGAAACTCGGATAGGCGGAGGACCAAGATACATTCATTTACGAGGCCCAGGGAAAACAAAACAATGCAGAAGGTGTATATATTGGAGACAACTCGGTATCCTCTATTACTAGAACAATGAAAACAAGCGGAACAATGGGCTGAACTCATTGGACTTGGCAAAAAGGCATAGCTTGGGACAGTGAATGTGCTATAGTTGTCGCCGGTGAGAAACTGGCCGGGCAAAATGAATGGGTACAATGGACTTTGAACAATAGAACCGGTTCCATGCTGACTCGGGCTGTGGTTGAAGGTTGGGATGAAAGGACCCTGGTTCTCCGGTTTTAAGGGCCAACCCATCATGCCGCCCTTCCCAATGTGTCAACAACAAGAAAATCCAACGGACAAACTTGAAGTTTCAATCACGGGAGACTTTGGTTCTGGCCATCTTCGATTACTGCCACTGATGACCAGTCCCAACCTAGCAGCAATGGCGCATGGCGGTGAGACGGATCGTCCCCAATCAACAAGAACAAACGCACGCCTGCTTCTCTGACGCACTGTTTCCGTTTATGTCAGATGGTCTGTGACTAAGAGCAGAACCGTTGTTTATCCTCGCTGTTGTTTCATGAGAAATTTGCCAACAACCGAGTTGTTCGAGTGCAGGTTGGTGTCAGTGCTGTGGATGCCACGTCGCATTCGGCGCAGAACAACCTGAACCGGACCATGAGAAGTAATGGCGTTGGCCTAGCACATGCTTGTTGACGGCAGAGACTTCGAGTACCGGGGTACGAGCCCTCTATTTTGATGTCAAGTCAGGATGCAAGCAGCTGAGTGGCCAATTCTCTTCGCAGTGAGCCCAGGAAATGTCAGGATAAAGATGTGGTCAGCAGCAAACAATCGGACTATAAACTTCCTAATAAAAACAAGCGAAGTTGTCGGTTACATCCTTTTGGCTAAGACTCATGATTCTATGCTAAATCGCAAGCCTGCAAACAACAAGAACTTCGTCTATTTTTGCTTGCTTTCTGATGTGACTGCGGCCGTGTTGAGTTGGTCAGCGACTGGATTGTCAGCGTGTCATTGGGATGATGGTCAAACACATGCGCGGTGCCATGCTGAACCCCACCACTTCCCACAAAAGGTTATTCTCTATTCCTATCTAGTAGTAATACAAATGCAGGTTAAAGT
>Ga0247824_10002615_pt1 | contig 10113 bp, 8 predicted proteins | sample 13C_PalmiticAcid_FD_194412 | JGI IMG/M metagenome (GOLD analysis project Ga0247824, IMG submission 194412) | Soil microbial communities from agricultural site in Penn Yan, New York, United States - 13C_PalmiticAcid_Day48 | ecosystem: Environmental > Terrestrial > Soil > Agricultural land... | reverse complement strand
GGTTGAGGAAGGGAAAGGGGAGAGGTGGGGGACTGTTGTTGAGGCGAGGTAGACACAGGAGAGATACTTAAGTTTTTTTCAGGGCTTTTTTTATTGTATTTGTACTGGATTGTCACGGGCAGTGTTTATAGGTCCAGATTACAGTGGGGTGTGTACGTGTGTGTCTGATCTAGTGGTCTCTCCTCTGTCGTGCTTGGGCAAGGCATTGGTGTTTGTCTCGATTGCTCCACGTTACACAGGAGCTGACAAGAACTACACCACCATGATGATTTTCGGCCCTCCACGTTGAGGTATTCAACATCACGACGAATCTCACAGGCAAACCAAGCAAAAAAGCCAACATCTCTCATTGATTAGCGCGGGCTACCGACTGTCTCAACTCTAGAAAAGCCACCAACCGATGGCAAAACAACACCGCTACAAAGCCAGGAGGAGTCCAGGGGTATTAGGGCGGTGAGACACGCAAGGTGCGCGCGGACGCCGGTAGTAGGAAGGCACAGATATAGGAACTGGGTCGGGTGTGGCGGCCTGTCCTTCAACCAGCACCCGACCCGGGATACGCCCTTCACTTGTTTTGCCCAAACTTTTGCCCCCTTTTCCCAACCCCTCGCCTTCCTTCAGGTATTGTCTCCTTCGCAACGACTCCAATGCCTCGACTCGTCGAGTCCGTAGGGACCGCTTACGTCTCCCACCCAAGTAAAGTAATACCCCGCCAGAAAATAGCAGTTGTAAGCAGAAACGCCTACCATGAACGCTTCGAAAATTCAGGTCGCAGTGGCCAAGGAGTGGTGGTAAAGGAGTGGTGTGCTCGGTTCCTGTCGCCGTCCGTATTGGGTCCTTATGATTAGTGGAGCCGGGGCTCCGTAGCCTTTCACTGGGCCGTCTTCTCCTTCCTTCATGCCTATGGCGCATGTATTACTCGTTTCTTGACGCCAGGGGCTGTATGTTGCTTGTGAGGTGCTGCCCATGTCCCAATCGCCCGCTCGCATGCTGTCGCGTAGCATCGCTCGTCTCCAAATCGAGCCCACGAATCGGCCCTGTGTTTTCTGTTTGGTTGGCTTGGAAAGCCTGCTTAATTGTGCTGCATCTCTTCAACGCATATGTGTTGTCGAGCATGCCGCTCCGGAGCATCGCTAATGATTCAGACGCTCTGGGGGTACACGGCGGCGGGCTGTGCTACATGTTAGAAAAAAACGTATACACATGTGTCAATGGGTCCAGACGTACCGGGCTATTCAGCATCTGAATCCGCTTGTTTCGGCCCTTCTTGATGTGGTTCTTGAGCGCGTTCGAATCCAGAGGCTTGAGCAGCTCAAAACTGCAGAGGAGCTCGGTGGACACCGACATGACCGCACCCCAGTTATCAAACTCTCCGCAGTACTAGAATGTGTCAGTCAAGTCAAAGTTGTTTGAAGGATGGCAACTCACGTTGGGCGCGCTGAAAACCGTGACCAGGACGCGGTCGGTGAAGAACTCGTAACCGTCCTCAACCACCATATGAGCGCGGCAGACCAAGTCGAAATCGTTGGCTGCGAGAAAATCGGTAATGACCTTCTTGCCGAAACAGTAGCTGACGCCCCTCTCGTTGGCCTCCCAGTCTTGTTCCATATCAGCGGGATCTGACCAGAGCAGGTCGTTCAGGAGCCCGTAATCGGGGACGTCCGTCGGGCGCGCAATGTTCCGGATGTCGTCCATGTGGCTGAGGGCGGGTGACAGGCCCCCGTGAACGCAAAAGATCTTGGCGGCCACAATGGCGGCGATGGGCAGCGTATTGAACGTGTCGATGAAGGTCTTCCAGATCTTCACATTGCACCTCCGCTTACACTCGTCGTAGAAGCCGTAAACGCGCGTGACGTTGGCGCATTCGTGGTTGCCCCGCAGCAGAAAGAAGTTCTCGGGGTACTTGAGCTTGTAGCAGAGCAGGAGCAGAATCGTCTCGAGCGACTGCTTGCCGCGGTCCACGTAGTCGCCGAGGCACAGGTAGTTGGATTTCGGCGGGAACCCACACATCTCAAACATGCGGATGAGGTCCGTGTACTGGCCGTGGACGTCCCCCACAATCTTGACCGGGGCATCCAGCTCGAGCAGGGACGGCTGGGAAAGGAAGACCTCCCGAGCACGGTGGCAGATGGCGGCGATCTCGGCGTTCTTGAGGCACACGCTCTTGGTCACCTTGCCGGCGTAGCCGGCATCCAGCAAGCGCTTGATGAAGTCGTCGAGGTCGATATCCTTGATCTCGCTCATGGCAATGCCGGAGACGGTCTCATCCTTGGCCGGCTCCTGCACAGCCATGTCCGAAATCGGGTGGAGCGCACCTTCGCGCTTGACGAGGATGCTCTGTCCCGGCTGCTGTGCCCCCACGGTGGCGCCCGCCACGCCAGAGGGCGGCTGGTCCGAGACGTGATCGACTTCTCCGCTGGCTTGAGCGGCAGACACGTCATGGACTCCTGCCTTCATCGACGCCGACTGGATGGGAGAAGGCGGCGGCAGCTCGTCGGCAGGCGGAGAGCCCATGGTGAAGGCGGTGTCAGCTGAGGAAGGGGAGCTCGGCGAACCATACGAGTCGGCACGGGTGGTCCGGCTCGGGGGCGACCTCCCGCTCCTCCCAGACTTGACCGAAGCGGCGTCCGATTTCTCAGGCAGGTCGCCATTGGTCAGGATGGCGGAGCCCCTGGGGCTGTCCGTCTTGCCCGAGCCGGGAATCTTGGAGCGCAGCGAGCGGAACGAGCGGGACGAGTCCCTCGTGTCGGATCTGCTGAAGGAGGGGTACGACTGCAACACTTCGTCGCCGTTGCCCGCAGCCTTGGAGGATGCCGCGCCGGCATCCTTGGAGTTTTGGTTGCCCATGTTTTCTCAATGTCAGAGAGAGGGTGGCTCTGGTATGGAGAAGTCAAGGGGCTGGACGGCGTGCGCGTGTCAGGTTGTGGTACCGGCAGGGACGCCTTTGGATGTCCACACAGCCTACCGCTGCACCCGTCTAGAAGTGATTGTCTCTGGTGTGTCCCCCAAGCGTTAGGGAGGGTGGTAGAAGCGCTCGAGGTCGAAGAGCAGGTTGATGGTGGTGGAGGACCAACGACCTGATGAGGGTTCCGTTTTCGAAGACTTGGGCGACCGCGTGGGAAAGCGTTAGTTGTCGAAGGCTTGGTGGGACGCCGAGGCGTCGCGAGGGGTGGCCGGAATTATCGGGGTGACAAAGGCTGATGGAGTCGGAGTACGGCTTGTTTCGAGGCCGGGCTTTGGGCAAACTCCACGGGGCGCGATGATGTCAGCCTCGCGAGCCCAGTCCACAATTGGAGCAGCAGAACAGTAGCGAGTGCAGCCAAGGCAGCAAAAACCTCGCGGTAGGAAGAATGAATCGACGATAGCAAGGAGGAGAGGGCAAAACGAGCGCAAAATGTGGGGATGCAGAGTTGACGAGTGTCGCGAAAAAAAAACCTACGCTCGGCAGATAAGAGTGAGTGACCAAAAAGCTATCGCGCCAAGGCTGAAGGAGTTGCCTGGTGCTGGAGGAGGCGGGACGGCTGGTACGGAAGAGTTGGGTTCGGTCGACTTCCGCTACCGGGGGGGTTGAGGACACGCCGGATTTCGAGAGGAAGAAAAAGAGACTGGCGGGGTCGCAGAGGTCGGCGATGGTGATGGTAAGAGGTGGATTCGGTCGAACAGATGAACACTCGGTTCGCTGTTGGTTGCAGGGTTGCCACTAACGTTAGGGTCGAGAGGGTCGATTGCCACGGCCGGGCGAGGAGACCAGGTGAGATCAAGGGGCGTCACCGCGGGCGCGGGAGGTGCGAGTGTGTCGTGAGGAAAGAAATGGAGGAAATCTGGGTAAGTTTGAGATGTCGGTGGGTTTCAGGTGATGCGAGCGACAGTCGAGTTACCCAGCGATGGGTTGAACAGGTGAGGCTGATTGGCGATCACCCTGTGTTGCGCGCAGGTCGGGGTTTGGGGGAAGGCGCTGCGTGATGACGACGGCCAGATGCAGTGCACAGAGATTGGCGGGGCTTTTTGATACACTGTGCCAGCAGAGAGCCCGTAAATGGGGTGATCGGGCTGCCGCGCAGCTGCGTCGCTACACTGCACTTGGAAAGTAGAATATTGGCAGCAACAACAGCACTGCCCACAATGGCGGATGCACTCTGGCTGCAACTGGAGATGCAACGTCGGAGACGGCAGGTGTTCTCGACATTCGGTCCCCTTGTTGGAAGGAATGAAGCCCGCGAACGAATGGCGCAACGAAGGGCACGTGCTCACTCTCTGATCTGATCCCGGCTGGAGTCGAGGCTTTGGGCGCTGCATGACAGCTTTCTTGGCTCCCAGCCCGCCCTGCCCCGCAGCGCTGCCCTTGCACAATGTGGAGCTTGCGGCCAGAGCGGTCCATCCGTGGACCCCATTGGCAAATGACAGCTTCCATCTGCGTCCTCTTGCAACAACGCAATGCAGGGCAATGTGCACTGGAGGCAGACTTGCGCATCCGTGGATGTCAGCTGCCCGGGCAATCCGAAGATACTTGCCTCACAGAGCGTATTCCGCGATGCGAAATCCATACAATCCGCAAAGTGAAACAGGATGGCAACAAAGCCCATCCCTCTGGCTCAGCGACGCCTTGGCTGCGTCGGGTGAGACACCAGCCGTCTTGGTCCTGCTGTGGACATTGAGCAGGCAGTCAATTCCCCGGAACACGGTATCCCCAATGCTCTGGATCCCCTGCGGGGTGGCACAGGGCACTGGTCTCAGAGCCTTGTGCACACGTGGACGCAACGAGATACGAAGTCAACACCGGGCGCTCCGGTGATCTTGAAAGACGGGAAGCTGCCGATGAATGCAACCATACTGTGTATGCGACGCTCCCGACGATAACCTTTCGAAACCACTTCGCCCGGGATCGTTGGGTATGAGCGAGCCAGGGTGCCTGCACTTTTGCCCTGTCTTCCTCTGTGCGCGCGCATGGGGTCAGCCACATGACCTTCTCCTTGGCTTCGAGAGCGGTGTGGTCTGGGATCACTCGACAAGAAAGAAATTTCGGAAAAGGAGTTGATGATTCGGTCTCCAATTGCCAAACGGCGTTTTCGGTTCCCGATTTGAGCGGGTGCAGCTGCAGCAGCAGGTCGCTGGGGGTCAGTGGGGGACAAGGCGGGCGGGAGTGAGTGTGATCGCCGCATCCCCACGCTCCCGGTGACTCGGGTGTCTGCCGAACAATATCTCGCCAGCGCATCGACGACGAAGCGGCTTTGGCTTCGTGGCATTCAAATAACCCATCCGCATCCGTGGTTAGAGGCGACGAAACATAATCGGCTTTCCAACAGGACTCACGATCTTGTCAAGGCCAAGTCTTCTTTCCGTCTCTCTACCGGGGCTAGGCAGAAAGGACCACCGCGATGTTTCGGCACTTGTTTGACAAGAAGGCAACCCGGCCGACTCGGCCTCAGGGGCATGCCGTCGACCACAGCGACCAGCCCGGACTCGGACCCGGGCCTGGGAATGCGGATCCGGCCTGGAGGTGGGTTTCGTGGAGGCTGAGTCTTGGCAATGATCTCTCTCCAAACCCACCCCGCCACGATTCAGAGCAGGATGGGTGCAAGCAACAAACAGGTGCTTGCCCGTCCGTCTTCTTAGAACCAGTTTCTGTGCTCTTTTGAACTCCTCTATTTCCTTGTCCTGCTGTTGTTAGGTATTATTTCTATTTTGCCCTTTCCACTGACGTGGGAGTAAGATGGATGCTTGAATCAGCGGGCTCCGCCAACGGAAACAGCCTGGTGTTTCCAAATATAGAATTATGCCTCCTGGGCACCGACAGCCCCATCATCCAGCCACCACACTCCAGCTACAGACCCCGCTGCGGCCAGCCACACAGCACCAACCACACCACAACGCGCCACCCGGCAGGCCTTGATGCCATCCCCGGTGTTTGCTTGGGGGCTCTGACCGAGTTTGAGATAGAGTCAACGCTGCAATGTGACGGAGAAGAATACGGCTTCTCAGTTCATCATTGAAGCCGTGTGATTTGGGTGGAACTCCCCGCCCTTACGCGGCATTTTCGTTCGTGTCGACAATTGGACTGTCTTAAATGCCGTGGCTTATCCGCAGCCAAAGTCATTTCGCCGGCCGTGTTTTAAACTCAGCCTTTGGGCTGTCGTAAGCTTTGCCACGAAACAGAGCATCACCCCGCTCAGCCGAGCACCGCTGGCGACACCAATCGCGAGGCTCGCCGGCCGCAGCTTGGACGGGAGCTCTGCAACCCCGCAAGACACGGGACTCACAGTGCTACGGGACGCGTCGTTGCTGTGGTGGCAGCGGGGCGTTGACGACTTCATCTGGTGGGGTGTGTGCTCTCCCAACTCCAATGAAGTGCCACGGTACGAAAGGATCAGCCCGTCTCCCCTCTCAGATCTGCATCGATGCAGGAACCTGTTAGTTGAATCCGTGAAATCCGTCGTCCGATGTTCCCTTTCTCGGTCTAAAAATCTCAAACATCCACTTTGTCACTGGCGCGATTTCGTTTCGTGGTGGTTGCCGTTTCTGGTCTCACACCAGAAACGGGCCGTACTGTGTTGTCCGCAGGAGGTCGAGCCTTGGTGGGACCAACCTGCGTCTGAAGCACCAACCCGGCCAGGGTTCCTGAGCAATCGGCATGGAGTCGATGACAAGGACCAAGGCAGTCGTGTTCCTGCTGTCGATCCGCAATCTCCCCCGGAGCAGCCTGTCTTTTGAGACTCCTGCAATTACATTTCCGATCTGAGTTACTGCTGATGCCGGAAAAGAGGCTGCCTGCGCCAGGGGTGATTTTTAAGGCAGGAGTTCCGGCGTGCTGGGCCACGATTTGAAGCTAAAAAGGTCCCAGTCGGCGTGGGAAATGCTTGGCTTCGGAGGCCTGGCTGGGCTCCTGGCGACGGGTGTTGCTCAGACCCACCTCGTCCCCCGTCCCATTTGGCTGAGGATCGGGAAGTGGGTCTGTCACCGTCACCTGCAGGGATAATCGGAACTGCGCCACCTGCTGGCCGAAAACACAGCCTTCTGGGACTTGGGCTTGGGAGCCGGGGCCCGCCAACCATCAGCACCAGTTTGTTTGGCACCAGCCCGCCCAGCCGAATCGCTGGGCTGATATTTTATTTATCTCAACCAGCCCGTCCGGTGCAACTCTGCCTCCGTCATCCATCATTCCCCGTTGGTTTATCTTGCAGAGTCTGCTGCACTCCACCGCAGGATACCTACCTCACACTCAGCGCAACATTGCATTGCTGAGGCATCATCGTGCAGACGTCGAACGAACAAACGTCACCCACCCCCCGCCGACCCGAAAACACCCAACACCACACCCGACTCCGACCCGGGAAGCGCGCAACCGACACAATGGCCAACTTTGGGCGGTTCGTTTGTGTTCTGGTGCCGTTCCTGTTGACGCTGGCATCTCTGGTGGCCATGCTCATAGCAGGCTTGTCGGGCATCGCCGACAAGTCGCTCTACATGTTCCGTGTCAACGTGACGGACCTCTCGCTATCACCGCTGTCGGTGTCCAGGATCCTCGACGGCAGCGGCATCAAGGTGCCGAGTCTCGACGACATCAACATACCCAACATCGGCTCGCGCCAGGCGCAGACCAACAACATCACGGCCGCCGACCTCGGCCTCTACGACGTGTACGACGTCAACATCTGGAACTACTGCTACACCTCGCAAAATGACACGCGCGGCTGCACCAAGGGGTCGTTCAACTGGGCCGCCACCGCCCTCAACACCACGACGGGCGAGTTCAACAGCATGCTGACCTCGACCGGCCTGAACGTGACGCTGCCCAAGGAGATCACCGACGCCGTCAAGGCCTTCGGCACCGTCTCCAAGTGGACCCAGATCGTCTTCATCATCGCCTACGTCGCCCTCGGCGTGGAGCTCTTCTTTGGCCTCTTCGCCAACTGCAGCCGCGCCTTTTCGTGCGTGACCTTCCTCGTCGCCTTCATCGCCACCGTCGCCGTGGGCGCGGCCGCGGGCCTGGCCACGGCCACCTCGGTCGTCGTCGTGGGCGCCGTCGAGGCGTCGGCCAAGATCTACGGCGTCGACGCCGACTTCAACACGCGCTTCCTCGCCACCGTCTGGCTGGGCGTCGCCTTCGCCGTTGCCGCGGGCCTCTTCTGGATGTTCACCATCTGCTGCTGCGCGCCCGACCACTCGGCGCGCCACAGCCGCAGCCGCGCCGCCGAGGGCGAGAAGTTCATGAACACGGGCCCCGGGTACCAGCGCCTCAGCGACCCCCACGGGAACGGCTACCAGAGCGGCTACGCCCAGGAGTATCCCCGCCAGTCGTACGTCCCGCCGCAGCAGCACTCGGGCGCGTACGAGCCTTATTCGCATGCGCGGGTGTAAAGAGCGGTGGTGATGGGATGCGGAGGAGGAAAACGGCGAGATGATGAGTGATTAGGGAGAGGGCATCGGCGGGTTACACGCTGGATGCTGGTTTGGTGGTGTTGTTGATACAGCGTTTGCTTTCCATCTCTTCAACTGCATTAGTTCGGCGTTTGGAAGGCCATTTGGTTTTTTTCTTCTCTTCTTTTCTCTCTTTGGGACTACAGGGGACAGGAAGCGGTCCGCTGGGTTGGGAAAGATACTGGATGGGGCCGGCAGTTAGACGCCGATGGATGAGAATCTAGCCATGATACCCTGCTCGGGTCCTGACGAATGGAATTATGACGATGTTTTTTTTTACTCTGCCTTTTGCACCTGACCTTGGCCATCCATGGCTTGTGAATCCTCCGAATCCTGTTCCTACGTGGTCAATGCTGTGCCATGGTGAGGCGGAGTTTGGTCGTCCTTTTTCTCCTCTTGTCCTGATCGAATTGGAGATCGAGGGTCGGGAAAAGCGTGGGGTCATGGGGAACAACAACTTGACTCAATGAATCACGCCGATGGGATGGCGATTGAACCGATGGGGTTCTGTGCCGCGGCCAGACATCAACAACGGAGGAGAGTACGTGGCAAGCGTCGCGGGCGGAGTACAGAATAGGTTCAGAGAGCTGGTTGGTCCACACTGACTGGGTTCTCCCCAGAGCAACTCCGTCTGACTGTAAGCCCTTGAGGGATCCGCTCTCGAGCTGAAAGTCAAGATGGTCTAGAACGGAAGAGCACCCATTTTAGAACTGTAGTACCTGGGAACAATAACCCCCGCTGTTGTTTCCATACGGTAAGCTCCCGTAAGCCGCACTCTGGGTGGGCCTGAGTTGTTTCGCCTCGAGAATCAAGCCCAAGGGTGTCAGGTGACCTGCTGTCCACTGACGCCATCGGCAGCTTGGCGCATCGGGAACCCCCTGTCAGTCTGGAAAAAGGTTCTGGAACCATTGACAAATCAAGATCGCGCAACGCAGCTCAACTTCGGCGCAAACCTCTCATCAGTGTTCCGGTGCAGTTTTCCCTAGAAACCAGCACAGCCACTCGTTTCACCATGGCCTCTTCAGCTGCTCAGATGCGTGAGTACATGCCCCGCCTCTTGTGGTGAAAATCGGGAGAAGCACCTTGCTGACCAGCTCCAGCCTCTATCAGCACCAGCGCCCCGGCTGCCCCGGCTGCCCCGGCTGCCCCGGCCCTGGCCACCGAGGCCTCGAAGCCCAAGGTGCGCCGAAACCCACTCACCTACCTCAACCCCCCGTGACTTGTCCACTAACAAGACGGCCGGATAGCCCTGCTGCGTGTGCAAGGACGAAAAGTCCCGACGCGACGAGTGCATGCTCTTCTCCAACGCCGCCGACCCCCAGAAGGACTGCCAGTCGACAATAGACCTGTACCGCAGCTGCATGGCCGGGTTTGGGTTCAAGGTCTAGGGCGGCGAGCACGGCAGGTTGCGACGATAAGATGTATACTACACGGCGTTCCTTGTACAACCAAAGAGGGATAGACTTGGTTTAAAGAACAAAATTTCACGACTCTCTTCTCCTGGCAGTGTGTCCGGATAACATCCCTCAAGCATAGCACCGATACAAATCCCATGATTCCCTCCCAGTCTCACCACTACATACACTCCAGCAAGCAAACAAACAGCCAAACGCCCAAGCAATCGGGGTATCATCCAGCAACACCAAACAAAGCAACAACAGCCCAACACCAGCAACACCCATCCTCACACCTCAACCC
>Ga0247824_10002613_pt1 | contig 10119 bp, 13 predicted proteins | sample 13C_PalmiticAcid_FD_194412 | JGI IMG/M metagenome (GOLD analysis project Ga0247824, IMG submission 194412) | Soil microbial communities from agricultural site in Penn Yan, New York, United States - 13C_PalmiticAcid_Day48 | ecosystem: Environmental > Terrestrial > Soil > Agricultural land... | reverse complement strand
CCTCTTACCTGCCCCACATTGGCACCCCTTTCCCCTTTGTAAATACCATTGTCAGATCGGTTGCGCCCCTTCACACCCTTAACATCACTCCATCATGCGTATCAAATTTTCAACCGTTATCCTCTCCCTGGCTGTCGCCTCCTCAGTCTGTGCTGCCCCTGCTCCCGCCGCTATCCACCTCGAAAAGCGCGGATGGGTTATGGACAAGCTGAAAGAGCTGTTCACCAAGGCCGTCAAGTCTCTTGAGTGCGGTGCCTGCGTGGCTGCTCTCGTTGGAGCCAAGGATGTCGCTTACTTGAACAAGAACTGGGTCCTCGATGCTGCTGCCGGCCTCTGCTCCGAGTTCAAGGTCATGCCCAAGGATGTCGTAAGTCGATCGAAAGCCACCATGCTAGACTTTTTACGAGCTTGCTCTATCCAGAGATGTGAGTTCATGGATGATAACCTCCTCGGAATGTCCTATTGCCTTTCATAGTGCACTGGTCTGGTTTACTCCCAGGGCCCTGTCCTGGTTGAGGCCTTGATGCAAGCCAGCCTCCTCTCTGGAGATGGCAAGTACCTTTGCTTTCAGGCCCTCGGTGCATGCCCTGCCCCCGGTGTCACCTCTGGATCGCTTACTTTCCCCAAGCCCAAGCCTGCCAATGCCGCCGCACCTACTCACAGCGGCACTCTGGTAGATGTCTTGCACTTGTCTGAGTATGTGTGAAGTGTCCTCTTTTCGAACGAACACCCGATGCTTGCCCGCACCCCCTGCGCAATACTCACTTCGTTTCTATCCTCTTCATTCGCAACCTTGCAGCTGGCACGTCGATAATGAATACGTTCCTGGCTCTGAGGGTGACTGCAACAGACCCTTGTGCTGCCGCAAGTACGCTGATTCGCCCCTTACACCCAAGCGCGCTGCCGCCACCTGGGGCGACTACAAGTGCGATTCGCCAATCAAGCTGGGACAGGATTTGCTCAAGCATGTCCCCAAGGTCGCCAACCCCAACTTTACGATCCTCACAGGAGATATCCCTCCTCATGATATTTGGCTGCAGAACAAGGACAGCGTCGTTGCAGTTGAAGAGATCGCGTACAGCACCATGCAGGCTGGTTTGTCCTCCAAGGTCTATCCTACCGTTGGAAACCATGAAGCTGGACCCACCAAGTATGTGATCGGACATTGGGGTTATTTATGCCATACTTTCAAACTATGGGGATTTGCTGGGAGCAAATAGGCTGAACTCTCTTCTTGCTCCCGTGTGTTCGTAATAGCTTGTTCCCCACACCTTCCTCTGGTGGTGACATCAAGTGGCTCTACAACAGTTTGGCCGACGACTGGTCTCGCTGGCTTCCCGCTGATGCAACTAACTCTGTCAAGAACTATGGTGCTTACACTGTCAACCCTGCTCCAGGTCTCCGTCTCATCTCGCTGAACACCAACTTTTGCTACACCTTGAACTTTTACCTCTATGGTAACACCAAGGAATACGACCCCCACGGTGAGATCAAGTGGCTGGTTGCTCAGCTTCAGAAGGCTGAGGATGCTGGTGAGCGTGTGTGGATCATCAGTCACGTTGGACCTTCTCAGACCGACTGTCTCCAGAACTGGTCTGCTCTCTACTACCAGGTCGTTCAACGTTACTCGCCCCACGTCATTGCTGAGCAGTTCTTTGGTCACACCCACTACGACGAGTTTGCCCTCTACTATGGACCCGGTGCCAAATCCACTCAGAGCGCCATTTCCACTGGATGGATTGGACCCTCTGTCACTCCTTACACGAACATCAACCCTGGATTCCGTGTCTACAAGGTCGACACCAAGAGCTGGAATGTGTTCGACTCTGAAACGTACATTGCTGACTTGGAGAAGGCTGCCGAATGGGATGCTGCTGGCACCACCCCTAACTGGCACCTTGAGTACTCGGCTCGCAAGGCTTATGGCGCCTATGTCCCTATTGCTGACAATGTTCCCTTGAGCGCTTCTTGGTGGCACAATGTCACCACTGTCTTTGAGAAGAACGATGCTGCTTTCCAACAGTACTGGACCTACCGTGGCAAGTCTGCCAACCGACAGGCAGCTTGCGCCGCTGGAGGACCTTGCCCCAAGGAGATTATCTGCAACTTGCGTGCCGGTAAGAGCTCAGATGCTTGCACTGCCATCAAGTTCTCTGTCAGCAAGCGCGAGGACGGCAACGACACAACCATCGATGAGGATGATGTCAGTGGACTTCACAGCCTGTACAAGCGCGAGGATAACCAGCCTTGGAACACCAAGCTCTGCGGTCTGAGCTCCCAATTGTAAGAAAGAGGGACAACATAATACCCACCGATACCAGAGCCATCACTATCACAATAAACAAGCATTGAAATGGTAGTAGAGCACCACGATGGTAGTAGTAATTTTTTTCTGTGATCGTCTCCACCCTCCTCTACCCCGTGAAAGTGAAGAACGCGCATAGTATATACACAACCACACAAACATGAGCACAATGGGACCTGGTACCAAGAGTATGATACTCAAGAGGTATTTACACGAACGTCAGTAACGGTGGTGCCTGGGAAAACAAACGGAACCGCGAAACTGCCTGAAGAGAAGGTAGAGAAAGGTCCTATTGTTTATGCCCGGATACGGGTTCATTTAGTGTGTCAGTGCCCAACGTTGAGGAGTGATTGTCCTTTGTTTTTGCTTCAAGTTTGCCCTGTACGACAGATGACCTGTAGTGAGCCTTGGTTTACAATCAAGTGCATCCAAGCAGGCAAAAATGAGGGCTCATTTTACTCGACCCTGAGAACCAAAGACGAGCCAAAGAAAATGCTGCAAAGCGATCACGTACAGCTAATTGGATGACTGGAGAACGGCCATCACATGAGGTCAGCAGTTGAAAACCTGGAGTGCTGGCATGCATTATGCAAGTCTACGTTGGCATGCATTGAGGATGTAAACACACCTGTGCTCTCACGATAGTTTCTGGCAAAGTCATTTTTACTGCAAAAAGCTGAGTGAAGGAGGGAAGGGAAAGAAGGAGGGGGGGAGGGGGGAAAGGCAGCGTCAAACACATTGGCAGAGCACCGAACTGTCGCCTACAGATTTCTTGCTCCCTCGTACCCCGATCGATCATATCGGTCTGCGTCCGCGCGTTTAAAGTCTGTTTCCCAAATTATTGCCGAACCCTCTCTCATGCGTTCCTGCATGACCCCCTTTGATTCCTCGAATTGAATGGCCGGACATTCTAGTATATACATGTACAGACATGATGTAAAAAAGGCCCTAAGGTTGTAGGTTGTGGAGTGCGGGAAAGCTGCATTTGCTGACTGCACCCCGCTCTTCCCATCCCTCCCAGCCATCCATGATATAAATACCCATGTGTTTGCCACCCCCAACCACCTCGTCTTGTTCACTCGAACACCCTACGATATCCTCGCCCTCACCACCCTTTCCATTGCTCATCAGCCATCGACGATCTCCCTCTTTCTATTCACCCATCCCTCTCGTCCTCCCTCTCTCCTATCTACCCTGATTTCCTTGCCACGTTTCTCCATCCATCATGAAGATCAACGCCATCATCCTCTCCCTGGTGGCTGCAAGCACAGTCATTGCAGCCCCAGCCCCCGTTCAACTTGAGAAGCGTTCAGTTCTTGACAAGCTTGGTCCTTTGATCACTGATGCCGTCAAGACCCTTGGATGCGGTGCTTGTGTCACCGCCCTCGCTGCGGTCAAGACGACTTCAATGATCAACAGGAACTGGGTCCTTGATGCTGGAAGGTCTCTCTGCCCTACTCTGGGCAAGCAAAACCCTGAAGTTGTAAGTTGATCACTCTTTCTCCTTTGTTCCATCGTGGGTTCAAGTGGATCTTGGTGTTCCTAGACATCTAATGGCTTCCTACTCCATCCTTTTGACGTGATGATGACTCTTGGATGTGGTTATGTGATATCATATAGTGCAATGGTATGGTCGACCTTTATGGTCAAGCTATCCTGGATTCGGTCCAAAGGGCTGACATCTCGGAGGATGGCAAGGCTATTTGCCACGCCCTTGGCAGTCTGTGCCCTGCGCCTGCCATTACATCAGGTACTCTCAGGTTCCCTAAGGCCAAGCCAGCCAACGCTGCTGCCCCTGCTCCTAGTGGTCAGCAAGTGGATGTCCTTCACCTGTCCGAGTAAGTAGCTCTTTCATTTGTTAGTTCACCCCCCTACCCCCCCATCTTCGCTATACATGACGGGCTTAGACTTACGTGATGTAATTGCTGTTTCATGTTTGATTGTGCAGCTGGCATGTCGATGAACTCTATGCCCCTGGATCGGAAGGAGATTGCGGTCGACCTACTTGCTGCCGCAAGTACTCTGATTCTCCCGCCACTCCAAAGCGGGCTGCCGCCTCTTGGGGTGACTATGGCTGTGACACTCCCGTCAAGCTGACTCAGGATCTTCTCAAATACATCCCTACCGTCGCCAAAATCAACTTCTCCATCATGACCGGTGATGTCCCCGCACACGATGTGTGGCTGCAGACTCAAAAGACGGTCGACCCTATTCACCAACATGCCTACAGCGCCATGGGCACCCTTCCCGCCAAGATTTACCCGGCCGTTGGAAACCACGATATGGGCCCCTCCAAGTAAGTTGGATCTCGTCAGCCCGACCGGTCGTTTCTTCCGATACCAATTCGGCGATTAATAAGGCGTGAGGCGTAGTAACTGACCTATGAACTTTGTTTCGAATAACCTCCTTTTGTCGAATCATAGCTTGTTCCCCACACCTTCCTCAGGTGGCGATGCTTCTTGGTTGTACAACAGTTTGGCCGATGATTGGTCTCGCTGGCTCCCTCAAGACGCCACCAACACTGTCAAGAACTATGGTGCCTACACCGCCAGCCCTGCTCCAGGCCTCCGTGTCATTTCCTTGAACACCAACTTTTGCTACACCAACAACTTTTACATTTTTGCCAATCTGAAGGATTACGATCCTCACGGTGAGCTCAAGTGGCTGGTTGCTCAATTGCAAGCTGCTGAGGACAAGGGTGAGCGTGTTTGGATCATTGGTCACGTCAGCCCCTCCATGACCGATTGTCTCCAGAACTGGTCGGCTCTCTATTACCAGGTCATCCAACGCTACTCTCCCCACGTTATTGCTGAGCAGTTCTTTGGTCACAGCCATCGTGATGAGTTTGCTCTCTACTATGCTCCTGGTGCCAAATCCACTCAGACCGCCATCTCCACTGGATGGGTCGGACCCTCGGTCACACCTTTCACTGGCCTCAACCCTGGCTTCCGTGTCTACAAGGTCGATACCAAGAGCTGGAACGTCTTTGATTCTCAGACTTATATCGCTGACTTGAACCAAGCTTCCAAGTGGGATGCCTCAGGCGCAACCCCCAACTGGCACCTCGAGTACTCGGCTCGCAAGGCTTATGGCGCCTATGTCCCTATTGCTGACAATGCTCCATTGAGTGCTTCTTGGTGGCACAACGTCACCACTGTCTTTGAGAAGAACGATGCTGCTTTCCAACAGTACTGGACCTACCGTGGCAAGTCGGCTAACCTTCAGGGAACTTGTGCTGCAGGCAGCACTTGCCCCAAGGAGATTATCTGCAACTTGCGCGCTGGTAAGAGCTCGGACAACTGCGTGAGCACCAAACGCCCTCATACTTCCAAGCGCGACCTTGAAGCCGAAGGCAGTGATGCTAGTGGACTTCACACCCTCTTCAAGCGCGAGGAACCTCACCCTGGCATGAAGAACTTGTGTGGATCCGCGTTCGGCTTCTAAAAACCAAAATAACGATCCCTAAAACACGTATGACTACGCAGAGCCTCTAGTTGACCTAGAAAATACTGATGATAGACGAATCCCTCCTCTCTCTATTCACTCTATCAATCTCTTTACATATTGTAAGTTATGAATAAAAACTCATCACAACAAGGACTCGGCTGGCCTCGTGTCCTTAACCACAATTTGCATGCTCATGTCCATTGATTTTGACAGGCAACAACTTGTGGTTAGAGTGTTCCAAGGAAATCATTTGAATGACGCGTCATGACCTGAGAGCAGGGGGAAGGAAGGAGGGGGGGGCACTGACCCACACTGGCTACGGTTTTCACGAGCTTTTATGAGCTGGTTACAAGGAAACAATGGTGACCAAAGGAGCCCATGTCCGATCACTTTTGTTGTTTTCCCATGAAAACAGCGTGTGCTCAGTGTTTGTCGATAGGCATGTTTGTTTGTGTGCGTTGTGTTCATGCATGCGTAAATGCTTGTTGTGTTTGCTGAGAAAGTGTGGGAGAATACGAGTGACGGGATACGAGCCGTCAAGAGCACCCTTTTGAGGCCCACGACTGTAGCGGCAGGGGCAAGCAGAATCACCCACGTTGGCCCTGATGAGTCCGGTCAGTGTTGATCATCAGTTGTTATAGCAATACGGGATCGGGTTATGACTGCCGAGAAATCCTTTGTTCCTGCCCTTCCTCCTTTTTTTTTCACCGCGACCGTCAGGGCATCAGTTGTGGAGACCCAAAGTAACAGAACAATGCCTCGCAGCAGGAAACTTATCTCACTCCTGAAGTCCCGACTAGCGCAAGCAGGAAGCTCCCACCCTGTACATTCTATCAGACAATTTGAGCAAATCAATCCGTTAGCGGCGCGCGTCTTTTCGCCAGCTCAGAGCGAGTCCTGGATTCAAGCAGACAGTCGACATTCAATCGGAACAATATGGGCAGAGATGGTGGTCTCACCATATCGACATAGACTTGAGACAATTGCAGGCGAGCCACAAGAGAATGTCACGCTGAAAGACTCTAAAGCTTTTCCCGGAACCTGGAGATGGTCCAGAGCTTCACCGCATACAGTACGATAACAATACGGCCTAGACAAATAACGCGTCATGCCCGTGTCAGTTTTTCATTTGCAACCATATCACATCATGACAAATCAACTTGCTTAAACCATCAACCGCTATAAACGAGCGAAACCCGTCGAGCAGGGTACCCATGTACCCACCTCTCATCCACAACGACTGAGAGAGACTGAAGTGGAACGAGTCCAACCCGATGTGATAAGCCTCGACAAAAGAGAACGAAGGCTCCATACTGGACGTTGAGACAAACAAGCAAAAGACCGAGAGTCGTCCAAGGCTGTACTGGGCAGATACAGAAACCAAGTATCCGAGAAGGATTGATGGTGAGAATTTTCCAATATCGAAAGCATATCCGGAACCCTTTTTCAATGACGATCGAGACTCATGCCTACAGCATGATCCCTTCACATATCACATACACCGTACCAACGATGTTGTTGGATGCCCAATACTCAACACGCCACGAAGGATAGGCATAAAAAAAAGGATGGATGAAAAGCTGCTCCGACAGACTGTTGCTGATGTGATCAAAGTGTTGAACTCTTGCAAAACCAACGTTCTTGACACGCCTGGGTGCGGTGACCGTGATCCAATATGACGATACAGTGGATGTAGGCTCGATAAACTTGATCTCTCTTTGGATCGTCGACACCACCGACCCACAGGTTAGGTTTGTTACAAACACATTTCAGTAGTGACCCAACTTGTCACCATGCAGCACTTCCTCTCTCCTTCAGTATACTCGATACCATCGTGGTGTTGAGAGAGATTGCTTTTAGCTCTCAACAGGGCCAGAGCCTGAGAAAGTTCGAAAGAGGGAACAACAGAGGATGGAGTGTTATGTTATTGTGTTATTGTGGACAGGCCCAACCGATCTGTGAGTGGGTACCTTCCTGTCCTTGTGCTAGTGTCGGTAATGGCCCTTTGATGCTTGCATCCAGCAAAGTTGCTGTGTAACTGTGAATCGAATCGTGTGGGGAGGAAAGAGGGGAAAAAACAAATTTTGGTGGCCAATGCCACTTTGACCGCTGGTGTGACAGACCCTTCTTGCACACCTCGCTTTCTTCATCGCACCTCTCATTCACCTTGACCACACCTCAGCCCTCTCATTCGCACCCGCTTTCTTGATCGCCGTTGCTCTTTGTCGTATGTGTCATTTTGTTGTCTTGGACTGTGCCTGGTTCAACTAGGTTTCTGTATTGGTCTCTGACTCGTTATTGCCTACTGATGGCCTGAATATCTTTCATTTGTTGTTTTCCAGTTTACTGTGTGACATGTCACGGAAGAGCATGGCAACAAGAGAATCCATCAACAGGGCAACACACAACGTTGGCGTCGTCCTCGCTCACTAGACGATTCAGGATTGTTGGCATGTCCCTTGAGTGTGTTGACTTTGAAGCCTTCAACAACAAAACTTTCCAGACGCCATTTTCCCATACACTTTGAGAATAAAAAAAGGCGGTTGGAGGAGTGCAACAATGAGCTTTGGACGGGGCGTTACCCACCACCTTGGAAATATGCAGCACAAACAGATATACGGATACATCCGGTTGCTCCCAGGGCCCTGTTGTGATGCCTTCGATGAATGGATTGAATTGATGGCAAACAAGAGGAAGAAGTAGTAAGCGGACACCACGCGAATCCTCGTGGCATTGGCATTGATCATCAGGACGAGATCGTGGTGGTCAAATTGCTTTCCCTCACAGGCTTCGCGGAATTTGTTCCTCTCCTTTCACCCCCGACCGTCAGGCATACTGGAATGCCCAAAGGACACGGGGCTTGACATGATGCCGGGAAAACCCACTCGTGGGCCCGACTGGGAGCCTTTTACTTCAACCCATTTACCCGTCATCTGTGGACTAAGCGTTGAAGCGCCACGTCCATCATCTTAACGCCTTCACTCGTCTTAAAGTTTGAAAGGGCTGAGAACAAAGGACCTGGGTACCAACAAATACAGGCGGTACTTGGCCACTTTTTAAAAAAACGACTCTTCGTATTCCATCGCAAGTTCATCCAACACATTGAAAGTCAAGAATGCGGCCCCATGTCCAGCGAATACAGCAACGGAGACGGTCACCTTTTTACCAATTCAAAGACGGAGTGATAAACGCAAATACGAACGAATCCTCGAACAAAATCCATCAAGTCCATCAAGCTAGTAGAACACCAACTTTCAAACGTCGCCAAGCCGTTTTGGGCAGAAGACAGAAAGCTGTGCTGGAGAATCCAAAGCAATCGCAGCTGAGATCACGAAGATAAAAACCCTAAAGGATTACAACAGGTGAGTCCCTCTTTCTTTCTCTTCACACTTGCTTTCGCTTTACTATAGGCCGTTTCTGTTCTAACTTGATTCTGTCTCCCAATAGAAATAATGATCAAAGCCCACAGATGAAGTCTACAGGATGAAATCGGCCTACTGGTACAAGGAGGGCGACCTCCAAAAGTACCTTTGAGACTACACCCGATGGGTACTACGCGACTCGGAACTATGAACCGCGGGTCGGCAATGCCACCACCACCACCACTGCTTGGTATGTGGTTGCTATCCCTCCACGGGGCTGTGTGTATTCTGCATCCTTGGACAGCTTGGATAGCCTTCTTAACAAGTTCTATTCTTTTCGACTTAGACGATGCTTTCGAACAAGATCAGAGATGATTCGAAAGCTGACTCAAATGGCTATATGAGGGAGAACGGATACCGCCAACTACATTACGATGCTACGCCGGAAGGACACTCCTGTATCATGACGCTACACGTCCAGCAACCCTTCTATCCACAGGGACGGAGGTCGATTTTCAATGCATGATGGAAAAACTCCGAAATCAACAAGTATTTCAGAAACTTGTCCAAGTTTCCACAGGAGCACTCAACACATTCAACAAATACTTCTAATGGCAACGACGACGTAGAGGTCGTTTATCGCCACGATGAAAAGCCATGATTCATCGCTCAAGGTCTGGGGAAGAAATACCCCATCCACCTCTTCCGCTCCAACGGAGATGGTCACTACCGTGCATATCCCACGATGCGGCAGGTCTAAGAAACATGCGCGAAGAAGCATCCCGGCTAGACACCCGCGAGAAAGGTTGAAACCAGCCACATTGCACTATTCTGGAAATGTGGACATAACGTTCATGTGGACCCAAATGGACGTTACCCCCAGATTTTCGAATGGTTATCGAGCCTCCACACGTTCACAAAACGCCAGAAGATCGCGGCGGCGGGGTATGGTCACCAGAACAACGAATGCTCCTCAAGTTGGTACCAGCGACGGAACATCTGGAG
>Ga0247824_10002610_pt1 | contig 10123 bp, 8 predicted proteins | sample 13C_PalmiticAcid_FD_194412 | JGI IMG/M metagenome (GOLD analysis project Ga0247824, IMG submission 194412) | Soil microbial communities from agricultural site in Penn Yan, New York, United States - 13C_PalmiticAcid_Day48 | ecosystem: Environmental > Terrestrial > Soil > Agricultural land... | reverse complement strand
GTGTGGGTCGTGGGGGGTGTTGGTGGGTGGGCTTGGCGGGTGTAAGGGTGTGTAAGGTATTGGTTTCGTTACCCGGCCGGGGGGGGGTTCGGTCTCGGGTCCTGTTGAAGGATCGTCGTCGGCGTGTGGTTTGGCACTCGGCCGACGGGGCGTTTGCCTTGCGATGGTGGACGGGCGCGGTGTGGTGGTGGGTCGGCTGGAGCAGTTGCGATACCCCGAGCTTATCGGCGGCGATAAGAGCGCGTCGCGGACGGATGCTGTCAGTGACGTCGTTGTCTCAGCGGATGCTCAATGATTGCACAAGCGTAGCGCAGCCAACCGTTTGTCGGCTCGGCGACATCAGGCGCTCTTCTGAGATCTGTTTCGCTGTCGTGGTTGTGGTGGCTGCGCCGCAGCGACGAGGGAGGTTGAAGATGACGCGAGGCATCCCGTTTAACCGCTAACCGGGGTAGCTGCAGGGGACCTCGCTACCTCAGGTCGCGGGGCGACTCCTCACCGAGCATTGCTCTCCGCTTACAAGCCGCCACTGCCTGGTTTCACATGATCCCAGAACGAGAGCGAAACCGTTACATCGATATTTGATACAGTATAATTTACAAGTCTAGATATCACACCTACTGCAATGCAACATCGCCCAAACACCGCGCTGTATGCGGCGGGTACAGATACAATCCTAACAAGCACAAGCTCCTTCCCTTCTTCATGAGCTCTCCTCCTTCTTCTCGCCTTCCTTGCCGCCGTTCTGCTCCTCGTCCAGGACGCTCCGCCGGCTCTCCAGGGTAAGCCAGAGGCTCTTGCTGGCGCCCTCCAACGCGCTCGTGAGACCGAGGCCGGCGCTCTGGAGCATGTACACGAGCTGGGCGCGCAGGGCATCCAAGCCACCCTCGATACCGCCAACCCACTTAACGCCGTCCAGATCAAAGACCTTGTCCTCGATACGGCCACCAACCAGCATCAGCTTCTGGAAACCGGCCTGGGCGATGGGTTCGTAATAACCCGGGCTCTTCTTCTTGCTCGGTGCCGGGAACGTCGGGGGGCTCGGGGAGAGAACGCTCAGCGCGGCGGCCAGATGGGCGGGTGACACGGCCGGCAAGGTGAGGATTGCCAGAGGTCCGATGAGGAGGGGCGAGATCTGGCCATAGGCCGAGGACTCGGGTAACGGGGCATCGCCCTTGGTGGCGGCCTTGACGGACTTGTACGCCGCCTTGGACAGATCGTGATTGTACACCACTTGCACCTTCTCGCCCGAAAGTGCGGATACTGTCGTGGGGGCGACCTTCGAAGGGTCGTGGAACTCGACGATCTTGAGGGCGACGTCGAAGATGCGCGTCCGGATCACCTGCAGCTGAGCCTTGGACGTGACATCGGCCGAGTCTGTCCCCTCGGTGGAAACCTTATCGAGGGCGATCCTCAGCTCCCGCCTGACAGCGGCCCATTCTACCGCCGTGAGGTTGTTGTGTTGGAAGATCAGGATCAGGGGGGTGGAGCGGAGGAGCGAGGTGTAGGTTCGGAGGAGCTGCGACTTTCGCGTGTCGGACGGCCGGGCGGTAGGGGGTTTGTTGGGGGGCACGTAGTCGGCGGGCAGCTTGAAGGAGGCCGCTGTGGCGTATTGCCTGGTGGCCGCTGCCGATGTGGATGCCGAGGGAAGGAGGAGGACGGCAGATCGACTCGATATCCTGGACGGGTTAACGGAACCCAGGCCACGAGGGACCGCGCATCGTAGTCTCGGAGGCATTCTGTGACTGCAATTGTCAGATACGACAGCAATTGGACCGCAAGAGGAGTGCACCAACCTGGCCCAACGAAAGCTTGCCCGCTGGATTCACCTGATGTTCGCGATCCCCAGGAACCGAAATTTTGGCGTCGCCAATCCAAGGCCAATTGCAGGGCGCATGGGCCATGACCAAGCGGGAACCAAATTCCGCGCTAGCTTCACCGCCTGCATTTCTGCCAGGTTGCCGGAACCCCTGCCCGCGGGATCCCTGCACCCCCCGCCAGAAACTCCGGTCATCGCGGGGCGCGGGTTTGGAGCTGCTGTTGGGCAGTGGCTCAAAGAGCTGCAGCAAACTTGAGCTCCGTCTTGTCCTCCGGCCCAAAATGAGTCAACTCCCATGCCACCCTCCATCTTTTTATTTTTGGAGGCTTCTGGTATTCAATTGATACCCCCGGGACACATAAGGCATTAATTCCTCCCATTTCCGAGCTCCTTCTCAAACGGCGCTCTCATTGTTGCTCAGCAGCAGCAGCAGCAACCATCAGCAAACATGGCGACGGCCACTGAAGACCTCGCCCTCGTCGAGGAGCGTCCTCACATCGACATCAAGCCATTGCTCGCAAGACTCTGGCCTTTGGGGCATCCGGACCCTGCCTCACCCGAACAGATCGCCGAAGCTATCTCGTACTTCTTCACAAACCAGGTCTCCGATGTCCAGGCAGGCTCCTTGCTGATGTGCCTGCACTTCACCGGCCTCGACCGCCATCCTGAAGTGCTCGCCAAGACGGCAGACCGTATGCTGAAGGCTGCCGCAAAGATTGACGAGTCTACTCTCCGAGCGGCCATTGAGGGAAGGCGGAGGAAGGAAGGCGGATACCGCGGTGGCCTGGTAGCGTCCCTCTCCCCCATCCCCACCACCCCAACTACTGCTAACATTCGTGCAAGGTCGACATCGTCGGCACAGGAGGCGACTCCCACAACACGTTCAACATCAGCACGACCTCCTCGATTCTCGCCTCCAGCCTTCTCCTGATAGCCAAGCACGGCAACCGCGCCTCGACCTCCAAGTCCGGCGCCGCCGACCTGCTCGCCCGCATGCAGCCCCAGCCCCCGCAAATCGCCCGCATCCGCCCGGACACCATCGCCGAGCTCTACAGCAACACCAACTACGGCTTCCTCTTCGCCCCGGTCTTCCACCCAGGCATGCGCTACGTGGCGCCGATCCGCCGCCAGCTCCCCTGGCGCACAATCTTCAACCTCGTCGGCCCGCTCGCCAACCCGACGGACCTCCGCGACGCCTCTTCCTCCCCAACCTCCGCTGCGGACCCGCTCCTCGAGGCGCGCGTGATCGGCGTGGCGCGCAAGGACGTCGGCCCCGTCTTCGCCAACGCCCTGCGCCTCGCCGGCGCGCGCAAGGCCATGGTCGTGTGCGGCGACGAGGAGCTCGACGAGATCAGCTGCGCCGGCGACACGCTGTGCTGGCGCATCAGCCCGCTCGACCCGGCCGACCCGTCCGCCGAGACGGTCGAGGAGCACTTCCGCCTGCACCCGCGCGACTTTGGCCTGCCGGCGCACGCGCTGTCCGAGGTCTCGCCGGGCAAGGAGCCCGAGGAGAACGCGGCGATCCTGCGGCGCATCCTCAACGGCGAGGTGGCCGACGACGATCCCATCCTGCACTTTGTGCTGATGAACACGGCCGCGCTGTTTGTGGTGGCTGGCGTGTGCGATGCCGACACGAGTGATATGGGGCATGGGGACGATGGGGCCGTGATCAAGGAGCGTGGGCCGGGCGGTGGCCGCTGGAAGGAGGGTGTGCGGAGGGCGCGCTGGGCGGTCAAGAGTGGCGAGGCGGCGAGGCAGTGGGACAAGTTCGTCGAGGTCACGAATGGCTTTACCGATTACTAGGCTCGGTCTGATGGGAGTTATTTAGAGGGTGGTGCTTCGTCCAAGAGTTACTTGGGCTTGAGCACGTAAAAAAGTCACGAGTTACTCATACACCATTTCCGATTTAGTGAATGTCTCAAAAACAACCGGACAGACTTTTTTTTGTTTGCCGGACAAATGTTAGGGATAGCCATAACTAGACATAACTGTACCCCTCCAAAATCCCAACCTCCCTGCCACCAACCGTCCCTAAACACTCACCTCCCTACCCTTCCTCCTCGCCTTCCTCGCCTTGTTCCTCATTTTCGAAGCAGCCTCGCTCCTCTTCCCCCGTTTCCTCCGCCGAAAGTTGCCCCCGTCGTCCTATCTCGAAAGCACACCCCTGACCACGCCCTTGACCAGCGGCTTGCCCTCGATGAGCAGCTCCCCGATGCCCGTCGCCTCCCCGCTGCCCTGCTCCAGCCACCTCGCCAGCAAGTCGTTGCTCTCCTTGGGCTTGACGCCGTCGTCGCGCGTGCCCACCGTGATGTGCGCCACGCGGTTCACGCACTCCCACTTGGGCCGTGCAGGCAGCGCCGGGTTGCCGGCGTTGACGTTCTCGTCGTCTTGGTTGGCGGGGACGAGGCGCACGACGAGCGCCATGACGCGGTCGTCGTGCACGACGCGCTCGAGCTGCACGTCGAGCTCGCCCAGCCGGCCGTCCGGGTGCACCGCGCCGTCCGTGTCGTGCAGGAACGTGTAGCGCTGCCAGAGGTCCGGGTGCTCCTTGGCCGAGGCGCGGTGCATGAGCGTGACGTGGAACTTGGCCTGCACGCGCCGCGTGCCCTGGAGCTGCTTGAAGAAGCGGGACTGGGCGGCCGCGACGGGGGCGAAGGTCTTTTCGAGCGCCGCGTGGATGTCCTTGGTGGGGACGTCCACCGACATGTACTCGAGGGGCTTCTTCTTCTTGGGCTTGTCGGTGGCTTGGTTTTGCTGCTGCTGCTTGTTGCCGGCCTTCTTGCCGCCGTCATTGCGGGAGCGGTCGGGGATGTTGTGCCGCAGGTCGGGCTTATAACCGTCGAGCGCGGCGGTGATGGCGGCGTCCATGTCTTCGGGGGAGGGGACCTCCTTGAGGAAGTTGGGGTACAGGCGGTGCAGCTCGCTGACGACGGTCTCGAGGTTCTCGCGGCTGCCTGCGGTAGGGTCGAGGTCGATCACGGAATCAAAGCCGGCATCGGGCTCCCTCTCGGGGTTGCAGGGCTCGAAGCGCTGGATGAAGCCCTCCATGATGCCGACGACCTTGTTCATGTCAGTGGCGGCCTGGATGGTTTGGTGATTGTCGCCGCGGCTGAGGACCCGGTCTTGGGTGACCTGCCGAATGGTGTCGATGTCATTGTGGACAAAGTTCAGGGCAACCAGTCTGGCGGTCGTGTGCTGGAGCTTAACATCTGTGAGCAGCTGCTTCCTCTCGTGTCTCTGGGCATTGTTCCGGTCGGCAAACACGGCGGGGAACTCATCGAGTTGATCCAACAGCGCCTTTGTGAATCGCGGTGGCCGCTTCGGACCGGTGATGTTGTCGTTTTGAATGTGACCCCAGCCAAATAAGCTAGTCAGTGCGACGCCGATGGTCGTCTTGCCGCATCCAATGGTTGCGATGGGCACAAGAATGACATCGCGAGTCACTGTCGAGTTGCCACCAATCTCTTCGAGGTTGGCAGCATCGCTTCCCTTGAGATTCTTGAATTCCAAGAAGTCATTGCGCAGCTTGATGATCCCGTGGTTCTGGACGTAGAGCTTGCCCAGGGTCCGATCGGCAGCGAGGCGTTTCCGGACATAGAGCAGGTACTCTTCGGTAATCTTGACGTGCTTCTTGAGCTTGAACTGCTTGCCCGAGATGAGGGACTTGGTCGCCTCGCGCCACTGCCGGTACATCAAGTACGGCTCCTCGAACTTGTACTTGAAGAACCAGTCCTGGTACGGCGCGACGCCCGGGTTGGTGGTGATCTTGCACCGGATGACGAACCCCTCGACATCACGGCCGTCGTGGGCACCTGTCTCGGCTACCTCCTCGAGGAAAGCCTTCACCTCGTCAACGTCGTTGATGATGATCAAGCCGGTCTTGATGAAACCCCAGTCTTCGGCGAACTTTTGGACAAGCGGGGATGGATAAGTCATGAACTCGGGGATATTGATGTTGATGCCGTGGAGATACAGACCGGCCTTATCTGGGCCGTAAGCAAGAATGTGTTCCTCGAAGCTGTCGTCGCAGAGCTCGGCGACGGCGGTCGCATTTCGCTTTCTCAGCTCCCGAGCCAAGTCCTCCTTAGTCTTGCCGAGCCGCTCCAGCTGCCGCTCAATGTGTCGCTCTCCTACCCTGGCGTGGCTGGCCGAGGCATCAGCCCGGTCTCCGGTCGAGTGCTTGCTGCAGACAAGGAGAGTGCCGTCCTCGAGTCCGCTGATGAAGATGATGCAGCCGTTCTCCTTCAGGCTGAGCTCGTAAGGGCCTTGGGTCCGCTCCTTGATGTGCTCCCAGGAGGTCTCACGGACCTCGTTGATGTTGAAGAACTTGTCGTAGCCACGAGTTGCAATCTCGGGGACCCCGGCCTGGGTCCTGGTGGTGAACAGGCCGCGGGCATAAGTGGGTAGATCCCGGCGCTTGTAGTCGAACTCCTGGAAGCGCCACGAATCGACGGTAATGCCAGTTGGCGAGTCGGCGACGGCATACTTTGTCTTCCTGGCATTGAACCCGCCTCGACTCTTTCCCTTCTTGCTGCTCTCATCGAGGCCCCGGACCACGGCAGCAGTCTGCTGGGGGTCCTGGCTGACATAGGGAACTTTCATTCCGACGGCATCCTTGGCGTAATCAGTCGAGGCCTGGTACCTCGAAGACAGCGCATGGTCCAGAGTATGGTCCAGTGTCTCGGCGGCGCCCTCCATGCTGGTTGTGTGCAGTGATTTTGTGGTGGAGATTGGGCGGATGTGCGCAGTGACGATGGTTGGGTGAGGGGCGATGCTTGGTTTTTGGTGGATACGGCGTCCAGAGGCTGCAGATGACGATGCAAAGGGGAATGGTGCAAATGTTCCGCAATTGCGACGGGCCAGTTGATGGGGAGAGAAAGCCGAGCGTTGGGCTGATTTGGATCGAACACAGAATGACCTGAGGCTGGTCCCGAAAGCTGGAGGAGCTCTGGGCCTTTTAAGCATGCACAGGCACATAAAGGTCCAAGGACGCTGACCCCAGAAGAGGCAGCCGCGTCCAGGAACCAAAGTCAAATTATGAGTCAACGACCGTCCTCAACTGGACACAAACGTGGAAACCGTGCCAGATGCCTCCTCAAACAATACGGCAGATTGGAAGTGGCTCCCGTAATGGTTGGCTGTGCATTTCTTGACCTCGCCGAGGAGTCACGCCTTTCTGTTGGTGTTGGGCTAGCGGCCTGAGCGGCCGTTTCCAGGGGCACAGCGGCTGGGATCCACAAATAATTCTCCCCTGCACGGCTCAAAGAAGGAGCTTAAACCACAGGGCAGTGTGCTGTGCTGCATGTTTGGCTGACTCGAAGGCCATGAGATGCGAGTAATTCCTAAATTAAAGATGCAACAAATTAAAGAGCATGCTCATACTACCTAACCACTCACAAGAAGCTCCAGGCTGAAGATGGCATCGTGTTTGGCGAATGGGCATATTCGAAACCCCCACTCAGGATCAGCAAGATCTGTGGCCCAAGCTCTCTGCAGCACCTCCGTCCTCAATTCAACCCCGCCATGCGATTGAACCCCACCAAAAATTTGTCTCCATCACCCCCTCGAGCAAGCTTCTAGCTCGAAAACACTTGACATCACCCAACCCACCCGCAAAACGATCCATCAAGCACCACCGAGCTCGCACCCAAAACGACCAAACCCCCCCGAACCCAAAGAATTCATCAATCCTCTCCAAAATGGCACCAAACCCCTACCTCCTCGCGGCCGACGACCCGCAGGGCCTCCTCGCCCTCCTCGTCGAAGACCCCTCGCTCGCCCCGCGCCAGGACGAGCACGGCTACTCCCTCGTCCACGCCGCCGCCAGCTACAACCACCTCGCGCTGCTCCGCGCGCTGGTCCGCGACTTCCACGTCCCCGTCGACCTCCGCGACGAGGACGGCGAGACGGCGCTGTTCGTGGTTGAGACGGTCGACGCCGCCCGCGTGCTGGTCGAGGAGCTCGGGCTGGACGCCAAGCTGCAAAACGAGGAGGGCCAGACGGCGCGGGAGAAGATTGAGAGCGAGGAGGACTGGCCCGAGGTGGCGGAGTATCTGTTGAGTTTGGAGGAGGGCGGGCCGTCGTCATCGGGGGCTGCAGTGTCGGCGGCAAACGGGGGAGCGAATGGCGCGGTGAATGGCGGCGCGGCCGAGGGGGGGATGGATTTGCCGCCCCCGCCGGAGGGGTTGCGGGTTACGATGGGGACGATGAACGAGGCCGAGGCGGGAGACCAGCAGCAGGTGGACCCAGAGTTTCGCAGGAGGATAGAGGAGCTTGCTGCCCGGGAGGACTTTCAGACGCCCGAAGGGCAGGCAGAGTTGAGGCGGCTGGTGACGGAGGCCATTGGTGGGGAGGGGTTCAGCGAGGAGAGGAGTGTTCGGCCGAGGCAGGATTGAGGGCTCGCTGAAGTATTTGACGCCCCTCTCATTCATGGGTCTTGACCTCCCACATGAGATACTCCCCTACCGAGTTTGGCGGACGGAGGATCGTGCATTCGACGCTGTCTCCGGCGAGGCCCTTCGAGAAGGTGGTCGTGCTGAAGGCGAACCATGCTTGCGGTGGGAGGGCGATGATGATGTCAATCAAAGTCTGCCGAGACCATGATGGCGCAAGGAAGCCTTGCCAGCTGATCTTGCAAATCTTACCCTGTTGCTCTGCGCCTGGAACCTCGTACCGGGAGAGGTACGGGTCTATCTGGTCCCCGGCCTCGATGCGAGGGCTTTGGAGACGTACTAGGGACAGCCACTCGTACAATCCCGTTGCGAAGTCCTCCAAATCTTCCTTGCCGCCTGGAGCGAGGAAGCTGGCGTCGGGAGAAAGCTTCGGAATCACGGCGTCAATGCCTTGCAAGATGCTGGGGTTAGAAGTGAGAGTGGTAGGGTCGTGCCGTGCCAGGGGGTCTGGACTGGGAGCTGGACCAGGTTAGCAAAGAAATGCAGTGTTGTCAAGGGTTAGCTTACTTGTTGAGGAGATGTTGTAGAACAACCAAGTCATGGGCTCGGCGAGGGCATTTTTGCTTGCGTAGATCAGTCGGTCGAACCCCTTCTTTCCTGGAAACATGGATGGCGCGGTAAGATCAAACTCGACAACTAAGACGGTCAGCGAGACAGGAAACGAACTCCTAGCATCGAAAACTTACTCCAGCGAGGCTTCAGCCCTCGTTTCCCTTTGACACCATGGGGCTTTCCGACCAAGCCAGCTCGCTCATACGTCTCCTTGTCTAGAAACATCGTGAGCGTGCCACCCCGCAGCGCAAGGACATTGTCGATTCCACGTCTCCCTTTGGAGAGCATCAAAACGTTTCCTGCTGTGTGTCAGGTCGTGTCCATACTTCACGGAAACTTTCTGGCCCTGACCTTTCTTGATGTACTCTGTAAAGAACTCGCCCGAAAGGATGTCATGGAGTGGGATGACCACCTTCTTGAACTCCGGGGCTGGTTTGTCCTGGGGAAGCTTTTCTTGAACCACACTGAACACTTCTTCCGGAAGGATTAGATTGGCCTATCATGGTTGTTAGATTGCCTTCTCTTTCCTTTCAAAATGACTGCCAACGCGATATGAAGATACACACCCTGTGGACAAAATCTTGGCTTGTAAGTGTCGTCCATGGCTTCGATTTTGAGGGAAGCTGCTTGGGGTCCAAATGGCCCATCACGCCATGCGTCACATAGCATTTGGAGGACTGGTACACGGCCGGTTGATTGAAGGACAACATATTGCGCTGTTCCCAGGCTGGGCCCTGAACCTCTGTGAAGTCTGGCGTTGTGAGTTGCTGGGAAGAGTTGAGTGGGCCAGAAGCTGCAGGCAAAATCTCGAGGTCTTGCAGACACGGCTCGGCGTCAATGCAGACAACACCACTCGACATCATTGGCCACAACCGCCATTGGCATTGCAGGAGCCTAAACCCACCCCACCGTTTTGTCAGGTCAGGCACCATGTCTGCCCCAGTTTCACAAACTTCAAAAGTTCAAGGTTGCAGCTTGCACCGTGAGTCAAACAGGAGTTGGGCGTTTTTCACAACTGAGATTTGACCTTTTCAGTCCTCAAACAAAGGATGATAATTTGAACAAAATCTTCAATATTTTTCAACATAATTATCAAGCCAAGGACGAACCTTCACTGGAAAACCCTGAAAATGGACTACCTCGTCCGCTTCTCGCAGTCTCACGAGACGTTCCGTCTCCCTGAGCTCGAGTCATTAGCCGTGATCGAGGGTATCGAGCTGAAAGTCATCTCATACAGCCTCGAAGTAAGTACAAGTCGAGTTACCCTTCTGGGTTTACCCTCCCTCACTAACCACCCCTCCCC
>Ga0247824_10002608_pt1 | contig 10127 bp, 13 predicted proteins | sample 13C_PalmiticAcid_FD_194412 | JGI IMG/M metagenome (GOLD analysis project Ga0247824, IMG submission 194412) | Soil microbial communities from agricultural site in Penn Yan, New York, United States - 13C_PalmiticAcid_Day48 | ecosystem: Environmental > Terrestrial > Soil > Agricultural land... | reverse complement strand
AATGGCTCCATGGAATCAAACTCTTGTAATGCACGACATGATCCAATAAAGAACAAACGTTCAACCAAACATACGCTTCGTCTTGTGTGTGCCGAGTTTCGTTATAGTGGTCGAATGCCTCAAACCCTTTCCATGACTGAAGGCCCAAAGACCGCCAACAGGTTGGTGCAATGAGATGGTTATCCCTTGGGCTGAGAGTATTCAGCGTGTTGAAGTTGAGCTCGGCGATCCAGCATAGTACTATAGACATGTGCGGCGGTCATGTACTGGTTCATCTCGCGTGTCCATTTTGAAGTATATGCGTTGTCCACGCAAGCTTGACAGGGGAGGGGCGAAGGTTCATCTAGGAGGTCGTAGGATGGACGTCCTAGACATCCGGTGACAATCATCGCGTCCCCTTAGCTTTGACCTTCAATCGGATGACAACGACCGTGAAGGTTAACATGCTTTTACGTCGATGGTGTTGGGTCATTCCCCCGCGACCAAAGCCGTTTAGCGTTCGTGGCTCAAAAGGGGTTCATTCATGCTATCAACTGACAATTGGCCCAAGTGGCCGCGAGGCCAACAAGTATAAATACCTATCTTGCAGCCGTCTTTTTGAACCCATCCCTTTCTCCGGTCAAGGATCCTTGGGTTCCGCCCTCGTATGCCGTAGCCGCTGTTTCATCTCGCATTCAGTGCGAGGTGCTTCGACCAATTGGCCACGGACACAGTCCGGGCCTTTCGTCGTGTCAGCTGTTGCCGTGTTGAGAACCTCTGGCCACGTGCCCCATCTGCTTGCTCCGGCCGCCGTATCGAAACAGAAAAAAAAAAAAGAACACTCAAGCAATGCGCTCCGCGCCCCCGTCTCGAACAAGAACCTCTGCCAATACGCCCCGCGTCCCCTGTCTGGAAAGAAAGCCTCTGGGATGCTCCTCGAGCTCCCGTCCCTCTCTCGCACTCTCTCATTCTCGCAAAAAAGAACCTCAGCCCTTTCGCTTCTAGCGCAATAAAGAATGTTACCTTGAGGTCAAATGTTCAAAGCCCCTTTGAAGACCCATTATGTCCGTAAGCACTGGGTCGAGTGGGCTGGTGTCTGCTGAAGAGTCATCCTTTGGACTGAGAATGTTGGAAGTGGATTCAGTGTGTTGATGAAACAGCGTTTGAACGAACAAGAGCAATTTTCGCACGTGGCACCAACTTTGCCACCCCGCTTTCTCCTCGATGACGATCAGAAGCCCACTCGACCTTCCAGAGAGGAAACCTCGTTTTTCGGAACACGACACAATCCCGGCCAATTGGACAAAAGGGTCTCCTGTAGAGTGTACTGGGTTGACATCTTTATTAAGAGATGCTGGATATGTGTTCAGTCAAAAAGCTGGACAAAGACGGCGTGGCCTTCCTCTGACACGTTGACTTTCGAGTCGTCTTTGAACCAATGCTCTTGGCAGTCCTCTGGCGCGCCCGATTCGTATGTAATGGTCATGAATTGAACGGGCTTCTCAATCACAATCATGGGGTGGTGCCAAACGTTGGGCTTATAGTTGATACCAAGGGTGTTGTTGCACCGGAAGGCCTGCAATGTTTCCAAGTCGGGTGTATCTTCTCCCACCTTGTTCCTAGCTGTCACGATCACATAGCTTCCGTTGCCATCTCCTCCCATGGGCATGAACATCTGCGACGAGTACGAGTGGCGCTCCAGCAATCTGATTCCGAACGTTTTTGTCTCCACAGGTTTGTAGCATTTGAAGATGGCAATATTGGCTTTTGCAGTGGCCAATGTTGGGTTCGGGTTGGCGCTGTCCGTGTGGGCTGGACGCAGGTTGATGAACTCTGCGAGGTGGGAGAACTTTTGCGCCGTACCTAAATAGGACCAATTGTCCAACTTGTTAGGAGATCTTGATCACATTGTGTAACCATGGAGCCATGGAGCCAATGTATAAAAGAGGGAGGGAGGGACCCCATTGACCGAAGCAGGAGGGTATAAAGTACCTTGGTTGACTTGGACAGCGTTCGGATCGGCATCAGGAAGACGAACAACCTGTCCCCACTCTTTGAAGTTCTCGTTGGTGATGTCCACCGGGGTGATGGTTCGGAGTTCTGTGGTGGAGGTGGTCATGGTTGTGATCTGGTTGACTGCGTGAAGGCAAGGAAGAAAGGATGGTCATGATTCAACGAAGCATCACCCTTTATGCATGCGCGAACCGGCGGGAGTTTTAGGACTCATCAGCAGAAAGAGTGAACCCTGTGGAGCTTGTGGAGAAGGCGGGGAACTCGCCGCCTGGAGCTCCGGTGATTGCCCTCGGTCGGAGTCCAGTGCACAACGCCCATTGCTCCCTGGGAACCCTTGCAGTCTTTACAGCTGCACAACATTCCTTTCAGAGCATGGGCCAACTGCTCATACTCGACCACCATGGAGCCATGGACACTTCCCTTCCCTTCCCGCCGGCCGCCTACCACACCAATCACCCCACAATGCCACCAATGACAAACAGAATCCACCTCGTTCCTGCTGTGTCCCCAGACTCACGAAGCTCAATTTGCACCTCCACTTCGACCTCATCTTTTGAACCAAGAGATTCTTTGGGGAATGAGGGGGAAAGGCGGGAAGATAGAGTGGCGCGACATTTTGCTTCGACCCCAACGCTCCTTGGTGACCATTGCACCAGGCACTTTATACCTTCCGACTCACCCGGCGTCCCAGGCAAGAGCAAAGCGCTGACTTTTCGTCGCGCAATATCCCGACCACCAATGGATCGATCTTCTCCAATAGATGGCGCGTGTTAGTACACCTCGCAACGCCTAGAATCTGCTATGATTATCGGCTCATCCCCGCATCTTATCCTGTGAGAAAGATGGGTGCATTCTTGCGAAAGATACCCCGCCTCAACAGTCTTACAGATATGAGAACATTTGATGATCATCAACAGCATCTTGCTTTACTTGACTCATGTCTATGAACGGAAAGATTCTAAGTGCCAAAGGACTTGTTCCAGTTCATCACATCTAAACATCGTCCAACTTTTTCGGAAAGCAGCCCACACATCGGTTGTCATCATATCTCTGCTTAGAGATCCTTTTCCAAGAGCACAGAATTGAACGAGAAGGGCTTGAAAGCATATCCGTCACCCTTGATGAAACAGTCAACAGATCGTTTTTTTTTTTTTGCATGTTAGTAACAGGGTCAAGCAGGAACATAAAATGAATCGTATCCTTGTAGGTATCTCTTCTTACATAGTAGAACTTGTTATTGAACTCGACCCAGTGGAGACGGAGAGCGTGCAAGAACGCAGACAGGCCTTCCATGCCACAGAGGATAAAGAGGGTCAACGAGAACCAAACCGAGAACATCACGATCGTCATGAACGTTCCTACAGAGCCTGAGAACATCCATGCTGTACCCAATGTCATGGACCAGAGCACCTCGGACAACTGTGCATGAGCGAGTGACAATGCCCACAGACGAAGGTACGATGCCGTATTGGAGATACAACCCAGACAGAAATCGATCGTGTGGATCACTTGGTGAATCAGCTCTTCCGAAAACTCGAACTCCTCCTCAGCGTCCGTATCCTCTGCCACAACAGCACCTCCAATGGAGTCAGAGCCCGTACTGTCGGTACTAACGCGACCATTGTGCTCCGAAGGCTGGTGGTATCCCAATGCGCGGTGCTTGTTGTGCTCGTACTTGAGGTAGTATGGCTTCAAAAACAGCATCCAGGGAATACAAATGACTGCCACCGCGACCAGCGCTCCTTGGATGAAAGCCTACCAAAGGTCAAATAAAACTCGCTGTTACAGATCACGTTTGTTCACAAAAAAGTGCTGCGTAACCTCGTTACATTCAAAATGTTGCTTGTTGTTGGGATCATTTTTGCTTACCTGTCCGGAGTAGAGTTGGTCTTGCTTGTTGACGGCTCCTGGGGTCAGGAACATGTAAATCATCGTGTTGAGCAAACTGGGCGGGCTGTTGCGCAAGACATGGCCGGAATCATCGGTTGCAAACCAGTCCACGGTCCACTTGTAGATAATCATGAACACCAAGTATCCAAACAAACACTGCATGAAGAGCATCTGGGGAATGAAACCTCCAATGATATCAATGGGCTTGCGGAAGAACTTGGCGTTGTAGTAGACCATACAGATACCAAATGACATGTGGATGACTCCCAAGACCACCGACATCTTCATCTTGTAAGAGTTGGTGAACAGCAGGTAGTTCTCCGTGCCATGCCACGAGTAATCGATACCGAATGGATAAGTATGTCCATTAGGCTCAGCAACGATTATATTGCCGACGACATGATCATCAGGGACGGTGAAGTGCCAGCCTGTCTGGAAAAAGGGTAGCGCGCGGGAGAATATGTCATTGTACATCATTCCTGTGAAGATGGAGAACGCACCCATAAGCAGAACGATGTAACGACCGCCAAAGACCATCTCAAACATCTAACAAGTATCATGGTAAATAATGGTTAGTGATGTTCTAGCAGATGCTCTGGACATGAATTTAGGAAGGAGCGGATGCGTTCAAAGACCCTACCTCGCCTCCATCGCCACCAGCGAGCTTTCGCTCATTGAGAACCAAGTAAAGACCGGCAAGAAGGACCAGAATACCGTGACCGACATCGCCAAACATGACGGCGAACAAGAATGGGAAGGAGATGATGGTAAAGAGACCAGGATTGACTTCACGGTATCGAGCCATTCCGTAAGTATCCACGATACCCTGGAATCCCGAAGTGAACTTGTTGGTCTTGTGGTAGGTGGGAGGCACCTTGTTTGTACGCAATTCGTTCAGAATAGATGGCACCATGGATCCTGAGCGCTCTGTGACACCTCGCAGGGCTGCTTGGATGGTACCAATCTCGTTCGTGGGGCACCAACCCTCCGCAATCAAACATTTGCGGTTGATGTCGTAGTTGAAGTGATTCATCGTATGGTAAATTGCCTTTTCTTTCTTGACAATGGTCATCCAGGCGGTCAGGTTGTCCGCGATACGGTGCAGCTCTTGGTGACGCGTCTGTCTCGTGCCCGTGAGCACAGACTGGAGCTCCCTGATACGGTCTTCGACATCTCGAGTAGCCGTACGGCGACCCTCCTGCGAGGCATCAATTGGATGCAAGGTTGCACCTAAGGATTCGGCAATTTTCCTAATCTTGGCGAGAACTTCGCGTCCGTGAGCAAAGATGATGAACACATCCTTTTCAACAACGGTGTCTGTTGTGGGGTCAATCACAGGCTCCTCAATCTGCGCCTTGTTCATGTACAGATTGCCTCGAAGAGATCTCCAGAGAACACGTTCAAATGTCTGCATCCTATCACGAGCGATGACTCCGGTCACGTTTCCAAGATGGAGGCCAACACCTTGAGCTTCCTGAGAAGGACCGGTCTCGAGATCATCGAGAAGGGGTGCAGTCGATTCGTCCAACGATCGGCGACGAATATCATCATGGCGAGAGGCAGCCTGCATGAAGAAACGTGATCGTTGTCAGTCTACATTCCTTTTCAATCACATTGACAAGCCGTTATGTTTACAGGCAAGGCATAAAGCCGCCTCTCATTCTTCCACTTGCCTCCTTGAGAAAGCCATCGGTCCCGTCGAGGACATGCTTAAGCTCTGTGAGCTCCAAATTGTGGCGTTGCATCGTCTCATACGAGTTGTTCATTTGGAGCAAACGATTCTCGTGCTCAGAGAGGCGCTCCTCAAGGTTGTCCAGCTCTTGACGCGTGCGAGCTCGTGACATGTAGCCCGTGGTGGATATCGGACTGATAATGATATCGGCCTTCTCAATCTGCAATGTGAAGAAACCTGTGGATAGGAAGTGGAAACCATGCGTCAATAGACCTTGACTGCACCATTATTTCCTAATATGATTCCAGGTACATCTGATAGCACGCGTGGAACTCTAGTCATGAGTATCCTTACGAAGTTGTCTCTCCATCTCGTCAAAGCGCCTGATTTCGTTGACAAAGGCTCGTTGGAAAGCATTCACATCTGGATTGAGCTGCCAAGAGGGGATAAACAATAAAGGATTGTTAGTGTTCCGATACGATAATCGTCAAAGACGACACTGCGCTTCCTGCCTGTTTGACATACATCGCGAAACTGAACGAGACCTAGCTCTCCTAGCTCAGAGACGGTGGGCTGCGCGACTTCAGCTGGAATGTACAGCTGGATCAGAGACATCTCCTCCGAACGGAAGAGAGTGGACTCGGTCATGGTTGCTCTTTGCCAAGCAGGCGCTGACCGGTACACAGGTGTCGAGGAGAGTGCGAATCAGAGACCAAACGAGGCCGTGTTGGAGTAAGGTTGGGTAGGGGAGTGATGACGAGGGGCGACGGATCGTCAGTGGTTGAAAGAGGTTTCCTGGATCACCGTTCGCGTAGACAGTGGGAGGGGGGAAGAGAGAGGTGAAGAGTGGCGAGATAACAAACGGGGTCAAGAAACTGTTCACACGCAATGCATGGCGTAGTGGCTGACCAGACCATCGACTGTCAGCCATCTTTTAGGCTGGCCCCTGAGCAAGTCCCGTGGTTCAAACACTTTCAATTTGTGCCACGAGGAAGCTCACGACCATGCACTTCTCTCTCCTGGCGCGAAATACACTTGACCTTCGCTCTCGGATTCGATCCGCACCTCTGGCGACACTGTTGCATTCACTCGCCAAAGCCCGATCTAGTCACTGGTCTGTTGCTTGTCTTCGGAACCCTCAACAACAGCGTTTGCACAGCACTCTTCCTTCTGCTGCCATGGAGCCAGGAGTGATAGCAGTCATTGGCACTACAGGTGTCGGAAAGTCTAACCTGTCGATCCAACTTGCCAAGGAACTGGACGGTGAAGTCATAAATGCAGATGCACTGCAGGTACCCTGTGTTCTATCGAGTCAAAACACTAGGCGATCCGAATCGCAATGCAGTTTCTTATCCCCACAATCTGTCATCGATAACAAACCTTAGGTTTACAAAGGACTCGACATCATTACCAACAAAATGCCCATGGATGAACGTGAGGGCATCACCCACCACGTCATGGATTTTCTTCCTTTAGATCAGGAATATTCTGTGATTGACTTTAAAGCGGACGCACTCGATCTGGTAAGACCTCAATGGTCCGAAAGAGTTTATAAAGGCGTGAACACTAGGAGGCCCTGCCATTGACATTCGTCTACTGCCCGTTCTTAGATCAAACAGATTCATGGTCGAAAACGCATGCCAGTTGTCGTTGGTGGGACTCATTATTATATTCAATCACTCTTATGGCGCGACACATTGCTGGATACCAAAAAGGGCGCTGGGACTGTATCGAACATAAAACCTCAGGATGAAAGTGATGCCAACGAAAAGTTCTTGAAGGAATCGGACACTCCAACTTTGTATCAGAAGCTGAAGGAGATCGACCCTATCATGGCCAAAAAGTGGCACGAGAACGACAGACGGAAGATCACAAGGTCGTTACAGGTTGGAAGCGAAACTTTTTTTTTTGGGCGCTCGTGTCTTGATGAGAATAATAACGGGCGAAGATGGACATGGAAGGCTTCATGGCTAAGGGCCACTTTAATTTGTTTCCACTTTTTGGGAATCAGGTCTACTTTGAAACTGGCGAGTGTCAGAGCGATCTGATCAAGAAGCAGCATGCCTCGCCGAGCAACGAGAGATTAAGGCAGGTCTATGATCCGTTCCAGCAGGACAGGAGTGTATGATGTGGTATTGGTCGCTTACATGATACGGACCTCTCTTCGCCTATCAGGATGCCTTCATGTATATTTTGGGTGTATTCAGCGCCTGACGTCCTGAATGCTCGCCTAGATGCAAGAGTGGACGCAATGATTAAGGTACCATGGGCGATTTTCATTAACTCGGGCCCCTACCTCATTCAACGAGTATTGATACTTGAATTATCGTGGCCTATGGACAGGGAGGTCTCTTTGATGAGATCAAAGGAATGAGGGAAAACGTCGGATCTAACACTGACTATGAGCGTGGCATCTGGCAAGCCATCGGTAAGCAGTGAAGAATATTGTCGCCGCAAGGATAGATCCCAGTGTTCAGAATGCAGGGCCCTGACCATTGTTATCGATCTACGGGATATACAGGTTACAAGGAATTCGATCCATACTTTACCGCTATCGAGGAGGCTATCAAGAACGATCAATCAACTGGTAATCATAGAGAATGTTCGCCTCGAATGAGTGACCTGCGATCAGTTCTCTCACCCATTATGATCTGTTGGTCATAGACACCGAAGAATTGGCGGCCCTGAAAGCAGAATGCACAGAGGTAATGCAGACAAGGACAAGACAGTATGCGAAGCGACAGGTGCTCTGGATTCGTAACAAGTTTTTGCCGCTCTGTCGTGAGAAGGATGTCAAGATATTTTTGCTGGACGCAACATGTAAAGCTTGGATGACATGCTATTGGCTTCTTAATCAATCGTCATGATATTCCACATGGTTCTAACTGCAACTTGTCTCCAGCACTCGACACATGGAAAGCAAACGTTGGAGATGTTGCCGTCAAAATTGCCAAAGGTAGGCTGGCTCTCCGTTTTCTTGGAGATACGAGATCGACGTCCTTCTTTTTCGTTCATCAATGCTTATGATCCATTTTTACGTCGCTGTGTTTGATCTGCTTAGATTTTTTCGCAGGAAATACTGTTCCAGATCCAGGGGAACTAAACCCGTACGCCAAGGAGATGCTCATTGCACAACGCGACCTCGAGTATGTTGTTCAGGATTGGTAGGCTGTGGATTGGTCTCCTGCTGAGAAGCGTGCGTATCTAAGGCGCTAAACTGTGCCATTGTTTCTCTGTCTCTATCCACTTTGTAGCGCGGTTGCCGCTCTAGAGGCATGGGAAAAGAAGGAATGCGAGATCTGCACACAGATGCAGAGAGTCATGCATGACAAGTATGGCAAAGACTCTACAGATCCTATCCCTCCTGTGATTATTCATGGGCCCACTAGCTGGGAGCAGCATCTCAAATCAAAGCAACACCGAAAGTTGAAGGCCAACAAGGCTGAGATGGAGCGTGATGGCGCCAATTGGTGGTACTTTAAAGCGCAAGAATACAAAAAGCGGAAACGTGAAGGAACGTTGAACAGTGACAATGAGACAGCAGGTGAGAATGAAGGCGCGGGCTCAACCAAGGTACGGAAGACAGACAACGATGAGTACAGTCATCCCTCCCTTAATGCATCCTCCCAAGATGCACATCCTCTCTTGATGCATTGAACCCTTCCCGACGGACATCGGTTAGCTATCAATAAACGCATGCCTCTCGTCTCTCATAATGCATGGGTCTGGCTCCAACAAGTCATCGACATGTCCTTGATCCCCATTGCGACGAGCAAGCTTGGAAAAATAATCCCATGTCAAGGTAAAGACAGTAAGAGGAAATAGGCGTCGACCTGGCAACCTGCCAAGACAAAAGGGGGACCAAGATTAGCAATAAGCAGATGCTGTACGATTGTATGGTTTTCGACAGAGGGTATCAGGGGGAAAAAGAGTTTATGGTGTCGCACAACTTCTACGAATCTGCGGTGACGGGGGCAGGCGGAGGGAAGGAGAAGTTTTCGACCTCGTAATCAAAGATCAAGAGGTCCTCGGTGATAGGAGCGATGTATTCCTTGACAGCATCTACATGGGCTTGGGACTTGTCGTATGCGTCTAAAGCATCTTTGTCCTTGAACGTCATGGTGAATCCTAAAACAGGCAATTGAAGGCCGTTAGGCCAAGTATGAAGAATCGCCTGGGTCCCTCTTTCTTACTTTTGAGGATGAAACATCATGCTGTGTACGAGAAGCGAAGGAATTCTTTACCATGCGTGAATCCTTTGGCCCTCTCAGTGTTGAAGTTGACACCAAGTTGAACTGTGTCGACCTCGGGGACCTGGTCCTTCAGGCCCCTGACGAACTCGAGAGTCTGATTTCCATCTACGCCAGGCTTGAATTTGAATAGGACTGCGAGGGAGCATGCGGGATGTGAGATACATACAATACGGTTAACAATCCTGAATTGCATAGAAAGACCTGGAGTGGCAATTGGCTGTACCGATATGAACGACTGTCATTTTGAATGGGTTGTAAGTGCTCGATACAACGAAGGAATGGCAGCCCTTTTATGCTCGTTGTCGGCCGGGATGTTGTCA
>Ga0247824_10002607_pt1 | contig 10128 bp, 8 predicted proteins | sample 13C_PalmiticAcid_FD_194412 | JGI IMG/M metagenome (GOLD analysis project Ga0247824, IMG submission 194412) | Soil microbial communities from agricultural site in Penn Yan, New York, United States - 13C_PalmiticAcid_Day48 | ecosystem: Environmental > Terrestrial > Soil > Agricultural land... | reverse complement strand
GTGGGGAAGGGAGGGGCTTACTTGAGCTCGTTGAAGATTTGCAGCCAGACAAAGGTGTTGAAGATGAGGGTGCGGAGGCGCGTCTCCTCGTGGCCCGCGATGTCGACATTGGAGTTGTGCACATCGTAGCCGAGGAGGGAGGCGCCGGCGAAGTTGAGAACGAGCGTGATGCCAAGCTGACAGATGGCCTGGCCGATGATCATCTTGCCCATGCGGGTGCTGATGAGGGAGGCTGTCTTCTTGTCCGGCTTGCGGTCCAGGATGGATGGCGTGGGGGGGTCGGTAGCGAGGGCCAGCGCGGCGAAGGTGTCCATGATCAAGTTGACCCAGAGCAGCTGAACGGCGTTGAGAACAGACTCCTCTTCGTCGCTGGCAACGGCGGACACGAAAGTGAGAACAACGGCGGTGACGTTGACGGTGAGTTGGAACTGTGCCTGTCAGTCTGCTGTTCCGCCAATCCGCGGCCACAAAAACATACCTGCAAGAACTTCTTGACGGCATCGTTGACCGCTCGGCCCCAGCTGATGCCCTTGACAATCGACGCGAAATTGTCATCCATGAGAATAATCGAAGCAGCCTCCTTGGCCACCTCGGTGCCCGCAATACCCATCGCAAACCCGATATCAGCCATCTTCAGCGCCGGCGCATCGTTGGTGCCGTCGCCAGTCACAGCAACCGTCGCGCCAATGTCCTTGAGCGTGCGCACCAGAATGCGCTTGTCCTCGGGGCTCGACCGCGCCAGCACCTGCAAGTTGGGCACCAGCTTCTTGAGCTCCTCCTCGCTCTTGCGGCGGAACACGGGGCCTTCCATGGCAATACCGCCCTTCTCGGGCGTGTAGATACCGCACTCCTTGGCGATCGCACGACCGGTCAGGAGGTTGTCGCCGGTCACCATGCGCACAGTCACACCGGCGCGCCTGCAGTCCTTGATGGCGTCAATGACGGACGGGCGGAGCGGGTCCTTGATGCCGAAGATGGCGACGAGCGTCATGTCCTTGTGCACCTTGTCGAACTCGGCGGCTGTCAGCTCCGACTGGCCGGCGAGCTCCGGGGGCGGCCACGACTCAAAATCGCGGTACGAGGAGCCGATGGTGCGGAGGGTCTGGCCGGCGTACGAGGTGATGGTTTGCGAGAAGACGGCGCGGTCGTCCTCGGTCATGGGGTTCGTCATCAGCTCCTCGCTGGCGGGGTCGCCAATGATGGTGGTGCACTTGGACAGCAGAATCTCGGAGGCGCCCTTGACGTAGGCGCGGAACTTGCCATCGGGAAGCTTGACAACCGTTGCCATGTACTTGACAGCCGAGTCGAAGGGAACGACCTGGACGATGTTGGCGTTGGCGCGCTCTTCCTGGATGGGCCCGGCGCCGAGGTGGTCGCGGCAGAGCGTGAGCAGGGCGACCTCGGTCTTGGAGCCGATAAACGTCTTTTCGCCCTCGACATCGCCCTCGAAAGCGGTCGAGTTGACGGCGTTGGCCTGGACGAGGAGCTGCTTGGTCGTAGTGGAGAGGCTCTTGACGAACTCGCCAACGGACACATTGGGAATGTTGATCTCGACCTTCTGGGCCTTGCCATCGTCGTCATCCAGCGGGGCATCGGTGCCGCCAAAGCTGAGGTTCTTGCCGAGTGTGGTAGCGACCACGGTCATCTTGTTCTGCGTGAGGGTGCCTGTCTTATCAGAGCACACATCGCTCGCATTGCCCATCGTTTCGCACGCCTTGAGCACGCGCACCAGGTTGTTGTCCTTCATCATGCGGGTTGTCGCAAACGCAAGAGCCAGGGTAACGGCCAGGGGCAGACCCTCGGGGACGGCAACCACAACCACGGTGACCGAGGTAATGAACAAGCGCAGGAAAGTCTGGCCCTTCTCGTCGGGGGTGTCGGGGTTGTTGGGCAGCTGGGCCAGGAACTTGATGAACAGGACGATGAACAACAGGAGCGCGGCGCCGCCGCCAAACTTGGCGATGTAGTCGGCCAGGATGTTGAGCTTCTTCTGCAGGGGCGTGTCCTCCTGGTCCGTGTGCATCGACATCATGATGCGGCCGTAGCTGGAGTTGACGCCAACGGCGGTAACCAGGAACGTGCCGGTGCCCTCGTTCACCTTGCTGCCCGAGATGATGAAGGGGTCGAGCTTCTCAATGTCGGCAGGCGGCTTGCCTCCCTTGGCCACCTCGTCGAGTATCGCAAACACCTCATCAGCGGGGGCCTTTTTGAGCAGGTCGGACTCGCCCGTCGCCGAAGACTCGTCGCACTTGACTCCGTGACCGGTGATAAAGATGCCGTCGACCGGAACGACATCACCAGCAAACAGATGCATGACGTCGCCGACCATGAGGTCGAAAACCGAGATCTCGGCGGACTTGCCAGAGCGGATGACCTTGACTGTACGGTCGCCAGCCTTCTTGTTAAGCGTGTTGAACTGTCTCTGCATCTGCCAGTCGTTGAGCGTCCCCACGGCCACAACAATGATGATGGCCACCATGATGGCCACGCCCTCAACCCACTCGACCTTGGCCTCGCCGTCCTCATGCTTGACGCCAAGGGTCTGATACAGACCGAGCGCGAGCGACACGACGGCAGCGATGGTCAGCAAGATCAGAACCTTGTCGTTGTAGGTAATCCAGGCAAGCTCCAGCAGCGACTTGGCCTTCTTCTCCGGCAGCCTGTTGTCCCGGAAGATGCGCTCGCGGTCGGCGAACTGGCCAGTGCCGTGGTGGGCAGGCGGGGCCGTCGCGGGGGTCTCGCCCTTGGCAACGGGCACTTTGTCGCCATTGGTGCCATACTTGGGGGTGCCCTTGGGTGCAACGTCTTCAAAGTTCACGACACCGTCAAGCGTGGCTTCGTCGGTACTGAGACCGGCACTGCGATCAGTGCGCAGGCCCTTCTCAAGACCTACCAGACCGCCGAGGGCGTAGAAAGCGTCGAGGCTCTTGGGGTTGAGGAGCTTGGACAGCTGGCCAGGAGAGAAGGCGAACTTGTTGTCCTGGACATCGTACATGTCCTCGTTGGTCGGGTCGGGGCTCAGAGCGTCGTGGATGTTGAGCTGGAAGCCCTTGGCCTTCTGGACGCTGCCGCCCGCAGGAGGCGTCGTCGCGGGCGCATCGTCGGTTTTGGTTGTCGTCGCGGGCGCATCCTCGGGACTGTCTGTGGTCGCCGATGCGGTGCCGGGTGCGGGTGTTGTTGTAACGGTGGAGCTCTCAGGCTGTAAAAGATGAAGTTAGACATGGAAAGCTCCAACAGCTGTGCGGGTTGTGGTTGTGGTGTGGAGACGCGGCGTCGGGAATAATGCTCCAAACGACTTCTCGAATGCCGACTGCATTCAGGAACGCACCTCGTTTTTGCGGGGATCTGCATCCGCCATGGCAATGATGGTGGGAATATCGCCCAATTGATCAATGCATCAAAAGGGTATGGTCTGGGGTATGCGCGAACAACACCGCGTTCTGGACCGCGGGGAAGCTGGCAATAAGAAGGATCGCTTCAAGGCGCGTGCAGCATCTGATGATGCAATGGGCAGTAAGGTGTGGCGGAGTGGGAAACAAAAGCCTGAGGAGAGGCCTCCTCTCGCTGCGGGCGAGACGCTGGGATAATAGGATGCGCGTCAGGCGGGCTGGGCACACGTCGAGGATGCAAGTGAGCATTCGGAACAACAAACCTGGAACAAGGCCAAAGCAAAACGCCTTGGAGCGAGCGCGAAATGACGATCTGGGCATTGGATGAGCCGAGCGAGCCAAGCTCGCAGAACGCCCATCCTCTTGGCGGTACCTTTCCCTGTTCTTTGCACAGTGTGGGTGTCACATGGCGAAACCCCAGCAACTGAGCCGCCGGCTGGCACACGCTGCTCTCATCTGCACAACACGCCCAAAATCGCATCTCTCCAGCACTGTGTGGGGTAAGTCTCAGGTACCCGTCCCGCACCAAGCATCGCAAGCTCTTTCAAGCATTTCTCAAGCATTTCCTTAGCGAGTCTCGGCCAGCGCAACAACCTTGGCGTTGAGCTGTCCTTGAAAATCGACCACTCGGCGGGTTCGGACGGAGCCAGCCATCGGGGCATCAAAGAAACAGGAAGAGGCGGTCAGACTGCGCGCTGTGCGACCTGCTTCACCGCAAAGTCATATGATTATAATTAGCGGCCCCTCGCAACTGCCCTGGCGCGAATAACCAAAGCGTTGGCGCCCAACGCCGGCTCCCGTCTGACGTTCAATTTTGGCTCCTGGAATGGAAAGGAAGGCGCGGGTTGAGAAGGGCACAGCAGCACGAAACGAGATCCCAACGGCGGCGGCGGACACAGTACGCAGCGGAGGTACCTTATCCAATTCCGGCCCGATGTCTGAGCCCCTGTGCGCCTCGGGCGCGGCAATTGCATCAATGAAAGGAAAACCAACACGCCTAACAAAAAGGCGCTGCAGCGAAGATTCCATCGATGCGCCCTGCATGGCCCGATCCGGCGGCCGAGAGGCGCATTGAAACAAAGCCTAGGGGAAGGTGTTTGGGGAAACAACTTTCGATCAAAGCGGAAAGGGGGAGGCCTGACTCGGGCAGGGGTGCCCCAGCGTGGCTCGATTGTTCCTGGAGGACTGTGGCCAATCGCCGCGCGCTTCGCGACCACACAGCCGGCCCCCACCTGCGAGTGATCTGCTCTTCGGGCAGGCGCCGAGTTGGACCAACGTTTGGATGCAAGATTCCACATGGACAAAGCATTTCCGCCGTGTTGGTTCCCGTTCGCAACCAACAACCCACTTCCGTGACCCCAACAATGACGCTCCATGCCGGGCCTCCAGACAACACAGGGCGTTGCGCCCGCCGTTGCGCAAACAAATTGCGGTTGAAATGTGGGCTTCAGCGCTTGGGTGGCGACGGGTGACGCGCGGCAAGTGGCAGGTCGCACCATGTGACTGACGGACGATGCGACCGGAACCAGCCTGCTGGGAGGGTCCATGTCGTTGGAGTCCGGGGCGATGCTGGCGTCGTGATGTGCATTGGCCGCAGGGGCGCGACCGGCCGGGACATGGCAGAACCGGAGGGCATTGCCAGGCGGCAACACACAAGTTCTGGGGTGCCGTGGCTGACTCCCTCCGCTTTATCCGCCCGTGTCTGTGGCTTGTGATGGTCTGGTGAGGTGACCGAGGCAAGATGCCGTCAGAGTGCCTTGCTGGGCTGCCTCGTTGGTTCCCCTTGTTGCCAAGCCGGGTGTTGGACCCCACACGTGGTAGGTAAATTGGACTTCAATGCAAGACATCCATGATGCTCTTGAGAAGGCCTGGAGAACAGGCAGATGAGACAGGCTGACTGGCTGGGTGTGTTCAAGCGTTATTGTGTTTCGGCCACGAGGAAAACAACAAGGCAGTTAACAGTTTGCCGGGCACTTGGGTTGCGAGACTTGGAACTGCGTGTCGTGTTGAAGGAGATCCACAAGGGGTGTGAAGGTCGCTGATTTAGCGGGCAGAAAAGTGCAGTGTTGGGCTCACGTCCGAGTCGTTAAATTCACCGGTGGTTGGCTTCAGTTGCCGGCTTCGTTCCCAAGGTGATGATGGCGATCGGGCGCTGGTGTGCCCAACGAATTGCGGCATTGGCCCCAAGTCAGTTGCGGTCAATGAACTCGCGGACTGCAAGGTGGGGGCAAGCCTGAGGGTGAGTGAAGTGTGCGGGTGGTGCAGAGGTAGATAAGTCAGTTTCGGACCACTGTTTACCACAGAGAAAATGTGCGTGTGGTGTAATTGGCAACACGCTTGCAAGCAGACGGGGTTTTTAAATCATATGACTGCCTCGCAAGAGGTGCGTCTGTTGGCCTATCCTCTTGCAAAGGATCCCAGTTCGATCCTGGGCAACGCACGTTTTCTCTGTATTTTTTCGTTCGTGTTTTTGTCAAATCATTCCTGTTTTTGTGCGCGGATGTGTTTGCTTTCAGGTTCTCTGCTCATCGCAATCTCCTCCCTGGGCTCAGCGACTTCAGCCACCAGGGAATGAAAATGAGAAAAGGGCCAGCGTCCCCCAGGTCTCCAAGTAACCTGGACAACTTGAATGGCGACCAAGCACCATCAGATGGTTGCCAGTGCTGCCGCCCGGCAACCAAACAGCTAAGAGACTGGTTGCAATCCCTGGGAGTTATTTTTTACTGGGAGTGGCAGTTGACTTCTTGTATTAATTTTTGGATTAAACCGTGAGTGGAACTGATATTATTCTAAAGCATGACCAACTGAACCTCGAGTTTTGTCTGATCGTACCCCAGCGCTCTGTTCTCTGCGCTGGCTGGCGGGTCAACATTGCGCGTCACATCTCCCCCTCCCCCCAACCCCCGCGTCTTCTGTCTCGATTTCTTCGTGCAAATTCCAAAACGTTTCTCCCTCTTTCTCTCTTCTTATTTTGCTCGTTTCTCCCAGATGTTCGCACTCAAAGCGACAATTTGACCCTCTTCGCTCCGACCAGGTTGTCCTTTTGCGGGTAAGACCTTTTGCTATCGTCCTTCCCCGCCCCAAACTTTGTTTTTGTCTCGGCGTTTTCGCGATGAACCGGTTTCCCGGAGCTGTAGTCTTGACGCCTTTCACCCGTCACGAAGTGGAAGCGGCAAAAGAAGCCGCGCGTCGAGCGGCCAATCACAAGTCAAGTTGGAGCAGCCTCGAGCTTAACATTTTCTCGGATGCCTCCCGAGACCCTCAAAGAAGCACAGGAGGATACGCGGTCACTTTCAGTCCCTGTAAGTTGGTTTGTCCTGTTTTGCCTCGTTGCCCTGGTTCCTGAAACAACATGGTTCCAACATGTCCTCCGTAAAGCGGCTCGCATAAAACTCGGTAGCTGAAACTGTTCGTAGGGTTACCATGGGAAACAGCAGACAATTCCCTGGTGGAGGCAGCGTGGCCACTTGACCCTTTGTACGACTCCAGCCTCGGCGAACTAGTTGCGATTGCTAAGAGTCTCGCGCTGGCCCATGAGGAAATTCGAGACAACCGCAGAGCTCTCGTGGAGAGTGGGCAAACCGTGACAGTGACCGTCTTTAACGACGGGAAAACTGGCCTGAGAATACTCGATGGCTTCCGGCCCAACGAACCATTGTGGAAGTTGGTGCGGCCGGTTGTCCATCTGATCGAAAAGCAAAGCCATGCACTCAGCACTCTTGGCCCGACCGTCCGGCTATTTTTCCGCTGGATTCCAGGCCACCACCACGACATCGAGCCTCATGTGCGCGCCGACCGCTTGTCCAGAACCGCACGAAAAGCTCAGAAATCCTATTGCCCTCGATACAACAACACGTGGAAGACGTACATGGAATCTCCGACAGTGCGATGGCTGAAGCAAAGCCTCCTCCAGGCTTCCCTTCACTCAGCAGCCATCAAGCCGAGGCTGCGGCGGCACCTGCGGCACCCACTCCCGCTCCCAGCGGGCGTGAGATGCCCTAACGCGCTTCAGGTGTACTTGGACGGGGTTCTGCCGGCCTTGGGCAGGAAGAAGATGCCAGCACAGTGGTCGGACTCGTGGAGCGTCCGACTTGAGACAGAAGACGGCGGGGAGGACATTGAGTTGTGGGTTCCACTGACGCGGTCAAACCACCGCGTCTTTGTCAACGACGGCATCAACCACTTTGCGGTGGTTCTTGACAATCCAACACCCCCGGCCCCGACGACAGAGCTTGTGCTGTATTCGACAGTATCATCGCCGGAGTACTGAGAAAGCCTGAAGGGTGAGTGTGGTAGGCCGTCATAGCGAACGTGTTGTTGTATGGGAACGGGTATCTGTTGATCGCAGTCTGGAGGTGCAAGTCACTTCCTTTTCTCTCTGTTTATTATGTTTGTTGTTGTTTCTTCACGACCTCGGCAATGTGCATGCCGTGTCCCGGCGTGGTGGGGCCGGAGCCGCCCCGGCTGGCTCGGAGGTGTGGGCCCGCGTGTGTGTGGGGCAGGTCCCAAACGACGTCATCCATTCCGTGACGTGTTCCAGGTCTGCAAGCTGCAGGCAGGGCCGGCATGGAAAGCTGCCCTGGTCTGCGGCAGAAACGGGAAAGGGCGCTCAGATCCTCAACTTCAAACCTTCATCAGACGAGGTTAGCGCGCCATACGATTCACTTTTACGGCCAAGCATCGTGCAAGTTGGTTTCCCGACAACACGCCAGATTAACCACACAATCAATTCACCACTCAGCGCCTTCTCAGGATGCCAGGCCAGCAGATTCCCGAGCCTAACCCGGCACCTCTCCCATCCCACCTCCCGGACAGTGTCTTGGAACTGGCCGTGCAGCTCCAACAGAAACCCCTCCCGGACCATGTCCGCCAATCGCTCCACGGCTTCCAGCGGGCAGCAGAATACATCGCTGCTGGTGAGGCAACCCCAAAACCTAAGTCTCGGAAGAAAGAACTAGCGACTAATGCCCCCAGCCATGATTTTTCTGGCCGACAATGTCCAACTTGAGTCTGACCTGAAACCCGAGCACATCAAACCACGACTCTTAGGTTGGTTCACACTTCCAGACCGACTCCACAGATACTGACTCCAACAGGTCACTGGGGAACATGCCCTGGTCTCATTTTGGTGTGGTCACACCTTAACCTGCTCATTCGCAACCATGACCTCGACATGATCTACGTGATTGGCCCGGGCCACGGTGCGCCCGCTGCTCTCGCCTCTCTCTGGCTAGAGGGTTCGCTGGAGAAGTTTTACCCGGGCGAGTATGACCGCAACGCAGAGGGGTTGAAGAACTTGATCACGAGGTTTTCGGTGCCCGGTGGATTTCCAAGGTTGGTTGAAGATGAACAGTGAAACTCGGGCATGTAACTGACTCTCACAGTCACATCAACGCCGAGACTCCCGGCGCAATCCACGAAGGCGGTGAATTGGGGTACGCATTGGCTGTGTCATTCGGCGCTGTCATGGACAACCCGGATCTGATCGTCACTTGTATTGTTGGAGATGGTGAGGCCGAGACTGGGCCCACCGCGACGTGAGTTTGTTGCCCTCCTTCACCAGTGTCAATCGACTTACGTGAGGTAGGGCGTGGCACGCCATCAAGTTCCTGGACCCGGCAGAGTCCGGTGCCGTCATCCCCATCCTGCACGCCAACGGATTCAAGATCAGCGAGCGGACCATTTTTGGTTGCATGGATGACAAGGAGATTGCCTGTTTATTCAGCGGTTATGGATATCAGGTTCGCATTGTGGAGGATTTGGAGAACATTGACGACCAGTTGCAAAACGCGCTGGAGTGGGCGGTGTCCGAGATCAAGCGGATCCAGAAGGCTGCGCGGTCTGGGAAGCCAATTGAGAAGCCAAGATGGCCGATGTTAGTGCTGCGGACGCCGAAGGTAAACAACCAACTCATCCCATCTGCCTCACATTACTGACAAAAGACAGGGCTGGACGGGTCCAAAGGAAGTCGAAGGCAAGATCATCGAAGGCTCGTTCCACTCCCACCAGGTCCCCTTGCCCAAGGCTGGGAGCGATGAAACGGAGCTCAAGGCCCTACAAGAATGGCTCGGAAGCTACAAGATCGGCGAACTCCTCAAAGACGGCAAGCCCACAGAAGAGGTTCTGAGCATCCTCCCCATCAAAAACGAAAAGAAGCTCGGCCAGCTCAAAATCACATACGAGCCGCACATCAGCCTCAAGGCGGTCGACTGGAAGCAGTTCGGCGTCGACAAGGGGGGCGACGAGAGCTGCATGAAAGTCACTGGGTCCTTCCTCGACCAGGTCTTCCAGGAGAACCCCAAGTCCATCCGACTCTTCTCCCCCGACGAACTCGAGAGCAACAAACTCGACGCGGTGCTTAATCATACCCAACGCAACTTCCAATGGGACCAGTACTCGCGCGCCAACGGCGGACGTGTGATCGAGGTGCTGTCGGAGCACAACTGCCAGGGCTTTATGCAGGGGTATACACTGACAGGCCGCACGGCCATCTTCCCCAGCTACGAGTCGTTCCTGGGCATCGTGCACACCATGATGGTGCAGTACTCAAAGTTTGTCAAGATCGCGCGCGAGGTGTCGTGGCGCGGTGACCTGCCGTCCATCAACTACATCGAGACCAGCACGTGGGCGCGGCAGGAGCACAACGGCTTCTCCCACCAGAACCCCTCCTTCATCGGCGCCGTGCTGAACTGCAAGCCCGAGGCAGCCCGAGTACGCTCTCCTCCCCCCAGACGCGAAC
>Ga0247824_10002606_pt1 | contig 10131 bp, 8 predicted proteins | sample 13C_PalmiticAcid_FD_194412 | JGI IMG/M metagenome (GOLD analysis project Ga0247824, IMG submission 194412) | Soil microbial communities from agricultural site in Penn Yan, New York, United States - 13C_PalmiticAcid_Day48 | ecosystem: Environmental > Terrestrial > Soil > Agricultural land... | reverse complement strand
CTCGCCACCTGTACCAACATTAAAAGAGGACAAGCTGGAGACACCGCACAGTGGGTCGAGAGCTTTTTCTCTTCGCGTTCATGGTTCTGTATGACCTCAAAAAAAATGCACACCGCCCATCTTTCTCTTCACCCGAAAGATGGAGAGGGCTTCCTTATCTCAATAAGCCCACGTTATTGGGCAGTCATTCACGGTTCTGCTGAGGAGGGGCTCGCCCGCCAAAAATTTGACTTTCTTTTCAACCAGGTCAGAGACCCTTGCATTCTGCATGGCGGTGACAGCACTCTCGGTCTGGCTTGATCTCTCAGTCTCCTCTTGCTGGCGTCTGACGCCTACGAATCATTTCCCTTGCAAACAAAGCCGGCTCCAGTACGTCTAGCAGCCAATTAAAGATCGTCGGATACGCACAAAATTACGCGAAGCGGTGAAGCTGGGAAAAAGAAAGGTTTCAAGATTTGGGCGGGAGATTAGGCCATCAGCACGGTGAGGATCACACAGCCGGTGTCAGTTTTCAAGGAAATGAACTCTTTGTGTTTTTACTGTTTTGCTATTCTGAACTTGTAGGGTAGAGCTCAATGCTCAAACATCTCATCGTTGTCATCATCATCGTCATCATCATCATTATGGTCATTGTTCTCCACAAACTCTCGGGAAAGACATCGTCTCTTGGCAGGAAGTGAATCCCCGTTTCTCCGTAGCGATCGTTTACCGAGGATTGAGGCACTCATCCACCTTGTTGTTGGTGCCTCCATTGATGGGTTGAGATCGGCCGCTTGGATCCATGTGAGGAGTACTGTCAAGGATTGAGCGATCCACATCCACCGTGCTGTTCCCAAGTATAAAATATGTTCCGGGATAGGTGTAGAAGGAATGGAGATAATAGGCACATGGTTTCTTGCGGGGGCCTCAGTCTGCTGAGGGTTCTGTTGTGTAGCCGCTTGCTGATCATTCTCCCGATTCAGTTCCACAATGTTTTGGCGCATCTTGGTCTGCATGAATCGGTAGATCCTTGCTAGGATATATTGCCCTTGCTCGATCCACGCTGGGGCATTGTAGATACGGTCCACGTGTCTAGGCGAGAACTCGTCGGTGGGGACAAGGAACAGGATGACGAGTTCAAGAAGCATGGCTTCGCGCTTGAACTCGGGCTTCCGTTGGAACTCGGTCGGGTTGGGCAGTGTAAGCATGTCAAGGCAGAAATGAATCAATGTGATGTAGAGCCGATGGGGGGGTAAGACCAGTCCGGACATGGGAGGCTCAAGGATCGCTTGGTCATTGTATTCTGGAAGATGTTCCTCAGTCGATGATTTGGTGCACAGATCCTGCGCTGCATTCAATAGGAAGTACTGGTTGACAGAGTGGTGCCTGGAAGATTGAAGGTATTCCAAGAACGATGCGCTTGATTCCCATAGATATCTGTCCGACAGTTCGTGCTCAATCTCATCATCGTCTTCGTTTTCGTCAAGACCAAAACCAGTGGACGTATCAGCGCAGGGGTTCGGACAGTAAGAGTGCGTATAGTCATGCGAATGAACGCCAATCGTGGTACGGAACATATCCCGAACGTTCTTGTATGAGGAGGCCAGACGGATTCGCCGACACATGGGACAGGAAATGTTACCGGTCTGATTCAAATGTTGCTCACACTTCCAGCAGATACCATGGCCACAGGCAACGATCACCTTCATGATCACTCCTGACTTGAAGCAGATGGGGCAATCATGGCTCTTGGGAACCGTCCTATCGCCATCTGACCCTGAACTTGAGAGAACACTCGTCGGTGCTGTTGCAATGGCGGCAAGCTCGGAAAAGTGATTCCATAGTGACAGGTTGCGCCATTGTTCCAAGGCACAGCTCTCGATTGTGGTCTTGAACCAGCTGCAGATCCTCTGTACAGCAGTGTTGTGAAGCAGCCCGTTGACGGAACGATGCATTCGAGGGTCCGCAGAGGATTCAGACGCCAGGAAAATGCATCGAGCTCGCCCTTGAAATGGTAGGACTGGAAGCATCATGCGCTTATGGAGGGCAAAGGAGACAGGAAGATTGGATGCTTGGACCGCCGGACAGTCAGAGGTTGGCGCGTGGGGTTCTGGAGAAACTGACAGGCATCGCTGATTCGGCTCAGGAATGGGTCTCATTGTTGGTGCGAACGAAGATACACAGCTCTCCCATTCCATCGGATCGTCTTCTTGAGATGGATCCATGTCGCCTGCATGTATGCGAAGTGAGGTACCTTGAGCAACGGCTGAGATTGGCGGCGTGTTGTCCGTAGCGAAGCCAGGAGCTGTATCCTGTCCAGACTCATGGGAATGGGTATTCAGCCAGATCTGGATGTAGTCAACTCGACAGGCAGTGATATGGCCTTCGGAACTACTGTTAGAGACCTCTTCAGGGCGTTGACCTGGATGCCTGTCAGGACAGGTGTGGCTCGGGGAAATGTCCATGAAGATCGAAGGCTGGTAGCCATCGCTGGTGAACATGGGAGGATGTGAGAAGCAGAGCATGCTTGAAAGACGATTGGTTAAGGCACTGGTAGTCAAGGGCTGGTAGGGTGTCGATACGAACAGTGGTGAAAAGTGGGGAAGAAAAGAGACATGGGGGGGAGTCCAGTGCAGGTCATTGAAATAGTCGCGTCTCAGATGGGCGGTGCTACAGATCGAGTGCTCGCATTGACACCGATTCCAAGCCACAGACAGGCAATTGACACCATCACATCCAGGCTCAACCAAAGAACAGAACCAGAGAAGCAAAATCATCATGAGAGCCACAAGTTGAATTGAGTTGTAAGTTGGGGCTGTCTTCAAAGTTTTATTACATGAAAGTCAATGGACGGAGGTTGGTTGATATGGTAACAAGCAGCGGGACATGGTTCGAGTTGCAAGGGGCCAGACAAACAAAGGTCGTGTTGTACAGATCGTTTATGCGCCACCGCTATTAGGAAGGAGACAGAGAAGATCGTGGGCCTCTTAGTATGATAGTTCGTAATGGATAACGATCAAGATGGAATTGTTGCAATGCACCAGACAACTAGATCGATAGGAAGAAAGGACTTACACAAGGATGTTGTTGATGGGAATGTGGATCAGCTTGACGACAAAGCCAATAACACCCATGACGAAGAATCCCATGGACACAGCCTGAGTGATCTGAAGGAATTCTGGATGAGATCGAATCAAACAAAGAGTTGAATATGTTGTTAGAAAACATGATGATTGGAACTTGGCGTCATCTATCCTTTCTGCTAGCTGACAGAGAGTGCTCTATCAAGGAAGCGATCCAGGACTCCCTGGTGTCTACCGGGCCACTCCATTGCTTCACATCTGCTTTGGCCCCGAAAAGTGGCAGGTGTTGGTGGTGTAGATCATAGGCGATCGGAATTCGATCGGCTCGAGGTCCCACGCTCAACGAGAATGCTATTGATCGATTTGACTAGTCGCTCCTCTATTGTCCATCCTGCATGTTGTTGTATCCCACAATGCCTTGTCCATCTGGTGTAGTGTAGAGCAAACTCTGGGCGAGCGAGTCCGTGTGAAGAAGCAAACACTGGTGGGAAAGTACCTTTGCGATCTGGCTTTGTGCAGCGTTTCATAAAAGCGACGCCATCCTTGATGAACTGCTTGGGGCCCTCGATGGCAGTCTGAGTGAACTCGTTGTCCATTGTGTGTGATATGTATGAGAAGGGAGGGAGAAGGGGTGTTGGAAGGAAAGCGGGTGGGAAAGAAGAAACGGATGAGGGTGAGAGAGAAAAGAAAAGGAGATGATAGAAGAAGAGAAGAAGGTCAATTCGACCAAGGAAGCTGGCAACCAATCAAATGCAGCCAAAGAATCTCACTGCTCTCTGCTCATGGGCTGGCTCACAAAGGACTAAATCCTCGCACTCGGACTCTTTAACGCCAGTCCAAGAGAGGACAACATTTTGCGCCACACAACTTGTTGCTCTCCTCTTCGCTCTTCGTCTCTCTGATCACCCGTTCCTCCCCTCAACCCAACCAAGCAACGGATCGCACTCTACAGCCATGTCTTTCTTCTTGAACAACGCCGGCAACCAGACGGTTAACATGCAGAACATGGCTATGGCCGAGCAGGAGCTCGAAATGGTGTCGGACCTGTTCAACCGGTAAATACTCGCTTCTGCGTTTTCCACTCCACTTCTTGAGCGTACAGAGTACAAACAAGACGCGGCTCAGTTTAAGAGATTCGTTGCGTTTCCCCATGGATACATGATCTCGGTTATGATTGCGCCAACACTAGGCCAAGAACATGTTACTTTGCTTCGGACACTGACCGGGTTCTTTTTCACTTTTCCTCTACTTGTGTCGCTTTGGCGGTTCGATTTCACGCTGCGTGTCTACAACTCGACTGATCTGCACCACCTGGAAACGATTGCTTCCTGGATATTACTTCTTTCAATTGCCCGACACCATTTCTTTGGGCTTGACCGTATCGCCATGGTTTACCCGACAGCATTGTGTCATCATGCCACTCAAAGTGCATCCCCAAGACCTACATCGAGGGTGACTTGAACAAGGGAGAGGCAGTCTGCATTGATCGCTGCGTTGCAAAGTTCTTTGAGGTCAACAAGTCTGTCGGCACAAAGCTCCAGCAGATGTCAGGAGCAGGACTTCCTATGTAATAACAACAATCTTTTCTCAGCATCCAACAACCAGGAGCCGATCGTCATTTTATTACAGGCAGAACAATAAAGAAGAAAGAAAAAGGGAGACGAACCAACATACGAGAAACTCCCCTTATGGTCGATTCATTTGCCAATGGCTTCCCCCACAGTGCGGAACCCGTATCCAACACATTCCGACGGAACACCAGCAAGATCCAGTGTTCTGACACCCACTTCTTGACACCCAATACGCTTGTAAAAGTTCCTGCCCTGGGTATTTCCGACAAGTGTCCAAATGACAACGCCTCGTTGCATGTTGAAACGATCATACGCTTCTTGGAGAGCACCCAGGACCAGTTTGCGACCCAACCCTCCACCCTGGACGCCAATTTTGACATAGAGAGTGTCGATCTCGCAATCAAAGTCATCTTGAGACCAGCCGTCGTTCCAGCGATGGTTGTAGGCGCGTTCCCAATAGGGCACCATGGCCTGAGACAGACCAATGATTTCGGGTTCGTTTGTCTTTGGATTTTTTCTCTCGGCAACGACGTAGACCATCTCTCGCTGCGGCACTGGAGCTACAATGGAGACGTTTATGACAGAACAGAAAAATGTTAGCCCGGAGGTAAAGAAATCTGGACCATCCTCTCTACTCTCTCTCTCTCATCAACAACGACGATATCGACGTACGGGTCATCCTCTTGACATGGTAGGCGGTCATTGCGCTGTAATTCAGTGTGTCGAGGAAAACCTGGGGTGCGATTCCTGGATAGTGGAAGAGGTAGTTGGAGAACTGCATCTCGGTCATCAGAGGTGCATCTTCGACTCGTCCATGCCGGAAAAATACTTCTTCGACGGGCTTGTCACTGATGTGGGAGGAGGAGGACGGGTCATTGGCAATTGAGGTCAAGGAATCTACAGATCGGACTCGGGGCCGCAACGGGATGTTGATCGGGGTGGTATCGCTTGTGATGATGGCAGCGGAGACAGTCATTGTATCGCCTTGAAGGATAAGGTTGATGTTCAGCCGGAGAAGAGTGGGGAGGAGTAGAGAAGGGAGAGAAGTGAGGAATTGAGTGCGTCTCCGAGGTCTTGTTGGAAAGTGTTGCTGATCAGCGCGGTGAATGGGGGGCACCATCCCCGGGGAGGGCAGTTCAAATAGGCGAGCTGATGGAAGCGCATGGAGTGTCCTGGAGAGAATGAAAAGAGTTAAGGTTGAGATCAAGCCCTTTTGTGAGTCAGGTCGCGCCCTTGGGGAAGCTGCACACCGGCACATCGGCGCAGCAGAGAGAGCCAGATGTGTCACAGACAGAGGGATAGAACAATGTGTGGTGCCCACAGGGGAAAATATTTTCGCAGGTCTTCCACGCGACTGTCTGCCCTCCCACCAGTGGCCGGCATCAGGGTGCTCCACAGCCTCCAAGTTTGCACGCATGCCACGTGTCCGAGGAGGGAGTGCTTCGTTCCCTTGATCCTTTGGTGGGCTTGGACCCTTTTCCGACTCCAACCCTTCTTCCCTCATCACTTCACTCCCCCCCCTCTTCACTGTGAATCTCATTCCTCTCATCCCTCTCATGTTCAACCTCCCCGAACTCGACCACGTTGTCTGCCGCCAGTTGAACCGCCACGATCTTGCCCAGTGTGCACGCGTCGACAAAAAGTGGCATGCCGCAGCTATCCCGTATCTTTGGAGCGACTTGTCGTGTTTAGAGGATTCTCACGACGCTCAACAACAGAGTTTTGGAAGGCTTGTTCTCGAGAATTACCTTTACGAACAACGGCACCACCAACCCTTGAACGAAAACCATACCGCAGTGCACTCTAAACAAACACAAACATCCCTTCCATTGCCAGCTCTGTCAAAGTACAGCCCATGGATTCGATTGTTGCCCGGCCCAGGTTGTCTTCTTGAACTTCTCAGTTTTGTTCAACCACAACAACGGCAGACTGTGCCAGACAAGTGTCCAACGGGAAAGGAGCTACTTCTTCACCTCTATCAACATTGCCACGCCGCTCAAATATCACGCGTTTGCTTGGACTTTGCCAAAGGCGGATCGGATGACCCCGAGCAAGAGATCACAGACCTCGTCCTTCCTCGCGTGATCCATCTACACTGTCGACTTTCGCATCCCGTCGTCATCTCAGAGTACTCAAAGTTGATGTACGGCCTGAATCGATGTTCAACCACACTTGAGGATCTCACCATTGGAGTCAACCGTCGCAGGAACTTTCGATCTTACAGGCATCATGAAGACTCGGCAGAACAACAACAAGAAGAAGTGGCGGCACCAAAGGAATGGACATCTCTCAAAAAATTAACTCTACGTTTGCGAGGCTGCCGCGGTGATCTAAAGCCAAAGGTGTTCTGGTCCTGGTTGTTCAAGCAGTGCCGTGGGGTGGAAAGGTTGACCATCAACAGTATGGACGAAGTCTATCACGAGTATCTTACCGTGCCCATGTCGACCCATATGCTTAACCTCATTGAACTCGTCTTGATGAATGTGTGCCCCTTACAGATCCCAGAACTCCTCTCGGCATCATGCAACGGATGGAAGGCTGTGGAGTTTATGGACAACATGCGTATTTCTGATGCCACACAAGAGACGCTAGAAAAGCACTTTTCAACCCTTGAGGTGCTACAAGTGAGTGATTTTGGATTCCAGGAAATCAGGACCCACTACTTGGTGAAGGTGCTCTCATCTTGTCCCAATCTTCGCGTCTTGATCGATCACGATACACATGCTTATATTGCTGGATGCTGGCTTCGCTTTCATGCCCAAGCGTTTGCCGATCAGGATCCTGAAACAGGGTTGCTCAGGACGTGGGCTTGCGAATCGTCTCTCAAAGTTCTCAAGATCAAAATCATCGGCCTACCAAGAATGGATCTGGATGAAAACGACAGGGAGGAGGTGTTTGGGGCGCAGCGAGGGGCTCATGGCCTGGTGTATGACCGACTGGCACGACTGACCAACTTGGAGACCTTGTGGCTAGGGAACTGGCCTTCTGGCTCTGGTGTACGCATGCATCACCAAAGGGGCTGTTTGGCGATGTCACTGGAAAGTGGCCTACACAAGCTCGCAAGTCTGAGAAAGCTGAAAGAGCTCAGCGTATCAGGCACAAGAACTAGGATGGGGGTGGAAGAGGTTCAATGGATGACTGAGCACTGGCCCAGGTTGCGTGTTATCTATGGACTGGAGGACCACGGACATAGCAAAGATGCAGTGGGGTGGTTAAGAGAACACTATCCAGGGATTCAAATCCTGAGCTTGTCATAGATGGTGCGATAATGAAGGTCCCCAGCTGAGTGTGAGATCGATCAGATAAGCGGGTTTAGGATTCATGCAGAATTCATGTACAGCTTTCAATCATGCTGCACTCCAAGCCAGGGCTTGGCCCTGAACTTTAATGGTCCGTGCTGCAGCAGTTTATTGGCGGCGCAAAAAAAAAAAAAAAGTCCAAGGAAAGACTCAGGCTAAAGAGTGCCCTCACCTCATCACCCGCCTCCTCATCACCTGCCCACTCATTGCTCCTCTCTTCATCTCAACAGTTTCTATGTTAGGCCTTCCAGAGCTCGACGGCATTATCTTTCAGCAGTTGGGGCGACATGACCTGGCCCAATGCGCACGTGTCAATCGAAAGTGGCATGCAGCTGTTATTCCATACCTCTGGAGCGACCTCTCCTGTTTGGAGCACTCTCCTGACACTCAACGACTGGCCCTCAGCAGTTTGGTTATGGAGGACTACCTCTCTGGAAAAGAGCAACGCCGCCAGCAACAAGGAGGATATCATGGCGCAAAGCAACCTACCCATACAAGATTGACGTTTCCTTTGTCTACCCTGGCCAAGTATCGTCCTTGGATTCGAGTACTGCCAAACCCTCAACACCTTTTTCGAAAAGTGCAGAGTAGACCTCAATTGCAACGGGTGTGGGATGAACAAGACAACAACCTAGGCAACGAGCCGACAGAACACGAGCTACTCTTTCACCTCTTCAAACATTGTCATCATGCTACGCGACTTTCAAACTATCTTTTGCACTACACATGCGAGAAACCCGGGATGGGCGACCCCTACAAGGCCATTACAGAACTCGTGCTTCCTCGTGTGTGCTCTCTGTCGTTTCGAACTTCTTATGGGATCATCAACCAAGAATATTCAAAGGTGAAGAACCTGCTTAATCAATGTCCAACCACATTGGAAAAGCTGGCTCTCGAGCTTACTATCCGTTTTGGTGAGAACGTGGGCGCTCTCGTGGGGGAAGAAGGGGACGGGCAAGGAGAAGAAGCAGAAGAAGAAGAAGATGATGATGTGCAAGACGAGGCCGCTGAGCGAGAATGGGTTTCTCTCAAGGAACTGTCCCTGCGTCTATGGAGGGATGATGGTGATCAACAGCCCACAAGGTTCTGGACATGGTTCTTTAGGAGATGCGGGCGAGTGGAGAGGTTGGAGATCACCAAGATTCGTGGAGACGCTCATGTCCAAGTTGCTGAAGCCATGTCGACCTACATGCCTCACCTCACCGAGATCACATTAGGAGGTGACGTCCCTGAAGACGCACTTTTCGGTGGCATCTATGACAACCAGGTCGCCACGCTCCTCTCTGGATCATGCAAAGGATGGAGAGTGGTAAAGCTGCTGGACCATACAAGATGCGGGAATGCCTCCATCATGGCACTGTCGAGGCATTTTTCCACCCTCGAGGAGCTCCACGTGGATGAACATGGCTCTAAAGACTTGGGCAGTGGTTGCTTACTGCAGGTTCTCTCTTGGTGTCCAAAACTTCATACCTTCGTCAGCACTGATACACGCTCCTACGTGAATCAGACCTCCCGTCACTTTGATGCCAACGTGTTTATCGACGAAGACCTCGACGCAGGGACTCTAAGACCTTGGGCATGCGAATCTTCTCTCAAGGTGCTCAAGATCAAGATAACAAGTATCCCGAGAGTGGAGCTGAGTGGGCGTGGGCGTATGGTGGTGACATATCGTGATCAAGAACGAGATGTTCAGACCCAAGTGTATGACCGACTTGCACGATTGACCCATTTGGAAACACTGTGGTTGGGAAACAGACCACATGACGACTGGGCGGGCGCTAGGAATCAGCACGATTGTCTGGAGATGTCGCTGGAAAGTGGGCTGTACAGGCTGATGGGGTTGAAGAAGCTAAGAGAGTTGAGTGTGGCGGGGATGAGGACGAGAATTGGTGTCAAGGAGGTTCAATGGATGGTGACGCACTGGCCCAAGTTACGTGCTATCTACGGGCTTGAGAAAGAAGGGGATACCAAAGAAGCAGTAGAGTGGTTGCGGATACATCATCCAAGGATCGAGGTGCTGAGGCTGCCCAGTCAACAGCGATAGTCAAGTTTCTAGGGGCAAATAAAAAAAAAAGCACAAACACACGTCTTTCTTGAACGCAACCCCCACCTCGAGCCGGTAATTGCAGAGCAATCAGGTTGCCCCCTGCTTTGCCAGCGGTAGAACCGAGGAGATCAGACAGTGTGCCACCCGACCCC
>Ga0247824_10002605_pt1 | contig 10131 bp, 9 predicted proteins | sample 13C_PalmiticAcid_FD_194412 | JGI IMG/M metagenome (GOLD analysis project Ga0247824, IMG submission 194412) | Soil microbial communities from agricultural site in Penn Yan, New York, United States - 13C_PalmiticAcid_Day48 | ecosystem: Environmental > Terrestrial > Soil > Agricultural land... | reverse complement strand
CAGCTGGACTTGCACGGTCCAAGAGCTCAGCTGCCGTTCGAGCAGACCCCTCCCCAGTCCAGGGCTGGAGTCAAGTCCTCGCACGAGTCGCTTGACCAGGAGAAGGCCCTGATAGTCTCCAATGGCATCATCACCTCGGGCGGCACTCAGAACACCTCGGGCGCTCGCCACGACTCCCTGGTCTCGCCTGGCCCAACTGGCCAAGAGAGACCAGGACGGGAGGCAACGGAGTCCGCGAAGGATCAGGGGATCGATATCCCATCCCTCACGGAGACCGCACCTCGCCTCCACGAGAAGGAGTACGAAGCGAATGAACAAGGGGAGACCGGTTCCTCATCGTCTTCAGTGCTGGCCCATACAGAGCCCCAGTCACTGGCAAACGTGGACATCACTCCAGACAAAGTTGGCACCCATGGCAACGATCGTGTGCATGCGAATCGTTCGTCATCGACGTCATGGCTGCCCCGTGTGTCTCCTCCTTGGACCCGATCTAAGCTTCCCTCCACTCAGCCAACCACTCCAAACAACTCAGGCACTATGCGATCAGCCGACGCTCAGCAAAGAAGGCCTTTGAACCCCAACCCCACCACCTCTGGCTTTGGTACTTTTGGTCGCATGGCACAGGACTCCAATGAACAGCCTCCAGCCAGGACGGGTCGCCTTGCGAACCTTGCAGCGATCTTCAAGCGCTTCATGGGCTTTGTAGGTCCAGGCTACAGTAAGTACATCGATCCCTGTCGCCATTCACTCCTCCACTGGTCATTCTCATCAGGATCTATTCCCAGCACTGGCCCTTGCGATCGATTGGATCGATTGGTCCTTTTTGTTGTCAGCAGCATTGTTAGAGTTGCTCAGAGACCCTTACTTGTGACAGTGCCCACGTTTCATTCGTTGTGCTGATGTGAAAAAGGCTCGACACGCCGTGAGTGGGAGACTTTTTTTTTTGCATCAATGGGTTGGGCACAGCATCGACGGCGTTCTCCATGCACAATTGCGTCAACCGGACATGTGCTTGAAGAAATGTCAATGTGTGCACGCAGTCGAATGACCTTTGGCCTTCTCGCTCTCTTTGAACTTTTAGTTATTAGTGTGGGGTACATGGATCCTGGTAACTGGGCGACCGATCTTGCAGGAGGATCCAGTTTTGGATACATGTTGCTCTTCGTCATCCTGCTCTCCAACTTGATGGCTGTCGTGCTTCAAGGCCTTGCCGTCAAGTTGGGCGTCGTCTCAGGTTTGGGTAAGTTGGTCTTTGCTCATTGCCAATAACGCGCTGTGGACAAGAGTTATTCCTATGAAAGAACATACCATGACTACAGGCACTGAGAGAGAGATCATCTTTTTTCCGGCTTGTCGGTTCTCCAAAATCACACTCGTCCTATAGACTTGGCGCAAGCGTGTCGCAAGTTTACGCCCAAGTATGTCAATTGGATCTTGTATGTGCTTGCAGAGCTCGCCATCATAGCCTGCGACCTCGCCGAAGTCATTGGAAGTGCTATTGCTCTCAACCTGTTGTTCAAGATCCCGTTGCCCTGGGGCGTTGTTATCACAGCTGCAGATGTCCTTGTCATCCTCCTGGCGTTCCGTGACGATCAGTCAGTCAAGTCTAGACGCCTGTTTGAAGCCCTCGTCATTGTCTTGGTCACGGTTGTGGGCATTTGCTTTACTCTTGAGATCGTTTACGCAGAGCCTGTGGCCAAGGATGTTTTCAAGGGCTTCCTGCCAAGCGTTGAGATCTTGACCAACAGGGAAGCGCTTTACTTGGCCATTGGAATCATTGGAGCGACCGTTATGCCCCACAACTTGTACCTGCATTCGAGTATTGTCAAATTGAGAACCAGCCGTGAACTGAACAAGTTGGCTAGTAGTCAGGCATCCATGTCTTCCACTCAGGATCTGGTGTCTGACGAACAGCGACAGGCCATGTTGGATGAGGACAAGGGCGCAGTTTCATTGAAGCACTCGACTATCCGCACGACGCTTCGCTACACCTTCTGGGATTCAACTGTGGCGCTCACGTTTGCTCTTTATGTCAACTCGGCTATCTTGATCGTCTCTGCGGCTGCGTTCAAGTACAAGTTCCCTGATGCGGATAACGCGGGTCTTGCAGACTTCTTTTCCGCATTCAACCTCTTGTCTCAGTATCTGGGCAAGGCTGCGGGATATGTCTTTGCGGTGGCCTTGTTGATGGCAGGGCAGTCTTCCACGCTGACCGCGACCTTGGCTGGCCAGATCATCATGGAAGGGTTCTTGGGTACCAGTTACCTGAAACCCTGGGTGCGTCGCTTGTTGACCCGATCCTTAGCAATTATCCCCGCGTTGGTGATTGTGGTGATCAAGGGCCAGCACGGATTATCGGAACTACTGCTTGCAAGTCAGGTCGCTCTTAGTATCCAACTGCCATTTGCTGTTATCCCACTGGTTCTATTTACAAGCATGGGCCGATGTATGACCATCCCGGTACAGGACAATGAGGACAAGCCTGGCGAGTTGATGTATGGCTTCCAGAAATCGGAGGATTCCAAGCCTACTGAAGCTGCCAACCAGGGAGATAATGATGTTCCTCCATCCACGAACGATGAAGAATACCGTGTTGAATCTGGCGACGTTCCAGGGAACCAGCAAGCTTTGCTGCTACACAACTTTGCCAACCCTTGGTGGCTCGTCATCATCGCAGGTACCATCAGTATTGTTTTGTTGGGATTGAACTTTTACCTCCTAGTACAGACGATTCGGGAAGAAGCATAGACGTGTGAAACTGTCTTGAAGTGAGAGAATAAGGCTCTTCGTCCCCAATAAAATTTTGTTGTAGACGCGTGTTCTACGGCTGTTGACTGAATGTCTCAGTTTGCTTCATGAGTTCGCATATGTAGGATGAGTACATGCAAGCTGCCAATAAGGTGAGCCACTGGAGGCATGCCAGATGCCTCCAGATGGGCTGGGACTTGGAGATATGGAGTGGGGGGAGGGGGGCTCCTCCGTTTTGCATGCTGGCCGAGTGTGCGCCAGCAAGGACAGATCAGCCCCAAAGAGATACATGAGTCTAGGGGGCATTGGTACTTTTAGGTACGGGCATCTCACGAGAGCCACCCTACATGCTAGAAAGGCTGGGCGTTGAGGCGGATACTCCTTGCAGATAACAAAACCCAAGGAGCTTGCAGCAATTTGGATGACACAGCCCCTCTTGGTAGTTGTGTTCTGCAATCCGGCTCAAAGAGCAGTGGTGTAGAGTAACGGCTACAGCACCGGACCCTCAACCCTGGCTCCATCAAGGAGGGCAGTGGAAAGGAGAGGAGGAGAGGGAGGAGGTTGGGGGGCGTTTGAGATGGCGTGGAGTCGCTCTTGCATCCGCTGGAAAGGCTCAATTGGCCTGTTCTTCCCTCCGACTGCATACTACCTCCACATCCTTTGAGCTTTGTGCAATGTGAAGTATCCAGGGGCATTTGCAAAGCGTTTCAAAGATCCCTTGCATTGTGGTCAATTTTCACTGAAAAGGCACCATGGACAACTGGACATGTGTACTTGGCATGCATGAACACTTTTGGCAACTTTCGGTCATTTTCTTGGTCGCTTTAGGGCCTGACTAGTGCAAAGTTCTTGATATGAGTGTGATAATGAAAGGACGCGAGGGGAAGGATGGCAATGAGGGAAATGACGATGAAGGAAATGACGAGGTTAAACTATTTGCTTACCCGTTTGCTTGTTCATCGATCAAGGACTGAGGTAATCACCCAAAGGACCCTGCACACAAGCCCACCGTTCGTAGGGCTCCTGGGCGCAACCAAAATACTTATAAAATCCCTTTCGACCCCATCTCCAAACACACCTCACTCTCTCATACCACACACTACCACACATACACACTCACATATATACATACATACTCGCTCGCTCGCTCCGTTTTCCTTCGCTCGTGTAGTGCTTGATTGTTCAATCTATCCTTTCTCTCTCACTCACCTCTCACCACAACAACCACATCCGAATTCACAATGGCCGGATTCAGATTGACACCCAACACATTTCGCCGCACCCTCTCTTTCCGGCTCGGAGGCTTCCTCCTCGCCTTGGTACTACTTCTCGACGTGATTGCCACTTTCAACAGCCATACCAGCTCCAGTTCCCTACTTGTCATGGGTGCCCCTACAACGTCATCATCGTCATCCCACCAACATATTAGCAAAGCAGCCAAGGCTAAAGCGATCAAGCTTAAGAAACGTCAGGCCAGGAACCCATTTTTGATTCATAGCCTTGAATCAACCGGTCTTGACAGCAATCACCTCGACTTGGCTCAAGCCTTGGGAGTCTCCCTCAAGGGAAAGCGAGGACTGGCCCCCTCTACTGTTGCTGCCGCTGCTGCCGCTGCTTCTGGCACGAACAGCCGTAAAGCAAAAAGCCAGAAGAAGAAGACCCAACCAATCCTTCAGCAATAGTCATCTTTCGTATCACAGTGTAACAACAACAATACATAATATCCAAACAGTGTGAATCAAATTGAGGAGGCGCGTCAGCGTCAGTGCCCAAGTAAGAGGATTATCACTCTGCCTCATTGTGAACTGACAAACACAAACAAAAGAGATGAAAAGGGTATGTTGTGGGTGTTTTGCATGTGAGGGGAACCGAGTATTATTAGGACTCTTTTCAATCTTCATACTGCTTCCGTGCAAGGGTCATCTCCTCAATCAACTTCTCGTACTCCTCCAGCTTTTGAGTGTTTGTCATCGTGCCGCCAGCAGCACTTCGTCCACTGCTCATTTTGGCCGACGACGGTGAGGCAGGGGACATGGACCTCGTTGAAATCGACATGGGTGGTGAGTTCAATGGTGGTGGAGAGGACGGTCCGTGCAAACCAATGTGGTGTTGGAACGACGAGTTGATTGTCAACCCACTCAAACTTGCAACACTGTTGCGGACAGATTCAGGTCCTTGAAAGTTGTCCAGCAGCAACGAGATCTTGTTCTCAGATGCACGCAATTGCTCCCGCAGATCCTGGTTTGTGTGCTGCAACGATTGGATCATGCGTTGAGCATTGTTCATCGCTGCCTCTAGCTCTTCTTGACGCTTCGACACGCCATTGACAGGCAAAGATGACTGCTGCTTGTTCTGCTTGAGTGCGTCCAGCGCGTCCTCAAGTTCTTGGCCAGTCACTCGGTTCAATTCGTGCGCATGCTCCAGATCTTGCACTGTCTTGTTCAATCGACGTGTTGTTTCCACGAGCGATTGCTCCAATTGACGAACTCGGCCTTCCCACTCTGAAGTGGATTCGCCCGAGCGGGCTGCATGCAAGTCCTCAAGCTGAGCCAAGTTGATACGAAGGGCTTCACTCTTGCTCTGAGCCGCTGCTGCTTCATCACGGAGCTGCTGTAGCATGGTCTCGGCACCTTGAGCGTAATGAGCCGCCGTCTGATAGTCCGCCTCTAGCTGATGAATTCGCTCCTGCTGCTGCCTCTTGACTTCTGCAAGTCCCTCCAACCGACTCTCGGCGTCAACAGCTCTCCTCTCGGCCTCTTGGATCTTCATCTTCAATGGCGACAAAGAGGAGGTTGTCATGCCCTCAACGCTCTGGTTTAGTGCTTCGAGGATTAGGTCATCTGCTAAAAGACCATGCTCCTTCATGACACCACGCAGCAACCCAAGCTGAGCTTCGTTGTTTTCCTGCTCGCGTACCATCTCCTCGATAGCTTCCTCCTTCCGAATAAACTGCGCTTGCAACAACGTCATCTTGTCACGGGCACCCGACAACTGTCGCTGCGCCATGGCTGTCTCAGCACGCGCAGACATGGACGACTGCTCCAACTGCGAGAGACGGATCATGGTATCACCCAAATCTCTATTCGCCTGCGTTGCCGCCATCTGAGAGTCTTTGAGCAACTGGCGCAATGTAGACAGCTCGTGCTCCAGTTCCGCCACACGAGACGCTGAAGTGATCACCATGATCGAGTCGTGTTTGCGTTCCTTCGAGACATGACCACTGGTTGTCGAGTTCATATCCTCCTCCAACAATGTGCGCATTGCTTCATTTTCCTTCTTGGCCTTTTGCCAGAGCAGCTCTGTATCACTGGCCTTGGTTCGCCAGTGTTCAGTCTCACGCTGTGAACGATCCATATCGGCTCGGGCACTAGCCAACTCGAGCTGCACCAGGTCAATCTCTTTACGACATTGGGTCCACAGCTTATCAGCTTGTTCTGCTCGTTCGTTGGCCACAGTGTAGGCCAACTTGGCTTTTTCAAGAGACTTTTTCTGGTGTTCCACAGTGGTCTTGAGGGTCGAGATCTGCGAAAACAAGGTCACAGATTGCTGCTGGTAGCTGGAAAGGCCTGCTTCACTGGAAGCACTCTTGGCCACGGTCTCCCGTAATGTCGCCTCTGCAACTGTTGCACGCTCATGCAACACTGCAAGCTCATTGAGAGCCTTGGTATGGGCCAGTTGGACTTCTTCGACTCTTGAAGACGCCTCCTTTTCACGGTCTTGTGCTGTGATCCTTGACTCTTTCTCGTGCTCCAGAATGGTCTCGTATTGTACAAACCGTGCCTCATATTGATCCAGCTGTGCCAGCGCTGCTGTTAATCGCTTCTCCAGATCCGCGGCTCTTGCCGTCTCAGTAGCAACCAATGCTGACACTTCTCCAGACTGAAGCGCGTTCACCTTGGCTTTCAGATACGCAGCCTCCTGAAGGGCCGATGTCCTGACACGCTCAGCTTCCCGGACCTTGTTGGATGCAATCTGGGCTTGTGTAGCGATCGATGTCTTGGAACGCTCAAGCTCCGCCTTGACGTTTAAGAGCGCCTTCATGATTCGGTACTTTTCGCTGTCGACTTCGCAGGCATCAAGTTCGTCCTCCAGCGCCATGATCGCCATGCTCAAAGGACGCTCACCCATCTTTTTGCGAGCCATTGATACCTCTGCCAACAACCATTGTTCGCGTTGCTTGAGGTCTCTCAGCTCCTTGGCTTCTTTGGTCAACTTGGAGGTGGAAGCAGCAGAGCTATTGGTTCCTTGCCGGCCCAAGGCTTGGATATCCTCATCCAGGCCTTGACCATGTTGATTATGACCTTCATGGTCGATAGAGTTATGGGTATACGTGTTCTCGGCTTGCGAACCTTGTCGGTGCAATCCATCGGCCGACCCATGACGGCGTAACTCTGGGTTAGAATGTTGTTGTTGCAGAGTGGCCGTAGCATAAGATCGGGTTACAAGGCTACCGGCGCTGCCATTGCCATTGTGATATAAGTGAGACTCGTGCTCAGCAAAAGAGTTGTTGGTAAAACCCTGGGCTGACGACACATGGCGTAGTGCGGGACTGGCTCTAGGTTGGTCTCCCCCGTTACGACTGCTGTCGGATATCGTGTCGCTCTCTAGCGTCGTTGCTCGTCGGCCTTCATCCGCCGAGTGAGCTCCACGACGAGATTCCATATCGTGAACGACGAAACCAGCAGGCTTTCCAATCGTTCTACGACGAGCTGTGTGCACGGATTCATCAGCATTCTGTTGCGAAGGTAACGATGATGACGATGAATTGTGGTTGTCGAGAGAAAGTGGAACGCTCATGATTCCGAGTCCAATTCGGGGACTATTCTCCGTAGGGCCATCGTATTGATTCTGCTGCTGTTGATGTTGCTGCTGTTGGTGTTGGTGTTGATATTGGTGTTGTTGTTGTTGGTGTTGCTGTCGGTGTTGCATCTGGCCGGAATATTGGTCGTGGTTCTCTCGATAGTTTCGTTGCTGTTCGAATGTCGACCGTTGCGACACGTTCTGATCCGACCCATTTTGATAGCGGAACGAGTCTGGCGTGTGCATTGCCCGGTGATGAGGAGAGTTTCTGTCATCATATCCTCCTTCAGAGCGCACAATACCATCATTGTCATAGGCAGATCTCAGGGAACCCGTTGTTGTGAACGTTTCATTCCATCGGATCTTGGCTGTGGATTGGGGTGGACGACGCGGAAAGCCATTTAGTCTGACATTGCAAATAGTTCCACTTTTTTTTTTTTTTTTGTACACATACATATTAAACTTACCAGTGTCAAGCACAAAGATGATGCCGGTGTCTTCATTGGCGGTGTTCAGATCCAGCTGACCACCAAGAATGTAGAGTTTATCGCCAATATTGCACATTGCGTGCTCTGTACGTGGCGGTGCCGACTCGAGTGTATTAGGGAAGGATACCCATCGCCGTTCTAGAACCGAATTTGTAATTAATATTGTGTTCCTTCATGTTCTACTTTGCCGCAGCCATTGAACCTGTTCCTTGTGCTCGTTACCTGTAAACTTGAACGCACAGAGGTCTCCCAAAAGTTGATCCTCAAAGTTCATGCCTCCATAGATGTACATTGTATTATCAATCACGCAGGCAGTGTGGCCTTGACGACTCGCCGGCAAGTTGCCGTAGGCAGGGATAGCGTCCCATCGAGCGGTCTGCGGATCAAAGCACCAAATGTCATTGTAATAGTAGTGATCATCCGCTCCTCCGAAACTGCAAAAGGGATCGAGAAAGAACAGGTTATTCAACATGAACCACGGTGCACTCGAAACACGACACTGACTGCATTGAGCGTGGTCTTCGTACATGTAGACTTTGCCATCGTAAGCTACCGCGCAGTGACCAGCACGTGCAGGCGGAAGATCTGACTTGGGTTCGATGGTTGTCCAGGAAGGATTCTTCCCGTTCACTATTTGCCATGATTGTCATTCGTTCCATAGATCAATTGCTGTCAGCCATAATACAAATAAGAGTAACTTTCAGGCACAAGAAGCGACTGGCAAAGATGACGACAGTACGTACAGGTTTTCATATCGAATGATGCGATGTCGTTCAAATAGTATCCCGAGAGCTGCCCTCCGAAAACATACATGACCGTTCCGATCACGCACGCTGCATGGGAATGACGAGGTGCGGGCAGCAGCGTCTGGATCAACGGCTTGTTCCAGTCCTTTCGTCCGGTGTGAAGGACATAAAGAGTGTCGGTTGCCTTTCCCTTTCCATCCTTGCCACCAAAGTCTATGTATTTATAGGGCCAAACGGCAATAAACGTTTTTTCAAATGTTGTCAGGAGCCGGTTGGTAGCGCGGGCGATGGAGTCAATGTCTGTCGGTGTTCTCCCGGGATGGTTGGCTCAGAAGGCCCATTAAGGTTGGTTTCCACGATTCACCGATCTATTGTAATCCATGCTCTACGTTTTGTCGACTTACATATGATGTACTGTCCAAGGGCCACTGCCGAGTGTCCGGTCAACGCGGCTGGGGCATGTCCACTGACAGGATACAATTGGCAATGGAGTGATTCTAGGAAGAGTGCAAAAACAAGGGAGGCTCTAATTAGTCCGAGTACCACCTGTCGGCTCGATCATTTCTGTAACGGTGGGTGGGTCACAGCGTTTCCTATAATTCCGCATATGAGAGCCCACCAAACGATCACAAGTGTGTACCACGAGGGAGCGAAGCAGACCACATTCATTTTCGAAAGAAGACTTACGAGGGTCGATCACATAGAGATCCTTCTGAGCTGATCCCTTGACGATACCGCCGTGAACGAAAATGTCGGTCCCGGTGGTGACATACGCGGCAGTGTGAGCAAATCTCGGGAATGGGTTGGTGGACATGGCCATGCCCGAGGACCATGGACCATGAGCATTAGATTGATGGGTAGAGAAGGATGTAGCGGACAGAACACTGCCCTGATGCTGCTGCTGCTGTAGCGAGCTTTTGCTCGAGTAGACTGAAGGTTGATGGGGTTGGTTAGGATATGGCGATTGGGAGAAATCGCTGCTGCTGCTCGGTTGGCCTTGATGGCGACTGGTGTTTGAGCTACTGGCATCGTCCTTGTCCTTCTTTGTCTTTTTAGAGAAGAGCCCCGCCATGATGAGAATTGATGAGTTGGGAGATTAGTTATTAGGTAGAGATGAGTTGAGGTGTAGAGAGAGAGAAAGAGATCCTTTCTGTTGTGTAACGAAAAGGAAGGTGTGGAGGAGAGGGGAGGAATGAGGGAATGTGGGGTGGGAGGAGATGAGAGGGTGAGAAGGTCGAGAAGAAAGTGGGAAGAAGAAAGAGTACAGTGCAGGAGGTGTGATGTGAGCAAAAACCGCGGAGATGTGGGTGATCGGAGTGTGGGACTCTCACTCCCCCCTTTCATTTAGG
>Ga0247824_10002604_pt1 | contig 10132 bp, 8 predicted proteins | sample 13C_PalmiticAcid_FD_194412 | JGI IMG/M metagenome (GOLD analysis project Ga0247824, IMG submission 194412) | Soil microbial communities from agricultural site in Penn Yan, New York, United States - 13C_PalmiticAcid_Day48 | ecosystem: Environmental > Terrestrial > Soil > Agricultural land... | reverse complement strand
TCAAAAACACCCGGAAGGAAGCGTAGGGCACCAGCACGGAAGAAATCGCCCACTCCACCTCGAGATCTCCCACCACACGAGCAATACTTCTACCAAAATAAACCTGGCTTGGCCAAGACGTCCAACAATACTCTGTCATCCCTGGATCTTCTAACACACGATGAATACTTCTCCCTTCTCCGGCAACTCAAGGATCCTCACGCCCCAGATGTCAAATTCCTCCAGTCCCTTCACGCAGAGTCCTTCCCGCAATGGGCCTTTGAACTCTCCCAAGGCTTCAGCACCTGCCTCTACGGGTACGGATCCAAGCGCCGGCTCCTACACAACTTTGCGACGCACCTCTCCTCGCAATCCCCCGATCGCAAAATCGTCATCATCAACGGCTACGTCCACACCCTCACAGCCCGCGACATCCTCACCACCCTGACCTCCGCGCTCCCCGCTCCCCTCTCCTCAGCCAGCGGAGGAGGCACCACCAACCCGTCCGCCACCCCGCAAGCATTCCTCGCCCACCTTACCTCAACCAACACCCCGCTGACAGTCCTCATCAACTCCATCGACGCCCCGCCCCTCCGCAAGCCCGCCCTGCAGTCCCTCCTCTCCCACCTCGCCGCCCATCCCCAGGTCCGCCTCGCCTGCACCGCCGACAACCCAGACTTTCCCCTCCTCTGGGACGCCGGCCTGCGCGCGTCCTTCAACTTCCTCTTCCACGACTGCACCACCTTGGCCCCCTTCGCGCCCTGCGAGCTCGAGGTCGTCGACGAGGTGCACGAGCTGCTGGGTCGCAAGGCGCGCCGCGTGGGCGGCAAGGAGGGCGTCGCCTTCGTGCTGCGCAGTCTGCCCGAGAACGCCCGCGCGCTGTTCCGGCTGCTGGTGGGCGAGGTGCTGGTGGCGATGGAGGAGCAAGGGGACGGGGAGGAGGTGGCCGTGGAGTACAGGATGGTGTACAACAAGGCCGTGGAGGAGTTCATCTGCAGCTCGGAGATGGCGTTTCGGACGCTGCTGAAGGAGTAAGTCGTATCCCCTTCCCCGTGTCTAGGGGTGAAGAAGAAATGGATGCTAACGGGCTGTTTTGTAGATTCCACGACCACCAAATCATCACCAGCCACAAGGACTCGATTGGCACGGAGCTACTGAGTCTCCCCTTTAGAAAAGAGGAGCTCGAGTCGATTCTGGAGGAGTTGATGTCATGACATGATTTCGTGAGCAAGTTACCGTGATGGATGATATAGAGAGGACGAATGGGCGACATTGACTGGAGTTGAGGGACACGCGGCAGCATTTGATTACATGTTCCACAGGAGTAGAACGAGCATAGTTGTAGGTGAACGCGGAGGATAATGGATCTCATGAGCTGTGCAGTAGGACATCATGACCAGCCCATTGACTCACCTTCCTTCAAAGAGAAGAAGAACAAGGATGGTATCGCAGAGTTTGTGGCCACGATAGGAGTTAAAAACATATAATTTCCAAAAGGATTCGATCAAAGTGTACCCGGATGTACACGAGGTGGCTCAACACCTCAAAGTTGTGCCAGAACAAACGGCAATTAATTCCTTCTGCCATCTGACAACGGTTTACCGTAACTGGTGGCGCTGAAAATGGTTCAAGATTCGATGACTACAAGACCAACACACACACACTCAGGTTTGGATAAGATCACTCTTTAAACGGTTCACCGGATCGAAAGAACGCACAGGTCACAAAAAAAGACGAAGACTCAGAGCGGGTCTTCCAAAGTAAAGCAAAATGGTTTTTTTGTTCGGACTCCTCAGTATAGACTGTGGTCTCGAGCCACGGAGCCAAAGGCGAAGCCACCGCTCGAGTAATCTTCTCGGTCAAAAGAAACCGAAGCCCTGCAAAAGCCTGACCCATTGCGCACCCATATCTGCGCGTTTGCCCGTCCTCCGCAGGTCGCCGGTGGTGTTCCAGTGCCAACGATGGGAGCCAAGAAGCATTGTCCCCTCTTCCGGCCGAAATCATCAAAGGGGTATCATGCTCCATCAACCGCTCCCAGTCCTCAACTGCCGAAATATTACCAGTCCATCTCTCGAGCTGTTCGGGATGTGCCTCCCGAAATGTTCCCTGGACCTGAGACCGCCTGGTCGAAGTCGAACCGCCGAGCCGACCAGAGAGATAAGAACCGAGAAATCCACTTTTGTCTATGACATGTCGTCAAAAGGGAAGGAAATAGAAAAGAAAATGAGAAAGGCTGCGGCGTGCCATGACCCCCCATTTCTATGTGAACGCATCGTGCCCTTTCCGAAAAGCAGGCGAAAGGGCAGAAACATGACGATCGTGAGGGTTGATAAAAAGATCCAGTCTCCAGATCATATCAACCGGGCCTGCAAACCATGCCAACCATAGCATGAGCGCGCAGGGCGTTGTCGACGTCCCAAGTTTTCTGGTCTAAGGGTATCAAGTCGTCGAATGGGGCCTTCCCGTTCCAGTCAACGGGACAACCCCGGTCTATCGTCAAAGCCAGAGAGGGAGCCCGAGCATCGAAACCTGCCGGGCCCCCGTCGGAAATGATAAGCCATGTTCGCCGCATTAGAGATTCCGAGAGTTCCGCAAACGAAACCGAGAGTCCGAGAGTGATGCATGGCGTATGCGTAAAACGATGCAAAACAAGGAAAGAAGGAAAAGTCGATGAGCCGAAGAGATCCTCGGACTGTGGCATCACTCGGGTGATTACCACCAGGACTGACCGCCGGCACCGCCGGGGTTGCCATAGCCACCACCGCCGCCGCCGCCGCCGCTGTAGCCGCCATAGCCACCACCACCGCCGTAACCGCCGCTGGGGGGACCTCCGTAGCTGCCTCCGTAGCCGCCGCCGCCGCCGCCAGAGCCGTGCTGAGCACCACCGAAGCCGCCGCCGCCGAAGCCGCCGCCACCAGCACCGCTGCCGCCGTACTTGCGGAAATCGGTGTTGCCGCCACGGCCGCGACCACGGCCACCACCGCCGCCGCCGCGGCCACGACCACCACCGCCAAAGGACGACTCGCGGGCGATAGTCTCGAGGAAGGCGGGAACCTCCTGGTTGGCCTCCTTGAGCAGCTCGAGAAGCTCCCGGACAATACCGCGGTTGCCACGGTTGAAGAAGGCAGTCGCAATACCCGTGTTACCGGCACGGCCGGTACGACCGATACGATGGACGTAGTCGTCGACGTCAGTGGGGAGGTCGTAATTGATGACGTGGGTGACGTTGGGAATATCCAAACCACGGGCGGCGACAGCAGTGGCAACCAGGATGGGGCACTTGCCGTTGCGGAAGAGCTCCAGGGCACGCTCACGCTCACGCTGAGTGCGGTCGCCGTGAATCGAGGTGGCCGGGAAGTTCTGGTTGATCAGGAAGTCCGACAGCGAATCGGCCATGCGCTTGGTCTCGACGAAGATGAGGGTGAGACCGCCGGCGTGGGTGTGCAGAATGTCCAGGAGGACGGAGCGCTTGTCAACGTCCTCGACGTACTCGACCTTCTGGGTGATGTTCTCCGAGGTGGAGCCAACACGACCGACAGAGAGGAAGACGTAGTCGCTAAGGAAGTCCTGCGCAAGCATCTGGATGTCGCGGGGGAAGGTGGCCGAGAACATGAGCGTCTGGCGCTGGCCGGTGGGGGGCATGTCCTCGCCTTGAACGATGCGGCGAATCTGGGGCTCGAAACCCATGTCAAGCATGCGATCGGCCTCGTCCAGCACGAGGTACTTGATGTTGCAGAGCGAGATGCGACCGCGCTCTATGAGGTCGACAAGTCTACCCGGGGTAGCAACAAGGAGATCGCAGCCGCGCTCGATCTGGCGGAGCTGGGAGCCGATATCGGCACCACCGTAGACGACGCAAGGGCGCACCCACGAGCGGTAGGCAAACTTGCGGGCCTCGTCGTAAATCTGGGAGACCAGCTCACGAGTGGGGGCCAGGATCAAGGCAGTAGGGTAGGCCTTGCGCTGACGGCCATAGCCACCACCGCCCTGGACAGGGACGGGGGAGGGACCCTGGGTGAACGACTGGTGGAGAATGGGGAACAAGAAGCCGCCAGTCTTGCCGGAACCGGTCTGGGCGCAAGCCATGAGATCACGGCCGTTGATGACGATGGGGATCGAATACTTCTGGACGGGGGTGGGGATCTTGTAACGAGCGAGCTCAATGTTGGAGAGCAGGTGGAGATCCAGAGGGGGGTTGCTGAAGGTCAGGACCGGCTCGGGCACATCACGGCCGGAGGGCGTGACCGGGATCTCGTCGTACTTCTCGAAGTTGATGCCGGTATGCTGCTTGCTCGGATCGTCGGCGGTGCCGAAAAGGTCACGCTCCATGCGCGGGTCGGGGGCACCAACGACGTGCTTGCCCTCAATCCAGCGGCCTTCACCACGGCCAGTGCCGCCACCGACAGCACCGCCGCCGCCGCCAGCGCCAGCGTTCGGGCCGCGGTAAGCGTTACGGTTGAAGCCGCCGCCGCCGCCGCCCTGGCGACCGCCCCAGCCAGCCTGTTGAGGGGGGCCTTGCTCGAAACCGCCCCAGTTGCCGCCACCACCGCCACCACCGCGGGCATCGAAGTTATTGTTACTATTCGCAAGTTAGTATCATGGGCTGAGGCGCTGAGAAACAACCATTGCAAGGTGTCGCAACTTACCCAGCCCAAGCGCTGTTGTTGAGACCGCCCATGGGACCCGGACCCGGCTGGGGACCGTTCATGGCCGGGGGGGGACCGTTGGGAGCACCACCCATCTTGTTGCGCATGTGGGGAGGGATGTAAGAACGCGGCTGCTGGCCAGCGTGCTGAGCGGCCGGGGGAGCCGAGTCGAGGGACAGGTTGCCCATGCCACCGCTGAGTTGATCCGCCATGATTGTGGAGGTCGAAGAGATGGATGATCGAGGTTTTTTGGTATGGTCGGTCGGTATTTCGTCAAACTCTCCAAAAGAACGCGGAGTTCAAATGAGAGTGTTCGGTGAGAAATGAAGTCGAAAGACTTGGGAAAGAACGCGGGGGGGAACTGATCAGCGTGCTCTCTCGCGCTCGCGTTCCACGATTCTGTCTGGCGCTCTTCTCAAGAAAAGAATTATCAGAGGGAGCGTGTCTCCTGCGATCCTTTCGTAGAACCTGAAATGCAGATTCTCAAAAGGAAAAAGGAAAGACGAGTGTAAAGGGAAAATGCAGTTTGATTGCGGGTTGGATTCAAGAATCCTGGGATGTGTGGGAGAAGGAAGAGATTTTTCAGGAAGAGGGAGGACGGGAGGGCCCCAGAAAAAGAGTTTTGGATTGGGTGTCGGACCCACTTTCGAGCGGTTTTGGTAAGGCGAACTTCAGCAGCCAAGTGTGCCACACAGATCCCTGCCTGGTTTTTTTCTCGGTCTGGGGGCTGTGGCCACCACCCACGCGTTTCTTTCCTTTTCGCTGGAGCCGGCCGAGCTGCTCAGAGCGTCTGGTGGGGAAATGGCGATCTTGAAAGGCGAAGAAGGTTTGTTTCAGTCCAAACCCGCGCTTTGCTCCTGTGGCGGCATGGGTCAGCTGAGGATACCCTGGCGACTGGCACAGAGTGGTGATTCTGTCCGCATTGTGAGCAGCCTTGTTGCTGGCACCATCCCACATGCGAAAGGGGAGGCCTGACTTGGTCATGGAACTGCCGCGTCGCGATTGGGTGCGAAAGGCGACCTGCAAGAGGCAAGAACTGGGCTCGCACGAGGCACCAAAGGTGCGGTAAATCACTTCTGATGTTTTCTAAACGATGACCGCGGCTCGAGTCAAGCAGCCGATTTGCCTCCTTCTCCTTCCCCCATCCCATCGGACTTCTGGGGTAGCTGGGACCTGGCCGTGATGGGATTTTGAGGCTTGCGTTGCTTCTACACTATCAGTTATCTGGGCAGACTTGCCCCTCTGGGGAAGTGGGCTGCAGTCCCCCATCCCAACAGTCTAACAGGGGGCCAAACAGCCTGACAGCCCATCATCACCACCGCCCACCAAATTCTCGGCTGCGTCCGCTCTGTTGCTCCGGGGTATCCGACAACTGCAGGGACACTTCTTGCAGCCTGGCTTGCAGTGCCGGCTAAGATCACTGCAGAATGCAGAGGCTGTCAGCTCACCGCCTCGCGAGGCTTCCATTGACACGGCGAGTACGGGAGGCGGATCACTTTCTGGGTTCTGCAGAGGGGGCGGGTTGTGTCTGAGATGGCTTGGGAACTGTTAGAGACAGTTGGAATAGCACATGTCTAGTGGATTCGTTGGCTCCACCTCCCGCGCAGCGATCGAGCGCCTATCAGGAGACGAAGATGTCATCAATGTGCCCAAGTGCCGTCTGCGTTGGCGCTCCTGCTCGGTCTTCACCGCCCTCAGCGCTTGGTAACTCGCACTGCACAATAAGACGACGTAACTGTGTTCTGAGTTGCGATCTGAGAGATTCGGCCGGGACGTGCATCAGAATGAAATATTGCCCACGAATCAAGGCCTGCCTTCTTCAGGGCTAGGAGCCTCATGAACATGCCACAGGATGGCACGAGGGCAGAAGAAGGCAATGTCAAATGGGTCATTGAGAACATACCAAGGTGGAATGACACCGAACCTCAGAAAGCCGGGGCATCGGCGTTTCTGCTGGCGCAACTAAAGTATGATCGACCCGGGTCCTGTTGGTGTAACGGTTCAGGAGCTGAACGTGAGGCAACGAACGGGGCCTTGGGGTATCACTTGGCCCAAACGAGCACATGGCACGGAAAAGGAACCCAACGGACGTTGTATACGCGCATCGCCCCTTGGCAAGGTATCATACACATTCGTTCCCCACGACACCCCGTGCCTACCCTAAGTTCAAGTGCCCTTCACCACCTTGTCGTTGTCAAACGCCATTTCCTTGATCCCATCCTTCGTCACAACCTTGACTATCAGGCCCTTGAAGTCTATCGGTAACCTCCTCTTCAGTTCGTCTGCACAGAGATTGAGCAGCTCCATGCCCCGCTCGAGCGTGATGTCGGGTTGGTGGTGTTTGTCGAGGAGGGAGAGGCAGTAGTATCTGGTGGCAAGGTCAGCAATCGGTGTTCTCGGCGACCTGGGAGGCCAGCCTCGAGACAACGTACTGGGCATAGCCGTGTGCCGCATATGGCACCGGAGCCAACGACGCAAGGTAGTCCAGCCAGTACAGGCTTGGCTGGTGTGTGATGGGGTCGACGCCTCCGAGGAGTAGGTTGACGTTGTAGGGCTTCCGCGACCGCAGGCTGGATGCCAACTCGCCGCGGACAAAGTGAGCCAGCGCTGAAGGCGACAGATCGGTCTCGTTGCGCATCGAGTACAGCTGCGCGTTGGCCTGGATGTATTCGGCGAACTGCACTGTCCAGGGCATTAGCTGGGGTGGATCCTCCAGTCGCTTCCGCACCGGGGCCACCAACCTGTGTCGCCCGCCTCCCCAGAGAAGGCCATCAATGTGTGCTTGTTCAACTGCCTCGTCTTGTCGTCGGCCGCCTTCAAGATGGTCGCTCCACGCATCGCGGCCTTGGACGCCGCGATCAAGGTAAAGTCCTTGCCAGTGATGCCGAGTAGAACCTCCCTAGAAATTCGGTCAGTCAAGCACCGCTAATGTCTCCGGGCGCGCGTCCTACATTTTGGCGTTGTCTGTGGGCTTTGGTGTGGTTGTTGGGTTGAGAACTTGATGGGCAAGCTCCGTTCAGCTTGCTTCCTGTTGGAGCTCAGGCAGGCAGGAGCGAACGCGCACTTGGAGCTTGCCTGAGCGCACGGACACAGCCCGCCAACCACCGAGACCAGCCAGGCCCACCCCGCCCAGCTCCCAGCGAGGCCGTCAGCCGCAGCCTAATGGGGCTGAAGTGTGGCGGCACGGCATCGGGGTGTTGCTCCACCGATAAGCCCAACTTTTTTTCTGGACCCGCTCAGAAATTTTGAAGCAGCTCCAGGCAAAGGGCAGCCAGAAGTGCAGACGACAGCGCCGACGGGCACCACAACCGGCCGCAACCGCCATCATGTCGTCCTTTTTTACGGCACCGGGAGCCCAGAAGAAGAGGAAACGCACAGCAGCGACAGAAGCACCAAAAAAACGTCTTGCAACCACAAAAACATCCCGCCCCGTGACCAAGGGCCCCGCCAAACCCGCGGCCGCTCCGAAGAAGAAGGCAATTGAGCGGGACGAGTCGATATCAGGCAGCGACATAGACAGCGACGAGAGCGGGGATGATGTCCAGGACAGGAGTGGCTCCGACGGAGCCTCAGATGAGTCGGACAACGAGGGGGAGACAGCCGCCGAGAAGCGGTTGAGGCTGGCACAGCGGTACCTCGAAAAGACACGGAAAGAGGTGGAATTGGACGAGTATGCCTTTGATGCGGAAGAGATTGACAGGGACTTGCTCGCAGAGCGGTTGCAAGAGGACGTGGCCGAATCAAAGGGCAAGGTCTACCGCCGATTGGCCTCGGAGTTGGAGTTTGGGCAAGCATCACATACCCAGTTTCGCTGGAACTCGGCCTCTGTGACCTCGGTGGCCGTATGCGCACCCTACGCCTACACGACGTCCAAGGACGGCTATCTCACAAAATGGAAGTTGCAAGACCTACCCAAGGACCAATGGCCGCAGACAACACGGAGAAAACCCAAGAAGCCCCCTGCGCCACCCAAACGGAGACCGGAGAGGATATGCTTTGCCAAAGCAAACCCGAGCAAAGCCAAAGACAAGACTTACAAGGGCCACACCGGCGCTCCACTCACCGTCAAGGCCTCCCAAGACGGCAAGTTTGTCGTGACCGGCGGCGTCGACCGCCGACTCGTCGTCTACAACGCCGCCGACCTCACACCCATCCGCGCGTTCACCCAGCACCGAGACATCGTAACTGGCCTCGCCTTCCGCCGCGGCACCAACCAGCTCTTCTCCTGCTCCAAAGACCGCACCGTCAAGGTCTGGTCGCTCGACGAGCTCGCCTACGTCGAGACCCTGTTCGGCCACCAAGACGAGATCCTCGACGTCGACGCGCTCGCCCAAGAGCGCTGCGTCAGCGTCGGCGCGCGTGACCGCACCGCCCGCTACTGGAAAGTCCCCGAGGAGTCCCAGCTCGTCTTCCGCGGCGGGGGCGGCGAAGGAGGCAGCAGCAAGAAACACAGAATCCCCCTCAGCATCGACCCGGCGTCGGCCGCGCACGAGGGCAGCATGGATCGCGTGGCCATGATCGACGACGAGATCTTTGTCACGGGCAGCGACAACGGCGACCTTGCGCTGTGGAGCATCCAGCGCAAGAAACCGCTGCACGTCGTCCCGCGCGCGCACGGCATCGAGCCGCCCTTGAAGCCGACCGAGGCGTCGGCCGACGAGGTCCCCGACCCCAAGATCGTCCCCGCACCGCAGCCGAGGGGCATCACCGCGCTGCGGACGATCCCGTACTCGGACGTGATCCTGAGCGGCAGCTGGGACGGGTGCGTCCGCGTGTGGCGGCTGAGCGAGGACAAGCGGAAGATCGAGGTCGTGGGCGTGCTAGGCGGCCCTTCGTCCACAATACCCACAACAAACGGGACAAATGGGGAGGACACAAAGGCGCAAGGGCAAAAGGGAGATCTGGTTCGCGGCATAATCAACGACATCGCCATGTTTGAGCGGGGCGAGAGGGGCCGGGACGGGCTCTGCGTCGTGGCCGTCACGGGCAAGGAGATGCGCCTCGGCAGGTGGAAGAACCTCAAGGAAGGCCGGTGCGGTGCCGTCATTTTTGAGGTTCCTAAAGTCGAGTCCAAGAAGCAGCAGCAAAAAGGAGACGACGGGGAGACGCAAGTGAATGGGCGGGTGGAGGAGTCAGAAGGGGACGAGTAGACAAAGTGTTTTCTGTAGAGCATTGCAGCACAGATCTGTGGTTGGTCTCTATACCCCCGGGGCGGGCAAGGATTGTCACCCTCCTCAGTCCCAGATGTACAAAAGATTGCGGGTTAGAATCTCTACACAAAGCGAGGGCATTGTGTTTTCCACCGGGTCTCATCATCATCATCGGCTCAATTCATCGGCAACTCAGTCCCTCCTTGTCCATACTCCTCATCTGATAGTTACTCGCTCAGCCGATACGTCAGATATGTATCGCGAGGGCCAAGGCGTCGTCCAAAAGCCACGAGGTAGACCCGAGTATCCCGACCCAAGATTTGGTGCTCTTGTCGTTTCTCACGCGGCACCCATATC
>Ga0247824_10002603_pt1 | contig 10132 bp, 9 predicted proteins | sample 13C_PalmiticAcid_FD_194412 | JGI IMG/M metagenome (GOLD analysis project Ga0247824, IMG submission 194412) | Soil microbial communities from agricultural site in Penn Yan, New York, United States - 13C_PalmiticAcid_Day48 | ecosystem: Environmental > Terrestrial > Soil > Agricultural land... | reverse complement strand
GCAAGGGCTGAAGCCTGAATGCAGCCTTCGGCCTTGCGACTATTCAGCCCGCAGCGCCTGGAGCGGATCCACCTTTGCCGCGCGTCGCGCAGGAGCCCAGCTCGCGACGACGGCGGCCGTCGCGAGGAGCACGGCCGAGATGACGAGCGTCAGCGGATCGCCGGGCGACACTCCGAACAGGCGCTGCTGGATCGCGCGCGCGAGCACAATCGCGACACCCATCCCGAGCGCGGCGCCGACCGCCGAGATCCAGAGGCCCTGGCCGAGGACGGCGCGGCGGATGTCGCCGTGCGCACGTGAAGCACGCCCCTTCGCGCGGCATCCTGGGCGAGAGGCAAATAGAAGCTCGGGCTCGGGGCTTCGCGCAGCGCACGATATTTGACGTCGGCGGCGACGCCGACGACCTGCAGCGGCGGCGCTTGCGGGTCGAATACGAGGTGGCGGCCGACGGCGCTCGCTCCCGGCCAATATCTCGTCGCCATCGTTTCGTTGACGATCACCACCGCCGGCTGACCGGCACGATCGCGGCCGTCGAAGGCACGCCCTTCACGAATCGCGATGCCCAGCGTCTCGAAGTAGGTCGGCGAGACGATGTTGAAGTTGAGCTCCATGTCTTCGTCGGGAGCCGGCTGATAACCAGGAACGGCGATGGTGGACCGGGAGCGCCAGAGAGAGCGCGAATTGACCGGTCAACAGTACGCGGTGCGCTTTCGTTCCGGCTCCCGGCTCCCGGCTTCCGGTTCCCGGGCTCCCGGCTCCCGGCGAGAGTAGGCCGTGAACGAAGCCGCGGAAGCCGGAAGCCGGAAGCCGGAAGCCGGACTAGAGATATTTCTTCATCCACCCGAAGACCGCCTCGTGCCAGGCGCGGCTATTCAGCGCCTTCAGCACCCAGTGACCTTCGTCGGGGAACACCAGTGCTTCGGAGGGAACCCCGTTGCGACGCAGGACCGTGAACATCTGTAGTCCCTGATCGACGGGCACGCGAAAGTCGAGTTCGTTGGTGATGATCAGCGTGGGGGTGGTGATCTTGTGCGCGTAGAGATGCGGTGAGTACTTCGCATACTGCGCCCGGGTTTTCTGGTCCCACGAGCGGCCGCCGAATTCCCACTCCGGGAACCACAGCTCCTCGGTGGCCATGCTCATCGACTCGAGGTTGAACACGCCGTCGTGCGTCACCGCAGCCTTGTACTTCCCTGGCTGCTGTCCGAGGATCCAGTCCACGGCATAGCCGCCGTAACTCGCCCCCGCGATTCCCATCCGTTGCGAATCGGTGAACGGCATCTTCGCCACCGCGGCGACCACGCCGTCGATCTCGGTCATGACGCGGCCCGCCCAGTCGCCGCTGATGCGGTCCACCATCGCCTGGCCGAAGCTGGTGGACCCGCTCGGGTTTGGCGTCACGACGAGCCAGCCCTGGGCGGCCCAGAGGGAAGGATTCCACCGCGTGGACCACGCGTCGCCCCACGCGCCCTGCGGTCCGCCGTGGATGAGGAACACCACCGGATATTTCGCGGCGGGATCGAAGTTTGGCGGTTTCAGCAGCCAGTACTGCACTGGTCCGCCGGCGACGTTCACCGTCAGGCTTTCGGGCTGAGTGAACGCAATGTTCTTCAGCCAGACATCGTTCACGTGCGAGAGCGGCTTCACGCCGCTGCCGTCGGCGCCTGCGCGATAGACCTCGGCCGGTGCGGTCAACGACGACATCGCGAAGACGACGAATCCGCCAGCGGGTGCAACCGAGTTGATGGATCCGCCCTTGAGCACCATCTTCGGCTCACCGCCGGATGCGGGGATGGTGAACACATTCGTGCGTGCGTCGCGCTCGGCTGTGAACCAGATCGTCGCGTCGTCCTGGCTGAGGGTGATATCGGTCACCGAGAGGTCTGGCGTCGTGAAGAGCGTGCGCTTCGATCCGCTCTGCACGTCATAGGCATCGATATACCAGCGGTCGGATTCGAAACCCGCTCGCCGCTGCGCCAGCACGTAAAGTGTCCGGCCATCGCCCGAGAACACCGGATGCCTATCAGCAGCGGGGTTCTTCGTGAGTTGCCGTGGTTCGCCGCCATCCGCCGGAACCAGGAAGACGTCGTTGTTGGTGGTCCACGCTTCCTTGTCTTTCCCTTCACGGTTCGAGACGAACGCGACCATCCGGCCATCGGCGGAGAAGGCGATGCCAGCATCCTCCTGCTGGGTCGGCGGCGAATCGAAGTCGCCTGGCGTCAGATCACGAGCCCTGCCCTCGCCGACCGAAGCCACGAAGACGTGATGCCGCGTGGTGTCCCGCCACTCGTCCCAGTGCCGGTAGAGCAGCCGTGTCAGCCGATGCACCTTCACAGGATTCGATTCGGCTTCTTCTGCCTTCTTCTTGTTGCAGTCCTCGTCGGGGCAGTCGGGGTAAACGTCCGAGACGAACGCAATCTTCGATCCATCGCCCGCCCAGGCGATCGGCGGCTGCACACCGGCGTGCAGGCTGGTGACCTTCTTGACGTCACTGCCGTTCGCATCGGCGATGTAGAGTTGCATCGCTCCGTCCCGATTCGAGAGGAAGGCAAACCGTTTACCGTCGGGAGACCAACGGGGATTCGTTTCAGTCTTATCTCCTTCGAGCACCGCCTTGGGCTCGGACGAACCGTCGGCGGGAACGCTGTAGATATCCGCGTTCCGCTTTCCGGTCTTTCCGTCCGTCGTCGTCCGAACGAACAAGACCGTTCGACCGTCCGGTGAGAGCGAAGGATCGGCGACCCTTGGTGCCACGATGAGGTCTTCGATAGTCATGGCGCGGCGCGCCTGGCCGGCGAGAGGCGCGGCAAGAACCGAAACACCGATGGTCAGAGCGAGCACTATCCGTGAAGTCATGTTCCAATCACCTTTCCTGATGATTCTACTCACGCGGAAGTGGAACCTTTCATCGTCGCGGGGTGAATAGCCTTTATGCCCATTCTCGAACGGCTGCGTTGTGATCTCACGGCCATCGTCAAGGGATTGAGAGCTTCGAGAACGCTGCTGGCGTTCGCCGTGCTGACACTGGCCTTCGGCATCGGTGTCAACGGCGCGATGCTGGGCCTCGTCGACCGCGCGCTGCTCAGCCCGCCACGATATCTCCACAATCCCGAGGAACTTTTCATCGTTGCGTTCGAGCGCGCCGGCGATGACCCGGCGATGCGCATGACTTCAACGTCCTATCCAACCTTCCGCACCATCCGCGATGAGACCGCCGCTGTGAAGGGTGCCGCCGCGTGGCAGACGGGGCCCTCCGCCGTGGTCATCGGCAACGAACAGGTCGACGCACGGACGCTGCTGGTGTCTTCCGGATTTTTCGAGGTGCTTGGCGCGTTGCCGCAACTCGGACGCGCGGCGTTCGACGACGGCGTTGCCGCGGTTGTGATCAGCCATGATTTCTGGACGTCCTCGCTTCGTGGTGATCCCCACGTCCTCGGCCGGAGGATCATGCTTCGCGGCAGCGCGTTCGAGGTGACCGCGGTCATGCCGCGGGGCTTCAGCGGACATTCTCCCGAGGCGGTCGATGCATGGTTCCCGATCGAGGAGGCGATGCGTGGCACGCCCGGCTGGGACAATCCGTTTCGCAATGCCGTTTCGATCGTCGTGCGCGTTACACCGACTGATCTCGCGGCGGCCGCGACACAGGCGAGCGCGGCGACCGGACGGACGGTCGTGCTCTCGTCACTCGCGGGCGCGGGGATCGGGGAGCAGGAGCGGCGGATCGCCGTGTGGCTCGTCGGCCTTTCCGTGCTCGTTCTGGTCATCGGACTCGCGAACGCAGGCACGCTCCTCCTCGTCCGTGCTGCGAAGCGACGGCGAGAAATGACCGTCCGCGTCGCCCTGGGCGCCGGCCGCGGGCTCCTGCTGCGACACCTGGCCGGTGAGTCGCTGTGCGTTGCGCTCGCGTCGGCCGCTGCCTCACTCCTGCTCTCGCGCTGGTTCGACGAAGCGGTCCGTCGCGTGCTGTTGCCAGGCGTCGTCGAAGGGGACGGATTCGATCCGTTGACGCTGGCCGTTGCCGCCGGTGCGGGCGCGATTGCGGGAGTGATTGCCCTGGCCATAGGTGCTGCCCACATGCCGTCCAGCAACCGGCCGGAGCAATTGAAGGAAGCGCCGTCGGGACGTGCCCTTCAGCGAAGCCTTCTTCTCGTTCAGGCGGCGCTCTCCGTGCTGCTGCTCGGCGGCGCCGGGATGTTCGGCCGCAGCCTTCATGGCCTGATGAATCAGGACTTCGGCTTCACGACCGACGGCGTCCTGCTCGTCGATTTCGAGCAGGGAGGTGGCCTGCAGGTCGAGACGGATCCACTGTTCGAAGCCGCGCTGTCGAGTGTTCGGAAGCTGCCTGGCGTCGAGCTCGCGACCTTCTACCAGTCCATGCCGTTTGGAAATTTCCACGTGCCGCCGATCGCGGTGCCGGGCCTGTCAGAGGCACCGAGCGTGGGCCAGCAGTTGCCGTACCTGATTGCGGCGACCCCGGAGTTCCTTCGCATTGTTGGGATCACGATCGTCGAGGGTCGTGCGTTCACACCCGCCGACGAACGCGGCGCGCCGGTCGTGATCGTGAACGAGACGATGGCGAAGACGGTCTGGCCCGGCGAAACGGCTATAGGAAAGTGCATCCGTATCGGTTTCGACCCGGATTTCGATCCGTCCACGGCAACGGAAGCGCCGACACCATCGAGCGCAGTACCGTGCCGGCAGATCGTCGGCGTCGCCCGCGACGTTCGCCAGCGCTCGGTCGTTCCGGAGGGGAACGAAGCGCGTCTCATGCAGTACTACGTGCCGTTCTCGCAGATCCCGCCGCCGCCCGTCGCCGTCGGCCACGGACCGGGCATCGCCGGTCTCCTGGTCAAAGCGAACGCGTCGCGCGGCGTTTCACCTGATTCGCTGGCGCGCATGGTGACGAACGGGCGCGCCGATCTCCCACCCGTACGGGTGCGGACTTACGCCTCGTTGCTCGAACGGCAGGTGCGTCCGTGGCAGCTCGGGGTCACGCTCCTCACGCTGTTTAGCATGCTTGCCGTGCTTCTCGCGGCGATCGGCCTGTATGCCTCGTTCGCGCACGCGGTCGTGCTCCGAAAGCGCGAGATGGCCATCAGGATCGCGATCGGGGCGTCCCCTGCCGCCGTCCGCCTGCTCATTTTCAGGGACGCGGTGTTCCTCACGCTCATCGCGGCCGCGGCGGGGTCTGCCGGCGCCCTCATCGCGGGCAGATCTCTGCAGTCGCTCCTCTATGGACTCGTGGCTGCCGATCCGCTGGTGCTTGGCGGCGCCGCCGCGCTGATGATCTGCACCGCGATCGCGTCGACGTGCGCGCCGGCGTTTTCGGCGGCGGCGTCCGATCCAAACGCGCTCCTCAGGGCGGAATGATTTGCGAGGGCCGGCTTCAGCCGGCCTTCCTATGGCTTCAAAATCGGACCCGCGTACTTGTTGTAGAAGCTGTTCGTGAAGAGGTGCTCCGGGTCGTAGGTGTCCTTCGCTCTGAAGAACGTCTCGATCTCCGGATACGCCCGCTGCAGCTGTTCGGGTGTGTAGTGCAGCTGGTAGGGAAGGAAGAAGCGTCCGCCGGACTGGATGGCAAGATCGATCACCTCGCGCGTGAATCGCGCCATCCGCTCGTTGCCTTCCGCGTCGGTCTTCTGATTCAGGTAGAGCACGACGGCGAACATGTCGGTCGGCGCGTAGGTGAGAGCGTTGTCCTCGCGATGGACGACGCGCACCGACGCGTTCAGCAGGTTCGCGCGATTGTCGCTGGAAATCCTGCGCAGCCCGTCCACGAACGGGATCAACGTGTCACGCGGCACGAAGTACTCCTGCAGGATGTCGGTCTCGCCGGCCAGACGGTTCATCAGGTACGGCACCGAGTCGTGCATGGGATCGTTCCGCGAGACGAGGCAGCCGTTCGAATTCCCTGCCGGGCAGCTCTCGAGCCACGGCTCGACGTGCTTTTCCGCCCACCACTTCATCCGCATCGCGGGGCCTCCGAGCTTCGACGCGTTGAACACCAGGCGTCGCAACCCGATGCCCGGCACGTCGGCGAGCGCGGGGATGATCGCCTCGGGCGCATCCACCTGCTGATAGGTGTAGACAAGCGTCTCGCGCAGCAGCGATTGTGGCGCCGTTGAGAGGTGCGCATACAGCAACCGATAGCTCTCGTCTTTGAGGACCTTCGCCGCGAAGAACGCGGGGAACGCGCGATAGTCCATCACTTCGCGCCCGGACCGGTAGACAGCATTGGGCGTGATCTCGATCTCAGCATCGAGGATCACGCCGAACAGCCCGTAGCCCCCGACCACGAGGCGGAACAACGCTGGATCGGATGTGCGCGTCAGTGTGCGCACGTCGCCGTTTGCGAGCATGACGCGCATCGAGCGGACCGTGCGTCCGACGGATCCGGCCTGGTGATCCATCCCGTGGGCGTTGACCGAGATCGATCCGCCGACCGTGAACAGGTCCGTGGACTGCATCGCTTTGACGGCGAACCGCGGATGCAGCGCGGTCTGGATGTCATGCCATGTGGCGCCGCTCTGAACGGTGATCGTCCGCGCCCGGTCGTTCACCACGAGGCGATTGAAGCGACGCATGTCGAGCACGATGTTGCCATTCGCGAATGCCTGCCCACCCTGGCTGTGGCGCGCTCCCGCGATGGAGACCTTCACGCCGCGAGCGCGTGCGGATTCCAGTGCCTGCCGAACATCTGCTTCGCTCTGGACCTGGACGATGCCGCTGACCAATGTGGGATTCAGGCAACTGACATCGTTGATGACGGTACTGCCACCAGACGGCCGCGGTGCGGCCGGCGCACAGTCCTTCTCGCCCGACGGACCTGCCGCGTAGTACCACGCCTGGCGTGCAACGAGGACGAGCGCGACAGCGAGGGCGACCTTCACGAAGGTCCGCCAGCGGCTAGTAGTCATACAGGTGCTCCACACGTGCGCCGCTCGCCTGGAGCTTCGGAACGAGGAGATGAAGTGCGTTGACCGGTGCCTTCATCGCGACTCGTCTGGTTGTCACGTCGGTGAGCAGACGATCGTCGAGGATCAGAGCGTGCGCATCGGACGCGGTCCAGCCGGACGGGACGAGCACGGTGATGAGGATCTCGTCGTTGCCCGCGATGTTCACGAACCGGGCGCCCTGCTGCAGCATCATGAGTGCACGTGCGGTGAACGCTTCGTAGCGGGGTATCGTGGCCACCACCCGGCCATTGGACGAATCACGAACCCGTTTCACCACGCCATCGGCGAACACCTCCGGTCCGGCATTCTCGAGGAGCGCCTCGACAGTCAGGTCCTCCTGTCCGTAGGTTGCATGCGAGCCGCGCCCGATCAGCCACCCGTATCCCGCCTTGACGCCGTACTCCGCCGTGAGCGCGAACCGCCGCTCCCACTTCCGCAACATGTGCGGCCCGGTCGAGGGTGTCGTCGTCCAGAGCGAGCGGACCTTCTGCGCGAACGGGAACTCGTACCACGGCACGGTGTGCATGAACGTGCCGTATTCGGCCGCTGTCGTCCGCGCGAACGCGTCCTCGGGCGTGTCGTTCCCGCCGATCCACTCCGTGAGACGTCCGAACGTGTTCTCGTAAAGTCCTTTGAGCGCGTACTCGATCGAGAAGCTGGAGCCGACCACCGCGAGCATCAGATGGTTTTCGCGACTGAACGGGTAGACGCCCTTTGTCGCGTCACACGCGGCGCCGTAGTAACGCCAGTACTGCCGGACCGAACCGACGTACGCGAACGCGCTCGGCGGACGGGTCGCCAGCGCACGCGCGTATTCGTCGGTGTTGTAGACGATGTACCACTCGGGGAGCGTGAGGTATGTGGATGCTTCCTGTCGGTGAGCCACAGTGGTGGAACTGGTCTCGCGCTCGAGTGGCGTCTCGGTCGCGTCCGCGGAGGGGGTACCGCTATAGCACTTCGCGGCGATGAACCCGGCCGACCAGATGCCCGCGAGAGTGACCACGAGGATCAATGCTCGGGTCAGGCGCAGGAGGAGGCGCACGAGGCGTCCTGCCATCGAGCGCTTTTTTCGACTCTTCGCCTTCGCCACGTCAGCGCGACGCCCGCGCGCGCTTCATGAAACCGATGACGAGCGCAATTCCGCTCAGGACGATGTGAGGCAGGTTCAACGCCCAGTTCCGGACGCTGAAGTCGGGAGAGGCCGGTCCGTGCATGAACAGGCTTCCGTCCAGCAGGCCGCGGCTCGTCGTCATACCCACGATCGCGTCGCCCATATAGGCCAGGCCTACGAGCTTGAAGAACAGCGGGATGTACGAGTGCGCCCGCCAGGCCACGATGAACCCGGCGATGCCCGACAGCAGGTGGACGAAATCGTCGACCGGGTCTATCTTGAAGAGTCCGAACGACAGGCCGTTCTCGTCGGTCAACGCCGGCGTGTGAGTAATGATGAAGATGCCAATGAAACCTGCGGTATACAGCCAGGCAAGCTTCCGCAAGGTCTGTGGACGCATGATGGCGTGCAGTATAGCTGTGGTCGCACGGTGGTGACATCGATCCTTCTTGCCCTGATGCTCGCCGGCGTTCCGCAGACGCGTCCGGATTTCTCTGGCACGTGGACGTTCGACCAGCAGAAAACGATGCAGCCCGGGCCGGATGGTCGCATCGTTCTCGCCGCGATGCTCGGTGAGCGGTTCATCGCGCTGCAGAAGGACACGTCATTGACGTTCCGCATCACCGTTCAGGGCGAGACGGTTGTCGCGGTCTACGACCTTACCGGGACGGAGACGGAGAACGTCTCGCCAGGCGATATCAAGGTGAAGTCGCGCGCCTCCTGGGACGGAGACAAGTTGGTGATCGACTCCACCAGCGAAGGAGCGGAGACGGGACAGCCGGTCACGGTGCGCACGAAGCGCGTCATCTGGATCGACAAGGCGGGTGATCTGATCATCGAGCGCTCGGGGACACCGGCCACGCAGGTGACAGCCTCTCGCAGTGTCTACCGCCGCGTGCGTTGAGCGTGTCGAGGCCGAAGGTCGAGAACGTCGTGAAGCCGCCGGGCAGTCCGACGAAGACGAACTCACGCCAGTGCAGCGGCAGCGTAAAGCGGCCGGCTGCGATGGCGCCGGCCAGCAGCCCGATGACGAGACAGCCGATCAGGTTTTACGACGACGGTTCCTCCGGGGAAGCGCGCCGTGAGCCAATGATGGAGAACTGTCTCACCGGTTCTCACTGATGGACCGTGCCGACGACGGGTTGATCCATCGGCGGCCCCGCTCGACCTCGATCCATCCGTTCGCGGCGATGCTCGAGACGGTGACGATCTCCTTATAGCCGTCGGTCCAGATGATCTCGTACGTGGTGGCAGCGCGCAGGAATGCGGGGGCCGGAACCTCGGTCACGCGAACGCTCGGTGTGTTCGCGACGGCCACGCGCCAGTCTCCGTCCTGGGTCGCGCGCACGTTTGGCGTGTTCGCGATACTCACCGATCCGGTGACGCTCGTGACGCCACTGCCCGGACCTGGTCTCGGGAGCATCTCCTGCTGTGCGGACACGACGACCCACAACAGCGCGGCTGCCGCTAGCGAAATAGCGAGAGTGGTCTTCTGCACGATCTCCTCCTTGGGGATAAGAGCCGGAAGCCGCAAAGCCCCGAAGCCGGAAGCCGAGAGCCGGAGCTCAGCAGGACTTGCAGCGGTGGTTGTTCTTCGCGCCGAGCTTTTCGAGAAGAGCCATCGTCTCGGGGAAGGGCTGGATCCGCTGCACCGGGCCGTTCGCCATGTCGACCGTCGTTTCGCCGGAACGATTGACGGCGGTGACGTCGGCTCCCTTCGAAACGAGGTAGAGGATCACCTCGTTGTCGCCGCGTGCGGCCGCGTGGTGCAGCGCGGTGTTGCCGTCGTGGTCCTTCGCGTTCACGTCGGCGCCAAGTTCCTCGACGAGATACTTGATTGCCGGTAGCCATCCGCTCGGGGCGTTGCGGTGCGAGTTGGCGGCGTAGCCCTCGCCGTAGCCGACGCCCGTGGCGGCCTGCAGCGGCGGCACCCCGAAGCCGCCGGTGGGCACCGCAGGCAATCCTGAGACGTCGGTGACCCCTTCGCGCGCGCCGGCGTCGCCGGTCCGCGGCCGGCCGGCCGGTTTCATCGTCGGGATGTTGGGATCGGCCCATGGCGCCGATC
>Ga0247824_10002601_pt1 | contig 10136 bp, 19 predicted proteins | sample 13C_PalmiticAcid_FD_194412 | JGI IMG/M metagenome (GOLD analysis project Ga0247824, IMG submission 194412) | Soil microbial communities from agricultural site in Penn Yan, New York, United States - 13C_PalmiticAcid_Day48 | ecosystem: Environmental > Terrestrial > Soil > Agricultural land... | reverse complement strand
ATGCTGTGAGGCAGCCGCGTCAATAGCAGAATGGTCCGTCCATTGGTCAGAGAACCTTTCGACTTCATCCATCAACATGGCCACCTGGACCAATTTGACATCCTTGAACGTTGGATCCCAGTGAATGTGCGTGTTGGCGACAACGATTCGGTTATGGGTATCCTTGTGTTCCAAGAGTGCGATGATGCAGATGTTGTCCTTGTTCATGACACGATTGAACAGATCCTCTGTCTTTTCCGGTCTCTGCATAGCGACTTGGTTGAACTCTACAAAATACTTGTCAATTAAGCTGAACCTGGACAAAAAAAAAAAAAAGAAGAATTAGATACCAGCTTGTACCTTTTCCTTCGTCAACCCAATAGAGAGGTTTCTCCCCATTGCTTCCATATTTCTGTCGCTTCATCTTACTTGGACGCTTTAAAGAAGGTGGCACAACCATCGACACTCTTGCGATCCTTCTCGGCCATCGTTTTAGCGCGAGACTTTGGATAGAACACGCTGTCATAATCCGCCTGCTGCTTCATCTGATCCTTAAAGTAGTCCTCGTATTGGCCAGATTCGACTTCCTACAATGTGCCTCGTCAAAATCAGTATCAGTACCCAGACGGGGGTTTTTTTTTTTTTTTTTGGATGTCAAATGGCTGACTTTTGACGATAACAATGTGTTGTTACCTGCAAGCAAACAATATCGGCGCTGTACGCCAGGATCTCCTGGAGAATCAGCTCCTTGCGATACTCCCACGAAAGCGCCCATGACGGGGTATAGCCATACATCTGAGGCGTGGCATACTTTTCCGCCAAAATGTTGTAGGAAAACACGGTGAATGTATCAGATCCCGCAGGGTTCGGCACTCCGCTGTCTTCCAACATGATCCATTCTCTCTCGGGTGGCGGCAGGGGGACTATGTCGAGTGGAAAGGAAAAGTAGCCATAAGGTCAGAGCAAAAATCGATGGACCACAAATGTGGCAAAGCTCTTTCCCCCCCCCAAATGGGAGACTGTACCACAGTTTTTCATTACCTGGACAGTTTTCACGAAGGTAGGCGATAACGGCACCGGTACCCTCTTGCTGAAGCATGTTCCTGAGACTTTCGTTCAACGGATTCCCTTCCAGAGCAACGATATCCAATTGAAACAGCGTGCCCAGTTCCGGAGGTAGCGTCACCAAAGCATTGTCGACCAGCAGCAGCTCTTGGAGGTGCGTCAGTAAACCAATCTCTGGAGGGACCGTTGTCAACTTGTTCCCCGAAGCATCCAGGATGGTCAAATGCCTCAGACGACTGATGTCAGAGGACAGGTGGTGTAGATTGTTGTGATTGATGTAGAGCGCCGTCAAAAACGAGTACCCAAAGAGTTCTCGACTAAGATTCTTAAGACCCATCCCTCCGAGATCAAGAATCTTCCAAGGCTGCGTGCTGGCATCATTTCCAGCAGCTTTGTCCGCTCCTGATACCCCGCCTTCATTGGCTCCACCATTGGCCAGAATAGGGGTCCCAATCTTGGAAGAACCATTCGGATCGGTAATAGGAACGGCAGCGCTATTATTAGCGCTCCTGGCCACCGCTGCTGCAGATCGTGCCCTGTAATGGGATGAGGAGGATTGACGCGATAGAGTGGCGTAGTTCAATTGCTGCTGGTAGTGGCTCGTCGTGCCAGCGGCCAACTGTGGTGTCAAGGAGGCTGAATGGGACGCTGGCGAGGAGACACCAGTCGGGTGATGGATTTGGGATGGATGATTGAGTTGCTGAAGATGGTGGGATGCGAGGAGTTGGTGTTGCTGCTGCTGCTGCTGTTGCTGGAACTTTTGCGCCAGGCTCAATTGCGCGGGATAGCGGGGCATACCTCCATTGTACATACTCGGGTGGTAGGGTAGGCCACTTGCAAGCGAGGATCCTGAGGCTTGCGCAGGGTTGTACAGCTTTGAAGCAGGCTGGTACAAAAGTGGGTTGAAATGTTGATCCGCCATAGGTTTTTAACAGATGCAAGTTGGACAAGCAGATCTGGGGATGGGGTGTATTGTTCAAAAGAGGGTGAAAAGGGAAAGGAAAAAAAAACGACGAGCAACCAAGTTCTAGGCAACGGAGGATTCAGCATCAATACACACAATGCGTTAGAGCGTTGCGATGTACTCGCAAGAAAAGAGCAGTGCCGCCCGGCCTGCTTCTCCTGACAAATTGGTTTCCACATGGTTGGTAGTCCTTGTGCCCTTTTTTTCCCTTTGATCCGGCCTGAGCACGAAAAAAAAAAGTCCTTGATGCAAAGTTGATGCTCCTAGTTTTCTTCACGACCTGTGCGACACAAGCTACAAGAGAGCTGGTGGGGTCGGATGGTGCTCCAGAGGTGGCTCCTTACATACAGGTAACACGATTGACATCCAGGGTGAGTCCTTCGATGAGAGTACAAGTTGTTCATCAACACCTCACCCCCTTATGGAGAGCGAATAAGGTGCGTGGGCTTATGTGCTACAATCGGAAGGAAAATCGCAAATGCTGTGGTGCGGTCCACCTTGCCCTCAATCACCTGAATCTGAATCGAGCAGATAGGGTCCGGCCAGAACAAGGCATAACCTTCAGGAGCCTACGAAGAAACGGACATCGACCATCAACGGAGGTACTAGGCAAGGCTATGTTGCAACACAAATGTCCACGGGAAAAGATAACGGCTCTAGACACATTGGTCAAGCTGGGAAGGATAAAAGCATGATAGTACGCCTCGACACTTGATAAGGCGAAGCTCTCCCGATGAGAAGCTCAGTTGATCATGGATCCTGTCGTGGACCATGTGCTTGCAACCAAGGAAAGAAAGTATACAGCGTACAACAATAAACAACATTGGACTTTGGGCTATCTCAAAGACCTCGGTCTCACAGCGCTGATATATACAACGGCAGAATACGGACACAGGCATTTTTGGAGGAACCTGGGGCAAAATGGCTCCCTGGAACGTCGTTAGCGCCAATGAACTGAGCGACATTTAAAGGCCGCCCTGTCCAACCTTCAACGGTTACCAAAGTCGTGGGTATCGGAGTCCATGGGTACTATCAATGACATCGCTTTTTAACCCCGACTGTGGATTGTGGGGTAGCACCTTCAGGCCATGAGAACTGCTGATTGTCGATAGTAGAAGAGAGTCATGGAGTCGGTCGTCTTACATGGCATCAGTTGGCTTTCAAAGATGCCTGGGAAATAGGGGTAGGGATGAAGGCTAGGATGGCTAGGATGAACGGTTTCTCTTCAAGTACCGTCCTATGCGGACTATCCCATGCCCAGTGGACTGCACCAAACAGGTACTTCTGAATCCCTGGCCCAACTATCCCACGACCCCCGCGGCCCAAATGTCAATGACAGGCAAGGGAAAAGGCTCTGGTGACGCCAATGAGGTAAGTGTGCTTATCTCGTGGAGCAGAGTGGAATGTCCCTGTCTGTGTGCTTTGCTGACTTTTTGCAGTGCTATCGGTGTTGTCGGCATGTCAACTCTACAACTACTACCCAACTGAATTGAAGCCTTCTGGCCGCAAAGCTGACCACGGGAGATAAGGGAAAGGGTCGAGGCTACATATTTGTTTCTTGTCCCATGCGAACTCCTCTCCCCTCTTTCTTCCTTTTTCATCTCGTTTTTCTCTTTCTCTCTTTACTTTCCCAAGACTGCCAATGAAGCCTACACCATTCTCCCACAAAATGCCAAAGCAGGACACATCCTCAACAACATCCGAGACTGGCGAGGATGCCTCGCGTCCTTACAAGTGCCGTCTTTGCCCCAAGGCATTTCATCGTCTCGAACATCAGATTCGTCACACCCGCACCCACACGGGTGAACGACCTTACCCATGCTCCTTTCCCACCTGCCAGAAACGCTTCTCACGCTCCGACGAGCTCACTCGGCACACCCGCACACACGCAGCAATAAAGGTCAAGAAAGGGAAGAAACAGTTGTTGCCTGCCGCTCCATTACCACATCCTGCAAGTGACAATATCAAGTCAAGATCATTCATGGATGTGGTCATGGTCAGCCCAAAGGAAGAAGCGTTGGATATCAGTAGAGATCACTCTTGGTCCATACTGCCTTCACCTTTGCTTTCACCGCGTGTAGTCCCTTCTTCTGCCGCCGTCACCGCCACACTCAACATGCACCGAGTCGCCTCTTTTGTTGCTATTCGGCCGATGCCGTCTGCTACGGTCACTCTGACAAGAGATCAATGTCAACGGCCATCTCCTCCTGCATCCACCAACTCATCGCCGGTCTCGATGGTCATGTCCGATGGCGAGTCCGATATCACCGTTTCACCTCTCTTCACACCAGAATCTTCACCTGTCCCTACAATGTCCTTGCCTGCTTCAGCGCTACGTTCCAGCAGTTGTGGTACTTGTATCGGCAGCCTTTGTCATAAGCTCTCAGAGACCCCCGAGTCGCTCTACCGCTTGCCGGCACTTGCGCCTGTTCTTACAGGACCGAATCTGTCGGTGACTCTTCCTCCCATCTCGACCATCATGAACTCTATCTTCCTTTGAAAAGTACACCCACTAGTCTATCCTTTTGTAGGATTTGTATAACAACTTGTAATATCACCCACTCACTCTTTGCATCAGAACAGTAATTAAAGAAAATGCCTTGCATTTGCAAGGTAACCTCAGTTGTCCGCTTCTAAATTGGATCGCACACAGATGCCTTGCAAGTTTGTTCAATAGACTGGTATGCTTTTCTTTCGATACCTCGTTCTTTCATACATACCTTCCCTCGCCGTGACCCGCCGTTACACAGCTACTCTCAGAGCTGACACGGACCCCTCCCATCCTCATCTTCGAGTTGGCCATGGGCGTGCAGGAAAGGTGTACAACTTTATCTCGTTTAAACTACATGATCTGTGCGATCCTCCCTCCACTTGAACAACATCTTGTGGTCGAACGATGTATTTATTGCATTCACCTCCTCACCCCCAGGATATCTAGGTCCTCGCTCTCTCATATCGACTTGCTGGATGGAGTCTAATGGAGCCATGTTTTGTTTTATGGTCTTATCTTCAATCGTCCTCCTCCCACTCATCCTCGTCAGCCAAGAAGTCGTTCTCTTCCGCAAACTCCTCTGCAGCAGTAGCGGGATCCGCAGCGACGCGAAGACAAGCCTCCAAGGCATTGGATATGTTGATAACCAAACTGAGGTTGGCCTAAGCGTAGGACTTTATCTCATCCTCATCGCTTGTCAAATGGATGAGCCCCTGACGGTACTGGTCCAACAAGTTGCCAGCAAAGATGGGACGCACAGCCAAGAGATTCTCATTGGAATTGGCAATCGAGATCCTACAGCAGCACGCTTCATATTCTCCGAGGCAGAACCTTCAATGGCAGGGGTAGTCTTGATCGAATCCTTGACCATGGAACGGTACACATCTGCCATGTTGTTGCAGTTGACTTGCTGAGGCTTGTTCAGAACGGTCGTATCATCACCTGTCGTGGAACAGTTAATGCACATCTGATAGTAGTCCTGGACCTCTGTCAAGACGCCAACGAGCTTGCCAACAAAATCGGCTAGCTTCTCGTGGGTGGCCAATGCTCCCAAGGCGATTTTGAGGGCTTCCAAGGCGACACTCGCGCCCTGAGCTAGCGGGATGATGATGACTTCCACACCTTTGGTGACAAGATCCGTAAGAGCACTCAGTGCTGCTGAGACACCATTCTTGACCAGCTCATCCACAGGTAGTTTGCTCACCAGGGCATCCAATTGAGCGGGGATCGCTGGAAGGATTGACTTGAGGGTCTCTTCGTAATTGGTGCAGTTGGGAGCTGGGAAGATCAAGGGTTGCACCGTGGCGGGTCGAGAAGTGCTTTCGGCTGACATGGGCTGCTGCAAAAGTGCATTCTGAGAAAGGAATGCTCCTCGGTATTCAAACTCGCTGACGATATCTCGTGCATCGTCGCGTTGCAAACGCCAATCCAAAGTCTAGGGCTCTACGGGAAAGAAAAAGAAGAAGAAAACCGGTTGTGTCAGCATTTCAGTCAGAAGGATGGGTCGTGTAAAAAAGTAGAAGAGGAAGGATCCTTACCTTGCTGCACCTGCTGTTGTAGTGGTTGCTGTTGCTGTTGTAGTGGTTGCTGTTGCTGTTGTAGTGGTTGCTGTTGCTGTTGTAGTGGTTGCTGTTGCTGTTGTAGTGGTTGCTGTTGCTGTTGTTCTTCTGGGGCTGCTTGGGCTGTAAGGCACAACGCAGCCATGACACACAAAGAAGCGGAAAGCACCTTCATGACGTGTTTTTATTATCAGTCAGGGAGTCGAGCAACAGTGACAGAGAAACGGGTCTTGCAAAGAAGCGAAGGGAGAATAGGAGAGTCCAATTGTGAAAATGTTCTCTGGTTCTGGATAAGAACAAGGCTTCTGGGCTTGGAAGGGATGGCATTGGATTCCATCCACCCGACCCAACATTGCCAAACCATTGGTCCTTACCGGTCTTCTGAGTCATTGCAGGCAGGTTTGCTGCTCAGCTCTAGGCATTGGACTCTTTTGATCGACGGTGATGTTTTCGTCAAACTTCATTCCTCCTCATCCCGCTCTCATGACTCCAGATATTCTCCAAAGACAGAAAAAACGACATGCCCAAGGAAAGATCAGTACTTTGCAGTTGTAGTGTTTCTGGATTGTTTGTTGCACCACAAAGCTGTACGGTCATGGCGACGATCGTTTTATTGAGTCAACTTTCCTGATCTATTCCCTCGATATGTAAAATCATCCTGGATCAGGTCCGCCAAATGGTATCTTACTGGTAGGAAGCGTGGGGCGAAAGAGACTTTGTCTCGCCTTCGGGCGTCACGTACGCGGCGCAGATACCGCCGTCGACTGCAAAGTCCGTTCCGGTCATGTATGAAGAGTCGTCTGAGGCCAGGAACAAGGCTGCCTTGGCTTGCTCGATTGCCTCTCCGAAGCGACCCATGGGGACATGGACCAATCGTCTGTTCTTCTTTTCCTCAGTGTCCAAGAACTCCATCAAAAGAGGTGTGCGCAAGGGTCCGGGGCAGAGAGAGTTGAAGCGGATGTTCTCCTTGGCGTGCACAACGGCCAATTCTCGGGTCATGGCCAACACGGCTCCCTTTGAGGCGGTGTAAGCCAATTGAGGAGTGGCGGCACCACGAAGAGCTACGAACGAAGCAGTGTTGATGACGGAGCCGCCACCAGTCTTGCGCATTGCCTCGATAGCGTACTTGCATCCCCACCAGACACCCTTGACGTTGATGTTCATGGTCAAGTCCCTGTGGGATATTCAATGCAGAGTTGCAAGAAGGGTCAATACAAGCACGTTACTGCAAACATCACAAGTGAACTTGAGGTAATAAGGGGGCAGTCGAACGTACCAGATGTTCTCGGGAGTGGTGAGGGCATTGTCGTCGGCAGGATGCATGATTCCAGCATTGTTGAAGAGAACACTGAGCTTGCCTGTTTCCACGGTATGTTAAAGTTGTATGCGGCGGAGAAGAGACAGAGCAAAAAAGCGGTGTAACCACATTCAACACCGTGGGAGCAAAAAAAGTCAGTTTGATCAGTTGACACACCGAAAAAAAAAAACATGCTCCTCCTTTTCCTCCTTGACAAAAAAAAAATACCAGCGCCTACCGAACGTGTTGACAGCAAGATCGATCATGGCCTTGACTTGGTCCTCCTTGCTCACATCAGCCTGGATCGAGACGGCATGACCCTCGCCAAAGGTAGAGGTGATCTTTGCTACTGTGGCAGCAGCGCTGTCCTTGTTGATATCAGCGCACACAACCTTTGCTCCCTCGGATGCGAACAGGACTGAGGTCTCGAGACCGATGCCACTATCGAGTAGAATGATGAGGAACGGTCAGACATGGTGCGTTGAACGTCATTTATGGACAGAGCAGGAAGGAGAGAACCGAGGACGGTGGCGGGTAGGAGATGGAGGAGGAGCCAGTATCGCAGTTGCCAGGCATGTTATGACAAACCACGGAGAGAAGGATGTACCTGCCAGCGCCAGTGATGACAGCAACCTTGCCAGCGAGACGGTTTCCGGTAGGGGTGGACATGGTATGTGAGTTGGGATGTGCAAGTGGAGGAGGAGAGGAGGAAAGGATAAAGAAAAAGAGAGGTGGGCCATGGGATCGAGCGTTTTTATGTCATGTATCACAAACACCAGTCTGATCCAGTGGAGAGGCATTTGACAGCCAGATCAACGTGGACAACGCCATCTGGCACCGGGGGGAACGCCACCACCTCGCTTCCGCTTTGTCGCCATACGCTACATCCACATCGGGAGAGTATTCTATCACCATCCTCACCACCTGCCTGTCCACTGCGATCATTTCCAAGCAAGCAAGCAATCAAGCAAGCACGGGTATACATCCAGGCGTCCTGCTGCCATGCATCCCCCTCCGGAAGTTTTATTGCTAAGCCGACAGAGGCACGAGGGAAACAAGGTTCTCTTCTCCGGCCATACCTCGTCGCCGTTGCCCATGGGAGAGAGACTCTGTGTGATAAAGAGAGAGGATGTCTCTGCAATTGGCATATATCAGAGATCAGCCGGTGGCCCACTACACCAAAAGGCTATCTTTGCCGCGTCCATGGTGAGCATTGAGAGTCATTGCATCCGATGCATCCGATGCGTCCGCTGTGTTCCCGCCCTGGTGCAGGTGCATCTCCAAGTCGCACACATGCAGAAGGAATCGTTTAAAATCCAGGCATGGGCGCCAGAATTCCTTTTCGCACAGTATTCTTCCAAGGGCAATCAACCTTCTTCACCTTCCTGGTTTTGCGCCATGTCCCCCCCTGTCAAGTGCACTTGAGCAGTGACGGGTGAATCGTGCTTTGCCACCACTTCCTGCCTTTGGTCAAGAACTGGATACCATGCGGGAACCCTTGTTGACGCGCGCGTCATTGAGAGAGAGAGAGTCAAGGAACGCCTCCCCATTGTCGGTTCAATGGACACCAGGCACACAGGAGGCTGAAGAATGTCCCGAGGGTCTTTGTCAATGACTTCTCAGGACAAGATCTCATCGACTTCAGCCTGCGGGCTGCGTCATCGGGAGAGGAGAGAGCCTTCAAAGCACAGGAAAGGAAACAAGAGGTTCTTCCCTCTTCACTCCACTCTGCATCCTCATTCCTCCTCATTCCTCCTCACTCCTCCTCTCACTCCCCTCACCTTTCTCACACCTTCTCCACTCATCCCTCTCTAACTCTGGCAATGTACAACGACGGGCTACAGCAACAACAATACCTTTTGCAACTGCAACAACAACAACTCCAACAACAGCGTGCCGGCACCAACTCTCCAGCTCGCGAGTTCACTGTTGTTGCCCTTGGCAAGAGCGGCGAAGGTAAAACAAAGGGACTCCTCTCTCCCTTCCCCTTGTCAGGATACTCATTGAATGGCAGGGCAATCGATGATGAATCTGCCCCGAGTTGGACCCCTAACTTTCTCACACCTTGTCGTTTTACCTACCCATAGGAAAAAGCACACTTCTCAATGCTATCCTCGGCAAGGAGTTGTTCCTGGCGAAAGCCTCAGTGAGCGTAAGACATCACCAAGTGGAGAGCGGAGGAAGAGCCAAAAAAAAAAAAAAAAAAAAATAAAACCTCTCACAACCTTCTGCATTATCCGCATCATCGACAGGAATAAACAGGATGGTTCTTCTGTTTTTTAACCCTTCATTTCTATCTTCGCCTTTGCCAATATTCCCCCATTAGGAGGTGACCAAGGTCGTGAATCAAGCAACCAACCACTTTCTCAACATTGCCTCGAATCCTGTGATCCACTGCATCGATACACCTTCTTTCAATGGACAACTTCATAACCCAGACAGAGTCAAGGAGATCGGCGTACTATTGAGCAAAGTAGCAGGAGGAGTCGACGCTTTCCTCTTTGTTGTCAAATGCACACACTATCGGTAAAAACAAGACTGGATCATGTTATTATTATTTTTTGCTTTTTGCTTTTTGCTTTTAGCTTGGGCTGAGCACAGATAACCCGCCGCTTTGCACAAAATGTTCTTGCACATGTACCCTCGAATCAGTGAACAATATGGTTGTTCACAGCACTTGAGCATAGCCACCACCCTTTTGTGCAAGGAACGCTAGAGAGCAATTGGAATACTAATTGATCGAAACTCTTCCTTTTCTTCGTTTTAGATACGACAATACAT
>Ga0247824_10002600_pt1 | contig 10137 bp, 18 predicted proteins | sample 13C_PalmiticAcid_FD_194412 | JGI IMG/M metagenome (GOLD analysis project Ga0247824, IMG submission 194412) | Soil microbial communities from agricultural site in Penn Yan, New York, United States - 13C_PalmiticAcid_Day48 | ecosystem: Environmental > Terrestrial > Soil > Agricultural land... | reverse complement strand
ATTTTAAAAGCCTCCCTAGACTTACCACCAATCCGTACTTTATCGCCTTTGTGACGTCGTTCCAGCTCTGGGGCTTCGTGGACGTATCTGCGACCAGTGGGGAATCGGTCTCTATCAATATATTGATTGTCACTCTCATCATAGAGGTACCTTTCAGCTAGCTTAGGTAAGATTGAGACGTCCGCCCCCGGCATGAATACCGTGCGTAACGCAGCGACGTTCTCCCCGCCTAAAAGCTGCTCCAGCGACGGCCAGCCCGGAATCTTCGCGTCGGGGTTCCGCTCAAGCTTCTGTTTGGCGTCGTTGTAAGTGCGGATTCGCATATGCTTTTCTTCGTCACCGCATTGATCGCAGATGAAACCTAGCAGTGATTCCGCTATCTCGTCTGAATCGATCGGGCAGAACACATCGTCAGCGACACCTTCATGATTATTGAGCGCCTGCCCCTCCCGAACCACTCGAGCCAGCCACCCGGCTATTCTAGTCGCTGTCGCGTGGCGATTCCCCTGCGTCCATTTGGGCTTGACGATATACAGCATAGTCCCGAATGCTATAGCACGAATGATGTAGTTGAATGTCGCGCGGCGTGGGGTGGTTTCAGCTATCTCTTCAATCCGTTTAGCTGGATCCCCTTTCGGCGAGTACCAAACGGACAGATCGTATGTATTCGATTCATGCTTGTGCAGGTAAATCGATCCAGGCATTACCGTCTGCTTCGCTTCGCGCGCGACGTTGGCCTTCGATAGGTTCATGGCGTAAGAACGGATCTGTGTATGAAAATGTTTCCTATCCACTACGAATGAATTGGGTTCGAACCTCTTTAGGTATTCAAAGTTCGTAGCCTCATCTTCGCTGAGCTGAACCAGCACGTGGGTTGGTGCCCCCACCGAAAGGCGACCGAACCTGAACCGGGTGTCGATACTACACGCCGAAAGGGCAGCCAGAATGCATCTGTTATATTCCGCATCTTCAGCGTCGATGTCAATATCAACCCATCCGAACTGAAGGTTGAAACCCACATTGTTCAGGCGCGTGTCAGGATCGTCGATCCAGCTTTGTAAATCGGTGTCTCGAAATTGACGTTCGGCCCACGTGGGTTCGTATGGGTCTTTGCCAGAGGTTTTCAGGAAGACCGCGCCTACCTGAATGAAATTTTCATTAATGCGTTTAGTGATTGCTCGCTGCGCGTTGAGAACTATCTCGTCCTCGGGCTTTAAAACAAAGCCGCCCGCAATCTTATTAAACATTGAGACCCTCGTGGTTTCCCGAGTGGAGCGCGGTGGAGATCGGCCGATCTTTCGCCCACCGCGCCTTTACCACTAGGAGACCACCAGTGTACCACAGCGGCATATATGCCGTCAAGTCTAGAAAGGAACGCCCGCAGGTTCAACGAGCCAATTATTTGCCACCAATTCCTCCTGTGGCCGGGAAGGCATACGCCAGCGGCGCTAGGCCCTACCCGCCGTGCAGTACCGGCTGTGGGCCAGCGGCGCTGGCGTACGGGTCCCCGTGGCAGCGTGACCGTACGCCGCCCGGCAGGCACCCGCGCGCCAGCGCCCGCCCCGGCTGTATCATTTCTTGGTTTCCTTAAGCAAATCGTGACGAATCTGAATCAAGTCGAATGTTGAAAACATCTTGATCAGATATGCCACTGCAAAATCAGGCTGAGGGTAACGCGCCTTCAGCAGACGCGTCACCTCTAGTAATACATCAGCCCGAACTTCCAGCGGCGCTTTGGGCCGCGTCTTCATTAACCAGCCTTTACGAATCGTTGCGCTGCTTTCCATTCTGCCGGAACCGGGTACTGTTCCGTCTCGCCATTCATTCCCGGCGCAAGCAGAACCTCCCGATCGAACAGTAGCTTGGCAAGCTTGTTGCGGCCAGTCATACGATAACGGCCCTGCCAGCCGTTCCCGCTGGTCTTGTACTTGCTCATGTCCACGCCATTCATCTCGTAGATCGCCTTGCAGCGTTCCATATCGGTGTGTTCGCCCGCCTTGACGAGGTTGTTAAGAATGTCAGCCAACCAGTCGCCGCAATGAGAAGGATGCCCCATTTCGGCGTACTTGGCGCGGTACTTGTCCTTCACGACGCTGCCGCTCGGCTTTTCTTCCTCTTCGGCGTCGGCGGCTTCGTCCCATTCTCGGTTCCAGCGTTCAAATTCCTCGTAGTTCTCTTCGCTATCGTACGGGCAGTCGGCGGAGGCTATGCCTTCCTTGTGAGCGATTCCGCCATTGATCGGAATGCCATTGATGCGATCTTCGAACGCTTCTGGACCGACAGTCATCGGCGAAGTTTGATCGGGGTGCTGCGTGATCTGTTCCGGGTCCTGTTCGCCCGGCATCAACGCCGAAAGATCGAACCGGTGCGTGAACTGCGCGCCCTCTTTGAACGCGGTGAGCAGCTCGTGGGGAGTGCGGTAACTGTCGCTCAGGAACATACCCTGATGTTCGACGTTCACCATTCGCAGATTGTCGGGCGAGTGGTGGAACGTGGCTTCCGGGTATTCTTCCTTCAGCGCCTGGGCGGCTTCCATCTGCGAGATGGCTTCCGTGATGTTCACGCCGTAGATATTCAGCGAATGCATCGGCCAGTAAGTGGTTACGTGGTCGTCGTGCACCTGAACGGTGCATCCCATTGCTTGTAGTTTCTTTTGCTGGCTCCTGTTGGCCATGTTTCGTGCTCCTAGTTCCGTAGTCACCATCGACTACAGACGCATTATAACATGTCGCGCGGGACCTGTCAACCCCCCTTTCTCACCACGCTCACACGTCGAAGATGGTCATTTCTGCTTCGCGCAAAGCAGCGGTACTTGATAGAATAGATTCCGGTCCACAGTGAAACCAGTCTTCAGGGCGAGGGCCATCTAAATCCCTGTAATACCAGCCTTCCCCAAGGTGGCCGTTCACCCATCCTATTTCGACGCGGTGGCTGTATTGACACTGTTCTGGCTTAAGCACCCTTATTCCTGAATCCGAGTTCCGCATTTTCGATGGAGTGCGGAGATTCGTATCTACCTTAGCCGCCGCCCGATCGCTCATCTTCACGATCAGCTCATTTTGTGACGCAGCGATTCTTTCTCGAATGTCCTCGGTAACGTATTTATCTATGAATCCTTCTTTACCTATTCCAACCAGTTCCGCGCGAACCGATTTATAGTGGATAGATTTCGGATTCCCTATGTGTGTTACGGTGCGCCGATTGATTCCGAACACATGCGCCAACATGTTCCTATTAACCCCGCTTATCAAGCACGCAAGGACTGCGCACCTTTCGGCGAAAGTTAGCTTAGCCTCGAATTTTCCCGCATCGGCGCGTAGTAGTGATGGATTCAACGATTGGAAGAATTCCCTATTTACATCGTTCATTTTCGTTCGATCTCCCTTATTTGAACTTCTAGCAGGAGGCGATCCAGGTAGTTCCGCCTCCATCGTTTGTTGCGCAGAATCATGCGGATGCAATTATGAAGGTGTGAATCCGTCATCTGACGAATCGGAATCATTCTCCCATCCCGGCATGTCCACACACGGTCTAACATCGAAAGGGTCCCTGTGGAACCAGTTGTACGGAGGAGGTTGGGACCGATCGTTGTTCGGATTATGCTCTTCGACATGTCTCAGCATGTCCTTGCGGGACGCGAAGACCTGTCCGCAAGTGCATTTCCGCGTCACAATCGGTCCCTTCCTCACGACTTAGGCCGCGGAGCCCTCGTCGGATTCGTCCTCGTCCTCCGGATCAGGCAAATCGTCCGGATCGACCGGTTCGTCGTATCCAGCGTCGTCGAGCGCGGATTCAAGCTGATCGGTTCCTACACCAACATATCGTGCCGCATCGTCAACCGATTCGAAGATCGTCTCGACGCCATCCTTCTCCACTTTTATGGTGTCGTCTTTCCCACCTTCGCCTTCGATCAGAGTTACAGTAGTCGGCATTACTTATCTCCTAGTTGAGAACGCAGCGCTCGGCTGCGGTCCCAGCTTACCACGGCATGGGGTATGGTGTCAAGTATCCCTTCGCGTGGCCTGAATAATCCAACCCATCGCGCCCAGAATGCGAATAACCGTCTCGATTCGCGGGTATCGGGTGGCTCCGGTTGCTATATTCGACACGGTGGACGCCGAAATGGCGGCCCTCCTACTGATTTCGGTGTAGGTGAGCTTCGAGACTAGAATCTCGTGCTGAACCAGTTTGATCGACGCGGGCGAATCAACCAGAGTGACGAGCGAACGCCTTAGTGGAACGATTTTGGCACTCACCGCTTGCCATCCTCGGGCGAGGGTGCCCCAGCCTGAAGCTTGCCCAAATCGTCGTCCTCATCTTCCGGCGGGAACGTGGCCTGCCATTCCTCGTCGGTGATTCCCGTCTTGTAGAACTCCCTTTCGGCGGGGGACGCATCCGGGAACGCATCCTGCAGCAGCTTGCCCGCCTCGTATTCGAGAGCCTGCGCCTCGGTGATGGGCAAATCCAGCGTGTGAACCCGACCGGTGACCATGCTTTTCCTTGTGACTAACATTCTATAGTTCCTCTTCGTTGAGTGGCTCATAAGCGTCAGGATGAATGGCGATGGGCGGCAGCCCGTTCTTCTCCCTGATTGGGTTCGCTATTTCGACGCACTCTCTGCAGACAGGTTGGCGTTCTCCCTCGTGGCGAACCGAAGGAACCCGGTGCGGGTTGAACATGAACGGTCGATTACACGCGAAACATGCCGCGTGGCACATTACGTAACCCATTTTATTTTCTCCTAGCTGCTTTCTTTGCCCTGCGTAGGGCAATTTCGAGTGTTTTGATTATAACATCAGCGTTTTCCGGCCCAGATTCCATCTCATAATCGATTATAGCGTTCAGCGTGGTGGTGAATACCATTGGTTCATCAGTATCCAAAATGGGGAAGAATTGAATCTTCCCCCGATCATTCATACAAAAATGATGATCCAATGCCATCTGTTCGGATATCACCGAAATGACAGACTTATTGATCGCGCGTTCTATTTCTATGCCGAACGAGAAGTCCGTAGGCAATTTGCCTCTTACTTTGGCCATTAGTTACTCCTCATTTGGTCGCTTTCCTTGCGGATTTTTCTCATGTGGCCGATGGCGTTGTTAGCGCGGCGCATCGCCTTGAATGCGTCATCATAACGCCCGTGCAGTAAACATATCGCGGCGTCGGTTGCTTCCATAGATGCAACCTCGGCCCAGTGTTCGATCAGTTTGTCGACTGAACGTATGAACGCCTCGTCACGAGTACTTAGTTGTCGCATTCTCACCTCCGGGTGCCCCACGCCTATCAGATCACGGCGTGGGGCTGCTGTCAAGGTAGGGTTCAATCCTCCTTGGGTCCGTTCATGACGCGCTTCGAGTCCCAATCGTAGAACTGGCCTCGCATCGCGGGCCAAGTCCCCTTCCTGAACATCAATGCCATGGCAAGATGCTTGCAGAACGGCGCGTGAGCGGGGCAATCGCATTCTGCTCCTGTCACGTGATACTCCGAAATGAGGTTAAAGTCATCGTCGAACTTTTTGAAGGTGTAGGAGTCGTTGTCACCCGACTTCCAGTCCAGCTTGTAAAGGTAGTGCTTCTTACGCTTAGGCATTTTAGTCCTCACTTTCGATGGGCTCGTCCGCCCAATAGTTGGAATCAGTCAACACGTCGGCACGATATGCCTTCGTGATGCGGCGCTCGTAACATTCGTCACAGATGCGTGCGAGCGGAATACCACGCGCGTCGTGTTCCCACCAGCTGTTTTCGCCGGAGCCACACGGGCATTTCAAATGGAGTGTCATCGTCTTCTCCTTGTTTTCATCCGTTTGCGGATCAGTTTGTATATGAACTTTAGGACGCCGAAAATGACCAGTATCAGGAAGTCCGCCGAGTCGTGTTGACTCGCACCCCCTTTCAGAGTGCGAGCCACGATGCGGGCTAATCCGCTCACTTCAGCATCCCCTGCTTGGTTGCGTCCACCTGCCGGTCGATTCCGACCTCGACTCCCTTGCGCCAGCCATCTTCGTAGCTGGGCAGGTTGCGCCGCTTTTCCTCGGCAGTCATTTTCCGTGGGCGGACTGCGCGTCCTTTCTTTTTGGCATTCCGAGCTTCCCATTCGGCAGCCTCACGCAGCGCCTTCGCTTCGAGCTTAGCAGCCTCTTCAGGGTTAGCTTTTGCCCACTCTTCGTAGGCTTTTTGCTTGCGTTCCTGTTCAGCCTGATAAGCTTTCCAGCGAATTTCCGACTCATGCTTGTTCCTCGCTGTGGTTCCCAACTCCCACCCGTTCAGGTAGTCGTTGTTGAAGTCCGCCTCGGTGCTTATTATCTCGACGAGCGTGAGGTGGGTTGAACCGGGATCGGCTTCATTACGCGCAGCGCGTTGGGCTGCCTCTTCCCGTATCCGCGTGCGTTCCTCTTCGAGCACCTTGGATCGGCGTTCCCAGAGCTTGTCGCAGATTCGATCCGCCATTCCTTCGCGGTAGGCGATCGCCTCCTTGACGAACACGCTCTTGTACTGGTTCGCATTGGCCCAGTTCTGCGCTAGGCGCTCCACGGTGTCCTGAAGGTATTGAGCCATCAGTTCAGTTGTAAGCACGTTGGCGTGAGAACCTATCACGCGGTGTTCGTACACCGACCCCGCCGAAAGGCCACGAATGGAGATGTAGTGGCAAAAGTTGAGCCTCGCCACGCCATTCCAGATGTTGCGCTGCCATTTGTACAGCCCGCCATCTCGCTTCTTGTCGGCGCGTTGGGCGACTTTCGTCTCGTGGGTGTCGCTCATTTCTAGGTTGTAAGCCTCTAGTAGTTCCTGAGCCTTGGCGGCGGCCGAAGCCGCCTCCTGTTCGTTGGGGTTGTTCTTGGCTAGCGCAAGTAGTTTGCGTACCCGCTCTACGATCTTCTCGATGTTCCCGTTGTCGCTCATGAGAAGCTCCAGCTGCCGTATTCGTTGCACTCGCACTTGATCTGAAGGTCGTACTCCCGCTCGGCGGCGGCCTTCGCACGGACCGCGAACACGGCGAGCTGCTCTTCCCGCTTTTCGTGTTCCTTCGGCTCCTTGATCAGTTCAGTCATTTGCGCATAGACGCCGCTTGCATAGGCGCAGGCGATCCTTCGATTGAATTCACTCATTTCCTTGGTTCCTTGTTAACGTGCAGAGGCCCCGCCGAAATGGAGGGGCCTTTCGGCCTATTGCTTCAGCGGGCTGTCGGGGTGCTCTTCGAACACGCCCTTCGGATCGATGATGAATGCTGGCATCGAAAGGTGCTGGGGATGGTAGAACTGGATGTGTTCGTCCGCCCCGCCGGTGCAAGCGATCATGATGTATGGACGCATTCCCCACTCCTCTTCGAGATTGGTGGCGATGCGACGAATCGCTTTGTATAGCTGTCTGTGGCTTCCCATGTTTTTAGTCCTTTATCATCCATTTGAGAATGGCGAGCCCGGCTGCGCCGAGCCAGAGTACGAACAGCCACCATAGAATGGTTGGCACCATGCCGAGGAATGTGAATCCAAGTGCGGGCCAGTCCGTGTGAAACTCGCCGCGCGTGCATTTTCCGAGCGGCACCAAGGCGAGCAGACCGAAAAGGATACAGTTTCCGGTGCGGGGGCTCATGATTCGGCGGGAATGTTCATTTCAGATCCTCCGCCCACCTTGCAATGTAGCGCCAGAATGCGAGCTCGTTGTGCTCGAATCCATCGCCGTATTCTCCGTCGATTGTCGCTGCGCTGATGGATTCTACTAGCGCCTCGTCCTTCATGTCATGGGCAAGCTGGTTCATAGTTCCGAGCCACTCTTCTAATTTGGCGTTCGCGGTCTCATAGAACGGCTGCCCATCATCGAAAGGGCAGGCTTCTAGCCATTCGCAGGCGTCCGCGTATTTACGCGCTATTCCTGCTAGTTCCTCGTTGGGTTTCATACTATGTTCTCCTTGGGCGCGGTTGCCCATCCGTATCCTACCACAGCGGAGTGCGGCCCGCAAGGTATATTTCTCTGTACGCGTAGGGTCTATACGCTCAACCCGCTGCGTGCCCAGGCTTTCAACATACGCACGGAATGCGTTGAGGAATGGATCGCCGAAGAGGGGTTCCGTGAACCTGTTATATACCTTACGACATGTATACCCGCTCCCTACCCTACTTTTCATTAGGAGGGGACTATACGCGCGGCAGCAGCCCACAGTGGCAATACTTCATTGTGATGTTGTAAGGGGCTACGCCGGGGGTGGTGTAGCGGCGGCTGCTGCGCAAAGACAGGGTACGCGGCGGGTATACATGTTTGTCGTATGCCTTCTTGCAGGGCCTCCTTTCGGTGTTCGCTGCGAAATGCCTCGCTGCTTGCAGAATGTCTTGCGGGGTTCCGCGAACGTCTTGCAGGGTTCCGAATGCGTTGCAGAATGCAGAACGTCTTCATGAACGCCTTCGCTATGTTCTGAATGCCTTCGTGGTTCAGTGAACGTCTTCGCCGTGTTCCGAACACAGAAAAGCCCCAAACAGCTCGCGCCGAACGGGGCTGCTGAATGCTAGATTTTGACTGCGAACGCGTCGTGCGTAGAAGCTAGGCCGAATTCCTCTATGGCCCACAGAAGGTCTTGGACCTGAATGTCCAGAAGGAATGCGGCGCGTTCTGAATCTACGTTCGCTTCTACTAGCGCGCCGTGTTTCGTATAGACGTTGTATTTCATGCTATTTCTCCTGTGGGAGGAGGGCGGCATTCGCGCCGCCCGTTCCTGTTAGAGGCTGAACTTGTGGACCAGAATCTGCAGGTCCGCTTCGGGCATCTGGCGCTCCGTGCCGTCCGCCAGTTTCAGCACGCCGCTGTCCGCCAGCCTGCGACGAAGGGCGATGCCGCCCGTCATCCGAAGCCTACCTTCCCAGCCCGGCGTCCTGCTCGTCCACTTGCTGTGGTCGATCCCATTCGCGTCGAGCAGCGCGTAGAATTCCTCGACGCGCAGCTTGTCCTTCTCCGTGAGGACCAGCTCCTTCATCTGGCGAGCCAGCCAGTCCCATGTGGACCGCTTCGCCGCCTTGCCCTTGATGCCCGCCGCTTGCGCGCGGTGCTTGTAGAGCAGCTTGTAGTGGACCGGCACCTTGGACTTTGGCAGGGCGATCTGCATGTCGATTTCGACCACGGCGAGCTGCTCGGCGCGATCGGTTGTGAGATCGGGCAGGATGCGCGGCTCGGTTGCAGGGACCTCTGCGATTTCGAGTGCGGGGATCTGCAGAGCGGCCTGCCGCTCGGTTTTGGTCTTGCGTCCCATTTCGGGTCTCCTAGTGCGGGGAGAGCGCCCCGCTTCGCGACCGGGCGGCCGCCCGATCTGTCTGCATTGTACCACAATACAAAGCCCAGCGCAATCAACTCACAGTTGTACTTTGATCACGTTTTGTTACAGACTGTAACACGGCGTGAGTCAATTCATAGTTGTACAACTGATTTGCCACTTGGCAAGCAATTCGTAGTTGCAACAATCATAAGTTGTTCGTACCCGCACGTTGCTCGCAACTCCCCCGCGTGCAATCGCGCGTTGCACAACCGGAAGTTGACGGGACCCGTTCGCTGCTCCCTGCATTCCAGTTTGCGTATGTGGTATCCCCTTTTCGGCCCATTCCGAACCCACATACGTCACATACCAGTACTTGACAGCCCGCCCGGCCTGTGCTATGCTCCTCAATAGTCGCCACCGTAAACCCCAGGAACCGCGTTTTGCCCGTTTCGAACGTAGCCAACGCTCCCCCCGCCTTCGAGACCGACGATCAAGAGCGTTTGTGGAAGCTCGCTTCACTGGACGCCGAACAGCTCTCCTCGCGAGCCGAATCCCTTCCGGATTCTCGGTATAAGTCCAGCTTCCTCACGTCTTTGGAACTCGCCATGATGTGGCTTGGAAAAGCGGTGGCGACTACTGGCTCTATGAATGCTGAATCGCCAAGGCTGCCTACTTTCGGCGAAAATTCCCCGAAACAGGAGAGTGAACATGCCTACCGAAACATCTAAGCCCGCCTCGAAGCCGGACGCTTTGGCTAGCACTTCGACCGGAGGGGCCAAGGCCCGTTCCGAAGACGATCAGATCGTCGCGCCTGCGGGGTCAAGAATCGCTGATCCGATGGAACAGATGTTCCTCGACGGAAAGGCGATCGACAGAGATTTGAAACGGCTCCCGAAGAT
>Ga0247824_10002599_pt1 | contig 10137 bp, 5 predicted proteins | sample 13C_PalmiticAcid_FD_194412 | JGI IMG/M metagenome (GOLD analysis project Ga0247824, IMG submission 194412) | Soil microbial communities from agricultural site in Penn Yan, New York, United States - 13C_PalmiticAcid_Day48 | ecosystem: Environmental > Terrestrial > Soil > Agricultural land... | reverse complement strand
GGGGTGGGTCGAGGAGGGCGAGGAGGGCGAGAAGTGGGATGCGATCCATGTCGGCGCCGCGGCGGCCGAGGTGCATGACGCGCTGCTGCAGCAGCTGAAGGCGCCGGGCAGGATGTTTATCCCGGTGGATGATGAGGTGGAGGGGTGGAGTCAGCATATTTGGTGTGTCGATAAAGACGCCAAGGGGGAGGTGACGAAGAAGAAGTTGTTTGGGGTAAGGTATGTGCCGCTGACGGATCCGCCGAAGGCGTAGGGGAGAGGAAGGGAGTTGAGGGTAGTTTGTCATGTCATGTTGTGGAGGGTCGTTGCTCTGCGCTGCTGTAATTTGATGGGTCACTGCGCGAGAGCCAAAGGTATGGGTATCGGGGACATGGTATGTAGGGACGACGCGAAATTGGGCGACAGTACGCATTCTTGGTGATAGCAGTGCTTTCACTCATGCATAAGGTTTGACCTGCGCGAACTCGGCCAACTGGGGGGAAATGACATGCCATCGTAGGATGCTCACGGCGTATATGCATTGCGGAAACTTAAAGAACCCGGCCCGTTGCCTGCCTCCTTGCAGAACCCCGTTCATACATTTTCTTCTCTTCTTTCTTTTCATTTATCGTTTTACCGAATCACCTCTCATTTTTCTCGCCCATTAATCAATTTCTTAATCTACCTTATCATTCATTTCTTTTTCATCCCTCCTTCCTCCTCTTTTTTCCTTCCCTAGTTCCTTTTTGTCCTTGTCTTTTTTTTTTCTTTTTCTTTTTTATCATCTCTTCTCACCCCCCTTTTAGCTTTTCCAATACTTTTCCAAACCCTTTTTCTCCATCACCCCCTTTCATCCTTATCCTTCTTTCTTCCATATTGGTTCTTAGTTCCCCGTCCCCTTTTCTTCCCCGTCCCATTTTCTTTCTCGTCTTTCATCGTTTTATCGTATCCACCAATCCTCATTCTTCACACCGTTCGCTTTTGGTCTTCGACCTCTCCTATACCATCTATCAATCTTTCGCGGCCTGCATCATTGCCCGCCAATCCACAAACCAGGAGTCACCATTGGAATCGAGCCTTCGTGTCATTCATCATGGCAAAAGACGGCGCCCCCAAGTCGCTGCCGATGCCATTCCACACCATCCGGCGTTATCAGTACTCGAGTTTTATGACCCTCAAGGATGTCGAGGACGTCGAATTCTACAGACCTGGTGGTTACCACCCGGTAGACATTGGCGACACTATCGCCAATGGCAACGATGCCTACACCGTCCTTCACAAGCTTGGACATGGCGGCTCCTCCACGCACTGGCTGGTTAAACTGCAGCGCCCGGAGCTTTCCGAGGCCCATCTTTCCTTCCACGCTCTCAAAATTTTCAGTGCTGACGCTCTCGGCGATGAACGTGCGGACCAAGAGATGAAAGTCTTGCAACGTCTCGGCCAGGTCGGAAGGGCTAGCCACCCAAGCATTCCCGTCCTCGAGGATTCATTCAACATCTGTGGCCCCAACGGCCAACACCGTTGTCTTGTCTTGCCGTTCTTCGGCCCAAGCGTGAAAAGAGCACGCTTCGCCCACACCTTGACTCCAGCTCAACGACATCACATCTGCCAGCAACTTGCAAGCGCTGTCACATTCCTCCATTCACATGGTATCTGCCACGGCGGTAAGGCTCTTTGATATCCCTTCGTGTTGCCACTAGTTGAACTTATGAAACTACAAAAATTCTAGACCTCACGCGTTCGAACATCGTATTCGAAATTCCAGCCATGGAGTCCATGTCTGAAAGTCAAATCCTCCAACTTCTCGGGCCCATCGTGGATCAAAGTCTTCGACTACGCAAGGGACCTGTACCGCGTTCCAAACACGCTCCGAAACGAATAGTTGCGCCGGCCTCCTTTTCTGGTCTCGATCCTTCAACCTTGACAACCATCCAAATCAACGACCTCAGTTGCGCTTTTACGTCGGATATCCCCCCGCCTACCTTGGGGTGCCCTCTCATATGGTTCCCGGCAGAGCTCGTCTTCGGTTATCCGGCGTCCACCAAGTCCGACGTCTGGCAGCTTGCAGCCCTCATCTTCTACATCTACACGGACACGGCCATGTTCCAAGTCGGCATCAAAGTCTTTTACGCGTTGATTGCCTTTGTGGTCCAATGGCACGGCCCTCTCCTCAGCAGCTGGAGAGGAAAATTCGACTGGAGTCATTACCTGTACGGCCAGATAGACCCAACAAAACCGCCCGTCACAGCGCCCGAACCGGATTGCTGGTTTGACGGGAGCCTGTCGACAGAGTCTTTTGAGGATCGGATCGCTGAAGCGGCATCGTACCTTTCTCCGTCGCAACAGCATGAGCTGAGGCGTTTGCTTGTCGACATGGTCGCTTTGGAGCCTGAGAAACGCATCTCTGCCGCCGAAGCCGATCGACATCTCAGATCTCCGGTAATTTTTGAGCCGGTCGCGTCGGAGAAGTCTCAAGAGTGGAAGAAGCGAGTTCATCCAGTGGTGTTGAGAGAGTAACGTGCTCCTGGAAAATTGTATTGGGTTTCGAGACAAAGGAAGAGCAAACGGTCGTCACCAGGTAACGTTGGGGTGGCCTAAGGAGGATGCAACCAAATTGGTCCTGTAAGCTCTTATTTGGTCACTAGAGATAGTTAAATAGCTGTTCCTCCTCCATTAGATAGGCGTGTCTTGACCATGAGGGTGACTTGGAGAAGCTTTTGGGACTGGCTTGGTTTCGAAAGCGCAAACCAGCTGTTCTCCCTCCAGTCCATTCCGCATTGACAAACTTAGGATTATAGAACTCCAGACCCAATCAGTTCCCAAGAAGTCCAACACCCAGCTGCATCCCGTATCTGGTTCCACGGCTGAGCAAGAAAACAAGAGGAACAAAAAGAAATTAAGGGTCGATAGGCAGGTACTTTACTCTCTCACACCAACCCTACTTGGCAGAGGATGTCCCGCTCTTGTTAAACTGCCACCAGTCAAAGCGAAACAGATCCTGGCCACCGTTACCCACAAACTTGAAGAACAGGTCCTGCTGCCCTGTAGCCGCTCCCGACAGCGGACACACTACCGTCTTCCACGTGGTCGCGCCCCCCGTAGCATCGACCGCGCAAGTCGCGACGAGCGTCCCCGTCAGACTACCCAACCGCAGCTCGATCTTGCCCCCACCGCTCGCCGCCGCGACCCGCAAGCTGACGGACGCCGCGCTGGGGGCGGCGCCAAAGTCGACGCCCTTGACCTTGATGTAGTCGCCATTATTGATGCTGGCGACGTAAATCCCGCCGTCGCTGCTCGCCTCCGTCGACAGGCCGCTGGAGAAGGCGATGGTCTCGGCCTCGACCCGTGCGTAGGGATTCAACGGCTCAATCTGCGGCGCGCCGGCCGTCGTCATCTTCATGGTGGGGATGCTGCCGTCGCTGCCGTACGTGAACTTCTCCATAGCGATGGACCGCGTGTAGCCGCTGCCGCCGGGGAGAGCGCCGTTGTGGTAGAAGAAGTACGAGCCGCCCTTGTAGTCGATGATGCCCGGGTGGTTGGTGAAGGAGGCGCCCTCCGTCGCCATGACTTGGCCGCGGTACGTCCACGGACCCGTGGGGCCTGGTCCCGTTGAGTAACGGATGTCCTCCGGGCAGCAGTGGCCGGCGTAGACGAGGTAGTAGGTGCTGTTGCGCTTGTAGACCCACGGGCCCTCGGCGAAGTGGCCCTGGAAAGAGGACATCTCCGCGTTGTTGATGCCGCCGCTGTAGGAGACCATGTCGTTGTTCAGCTTGATCCAGTACAGGTTCGGATTACCCCAGTAGAGGTAGGCCTGGCCGTTGTCGTCAACCCACACGGTTGGGTCGATGGCGCCGTTGGCGACGAGAGGCTTGCCCAGGGCGTCTTTGTACGGGCCTGTGATGGTGTCGCTGACGCCGACGCCAATGCCGTACGAGGCGCCGGTGCGGGTCATGGGCACATAGTAGTAGAACTTGCCGTTGCGCGCCACCACCTGGCCAGCCCAGGCGTCGGCTCTCGCCCAGCTGAACGTCTTCAGACTCATGACCACGCCCCAGTCGCGCCAGTTGACCATGTCAGTCGACGAGTACAGCCGCCAGTCTTTCATGTTGTACGTCTTGGAGCCATTCTCGTCGTGGTCCGCAAAGAGCCACACCGTGTTGTTCCAGACATAAGGAGCCGGGTCTGCTGTGTAGATGGTCTGGATGATGGGGTTGTCGGCCCACGCAACGGTGGTGAGGCCGAAAACTATGCCGACGGCGGCGGCGAGCTTGTTAGACAGCATCTAGGACGTATGAAAGGTGGTCTGAGTAGTGACTAAACTGTGAGGATGGAGGACGGCCGGAGTCTTGACACCAGGCTGGATTTAGTCGTCCTTGACCTGTTTACATAGCTCTGGACAGTGGCCCCCCTTTTGGGGACAAAAAGCTAGCTAAATGCCGGATGCCTTTCCGGCGGAGGATAGAGGTATGCAGCCCGGCCCGTGTCCCCGTGTCGAACGCCGCATCGTATATAGCCGAGAGCTGGCTGCCTCCGCAAGCGTACCGAGACCAAGGACCGGGACTGGAGCGCATGTCCGAGTCCATGGTTCGGATGTAGCATTGGGAGGAAATGAAACAGCAGCAATTTACTACACATCCCATCCGCGCCAATCGCGCAAACTGCTGCAACTTTACCATTCGCAGTCGCCTGGAGTATGTGTAAGGCACAACATCTTTTGGTAAAGGACGTGATGGGCGCGGTAGAAGGCGACACGCATGTTGCATGAATAGGTGAGAGTCGAGGACTCCAACAGCCGCTTGGACGCGTCGCATGCATGTTCAGCTGCGCCGGGTTGTTACTCGATGCAGCCGACTCCCGGAAGTTCGGGCCCTGTACAAACGATTGGAGATTCGGAAATTGGCGATATGTCAGAAATAACAAGTGAAGCGCACGAACCCGGCATTGTGTCGTCGACTGGACTCGACATGAATATGTCTTTGACCCAGCTTCGCAGGTTAGGAGATGCAGGTAGGGGTGCTCCAGTATGATAGGTAGTCGGCGACTCGATGGCCGCACCGCGGCAACCCTTTCCTAAGTGTCGGTGGACTTACCTGTCTGCCGTCTGCTTTGTTGCGGATTCGTCAATCTGAGCTAACAGCTCTCCATTTGGACTGACTGAACATCACGGTGATAAAGAACTAACTGTTCGTCATGTGCAAGATAAACGGTATTCCCTTTGTCATTGTGTTGGGTGTTGGACGCTGAGCAGTTGCCGACCTCGTTCTCATCAGTTGGTTGACTTGATGTTGGGTTTGTGTGTTGGTTTCACTGTCCTTGATGCAAACCCCCAACAACGAGCCCAACAACAAAGCTGCCAATGCACTGAAAGCGACACGGCAAACCCTTTTTCTTGGTGTTTCCATGCCATCTCATGTTCCAACACGTCCAGTGACTATCGCTCCCCTCGCAGTCAAAGGGCGCCTGGAGTCTATTTCAGCACCCTCCTGCCCCTTGGTGTTGCCACAAAATCACCCTAGGTTGTCATCATTGATCACCAATCCGGGCTGCTCAAGTTCCAAACCCCAAAAGCTCGACAAACAGTAAACGGGCCGTTTCCCTATTCAGTCCATCTTTACCCAGACACATCATCATGGACGCGGACGAAGCCTCCCCAATGCCAGACAAGAACCAAGCCGACAAACCACTTGAACGACTCCTCTCTGACGTGAGGATGCGGCCTGACCGAAATCTCCTCAACTGTTTGGACGTCACGGACCCCTGGCCAACAATCTGGGCCAAGGCATCAAAACACAGCGGCGCGACGGACGCATTACTGTGCTGCGCACAGTCCACAGAGGAGTGGCAGAATTTCAGCGACTGGTCAAAGAACGCTCCTCAGCTGCTGTGGCTCCGCGGCGGCGTTGGTCATGGCAAAACCCTCTTATTGACCAAGTATGTGCAGACGCTCCTGCAGCCATACCCGGCGTCGAGAAACAACCGCGCCCAAAATTGCGCCTTTTTTTCCTTCGACAGCCGCTTCCCCGAGTGGGGCACTCCGGCAGATGCTCTCAGAATGATCATCTGGATGTTACTCGTTCAGCAACCTTGCCTCGAACACCATCTCCGCAACAAGCGGGACGCATTGCAACGGGAAAGGATCACTGACCCTGACGACTTCGTGGCACTGGCAACCGTTTTCCATGACATTGTGGAGGACAGAAGATTCAACACTGCATATATCGTGGTCGACGCCGTGGATCGTTGTTTCGCCGGCACGGGGCGGTATGCTCTCCCGGACTTTATGCTCCTCGTCACGGAGTCCATACAGCGCACACCCAATCTGCGCTGGGTCCTATCCTACAACGATTCCAATTCCAGATCCATGGAACCATGGATTACCAGCCACGACTCGCAACACTTCCGCCTGGATCCCGAGTCGCCCGATTGGCGCACCGTTATCACCAAATACGCCGAATCCAAGCTGACTGAAGTGGCAAAAACCAAAAGTTACGACGACGAACTCAGGGAGACTGTCATCAATACCCTCTGCGGCATGAAACCTGTCGGCTTTGTCTGGGTAGACGCCGTTTGCCGCGCTCTTTTGAGGGAGGAGGCACGGTATACTGCCCCCTGTCTTAATACTCTCAGTTGCCTAACGTCCTTGGATTTGCTCTATGGCCACATGTGGCGCGACGTGGACAGCGGGTATGACTGCGTTAAAGTGATGATAACAATGGCTGTGGTTGATACGGCCCTTGATGTGGACGAGTTGGGGTTCTTGTCAGACCTGTTCGGCGATGTCAGGCCGGAGACGATCGTAGGGAAGTGCGGGGCGTTCCTTCACATACAGGAGAACAGGGCCTCATTCGTTCACCCTTCCGCCCGGGACTACATTCGCGGCAAAGTCCTTCGAAGAGCCCGCGCCAACTCGTTGAAGAATGGCCTTGCGCTAGGCTGTTTGGAGTTCTTGACGAAGAGACTGCCAGCAACGTCTTACAGCCGCTCCCTTAGTCTCTACGGATACACTGACCCACACCCTGACACCGATGAACCTCGGCCCGACAGGCTGCACTACTCCTCAATACACTGGATGAGGCACTTGCCATGGAGCCCGGGCCACATTGGCGATTAGATCTGTGAGGTGGTTGAGCTTCTCACAGAGCACTTCCTCGCCTGGGTGCAGCATGTCACACGATTTGGGCAGCTGAGCAACGCAGAGCGCGAGCTACGGAGGCTTGATTTTGTGGTTCAACGGAATGTGAGTTTCTCCTCCAGTAATTGCCTTGCCTCGTCGCACAGGCGGGTAACAGTTGACACGGTTGACAGGGTCCCGGTTACCTCCCGGATGATTTGCGCGCCAGAATCCATGACGCCCACCTCTTCCTCAACCTCCACCGCTCAATCGTGGCCGTGACCAACAATCAAGACACCGACCCATGCAACATCGTCCTCCTTTGTCCCAAACAAAGTCTGATCAGAAGGGAATGGGCGCCAAAATTGGTTGGCCGGGCACGGAGTTCGACGCCGGCCTCCGCGCAGCGGCCTGGCCTCCTGGTGGAGCTCCACGGCCACTCCAACCGGATCCGTGCCCTGGCATTCTCTCACGATGGGCATTTCATTGCATTGGCCTCGGATGATGGAAGCGTGCGTATCTGGGACGCCGAGGGACGCACGGCGCAACATGTGCTTGAGACGCGATGGCGGAGGGGCCGCGCGGTGTTCGGGGTGGCCTGTTCTTCTCAGGGGCTCGTTGCGGCCGTTTAGCATGATGGTTCCATCGTTCTGTGGGATCTAGTCAAGGGCACAACACTAAGAAGAGCGCAGCGCCTACTTCGCCAACCAACATCTGTCTGCTTCTCGCCGGATGGGAAGGGCCTTGCGGCGGCCTGTGTCCAGGGAGCGGTGGTTTTCGACATTGATGATGCCCTCGCCTTGGTTACGCAGACAAACATTGAGATTGGGGGACGCTCGATGAACGCCACATGTCTTGCGCTTTCCCCGGCAGGCACCTTAATGGCAATCGGCGGTGATGATGGCAGGGTTTACATCTGGAACCTCAACGCGAAGAAACTGCTGGGCACGCTTGAGGGTCACGGAGGTGCCATCACCTCGGTAACATTTACGCCTGACGCCGCCTTCGTCGTGTCAGGTTCTCATGACGGGAGCTGCCGCATATGGGACCCCTATCGTGGCAAGATGTTGTGGATGCTCGAGCATGGTGCACCGGGCCCTGTCCGGTGTGTCACGGTTTCGGCGGACGGGCAACGCCTTGCTTTCGGGGCCGGTAGCAGCATTTTAATTTGGAGCACAAAGACGTGGGTGAAGCTGGCAGTGCACCGCGGCACCGCAGCATTCCTTTCCTTGGCTTTTGCTCCGGACGGAACGTGCCTGGCTTCCGGCTCCGTCGACAACACACTGCGTATCTGGTACGGGTACGGAGAGCCGATCCCGCAAGAGGACGAGCCACCTCCTAATAAAGACGACCCAACGCAGCAACTGAACCAGCAGCTCTGTATCTCCACTCAACAACTCTAACAGCAACGGGCAATTAAAGAGCTGGTTGTCACCCTTAGTGGTGTCTCCCTTGACCCCAGCGACGCCGCCCAGTCAGGGCGTGGGCTCCAGCAGCTTGATTCCGTATGCCATGGAATTCTGCCCTTCAAGCAGCGTGCGCCTTCTTGCTGTCTCGCCATGTGGGAAGATGCTACTAGAGTCCGCTCCAACCTCGCCACTGAGATCGGTTCACGGTCGTGGTGATCTCTCCTGGCTCGCCTCGCAATGTTTCGGCCTTGGTTGATAAGACCTTGCGGACGTGGGGAACTGAACAAGAGGCACTCACCGTAGCCTCCACCAAAGTGCCACCAATGATGCCGGTCAAAATTGGCAATTCCACTAATTGCAAGTTCGTTCCTCCTCCTGGGTTAAGGCGTTCTAGAGGCGGTAGACATAGGATTGTAACAACCTCGTCCACAGTAATATACCACGCAAATAAAACTAAAGCGCCCCTTATATATCGAGTCCGGCATTATTTCCCGTTGCCTTCGAGCTGAGGTGTGTCACCACCTTTTACCAGCGGCCCCATTGCTATCGACAAAGTCCGCATACGCTTTCGACGCGCCCAATCCTGTGCCTCCTTGCGGAGGATGCCGGTCCACATGACCTGCCGGTTTGGCTCCCATGATGAGACAAACTGTCGTCCAAGCTGCATTATCTCGGGTTCTGTCAAGAATCGACGGATGAAACTGATCACCGTAGCGGGGCAAGTAGAATTAGGAAGGAGACATGGCAAACTTGGCGCGCTAGACGCATCTGCATCGGCGTAAGAACCGGCCATGGTCAAGTATAGTAACACGATGCGGTTCCTCTTGAAGGCGGGAAGGCTGGGAATTGATGAACAAAACTCGGTGCCCTCTTTCGAGTCAACTATTAAGTACCACTCCTCACCATCTGACATGGCATACGAAATTATGACGATTAAGCGTGAGGGCAGTGGGCCCCTGCCTGCAACCACATCATTCCGGACGCGGGGGAGGATTCACTCTGCCAGCACCGGGTCGAACCAGCCTGCCGTGCCAGTCCCTGCAGCCGCTCAGGTTTGCCCGCCTGGTGGCTGTCATCATCCGGAATTCTGAAGAAAATCAAGAAACTTGCAAAAAGATGCCATCTCTTCAGTCGTTACGGCAGCCCCTAGGTCATCCACCCAGCGCCTAACACCATGAGCTTGCTTCCGCCAGATGTCAGTCAAGTTCCGTGACTGCCTTCCCTTTTATACTTCTTCTTCATTCTGCCAATGGGCGTCTTCAGTACCGAATCCCAAATATATTCTACGACAGGAGCCACCTCTACGGCTTCTAGCGGTTCAAGGGACGAAGTCTCGTAGGCGACTTCATCGGCCTTCTCTAGCTATGGCTCCGGTTCCGTCTTACATTCCGACTCTAGTTTATATTCTAGATCCGGCTCTAGGGTTAATCATCTCTATAGACTCGGGTATCTAAGATCGCAATCTAGCTGAGCACAAGCTTCGTTCATCAGTATTGCCAATACAGTAATTATCGATTATTCGGGCAGAAATAAAAACCGAGTCTAGAGAGTATTAGAATATCTACTCAATGGCGATTACAGGTTACTACTATCCTTACCTCTATTAATTCTAAATCCTATAAAGTGTTTATATATTTC
>Ga0247824_10002598_pt1 | contig 10138 bp, 7 predicted proteins | sample 13C_PalmiticAcid_FD_194412 | JGI IMG/M metagenome (GOLD analysis project Ga0247824, IMG submission 194412) | Soil microbial communities from agricultural site in Penn Yan, New York, United States - 13C_PalmiticAcid_Day48 | ecosystem: Environmental > Terrestrial > Soil > Agricultural land... | reverse complement strand
CGGGTGCGCCGGGCGCGTACCACCGCCGGTAGAACGCGCGGATGTCGTCGAGACCGACGCCGCGGATGTCGGCCATCCACCCGATCGTCGGCCACCGGTAGGGGTGGACGTCGAACGCGGTCGCCATCAGCTGCTCGTCGAGCCAGCCGTCGACGTCGTCCTCGACCCGCTCGCGCCGCTCGTTGGTCACCACGTCGCGCTCGGGCTCGACGGTCTCGGGCGACAGCACCAGCCGGCTCATGCGCTCGCTCTCGAGGCGGACGGCCAGCGGCAGCTCGGCGGCGGGCAGGCTCAGCCGGTAGTGGGTCCAGTCGACCCAGGTCGCGGCGTTGCTCTCGCCGCCGGTGCGCTCGACCACGCGGTCGAACTCGCCGGGCAGGAGGGTCTCGGTCTGGTTGAACATCAGGTGCTCGAACAGGTGGGCCAGGCCGGTGCGGCCGACCTCCTCGTGGCGCGACCCGACCCGGTACCAGGTCTGGTACGAGATGATCGGCGCCGTCCGGTCGACCACGGCGATCACGCCGAGGCCGTTGGCCAGCCGCCAGCGGCGGGCGACGAGCGCGCGGCCGAGTCGTCCCTCGGCCTCGAGAATCACGCCAGGAGGCGCCTCGAACATCTCGTTGGTGTAGCACGAGGTGCTCGGCCGAGGATCAGCGCACGTCCGAGGTCGGCGCGCCGATCGCGCGCGCCGATCAGCCGATCGACAGGACGCCGGCGTCGGCGAGCGCGTGCAGCGCCGGCGCCGCCGCGAACGCCTGGGCCGGCGTGAGCACGCCGCTGGGACCGCCGTCGCGGCCGGCCAGCGCCACCGCGGCGTCGGCGACGATGCGCGCGGTGGTGGCATAGACGTCGGTGCCGACCAGGGTCACCTGCGATCGCTCGAGGCCATGGCGGGCGTGCGCCACCACCGCGAAGCGAGTGCGGGCGCGCGCCTCGGCGTCGGGGACGTGGGTCGGATCGACCAGCGGCGCCAGCAGCGCGTCGAGCATCGGCGCCGCCGCCCCGGCGGCCAGCGCGAACAGCGACGCCGCGCGCTCGTAGATCGACCACGCGCCGCCGAACGCGAGGTAGGTGTCGACGGTGCCGACCTCGACGTGGCGGGGGACGGTCACCACCTCGCCGGCCGGGAACCATCGGGCCATGCGGTGGCCGAACGGACCGAAGTCGACGTCGCGCCGCCGCCCGCCGGGGCGCGCGCGGTCCCACCGGCGGCTGCGCCAGGCCAGCCCGGGCGACGTCATCGACGCCAGCACCGAGCGCTGGGTGCCCGGCGTCGCCGCCAGGTCGTCGACCGCGTAGCCGATCGTGATCTCGTGGACCGCGGGATCGCCGGCGATCCGCTCGGTGGTCGCGCCCAGCTCGGGCGCGGCGATCACCGCGGCGGCGGCGCAGCGCGCCGCCCAGTCGCCCAGCCCGACCTCGACGCCGAGGCCGCCGATCACGGCCAGGCCGGCGTGACGCGCCGCCGACTCGTGCTCCTCGAAGGTCGCGCGCAGGAAGCTCTGCTCGCGCGCCACGTCGATCCAGTGCGCGCCGGCGGCCAGGGCGGCGCTCAGCACCGCGCCGCCGATGCGGGTGAACGGACCGGCGCAGTCGATCACCACCTTCGCCCCGGTGAACGCGCGCACCAGCGCGGCGCGATCGTGAGCCGGCGCCACCGCGATCGCCGGCCAGCCGCCGCTCCGCGTGGCCACCGCGCTCAGTCGGGCCCGATCGCGGCCGGCCAGCACGACCTCGGCGCCGCGCGCGGCCAGCTCGGCGGCGACCAGGGCGCCGGTCGTCCCGCTGGCGCCGTAGACGACGATCCTCACCGGACCTCGATCCGCAGCGCCAGCCACGCCTGGTGATCCCAGCGCGCGTAGGTGCCGCCGGCGGTGGGCAGGCCGGCGCCGGCGCGCACGGTCGCGCACGCCGGCAGGTCGAAGTCGTAGCCGCTGTCGACGCAGTCGAGGCGATCGATCGGATCGAACACGCTGGCGTCGGTGGTGACCGGCGGCTGGTAGCCGAGCTCGTAGCCGGCCTGGATCACCCACCGCGACGCCAGCCGGAGCTGCACGCCGGCCGACGCGGTGAGCTCGGGGCCCCACGGCGAGGTCGGCGACAGTCGACCGCCGCGGGCCGCGCCGGTGTCGCCGCCGATGCGGAGCCCGACCAGGACCGGCTGGCCGACGTCGGCCTGCTCGACGCCGAGCTCGACCGCCAGCGCGTCGTCGAGGCCGCGGGCGCGCGCGTAGTACTCGGGGACGCCGGCGTCGGCGAGATCGCCGCCGTGGGTGCGGACGTCGTACGGCCCGACCTGGCCGAGCCGGCGCCAGCGCAGCTCGGTGACCACCTCCCAGCCGGCGCCGACCGCGGTGCGGGTGCCGAGCCGCCACACCTCGGGCAGGCCGACGAACACGGTCGCCTCGCCCTGGTGGACCAGGCCGCCGTCGCGCGGCGCCGCCGTCACCGTCGCGGTGCCGGTCAGCTCGTAGGCGCCCTTGCGCCACGGCCGCTGGTACGACAACCCGAGCAGCGTCTCGCCCGGCAGCCGGACCAGGACCCCGCCCGACAGCACCAGGTTGCCGAGGTTGAGGAAGTCGGGATCGCCGTCGATGCTCCACGTCTCGGCCGCGGCCGGGTGCTCGAGCCCGCACGGCGTGCCGCCGCAGTCGCTGGTGACGCCGCGGACCGGATCGCGCCCGGCCTCGAGCGCGGTGTCGCGCTTGAACCGCAGGATCGTCCGCCGCTCGGACACCGTGGCCCCGAACGCGAGGTGGATGGACCGGCCGTAGCGGTAGCCGCCGCCGAGCGCGAACCAGTCGATGCGCCGGGTGCGGGTGCCGTTCGAGTGGTAGGCGAGGGCGTCCTCGCCGCTCAGGGTCTCGTCGGGGGGGAGCAGCGACGCCGCCGCGGCGATCATGCCGCCCGGCCAGGCGTAGATGCCGCCGAGCTGGCCGCCGGCGCCCATGGTGTCGCCCTCGACCCGCGGCCCGGCCCGCCGGGTGCCGTCGACGTCGACCAGCTCGCGGTCGATCGCGATCCGCTCGACGTGGGCGACGCCGGTGGCGAACAGGTGCACGCCGGGGGTGATGCGCAGCAGGCTGGCCGGATTGGCGGTGATGCTCCCGGGGTGGGTCCCGGTCGGGCCGGCGAACACGGCGCCGTCGAACGGCTCCTCGCCCGGCGACGCGGCGCTCGTCGCGCTCGTGATCGACGCGAGCAGCGCCGTCAGCGCGAGGCATCGTGCGAGCACGCGGCCACGGTAACACCACTCGCCCGCGCGCGGCTCGCCCCGGAAGACCCGATCACTCGCGGGTTTGACGCGTCACGGCGCGACTGACATCATCGCACGCCCGTGCCGCGCTCACTCGTCGCCGTCGTCGCCCTGCTCGGTCTTCTGATGCTCGCGTCGGGCTGCGACAAGCCGAGCCACGAGAACATCGACAAGTGGATGACGTCGAAGAAGGGGCTCGGCAAGCTCAAGGCGGCGCTGTCCGACGGCAAGCTCGACCCCGACCTGTCGGCCCACGCCGCCGAGAACCTGCTCCGCCGCGGTGAGGACGAGACCGTCCGCAGGACGCTCGACGCCATGAACCCGGCGCGGCGCGAGAAGATCATCGTCAAGCTCGCGCCTCGGCTGTGGAACATGGCCCGGGTCGAGGGCGAGATGGCGGCGCCGACCCAGGGCCAGCAGGTGGCCAAGGACACCCTGTTCGACCTGCGCGCGTGGGCCGATCCGGCCACCAAGGAGGTCATCGACGGCTACCTCACCGACTGGTTGACCGGTGGCTACTTCGAGGGCCGCGCGCTCGCCGGCCGCCACCAGGGCGTCCAGATCATCCGCGCCCTCGGCCCGCGCGCCGGCGAGCGGCTGATCGCCGAGGCCAACCGGGTGATCGCGACGCCCGATCAGGACGGCCGCCGCCGCCGGATCGGCGATCAGCTCCTGCTCGGCCTGGCCGCGTCCGGATCGCCCGAGGCGGTGAAGCACATCCTCGACATCTTCGGCATGGATCGCGGCGACACCACCCTGGCCGATCGAGCCATGGGCGCGCTGTATCGTGCCTACCTCGATCCGCAGGGGCTGTTCCCGCTGGCCGACGCCAGCGCCCTGGTGCCGAGCGTCGGCCGGCTGGCCGAGATCGCCAAGAACGACCGCCAGAGCGCGCAGACCACCAACGACGCCGTCCAGCTGGTCCGCGCGGCCGGGCTGCCCCACTGCCTCGAGCCGCTGCTCTCGATGGTCAGCCACCCGCACCGCGATCCGCGCTTCCGCTGGGTCGGGGTCAACAACGCGCTTCGCTGCGGCGGCGCCGACGCGCTGGTCAAGATCGCCGAGCTGCTGCCGTCGTCGGGCGCGACGGCCAGCTACGACGCCGAGGTCCTGGGCGGCTCGCTGTGGAAGAGCCTCGGCGCCATCGGCCAGCGCGACGCCCTGGTGACGGCGTCGCGCGGGCTGCTCGAGTCGAAGAGCTGGGTCGCCCGCTGGATCGGGGCCGAAGCCCTGGGCGCGCTGCAATCGAAGTCCGACGCCGCCCGGATCGCGGCGCTGGCCAAGGACAAGGCCCGCCTGACCGGATACTGGGGCGACCAGAGCGAGCTGCCCAAGGCCGAGCGCAAGGTCGAGCCGACCCTCGGCCAGCGTGCCCAGGAGATCGCCCAGGGCCTGAAGTAGCCCACCCGTTTTACCGGGCCGGGCATTTCCCCGGCGCAAGGCAGCACCAGACCGCGACAAGTAGTATGCTGCCCCGCGAGGGAACCGCGCCGCCGCGGTCGGCGCCGACCGAGCAGGACCAGGAGCCAATGGACCAGAGCAAGAAGACGATGCGCCACTTCTACTGCCGAGACGTCCTCTGGGAGACGTTCGAGCAGATGGCGAACGACTTCGACTGTTCCATCGACTACCTGATTAACGAGTCGATGCGGTACTACGCGCGGTCGAAGAACTACCCGGCCGCCGGTGCCGGCCAGGCCGGGCTGTCATCGTCGGCGGGCATGCCGGCGCAGCAGCCGGGCGCATCGCCGGGCAGCCCGCCGCCGAGCATGCAGGCGCGCCGGCCGGCGCCGACGACGTCGCCGCCCGGTCACGGCGGCAACAACCTGTCGAGCCAGCCGCCGACCGCACCGCAGGCGCCGCGCCGCCCGGCGCCGCCGACTCCCGCCGGTCACATCGGCGCTGCGCCGCTGGGCGCCGGCCCGATGGGCGCCATGGGGGGGCCCGGCCTCGGCGCGTCCGGGCTCGGCGCCGCGTCGCCGCGCCCCGGTGCGACCCCGGGCTATGCCGCGCCACAGCCGGTTGCGCCCGCGGCCGCGATGGGCGCCGGTCCGACGCTGTACCTGATGTTCAACGGCCAGCGCTATCCGGTCACCAAGGACCAGTTCATCATCGGGCGCGGCTCGAAGACCAGCGACCTGGCGATCAAGGACGGCAACATCTCGCGCAAGCACGCCGCGGTGATCCGTCGCAACGGGACCTTCTATATCAAGGACCTCGGGTCGACCAACGGGATCGACTACAAGGGCATGCGCATCGACAACAAGCGCATCGACGAGGGCGACGTCTTCCACCTGTGCGACTACGAGCTGCGGTTCACCTACCGCACCGAGTAGCCGCAGTCGCTGCCGGGGGCGGGCGAGCCGCGGGGATGGCCCCCTTTACTCGTCGCCGTCAACGACTACGTCAACGTCAACGTTGACGCTCGGCGGTTCGCTGGAGGCGAGCATGGCGCGGCCTTTGCTCGCCTTCTGGTCGTTGACGTTGACGTTGACGTTGACGTCGACGAATGAATCCATCGCGACGTCGTCCCCCGATCGATCAGCGCGGAAGCCTAGACGCTCTGCAGCTGCTCCTGGACCTTCTCCCCTCGCTTCATGCCGAGGCGGGTATAGATGACCAGGGCCTCGCGCAGCAGGTCCTTGCCCTCGTCGATGGCGCCGTTCTCGAGCTTGTACTGGGCGTACATCTCGAGGCCGCGCGCGGTGGCGGCGTCGTTGCCGATGCCGCGCAGCACGGCCAGGCCGCGGCGGAAGTAGGTCTCGGCCTCGGGCTCGCCGGGCGAGTCCATGATCTCGGTGCGATCGGCGTCGTACAGGCTGGCCGACAGGACGCGGCCGAGGGCGAGCAGGGCCTGGCCCTCCTTCTCCTTGAGGCCAGCGAGGGTCGCGACCGCCAGCGCGCGCTCGGCGAGCTCGCGGGCCAGGCTGACCTTGCCGAGCTGGTTCTCGAGCAGGGCCAGGTTGCGGGCGCACTCGCTCTCGAGCTGGCGATCCTCGATGTCCTCGACGATCTCGAGCGCGTCCTCGAGGCGGCTGCGCGCCTCCTCGAGCTTGCCCTCCTCGAGCGCGAGCTCGCCGAGGTTGGTCAGCACCATCGCCGAGTAGGGCAGGGCGCCGATGTCCTCGGCCTCGGCCAGCGCCGCCATCCAGCCGGCGCGGGCCTCGGCGTGATCGCCGACGTCGTAGGCGAGCACGGCCAGGTTGTTCTGCGACACCACCGCGCCCCAGCGATCGCCGGCGGCGCGGCGCAGCTCGAGCGCCTCGCGGTGGCAGTTGAACGCGGCCTCGAACTGGCCGCGGTCCTGCTGGACGTTGCCGAGGTTCGACAGCGACGCGGCGATCGACCGGCGATCGCCGCCCTTGCCGCGGCGGGCCAGCGCCTCGGTGATCTTGCCGTGGGCCTCGTCGTAGCGGCCGAGCAGGTGGAGCACCTTGCCGATGTCGTCGAGCGAGCCGGCGATGCCGCGCTGATCGCCGGCGGCGCGGAACAGCTCGGCGCCGCGCTCGAGGTACTCGAGCGACAGCTTGAGGTCGCCCTTGCGGCGCCACACCCGGCCCATCTTGTTGAACGCCACCGCGGCCTTGGCCTTGGACGCGCCGACCCACGACAGGCGCAGCATGCGCTCGAACGCGCCGAGCGCGGCCTCGAAGTCGCCGATCAGCTCGTAGACCGAGCCGAGGTCGTGCCACAGGTGGATGCGGGCGGCGAGATCGGTGTCGCCGACGCAGGCGAGGGCGCGGTCGTACAGGCGGATCGCCCGCTCGTTGTGGTAGGCGTGGCGCGCCGCCTCGGCGGCGCGGCGGTAGCGGCCGGCGGCCTCGCGGGTCTCGCCGGCCAGCTCGAGGTGGCGGGCGACCTCCTCCTGGGCGAGCGGGCCGCGGCCCTCGGGGCGCAGCTCGAGCCACTGCGCGGCCAGCCGGTGGTAACGGCGGCGAGCGCCGTCGTCGAGGCCGCGGTGGACGAGCTGCCACAGGATCGGGTAGGCGAAGCGCAGCTCGCGCTCGCCGGGCATGGTCGGCGGATCGACCTCGACCAGCCACTCGCGCTCGACCAGCTTGGCCAGCGACGCGTTGACCGTCTGCCGCGAGTGATCGCCCGATGCGGCGATCTGGCCGAGCGTCGGCCCGTCGGGATCGCCGCCGCGGACGCCGAGGATGCCCTCGGCGCGCTCGAGCGCGAGCACGGCGTCCATCCAGCACACCTCGCCGATCACCGCCGCCATCTCGAGCACGCGGCGATCGACCGGATCCATCACGGCGAGCCGGGCCGCGACCAGCTGATCGTAGGTGCGCGGCAGGTCGGTCTCGGCCAGGCGGACCGCGTCGAGCCGCCACGTCGCGCCCGGTCCGCGCACGATGCAGTCGCTCTCGAGCAGCAGGCGGACCAGCTCGTGGATCGCGCGCGGCGAGCCGCCGAGCGTGCGGGCGTGGACCAGCAGGCGATCGGGCACCGCGCCGAGCGGGGCCAGCAGCTCGCGCAGCAGCTCGTCGGTGTCGGCGGCGGCCAGCGGGCCGAGCTCGATCCGCTCGACCGCGACGTCGCCGTCGCCGAACGCCGGGAAGCGCTCGTACAGCGAGGCGCGGGCGGTGACCACCACCAGGACCGGCGCGCCGCGCAGGCCGGCGGCCAGGTACTGGACCAGGTTGATCGTCTCGGCGCCGGCCAGCTCGAGGTTCTCGAGCACCAGCACCAGCGGCCGCCGCTCGGCGTCGGCGACCAGGAAGCGGCGCACCGCCAGGAACGTGCGGGTCTCGAGCGCCTGCGGCGACTCGACCAGCGGGCCGACCACCGGGCTGTCGTCGAAGTCGATGCGCATCAGGTGGGCGATCAGGTGGGCGACCTCGGTCACCCGCGCCGGCGGCAGCACGTCGGCCACGCCGGCGATCACCCGCTCGCGCGCCTCGGTGACGCCGGTGCCGGGCGCGATCCCGAAGCGCTGGGCGAACAGCCGCGCCACCGCCGCGAACGGCCCGGCCTGGTCCTCGGTGGCCCCGGTCAGCACGCGGACGTCGGGCGTCGCCTCGCGGCAGGCGCGGGCCAGCTCGCCGACCAGCCGGCTCTTGCCCATGCCCGGCTCGGCGAGGATCACGGCGAACCCGAGCGCGCGCTCGGCGACCGCGGTCCGCCACAGCGAGGTCAGCTTGTCGAGCGCAGCGCGGCGGCCGGTGAAGCGCGTGCGCAGGTCGTACACCGCCGGGATCGCGACGGTGCGCTCGTCGTCGCCGTCGCCGAACAGGTCGCCGGCGTCGAGGTCGGCCAGGGGATCGAAGCCACGATCGAGTGGCGGCGTCCCCGCCGGCGTCTCAGGTCCCCGCACGGGCGCAGCGTACCACGTGGCCGTCGAAACCGGACCCTTCACGGGGCCGGAAGCATCCGAATTCCTGTGCATTTCCATGACCGTTCCCCCCCGAGCAGCACGAGAGGGGGCGGACGCTAATGTGGGCCCCTGTGGTTGTCAATCGCCTCGCGCGACGGTGGCTAGGCGTACGCCACGACCCGCGCGTGTCGGGGCCACCGCTCCCGACTGAGGTCGACGTTACAATGGCGTGTGGCCGCTGCCATGCGCTGGCGGGTCGTCGCGACCGCTGCTCTCCCTGGTGACCTGTCCCGGATGTTGACCGAGCACGACGTCGTCGGCCCGTCCGCCGGCGTGTGGCCGCGCGAGCGCTGGCTGGCCGAGCTCGGCGACGCCGCCGCGCTCGTGCCGCTGGTGTCCGATCGCATCGACGACGACGTGCTGGCCCGCGCGCCCGGCCTGCGCGTCGTCGCCAACTACGGCGTCGGGCTCGACAACGTCGACGTGGCGGCGGCGAGCGCGCGCGGCGTCGCGGTCACCAACACGCCCGACGTGCTCACCGAGGCGACCGCCGACCTGGCGTTCGCGCTGGTGCTGGCCGCCGCCCGCCGCCTCGGCGAGGGCGAGCGGATGGTGCGGGCCGGGCAGTGGCAGGGCTGGGCGCCCGATCTGCTGCTCGGCGCCGACGTGTGGGGCCGGACCCTGGGCATCGTCGGGCTGGGCCGGATCGGCCGGGCGGTGGCCCGGCGCGGGCTCGGGTTCGGCATGCGGGTGGTCCACAGCGGCGGCCGCGCCGACGGCGTGGCCAGCGAGCCGGTCGCGCTGGCCGACCTGCTCGCCGCCAGCGACGTCGTCAGCCTGCACTGTCCGCTGACCCCGGCGACCCGCGGGCTGATCGACGCCGCCGCGCTGGCGGCGATGAAGCCGACCGCGATCCTGGTCAACACCGCCCGCGGTCCGCTGATCGATGAGGGGGCGCTGGCCGAGGCGTTGACCGCCGGCCGGCTGGGCGGCGCCGGCCTCGACGTGTTCGTCGGCGAGCCTCGGATCGACCCGCGGCTGCTGGCCGCGCCCCGCCTGGTCTTGGCGCCGCACCTCGGATCCGCTACCACTACCGCTCGAACCCGCATGGCCGAGCTCTGCGCCCACGCGGTCCGCGACGTCCTCGCCGGCCGCCGCCCCGCCCACCTGGTCAACCCCGACGCCGTCGCCGCGCGCTACGGATGGTCGTGAGCACGGAGCCATGAGCGAGCCGCACGTCCTCATCGTCACCAGCGCCAGCGCCGACGCCAGCGCGGTGGTGCCGGTGCTCGCCGCCTGCGAGGCCGCCGGCATGCGGGTGCGGGCGATCGACGTCGGCGCCGCCGGCGCCGCCGGGGGTGGGCTGTCCGATCGGATGCGGCGGGCGCTCCTCGGCGAGTCCACCGAGCGGCGGCTGCGCAAGGAGATCGACAGCAACCCGCCCGACGTGACCATCGCGTTCGATCCGTTCTCGGCCCAGGCCCTGTCGGTGGCCCGCGACCAGGTCGGCAACCCGGCGCCGGTGGTCGCGGTGGTCAGCGAGCTCGAGCGCGCAGTAGCGA
>Ga0247824_10002597_pt1 | contig 10139 bp, 11 predicted proteins | sample 13C_PalmiticAcid_FD_194412 | JGI IMG/M metagenome (GOLD analysis project Ga0247824, IMG submission 194412) | Soil microbial communities from agricultural site in Penn Yan, New York, United States - 13C_PalmiticAcid_Day48 | ecosystem: Environmental > Terrestrial > Soil > Agricultural land... | reverse complement strand
CCATCGCACGCATCCACGAATCGCTGCCTTGATAACGCCGGGGTTATGTTCATTCATCAAGGGTGGGCAAATGCTAATTGGTGTAAGGTTCAGTGCTGAGGCATATTTGTGGGCTCAAGGCGTATAAGATCCTCGTCCTTGTCTGTCAATCCATTATTAGAACTCACAACCGCGTTTCCCCCATTCGAGGTTAGAATCTGCTGAATAGCCACTGGGAAATGGGCGGAGTGGAATAAAGGAATTCTTGTGGTTGTCTGCTGGATGCTCACAATGTCGTCTGCTCATACAACACAATCCTCAGCCATGGTCGTCGCGCCTTGAGCCATTTAAAAATACAGTCATCGGGAACCCCTGAGGAGACCCTCTCTAGTCGTGGCCAGCTTGAGTCAATGAACGTCGACAATTGCTCCTCCTCCCAACAGGGACGCGGCATGTACAAGTACCTCAACTTGTTGAGCCCAGCAAGTTCCTTCAACCATTCGTCTTCAATTGAATCATCAAGATTCCATTCATAAGGCGTACAGTAACTGTGGTGATAGTAATCCAATGCCAAAACCTCAAGACGGATCAACTTGCCGATCTGCTTAAACATGCCCTCTCCTGCCTCTAGCTCTTGTTTGGTCGCTTCGATATCTTGCTCATACAGTTGCTTTTGAGCAAAGTGCAAATGAAGTTCCTTCAATCCTCGAAAGACCCATGGATCCATAGAAATTTGGACAAAGCACATGTAGGTGGCCCACCCTTCATCTATCGGTAACACCTTGAACGACTTCAGATTCTGACATCCTGTAAAAATCGGGTCCAGCAGATAAACCCCTTCACTATCCCATCCTTGGAGCTCGACTGATTCCAGCGTCTTGGAGTGGTGCTCCACTAGCGTCTCGACAAGTCCACAGCTTAAGCCTATGTCCAAGCTGGCGTCGTAACCAAAGATTCGGATTGACCTCAGTCCACTCCATCTCGAGCATCCTCGTATCACTGCCTTGATAACACTCGAATTCTGTTCCCGCACCTTAGTCGAAAAGGTATATGAGATATGCTGCAGATTGCTGCAGTGACCGGCAATGACTTCCTCCAGTTCTCTTTCGTAGTGTCCATCTAGAACAGGGACCATGAACCGTTCCAGATGAGGGAGGTATGTTCTCAATAGCGGTAGAAGGAATGATCGCGGATACCCTCCACTGATGTATGGCAATGCCAACGACGTCAGCTGACACCCAATGGCATCTTGGGACTGTGTGCCGGCCTTGTCGAGTCCATTCAAGAACTCCAAGAGCGGGTAAAAGTGTGTCTGATCAATGGAATCGAACGAATCCCCGCGATACTGTCGCTCGATGTATGTGTAGAATTGCACATCAGTGAGGCTTGGGTGTCCAAGACAGATCTCCAGCGCTTCCATTGCTCGAATCACAGGGAAAGCGTGATGCCCCTTGAGAATGAGTCGTCGTAAGTGAGGTAATCCCGAATGCATTAGATCTAGAAAGCCTGGGCCGACAGAGGATTCCAGCAAGTCGCCATACATTTGTAACTCGAGATGAGTGAGTCCGCTGTTGTTGTCAAGGATAGTGATGATTGTATTAAGAGCAATTTGCGAGTAACCATTGGTCCTATAACTGATGTTGAATGTAAGTTTCTGCACATTAGCCAACCCTGCTGAGGTAACCGCTGCTGTAGGTGCCATCGATTCGGTTGCATTCATCGCTCCAACAAGATCCTCGAGGCAACTATCAGGATAGTAGCCATAAATTCCGAGTATCCTGACGTGATGAAAACACCGTGGAAGAGCGTACATTATAGGATTCCTGTATGCCAAGGTGACTTGCCGATAGAGATATGGCTCGAATATGTTCGCAAAGGTCTTGCAGGTGGCGACACATCGAGCCATGTCCTTGAGTGACAAATATGACACCAGCTCTGCTACCAGTTCTGGGTGGTCAAACATCGCTGTTTTGGTCGACGTGTGTATGATGGGGCTCACTGCAGCGAAGGTCTAGAAACGATGCAAGTTGAGGAATCGAATGGGAAGGTGAGCGATGAGGAATGGTGGTGGGAGTGAAGGATCAATTTTTGTGCGCCAGGTGGCGAGGGAGGGCAAATGTCAATCGTGAGTTTTAAGGTTCATCCATTTGCCGCAAGATTCATCGAGGCTGGCTCCTGGCCCACCTCAGCTCTTGACTCGGCTCACTCGCAAGGGCGTTGAATGAAGATCTTCCTTGTCCTCGACAATCCGTTACGACGCAATTGATTCTCCAGGACTCATATCCCGAACGACCAGCGATACATCTCACCTTCATTCGATATGTACCATGGCCATCGCACCTGTACAAGTATCTCAACTTGTCGAGTCCAAACTGTATCCTGTCGATGGGGTCGGATTGCTTGTGAGTACTCTCGTTGCTCCTGGCTGGTGTAGAATTGCATGTCATTCATGCTTGGGCGTCCAAGCAGATCTTCGGCGCCCCTGTGAAGACAGATTACTGCAACCGAGGTTGGCCAGTTTGAATGAGATCCAGAAAGCTCCAGTAAGTTGGTATACATTAGCAATTCAAGATGATTGATCCTGGTGTTGTTGTCAAGGACACCACTGGTCGTACTGAGAGAAACCGATGAGTGAAACCCCATAACAGATAGTGCTGACACTGAGCTTCTGTAAGTTGATCATCCTTGTCGCGACAGCGGCTGCTTTAGATGATGTGGATCTCGTTTCGGTCGAGTTCAATGCTCCGGCTAGAGTTTCGAGGTGTCCACTGACATCGTTTCCATAGATTCCGAGTCCTGACGTGTTGGGGATTCCACGAAAGCCCGTACAATATGGGATCACTGTACTGAAGGCGACCCCCCCCCCCCCGAAAGAGATATGGCTTGAAGAGACTTGCATGTAGCGATACATCGGGCTGTGTCCTTGGGTGTCAAATACAGCGCCAGCTCTGCCACCAGCTCTGGGTAGTCAAACATTGCTGTTGTGGTCGGCAAATGTACGACTGTGTCCACTTCCTGATACGCACATTGTCAGATGGTCGCGCGGTATGTTGGACAGAAAGTGTGAATTGCAATGGCCATGCGATAACAAGTGTATGGCTCTCAGGCTCCAGTGACTTGAAGTATGCCGTTCATATACACCAGAGTCCCCTTACAAGAGAGATGGTGGAAGTAAATCCTGAGGTGTATGTCTCCTGAGGAAAGGACTCTTGCGGCGGGCGCAACTCGATCGTCGAGAGAGCAAGTCGAGTACTCTAGCAAGAATCTTGCAGAAAGCCAAGTGCTGAAGTACAGCGGCTATCAGAGCGTTGCAAGGAGAGTGGCAACGTGGGTGTGGGGTGCTCCCGAGAAGACTTTGGGTGGTGGACGAGATTCAGTAATGAGAAGATCCGATGCAGAACAGAACTTTCAGGGACCCGCTTGATTCAGGCCAGTGAGTGACCTGCGCCACAATGCACTCGACATTTCTCTTTTTTTTTTTTTTTGCTCTTCCCTTCCTTCCCTCCACCTCAACGCATACCTACTCGCTTACTGCTGTCTTCTATTGCTTCTACGCACTTGGCATGCAACGATGTTATGTGAATATACACTTGTGGCCGGAAACAGGAGGGAATCAGGCAGTGTGAACTGCAGACGACAGATGTCTGGCGACAGCACTTTCATAGGGGATCTTCCAGAGATACTCTTATCGCGTCTGATATTACACAAGGCTAATTCGTTTATATTTGAACTTGGGGCCCTTGACAGAGTACACAAGCGGAATCCCTACAACATTAAACGTTCAACAGTCAACTAAACACTTTTTCAGCGTAAGGAATACTACCATCTCACTCGGAGCAGGAACGAACACTCTCACGCAAAAAGTCACCACAGTAGATTAACCATGTCATCATCTTCCAACGGGCATCAGTCTTTGTCCTAAAAGCGAAGAAAAAACACACGTTCACAGTAAGTTTTGTTCTGTTGCATGCACCGCTCCATTTGGAAAGTGGGCTCAACTGACGAGGGGTTCTGCTTATTGGTTTGTTCTGATCAGAAAGACAAGGACAAGTCGGAAATGGTGTTCGGTAACGTGGTGTCGTCCCAGAGAGGGCATTTATCTCCTCAGCAGTCATTGAATCTTGCCAACATCTATTTGGAGTGTGCTGGCAAAGCTCAGGATACGGACATCGCCTTGGCATTGTGCCAACACACTGAGGTGTCGTTGTTCCAAGCGAAGAAGGCAGTCAAGCATGCTGACGACCAGACAATGCGCCGTGGATTTGGTACTGCTTACATTGGATTCGGCAGAGTGTTAGACAAGCAGGGACGTATCTCTGAGGCAAAGACGATCGACAAGAAAGCCGAGAAGTTGGGGTAAGCAAAGTGTTGGAGCTACTGAGGCGAAAAGCTGTGTGTTCAAAAGTGCACATTGACAACATTGTGGAGCTCACAATTTTTCTGGGATACTGCCCAATGTGACTCTGGCCTCAGGACCAACTTCAGGTTGCACAGTCCTCTGGTGGGGCTTCAGTCAAAAGCACAGTGGGCTCCACAATGGATATCACGGGTACTCAACCTCGGCCTGCTTCCTCAGTGGGAAAGAACAACAAAATCAACGATATTGCTACAGTCCCTCCTCATATCTTTGCTGAGAATGTGCATCCAACTAACGAATCAATGTGGCATGCAACAATCCGGCGTGGCAGGACAGTGATTCAAGGAGTGTCAGGACTTGTTAGTGCAGTGAAAGGATTGGATCTCATCAGATTATGGGACCTTGGATTCGGAGGGACCCGACAGTTCGCAACGGGTCATAACCGTACCGTTTACAGCGTCAAGTATTCGCCGCATGGTGATCAAATCGCGTCCTGCAGCGGGGATGGGTCGATCAAGCTATTGGATGCCGAAACAGGAATTAGCCGTGGTAGCCTCGCAGGCCACACGAATAGCGTCTGGAGCATCGCCTTTTCACCACGCGGAGACTCGCTTGCTTCCGGCAGCGATGACAACACCGTACGGTTGTGGAATGTGGAGACAGGAGCATGTCGTCAAACCTTCACCGGTCATAACTACTATGCTCTTATCGTCGCGTATTCACCTCGAGGGGATCAAATTGCTTCTGGGGACAGTAATGGAACGATGAGGCTATGGAATGTAACAACGGGAATGCGCCAACACGCTCTAAAGGGCCATAAAGATAGGGTGAGAAGCATCATCTATTCGACCGACGGAAATCAAGTCGCATCCAGCAGTAACGACAACACAGTTCGTGTTTGGAATGCCGAGTATGGAGTCTGCCTTCACACTCTGAGTGGTCATTCCGGCTCTGTCATGAGCATCGCTTATTCGCCTCGAGGTGATCTGCTTGTTTCTGCCAGCACCGACTGTACCATAAGGCTGTGGGATGTGGAGACAGGAGAATGTCGCCAGATCTCAATTGGTCATACCAAGGGTGTTTCATTCATCGTGTACTCGCCTCAAGGAAGTCAGGTCGCAACTGGAAGCGAAGATGGATCAGTGAAGATATGGGGTGTGGAAACAAGAGAGTGCCTCCATGCTTTGACCGGTCATACTAGAGGCATATCAGGCGTTGTGTATTCGCCAAAGGGACAACGAATCGTGTCCGGACGCCAAGACATGACAGGTCGGTTGTGGGACGCTACATCTGGCCAGTGCCGAATCGTGATTGAAAGCATCTGTACCGTTATTCAATGCATTGCGTGGAGCACGACATCTGGTGTCGATTGTTTCGTCATTGGGTATGGCGATGGCTCTGTGCGAATGTGGCAAGTTGTCGAAGACGGCGATGTGTGTCATATTCCATATTCGCCTGCGCTGGAGAACTGTCAATGGAGAACTCGTCTTGACGGATACTTTGATACAGGATGTCCGTGGATTAAGTCTGCCTAACAGGCAGCTGTTACAGCAACGCGGCGTGAAGGGCGAGCCGTTTGACCGTTTGCGTGAGACGAGCAAGAAAGTGATGCGGATGGTATCGGTGACATCTGCTCTCAAGCAACCGTCAACAGGAGTGGTACCGGAACCATCCTCCGACAACCCAGCAGCCATTGATCAACCAGGTCAGTCCGATCAGCCTGAAGAGGCAGGAGGAGCAGAACAGCCAATGGAATAGGTCATCCCTGCGAGTCGGGATCTCTCATTCCTTCCTTGATCACTGCCTGCTTGCAACTGTGTGAACTGTGTGAACTGTGTGACCCAGCACTTCGACCCCTTCCGTCCCTCCCACTTGCCTCACCCTGCAGGGGGTCTCTTTCAAGGCGATTCAAAGCGACAAACTTTTTGTGCTTCGCCTCACAAAGCCATCGCTCCCACAGCACCCCCAAAAAGCGACACACCCAAGCCGTGCCGTGGCAATGCTTTCAACTTTATCTCTCTCACTCACTCTCGACCCCTATGTAACGCTCTGCTCTTTTTTCTCACTCGACTCTTCACTCCCATTCAGCAATGAGGGAAATGGATCTCTCCGTCTTTGATGTTCCCCATCTCAAGGACAAAGTTACACAACAACTCGCTTTGCACGACCTGACCCAGTGCGTCCTCGTATCCAGAGACTGGCATGCCTGGTTCTCGCCGACGCTGTGGCGGAACGTCAACTTCAACGTCCACTTCAACCGGAAGCTCGCTGCACTCAAGGCCAGGGCCCTCGATCGGTACAGAGACCATGCTCGGTCCATCGTTGGCTTTGACAAGTATCTACTCCTCGCACCCGCCACCATGGAGACCTTCCCCAACCTCCGATCCTTCGAGTGTACGACACAACTCGCCACGTTCCACGAGATAAAGCTTTTACGCTTCATTGCCGCAACATCGTCTTTGCAAAGCGTCAAAATGACCCTTGTCACGCCATCCACAAGGGTTTTGGATCTACTCCTGGACACCGTCGAGCGACACCCGAGCCTAAGTAAACTGGACTTGACCTGGCCATGTTTTGCGTATTTGGATGAGACACAGAAGCTTGTTGCGACCTGTAGCAGAAGGCGTCAGATGCAGAGCCTCCGACTCAACTTCCGAAGTACGCAACGCCTTGACTGGCGGGTATCTTTCAACAGACTCTCGTGTTCAACCAGGAACGACGACACTGATATGGAGGGACTGATCGACGAAACGCCTATAAAGGAACTATCGATCCAGGCTTCATCACCGGATCAGGAACACCCACTTCTTTTACCGTTGCTGAGGCGTGCTGTGCAACTTGAACGGTTGGACCTGGACTGGATGAGGTGTTCCAGATCCTTGGAGCATATTGTGCAAGTTTTCGAGCGCAGGACGCACACCAGACTTAAGCATCTGTACATTGGAGATATTGTCAAGGACATGGAACGCATTCCCCGGCTGCTCCAAGCAGTTGGGTACAGCCAAAGAGATAACAGTGACGACGATATGACAGAGGCCACAGGATACTTGACAGGGCAAGATGATGGTGGTCTTGAGACCCTTTCTGTTCACCAATCCATACCTTTCGACCGACGGTGTGTTCTACCGCTGATCAGGCATCATGCAGATACCTTGACATTTCTGGATCTATCCCATGGAGGAGATAGTTCACGGCATTTCGGGACTTTTGCCAGCGTTGTGGGCGGTCTGCCCAATCTGCGTTCATTGTCAGTTTCACTGTGGCTGGGCCTTTGGGGCACGATGGCAACAGAATTGGACAGAGCACTTCGGACATCCTGGGCTTGTCTTGGCCTCCGAATCCTGGTACTAACCTTGGATTTGCCTCAAAGCAGCTTGAACAACTTAGATGACATTGACGGTTTTGCAGGCCCGACTCGCCCAGGCTCTTTGGAGGATAAAATTGCGAGCAATGTCTTTGCACAGATCAACGATCTCCATCAACTGGAAGAATGGAAGCTCATGAGTCAACACAATCCACTAACGCTGACGGGCGGCTATCTGGATCGGATACCAGACTTGAAGTCACTACGGTCGTTGGACATCCGCAAGTTTAGAACGGGGATCATGGAGACAGAATGGATGCTAGATCACTGGACGAACCTGGCACACATTGTGATGTGTAACGGTGGAATTCGGAGATGGCGCATCGAGTCTGACGGGAGCTCGTTCCATATTATCAAGTCTGTGTTGCTTGGGCGACGACCTTGGATGCAGGTAGACGAGGATATATCATTTACAACATGTTCCAGGGACATGCAATAGAATGGTTGCAAGTGACAGATCAGATGAAGACAAGATTGCCTCTTATCTCTGGAACAACCTTCCAAGTACACTCGGGCACTCGGGAAAATGTGACCCGGACTCGGTCCTCCTGGCATCATGTGATTTGGTCTTTTGGAGCTGGGCTGTTTCAATGGCTGTGTTGCGAGTGAAAGTGATCTCTTTTTCCTCTCGTTCTTCCTTCTTGTCTCGACTCTGCTCTCATTCGCTTTCACCTCACCTCGCACCACTCCCCTCCCTCTCCTGCTTGTCCCCGCCCCATACAGTGTACTTGCAAGTTGCAGCCACATACCAACCGTCTCCGTAGCACGCCTCTTCCGCTTGTCGTCTCTTCTCATTCCCTTTTACCTCGTTACATGTCGACTGTGGCAAAGCGACTCGAGGAGGCTCACGAACACCTCTTGAAACTGTACACAAGCATTCCTGTCCTGACACCGTGTCTCGAGAAGATAAAGACCAACCAGGCCGAGTTTGTCGCGATCAACAGCCGTCTTCGCCTGCTCCAGGACGATATTGCTGCAGGACAGAACAAAACGTAAGCGTTGTCACCCAATCCCGCGTTACCATGTACACCGTGGTCACCCAAGGGATCGAGTCATCTGATTCTATTCAGCCGGAAAAAGGAAGAGGAGTGGTTGGTTGTCTGTTTGTGTGCATGCAATGTCCATGTGGCCTGTCCGTGTTTCCTTGTTCGCATGCGCGTCAACAAGAGCGAGAAAGGGGCGCGAGTCTGGAACTCGAGCAGATTTGCAAGGAGACATCATCTTGGAGGGAACGGGCCACGAAGCTCATTCACCCCCTGCAACCGTCCCATGCGTGAACCCCGCGCGTTTTCTAACTCCTCGATTACCTGTCGCTTGTACTCTAGCGATAAAGCAAGGAGGCAGCTTGACTCGGTCTTTACTATTAACAAAGCCGACTGCGAGAAGGCCTACCGCCGTGAAGCCAATGAGCTTAAGGCTTTTGAGGATGAGCGTCGTGCAAATTTGCGCCAGCGAGACAGTATCGTGACGGAGGTATACTCTAATGAACGTTGACACACTTCTCTTTTGGCATGGCCACACTTTGTTCAAGCCGGAGGAATTGGTCTCACTCTTTCTCATTGTTTATCCCTTGGCTACCACAGCGATACCTGCTGCAAAAGGAGCGCGATACTTTATTGGAAGAAACCCGAAAGCTCAAGAGGTTGACCGAATCTGTAAGCATATCCTTGTTGCCCCGCCCTATTGATCAGATTCTGTGGAGGATTGAGATCTCACTTTCGCTTTTCTACTTTCTGCTTCCACGGTCGAAGGTCTTTGATCGTTCCAAAGGTAAAAATTAGGGTGAACTTTAAACCGTGCTCAATGGTCTTTGTGTGAGCCAGCGTCGACTTTCACACAAGATATTAACCTAGAAATTCGCCCATTTCTGTCATAGATGAGGTCGCCAATACCGACTTTCCGGAAGAACTCCATTGGCAACTTGAACTTAAAGAGTACGACTTCAGAATCACGGAGGTGAAGCAACAAGTCATGAAATACAACACGGCATTGTCGAATCTCTCTAGAGCAGCCAACCTATCCGAGGCTGCATTAATGGCATTCATGGGCTACCCGGATGCCGCGTTCAAGGTCTGGCGGGTCGAGTATGCACTCGACGCTAGTCGAAAAATGAGGATTTGTAAGTTCAAACTGTGTAGTCGCGTCTCTGAAAAGAATATTTCGTGGACAAACCAACTCTAACATTCTGCTAAAGACCTGCGTGTAGAATTGTCTCTCTCAAACGCATACACCAACGAAGCCGCTGCAAGAGATGCGTGCCCAAACATTATGCCGCCACTCGCTACGCCAGTCAAGCCCTCTGCTGTTCAAGCCTACTTTGGTATGAGCCATGCCTCTTTGTTGAATTTAATCAGGATCTGGACCTAGACTTTTTTTTTTTTTTTTTTTGGTCACTCACTCGTTGCAACCCGGTGATATAGTACCAAAGAGGGGTCGTAC
>Ga0247824_10002595_pt1 | contig 10139 bp, 16 predicted proteins | sample 13C_PalmiticAcid_FD_194412 | JGI IMG/M metagenome (GOLD analysis project Ga0247824, IMG submission 194412) | Soil microbial communities from agricultural site in Penn Yan, New York, United States - 13C_PalmiticAcid_Day48 | ecosystem: Environmental > Terrestrial > Soil > Agricultural land... | reverse complement strand
GGTTGGGGGAGGGTAGTGGGTGGGATTGATGTTGATGCTGACTGACTGACTTGGGGGGAATGTGTAGGTTGTGCAAGGGAGACATGATTTGACGGCGTGCGGCGGGAACTGTGACGGGGTGCTGGACGGCACGGCGGCGTTGTTCACGGGCTCGCCCGAGGTGGTGGTGAATGGGGATTTTCAGGGGGGGCATAATCTGAACTTTCATTATGATGGAAAGAAGTCGTTTGAGGCGATTATCAAGTTTGTCAAGGAGGCGGTTTAGAGTTAGGTTGAGGGGCTCACTCTTCAGGGGTTTGTCTGCAATCATCTGCTCTGGGTAGAATCAAAGAATGCGCACGTCAAGTCTTCAGCAAGCCGGCGTCGTGCTCCAACGTGCTGTTCCGCCTGGGCAGACTGACAGGGCGGTGGCCTGCCATGGGTACCTGGTAAGTCTGATGGTGATTCATCGTCCGTGGGACAAATACATTGCCATGGCCTTGAATAATTCAGGTACAAAGCAAGTTGAACCAATTCATAATCTAGAACGGCTAATTTCCATTTCGCCGTGCGTCTTCACTCTCGAAAAACTCCCTGCACGCCTTCCCAATGTCATTTCCATACACAAACCCCAAGAACCCCTTTCCTCGTTTTGCCCCCAAGCCGTCCTTGGCAAATCGTTTTCGTAGATCGCTATTGAAATCGACATACTCTTTCCGTCCTACCTCCTTGAGCACCTCCTTTTGCGATTTCCGGAAATCGAACCTGGCATCGTCGTCAGTAACCTGAACGGGGAGACGGTAAGAAGAAGACAACGCACATGGCCTTGTAATAAGGCTTCCGGATTTCATTGAAGATTCTCAGTGCCTCGGCCACCACGCTGGGGCTTGCATCCGAACCCGCAACAGACCGAGCGTACTCAATTGCCCGTGCCAGCGTCCAGCTGTCTTCCATTGCAAAGGCAGATCCAGATCCGAAGCCGCCTGGTTTCATCGTCATGCGTCAACTTTGTTCACTAGCGTTGGGATGACGGTGGAAGGGAAAACGTACCAGCAGAGGGATGACTGGAATCGCCGACGAGGACCAACTTGTCCCACGCGACAAGACTTTCCATTGACGGTCCGGCATACGCGGCAAACTCTGTCCAGTTGCCCTCGGGGACCTGGGCAAAAACCTCAGCCAGTCGCGGGTCACAATCCTGCGGGAGTGTACGTTCGTGTCAGCACTCCCCACGTTGCGGGTCTCCCGTCTAACACGAAACATCCGAGGGCGGGCTCACGTTGAAACGCGAAAACACTTCATCGTTGGTGACGCGCACACCCCAGCTCACCGTCCTCCCAGGAACCGGGGGTTCGTTGAAGACGCGGGCCGTAAACTCAACGTCGGTCAGGTTCGACAGATCGGCGTCGACAGGTGAGATCCAAACTGACTTGGCCTTGCCGTACCACCAGCTGGTTGTCGTCAGGGGGAGGTCGGGGATGTGCTTCAGCCGCTCGGCGGGGACCAAGCAACGCCAGCCGACCTGGTCTTTTGGAGTCAATCTCGTCAGAAATGCCTTTTGATCGCCTCATCGAGGATGGGAAGCGGGTGAGACGGAGTACACCTACACGCATATTCCAAGGGATAATCAGGGGCCATGTGTTGCCTCACCACCTGCACGAATTCTGTCAGTAAGGGAACCTCAACGGAAGCATGTTGAACAGAAGGTCATACCGAACGGATTCCATCTGCTCCCACAACCAAATCAACAATCGTCTCGGTGCCATCCTCAAACAATACTTTCACGCCGTCCGTCCCGAGATCCTCCAGTTTAACAAGCTTCTTGTTGAACTCAATGAGGCCCTCGGGAACTTTATCGGCCAATGCCTCCTGCAAGACCAAACGTTTTACCCGGCGTGCTTCATACGCGTCACTCGGGTCATGCGGCACCCCAGGATCAACAATCTCGCCTGTGTATGCGTTCCTGTATGAGAGAGGTTTTGGGTTAACTCCGAAGACAGTATGCTGGCTTGCGGCTGGGCAGCACCGCGCTTTCACATGCACATATGCACCCACCTCTGCACCGTCGGGTTGGTCGACGCGCCATTCACACGGTCCCGGATGCCAAGCAATTCCAAGACCTTCCAGCCGTTGTGGTTGACGCTGATTCCGGCGCCCAGGTTCTTCAGCTCGGCGGCCTTCTCGTAGACGCGGAGGTCGATGTTGGGCAGTTCCGACAGGGCGATGGCCGACGACAGGCCGCCCGGACCCGTGCCGATGACCGCGATGCGCAGCTGTGGGGAGATGGCTGAGGGCATTCTGATGGTTTGTTGAATTTGAGTGCCCTCCAGTTGAGTGGTGTTGATGTCGGTGATGTAGACGGAGAGGTGAACAGAGAAAGGACAAAGCGTGAGCGAGGTTTGATACCTACCTTACCCATGGGGGCGAAGGATTCAGGGGGCTGTCTTTGTCAGGCTTACCAGGCTGGACCGAGGCCGGCATCGAAAGAGACCAACACAAGTCACGCGACGGAGATAACGACCAGGTATAGATGGTGTTGGGCCAGCCAGCGATGGCGCAAGGCACAAGTGTTGACAGGTCGGGGTCGGATAACCTCAAAGGGGTGAGGGCAGCCAATAGTTCGTTTATCGTTCTCCAACAAGCAGTCCCCTCGCCGGCCGCGGACTGGAATTTCCACATTGGGGAACGCCCAAACCCAGCAGTTTGGTAACCCACATGCCCAACCACAACTTCGTCATTTTGGGATTCTATCGCGATCGAGAAGGTCCCGGCGAGAAAGGGTCGATATAATGGTTGTCTGTGACGGACTGACTGCATGTCGGTTGCTCCCCACATCCACTGCAACACAATTTTGACCTTGTACACACCTTACCGGCCTATACTTGTTCTGCCGGCTGCAAATTACGAGTCTTAACAACAACACCGTGCAACATGACTCGAGACTCGGAGTCTACCGAGGGCGAAGTGGGAGCCCAGCAGAAGACATGGAAGCGCCACATCTGGGACACCTTGGACAAATCGCCCAAGGAGCGGCGTTTCTTGCTCAAGTTGGACCTGACGCTGTTGACTTTTGGCTGTCTCGGTATGTCTATCACAATCATTGAAGCCACCCCAGGACAGTGACTGATTCATGCTGGAATAGGTTTCTTCACCAAGTTCCTGAACCAGACAAACCTCACCAATGCCTTTGTGTCTGGAATGTATGCAACCCCAAGCCTCTTGAGTCCTACTTGACTCTCGTTGAGTGATCTGCCTTGCAAAAGTTGAAGACCTGACAGCCATGCAGGAAGGAAGACCTCGACATGTACGGCAATGAGCTGAACTACGCCATGACCGCTTTCACGGTTGGATACATCGTGGGCGAGATCCCCAGCAACATTCTGCTGACCCGGATCCGCCCCTCCATCTACATTCCGTCGTTGCAGGTACGCACGCCATATCTCCAATCAGGCTATCCAGAGATCAAGTCAACTGACACACTATGTAGATCATCTGGACAGTCCTGACTTTTGCCCTTTGCGGCGTCAAGAACAACACTCAGCTCTACGCGCTGCGTTTCTTGATTGGTGTGTCTGCCCATACTCTCCGATGTCCGAATAACCAGCTCACAGTTTTGTGGCTTAGGGCTCGCCGAGGCTGGTTACTACCCTGGCCTTCAGTACATGATCGGCTCCTGGTATCGTAAGGACGAGATGGCCAAGCGCGCCTGCATCCTCAACGCCAGCGGCTCCATCGCCATGCTTTTTTCCGGCTTTCTGATGGCCGGTGTCACGGGCCTTGGTGGGCGCGGTGGGTTGCCTGGATGGAAATGGTGAGTAATTTCCGTCTTGCATCCCGCATCACTTTCATGGAGCTCACTCCCCTATCTAGGCTCTTCATCATGGACGGTGTGATCTCGCTGCCAGTCGCGGTTGCCAGCTACTGGTTTCTCCCGGACCTGCCGGAGAACGCCACTAGCAGGAGGGTTTTCTCCGACGATGTAAGGCTGCACGATGGCTCCCTTTCGCCTCAGACTTGGAGGAGTCTAACAATGCATCTCCCTTGTAGGAAATTGACCTGGCCAAGCGCCGCATGGCGCTCGAGGATCGCAAGCAGCGTGCGCCCTTCACGTTTGCAAAGGTGAAGAATGTGTTTACCTCGTGGCACATCTGGCTCTTGAGTCTGTACTACATGTACGCGCAAACCCAACCGAAACCCCGCCCCTGAACCTCCCGAGACTGACATTTTTCGTCACAGCTTCATCAGCGGAACCAGCGGCACACCCATCTTCCCGCAGTTCCTCAAGTACCACACAAACCCCAAGTTCACGGTCCAGCAGATCAACCTGTATCCCAGCGGCCTGTTTGCCATCCAAGCGGTCTCTGCCGTGATCTACGCCTGGATCTCGGACACGGCTCTCAAGGGTCGTCGCTGGCCCGTTCTTCTCTTTGGCGCCACGCTGAACCTCATCACCTTTGCTTCCTTGGCGGCCTGGGACATTCCCGAGGGATGGAAATGGGCCTGCTACTACCTGGCTGGTCAGCATGTGGGCTTGTCCGGTATCGCGTTTACGTGAGCTTGCTTTCTTGCCAACCCCTCGTCTTTCCTTTCCGCAACTCACGAATGTCCCTAACTTCTTTTTGCTCCTTTCTTGCAGATGGGCCAACGAGATTTGCACCGACGACACCGAGGAGCGGGCCATCGTCCTCGCCACCATGAACACCATGGTCGGCGTCATCGCGACGTGGCTGCCGCTCATTGTCTGGCAGCAGGTCGAGGCGCCCCGGTACCGCAAGGGCTTCATCACGGCGACGAGTATGGGCGCCGTCTGTCTCATCATCATCCCGCTCATCAAGGTCCTGCAGGATAAGGAGACCATTAAGTGAGTATCACCCCGGAAAGGAGGCCTTCCCTCAGCAGATACTGCATTATGTGGCTCAGTTCTAATCGTGATGTGCTTCAATAGGAGACGCCAGCGCGGACTTGAGGCAAGGCCCGATGACAGCTCGGAGAGCGGCACCGCGAGCGGCGACATCAAGGGCAGCAATGGCGTTGAGCAGAAGGTCGGCCCGGTCGACGAGAAGGACCTGCAGTAGAGCGGAGGACGGGTTTGTCCTGCGGTTGAGCTAGAGATTGAGGCAGGGCGACGTCGTCATGTCGGGAGGGAGGAGAGGCATGGATGGCTCGCCTGTGCCGAACAGATTGGATATAACAGGTCACTGCTGATTACGTGGTACCTAAATACTACCTTAATCAGTATTTTCAGAACGCGCCATCATGTTTGATTTTGATGTTTTCTTGAACCTCGCTCTTGACTCTCGGGGAGTTCAAGTTGCAGGTGGTGAGGTCCTGGGGACGACCGAGGAGGGCTTTGTGTGGCTGCTCTGACTATGCCACTGTGAGGTATCCTCGGAGGGTGAGCCAGGTGAGCCTCGCCGCTCTTTCTCGCAGTAGGCGCGGCTGAGCCAGCAGTTGATGCGGCGCAGCTAGGCAGCATTGCGTGCGAACACAACCCTTTCGGGAATGTGAGCTACCTAGGTACTTATCAGCTGGAGTGCGGTGAGCACCCCCCAGCAACGCCATTTGCCAGCTGTGTCTTGCTTGCATGAGAGCTGTCACAGCCACAGAATATGCAGAAAATGGGTCACAGAAGGAAATGCGGCGGCTATTGCGGCCTCGGGCGTCGGCCCTGCCCCCTTTGTTGCGCAGCGTCACAACTCTCTGCCTGAGTCCAGCTCGGTTTGGTCAGAAAGGAACTCGGCACACACTTCTTTGCTTTCTCCTGACAAGGTTCCTGGTAGCCCAGACCATTGCTCGGCACACAACCTAAAGACGAGCCATAGGTACCTACCACGCCAGTTTCTGAGTTTTCCTGGACCGTCCCCCGAATACCGTTGCTACGCTTGGCCTACTGCAACAATGGCTGAAGTTGACGACATCCGGGCCCAATTCGCCGCATGCTGCCAGCGGGCGAGCGATTACCCTTTGACTGTCTTGAGAACCGAGGTTTTTGGCCACACGCAAACGTCTTTTCAAGCGCGCCTGAGCCAGGAAGGATTGTTCCACACCTCCCATCGGGCGTTGTTTGCCCGCGATCTTCAGTATGCCGCGACGGAGTTTGATCGCGGGCGAGCATATGCGGATGTCAAGGAGATTGAAGCTCTCCTGGATCCTGAGGAGAAGGACCCGTGGTGGAGATTCATGTTAGACAAGCGCAACTTCTGTTCTCCGTGGATGCTCGGAATCACTGACGAGGCATAGCTTCCTACATTCGAAGACGTCAAGGGATGCGCTTGGCTGCTCCAAGGAGCAGCTTACGCTGCTTTTGACCCACCACCAGGTCATGCCCTCCTTTCTAGACCTGGTTTTTACCTTCAAGGCTCCGCGTAACCGACCACTGACGCATGCCCTCTTCCGGCATGAGAATTATATCGATGAAAACTCCCCGCCTCTCAGGCTCCCACATTTGGGCCGATCAGGCATTCAGATTCAGCACGGTTTTAACCTCCTCACAGTCGAAAGAAGCGACGTTGGGGACCGAAACCAGTGGCCTCTACGCCACGCGTCGCTGTACCACTCCCTTGACCTGGAAACTGGCCGCGCCGTCTACATCCTCCTGAAGAGCAATCCCGAGTTGGCGAGGCGGATAAAAGTCGCAACGGAGAAAACCCGCCACCTACGCCCGGATACAGCGAGAACGCCGGGCCAGTCATTCATAGCGAGCTTGCAGGTCCACCTCATCATGCTCGAGTGGAGCGTCGAATCTTGGAGCGAGTATATCGACAGCATGGACGAAGCGCTCCGGGCCCAGTCTGTGGAGGCTAAGGTAGCCCCGGGAGATGCAAAGGCCGCACCCCTGGAGACCATGATTATCCCCCCCGCCGTGACTCATGTCGAGAGCTTTAGTCGCAACGGAAGCTCCTTTTCGAGACGAGGTTTCCTGCCACATGTTGTAGGCAACCTAGACAAACGTGCGAATCTTTTGCAAGAAAGCAGCGGCATCGTCAAAGACCCAGGAGCCCTGATCTCTCAGCTGGCCGAACTCGAGGATGGCTTCTCGTTCAATGGACTGCAAAGTCTTAGCCTGATTGGTGACGAAATCAAGCGGTCTCTCCTAGCGCTTGAGCAAAGCAAGGATATCATTCTCCAGCTCGAGGAACAATACCAGACCGTCGTCTCGTCGTACGCGTTCACAACATTACTCGGCCAGGAAAAGTACAAGACAGAAATCGCCATCTTCTTCCGACGGGTCCACAGCATCCTCCGGGATATGGACCTCCATCATCGACGCCTCAGAGACCTCTCCAGTACAGTGGCGAGCTATAAACAAATGGTAAAGCCTCCCTATCGATTGCGAAGCATCTACACTGGCGGTCTAACGGTTAACCTACCACTCCTACGTAGTTTGAGTTCCTAAGCCAGCAAACCAGCATCCAGACCTCGAAAGCCTTCCAAATGGTAGCGCAGACATCAAGCGACCAGATGATGAACTGGACACACAGAATGCACGAGATCACCATCAAGACAAAGCAGGAGACGTTGTCGATGCACGTCATCACCATCTTTACCCTGATTTTCCTGCCAGGCACTTTCATCGCAGTAGGTCTTGTGATTGCGGAGGGTGGGGGGCGACCTGGTTTTTAACTCGTTTGCGAAATGGGACCCTTCTAACAGCATCGTCTCGTGTTCAGACCTTTCTCAGCAGCGGTGTACTGCGTTGGGACGAAGACGGCACGCTCGGTTCCGATTGGGTGGTGCGCAGCGACGGGATGCGTCTCTTCCTGTCCATCTGTCTCCCCATGACGGCCATCACATGTGCTGGGTGGGCTTCCATGTATGGGATTGCACGGCGCTGGGCAAGGCAGCACGCTCGAGAACTGGGCCTTCCAGGATACACTGACAAGGAGTTCAAGTCGGCGACGGCACAGCGGGTGTCAACTGTGGGGGGCGAGCCCAGCACGGGAACAGGACTAATCCCTGTTTGATCTACAGGAAGAACTGGGAAATCGGGCATTGGGAACCTGCCTGCTCGTACTGCTCAACTTCACGAGTTCGACCGTTCTTGCATTGCTGAGGAATTGGAAGGTGAATATGACTAAGGGGAACACACTGCGCTCTTGCGCGCATGGCTCCGGCTCGCCCGCCAACGGGGGTGAGCCAGGTGAGCTGGGTAAGGTAGGTGAGCTGGGTAAGGTAGGTGAGCTGGGTGAGCCGGGGTGAGCACTCGGCTGGAACAGCAGGTCCCTTGATCAATACCTACTTCTTAACCACTCAGGCCCGCCAGCACCTCCACAGACGGCGCGAAGAATGTACCCCCAGTCACCGGCGTCGAAAAATCCAGGATGCGGTCATGCTTCCCTGGGGGGTGCCCGATGAACATGCGCTCCAGCATGCGCTCCATGACCCAGAGGTTCTTTGAATACCCGATGAAGTACGTCCCATACTCGCCCGACGCCGGCGACCCAAAGGGCATGTTGTCCCTGACAATACCATGTTCGTTCCCATTCTCGTCCTCGATCGTGGTGAGCGTCTTGTGCGACCGCTGGCCCGACTCGGCGTCGTCAAGCTCGATATTGTCGAACTTCGTGCGGCCGATGATGGCCTCCTGGTCCTCGGTCTTGAGGGATTCCCATCCGTCGAGGTTATGCAAGTACTTTTGCACCATGACATAGCTACCGCCGCCGCCGCTGCCGCCACCGGGGCCGTCCTGGACGATGGCTGCGCTCAGGGCTGCCGGCCCGACAGGGTTGGCGGTCCCGTCGACGAAACCCAAGAGGTCCCTGGTCTCAAAGTACCGGAAGCCGACGGTCGCGTCCACGACCTGGACAGACTTTCCGAGTTTATTCAGGAGCTGGCGCTCGAATTCGAAGCACAAGTCGCGGCGGTTGGAGCGGATGTGGAAGAGCAAGTCGCCAGGGGTGGACACGGTGGCATGCACGGCGCCCTGAAGGACCGGGAGCGGGCGCAGCTCGGTCGGGCGAGGCAGCTTGGTGAGGCCGTCCCAGATGCCACTCCCAATTCCAACGGTGCAGGTAAATTGGGAGTCGAGGTCGCGGATAGCGACGTTCTTTGTCAGTCCTTCCACTCCGGACAGTGTGGAACGTATCGTGTCGAGAGCGGCTTGGCCGGGTTCGGCGGCCAAAACCAAAAAGGTCGCGGAGCGGGTGAGAGGGGCGTCGACTGACTGCTGCCGGCCGGCGCTGCTCATGGTTGTCATGGTCCTGGAGGAGACATAGAGAGTTGGTGATAGAATGCAGGGTGTCGATCTCAACGTGCTCGCGACCCAGCACTTGACGAGGATTCCCATCATGAACCGCCTCGCTCAGAGGGGAGTGATAGAGGGTTCATGCTTATCTGGCGCGAATGACAAATGGCATGGAGACAAGGAAGGTCATGGCATCCACCAATTTGTCGAGTGAAAGGTTTGGAAATACGTCATGGTTACCGGGAGGTGGTCCATCGGGCCAGGCAGGCATATTAGGCATCGCGCGTGTCACGTCGCATTAGCGGCTGCCTTTACGAGCCTTTTTTCTGATAACCCTCCATGTTCAGCAGACTATCCCCCCAACCATCGTTGCGAGCGCAGGTAATACGACCCATGGCACACCCCCACACTTCCCAGCTTTACCGCACCATCATTAATGCCTCTGTCCCTGAGCCAGTTCTCTGCTCAAGTCCAATGAAGTTGGCATGTGGAGAGGAGATGCTGACTCATGACTCTCGTTCAAGCTGGTCCATCAGTCATCCCCCCCTCCCCTGCCGGCACGACTTCAGGCATCGATCCCTGCACCGTTGTTGCTCACCACGGCGTACCTACCTACCTCACTTCTTCGCGAGCCCGCTCTCGAGGAGTGTCTTGAGCCGGTCGTCCACACGACCCAGGTAGTCTAACGCGGCGTTCGTGTTAGCGGGGGGGTGGCAGATTCCTTCAGTAAGCAACACGCCACCAGGATTAGTTAGCTAAACGTACTCAGCACGTCCTTCTTGAGACCGTCGGGAAGATCCGTCAGCGTGGGGAGGATGTTGCGGAGGAACTGCGCCTCCCCGCCCTCCTCGGCGCAGATGATCTTCCACAGTTGGCGGGCCTGCCCAAAGTCCCTGTCACTAAACTGCGTGGCGAAGCTGGTCACCTCGCCCGCAAAGTGCTCGTGCGTGGGCAGCTGGACGCGGCGGCTGGCGCG
>Ga0247824_10002594_pt1 | contig 10141 bp, 9 predicted proteins | sample 13C_PalmiticAcid_FD_194412 | JGI IMG/M metagenome (GOLD analysis project Ga0247824, IMG submission 194412) | Soil microbial communities from agricultural site in Penn Yan, New York, United States - 13C_PalmiticAcid_Day48 | ecosystem: Environmental > Terrestrial > Soil > Agricultural land... | reverse complement strand
CGACAACGAGTTCCATCGACGACGCGGTCCGCTCCACGAGTGCCGCTGTGTCGCTGATCAATTGGCCGTTCTCGTCGAACGCTGCGAACTCATCACCCCGGTAGGCGCGGACGTCCTCGGCGAGGGAGTGGATGAGTTCCCGGATCTCGATCTCCACGCCGGTGAGCCGGATGATCGTGTCGATCAGCGGGCCACCCGAGAACTCCTCGGACCCGAGCAGGCCGCGCGACTGATCCACCCTGCTGGCGCGCTGTTCCAGGGCCTTGTTCGCGATGTCCTGACCCAGCTTGATCAGAGCGTCCGACGCCGTGTTCGCGACGGACACGAACGCTGACGACAGCTCCGACGCCAGATCGAATGCCGACCCGGACTCACCGAACGCCGGAGTCGACGACCCGGTGTCGATGTTCTCGACCGCCTTGGTGGTGTCCTCCTGCGCGGCGGTGATCTCGCTCGTGCTCGCCGAAATCGCATCCTCGACGATCCCCAACGCCGACGACATCGCCGCCTGGACCACCGGCCCCAGCACGCCCGCCGTCAGCCGGTTCGCGACGTCGGCGACCTGCGCCGCCAAGTCCTCGAACTGCTTCACCAGCACGGCCTCGGTACTCGACTGGGTGCGCACCGCCAACGCTTGGGTGTCCGAGATCAGCTGGCCCTGCTGGTCGATCTGCTCGCGCTGCTGCTCCATGAACGACGCGTCCAGGGTGGTCGGCTCGCTGGCCTTGGTGACCTCTGGCACCAGCGCGCCGATCGCGTCCGAGACCGCATTACCCACCGACGACCCGATCGCATCCAGCACGGAAGAGGCCGCGGCGGACCGGCCGCCGGCGATCCCCTCCAGCGCGGCGACGAGCGCTTCGAACAGCTTGGTCTGCTCCGGGCTGAGGACCCGTTCAGGCTCGATGATGTCCTTGGCCATCAGGCCCTTGCCGGAGGCGATACCGCCGGAGTCGAACGGGTTCACCGCGTCCAGGACCGCGCTGCCGACCTCCTGCGCCTTCGTCCACGCCGAGGGCAGCAGGTCGCCCAAGTTCCCGGCAACACCCGAGAGGGCCTCGATCGACTTGTCCTCAGCGAGGGTCAGGAACTCCGGCGGGATGGCGCGCTGGGCGGGCGGCGGCGAACCGATCTCTGTGGCGATCCGCGCCCGGATCGGGTCGAGGATGCCGGACAGGACGTCGCGGATCTTGCGCTGGAGGAATCCCTCCTGATCGCCGCGCGACGGGCCCGCCGAGTCGCCGCCAGCCGACGGCTGGAAGAACCCGTTCGCGCCGATCGGCAGCCCGTACAAGCTGGCGAAGCTGGCCGGGTTGGTGCCGCGCCCGTAGTGGACGTCGCCGATGCTGCCGCCGGATTCGACCCGGGCCGCGGCGATCCCGAGTTCGGGGATGCCGCGCAGCTCGCCCGCCGTGTGGCCGCCGCCGGGACCGCCGGGGTCGTCGGTGATACCGACCGCCATACCCGAACCTTCCACGAGGTTCTTCGTGAGGCCCTGCGCACCGACCTGCGGGTACCCGGCAAACGACGAGGTCGCCCAGTAGCGGGCCCACGGATTACCACCCAGGATCGCGGCGATGATCGACCCCATGAAGCCGGAGCAGTCGAAGCTGTCGCCGGTGAACCTCGGTCCAGCCCACTGGTACGGGCGGCCGTCCTGCGCGCGCGCGAACTCATGGCCGCGTTGCAGCTGATACATCCACGGTTCGATCGCGCCACCGGCCTTGAACCCGAGCAGCGGATCGAACAGCCCTTCCGGCGGGACATTCCCCAGACCGCGCTGGGCGACCTGCGCCCCGTACGCATCCAGGTTGTCCCGGCCCAGCGTGCTGATCAGCTGGCCGTTGTTCCACTCGAACGGAATCCCGCGCGAAATGAGATCGCGGATCGCGTACACCACGTTCTGGCCGCCGGCGCGCGCCACCTCGGCCGCGGTGAGGACATGCTCACCGTTGGACAGCCACGCGAGGATGTCGTCGGAGGTGCCGGACCCTGGCCCGTTGACGCCGCCGCCCTTGGCGAACCCGAGCGTGATCGGCTCCATCGGCTCGACGCCGGGCAGGAACTTGGCCGCGGCGTTCCATGCCTTCAGCAGGCCGCCGTTCCACGCGTTGTCGACCACCCAGCGGATCGGGATGCTGAACGCGCCCTTCATGCCGTCGAGGGCCGACGACAGCCCGGGAACGAACTCGTTGGTGAACCAGTCCTTGATCGAGGACAGGGCCGACTTGAACTGATCCCACTTGTCGAGGACCCAATCGATCACCTCGGTGACCCGGTTGTTCCACCACTCCAGCGCCCCCGCGACGTCCTCAAGGTTCGACCGGATCTTGTCGACCATCTCTTGGAAATACGGGATGACGTACGGGATGATCACCTCTTTGACCAGCCACGTCAGGAGGTCGATCAGCCGGATGATGTAGGGCATCAGCTGGACCAGAACGTCGATCAGCGGTGGCAGGATCTGGGCTGCCAGGCGCGCCAGCTCGGGCAGGATCGGCACGACGGCACGCAGCAGCTCGACGAAACTGGTCACCAGGTCGGGCAGGATCGGGGCGAGCTGGCGGATCGCATCCGCCAGCGCCACGCCCAGGGTCTTCGCGACCTCGGCGAGTACCGGCGCCATCTCCGCGATCACCGGACGGAACTGCTCGGCGAGCTGCCGGATCACCGGCCCGAGCGCCCGGAAAATTTCCGACAGCGCCGGGGACAGTGCTTGAAGAATTGCGGATGCGGACTCGGCGATCACCGGAATGATCGGTGCGATCGCGGACACCAGGTCGGCGAACGCCGTCGACAGCGGACCGATCGACGGCGCGAGCGCCCGCAGCGCATCCGCGAGCGCGGTCCCGACCACCTGCACGACAGTCGAGAGCGGACCGATCATCGGCAGGATCGCCGAGGTCAGCGCGGAGATCAGATCACCCAGGACCGGCAGCACGGGCGCGAGCCCGACCGCCAGCGCGTTCACCAGCTGGCCGACGACGGGCAGGACCGGGGTCAGCGCGTCAGCGAAGGCTTTGCCCAGCGTGCCGAGCCCGGGGGCCATGATCTTGAACGTCTCGCCCAGCGACTGGAACATCGGCCCCAGCGAGGGCATCACGTCGTTTGCGATGGTCAGCAGCCCCGACACCAGCCCACCCAGCGCGCTACCGAGCCCGGTGAACATGCCCGGCAGATTCGCGAACAGCTCGCCCAGTTCGCCGGACTGCTTCGCCGCGGTGAACGCCCCGCCGATGCTCTCGCCGATACTGGCGATGGACCGGCCGAGCGCATCCATGTGCGGCGTCGCCGTCGTGGTGAGGTCCAGCAGACCCTGCGTGAACCCGCCGGTGCCGGACTGCATCCCACGCAACAGGCCCTGGGTGTTGGCGAACACCGCGTTCAGACCTTCGACGCCGCGCGCGCTACCGAGGAAGTTCAGGAAGCTGGTCGCCATCCCGTTGAGCTGGGTAGCGACCCCGCCCATGCCGGTCTGGAGGGCGGGTAGCACTGTCCCGGCGACCCGGGTCAGGGTGTCGCCGAGACCAGCGAACAGGTTGTCCTGCACCGAATCGCCGACGGCGGACCACTCGTCGCCGAGGTCGTGCGCGGCCAGCACGAATTCCCTGGCGTTGGGGGACAGCTTGGCCAGGACCCGGTTCAGTTCCTGCGTCGACGTCGACGCCTTGTTCTGTGCCTCCGACACCGCAGCAGTCGCGGCGGCCAGCTGCTGCTGGGCCACCACCAACTGCTCGTCGGCGGTCTTCTGCTTCTCCTTCGCCGCGACGACCAGATCCGAGTTCTCGACACCCTTCTTCTCGGCGTCGATCGCCTTTTCCTGCTGGTCACGGTTACGTTCCTGCGCCTCAGCAAGGTTGAGTTCGGCACGCTCAACCCGCAGCAGGGCGTCCTTGCGGTCATCGGAGGTCTTCGACTTCGCCAGATCCTGGCGCGCCTTCTCCAGCGCCCGGCCGGCCTCCTTCTCCGACAGCGCCGCCGACGCGCTGGCCAGCTTCATGTCTTCGAGTTGGTCCGTCGCCGCCTTGCGCGCGCGGGTGACGTCCTCGGTCGCGGCCTGCGCCGCCTTCTCCGCGCTCGCGAGCGACCGCGCCGCCGACTCCGCGCCGCGCTGCGCCGACTCGATCGCCTTCGCCTGCGCCGCCCCCTCGGTGCCCGCGGCCTTCGACTGCGCCGAGAACGCAGCAAACGCGTCCTTCACGCCATTGAGGCCGACGGCGGCCGTCGCGCCGACAGCTGCCGCCGCCGGGCCGATCGTGCCGAGCGCGGCAACCAGGCCGCCGACCAGACCAGCGGCAGCACCCGCCGCGCCGCCGATCGCGGCGATCGCCGCCGGGACTCCGACCAGGTAGGCGCTGGCCTTGCCGACACCGAGCAGACTGGAGTTCAGGCCGTCCACACCGGAGCGGTCAACATCGACGTTGACCTCCTGGGTGATCGGGGTGGCCATCCCCTCCAGCTGCTGGCGCAGCGCGGCCATCTGCGCCAGCGCTGCCGCCGTGTCCAGATCCACCGGGACGTGCGCCGGGCCCAGCGTCATCGCTGCCAGTGCCGCGTTCACCTGGGCTTCGAAGCCGGTCAGGTCCGGCCGGACCTCGACGTCAACCCCGCCGCCGGAGATCATCGCCATTTGCGCCGACAGCTGCGCGCCGAAGCTCGTTGTCTCGGGCCGGACCTCGACGTCGATCCAGCCGGTGTTGATCTTCGCCAGGTCCGCAGCGAGCTGGGCGGCGAACCCGCTGGTGTCCGGGTGGGCCTTCACGTCGACGTCGAGCGGGTTGCGGTTCAGCTCGGCCTGCGCCTCGCGCATGGCTTCCCTGACCGCGCGCGCCAGGTCCTCGGGGAGTCCGTCGCCGTCCGCGAGGATGTCGATGTAGATACCGCCGGGCTGCGTCACGGCGCGGACCGTAGAGAGCAGGGGTGCAGCAGCCGTTGAACTAGATTTGACCCTACGCCCGACCGGGTGTATAGTTAGTGATATCAGGCCGGACCGACCCGGCCCCCACTACCGGAAGGACCCGGACATGAACATCCCCTTCACCCCCGCCGCCAAGGCATACATGCTCGCCTGCATCACCATCGACGAGCTGATGGAGACCGGCGGCGACGCCTCCGCCGCGATCGACATGCGCGCCGCTGCCAAGGCCGAACTGCTCGCCGCGGGTCACACCCTCGACGAAATCGCCATCCTGCACATGTGACCCACGCAGCGAAGGCCCCCACCACGGTGGGGGCCTTCCTCGTTTCCGAGCAACTACACGCCGTTGCTGATCTCGTCGGTGATCGCGTCCCGCAAGAACGGGTTCCCCCGATAGCCGGGATGCTGGACCCGTTTGAAGTAGACGACCCGGCCCGCCTTCGGCCAATAGAACCGCAGTGCCTTCGCGTTACGGGCGCGGATCTCGTGCGGCGCGGTCCCATCATGCACGTACCGGGCGTGCGGTGCGGTCGCCTGCTCACGCAACACCAGCGCGTTCCCGCGCCGGAACACCCGATGCCCGATCGACCGCTTCAACCCACCCGAACGGACGTTGACCCGGCGGCGCGCGTTCGCGTCGATCCGGTCACCGAGCCGGTCCAGGCGCGGCGTCGCGATCACCAACCCCTGCTCAATCACCGCGGTCCGGGACGGCGCGACGTACCGGACCCGGCCACGCAACGCCACGCCGCTACTCCCGCTCCGGGTCGAGCAAGGGTGCCACCGCCACGAACGCCGCAGTCTCCTTCGCGTCCAGTACCCGCTCGGGTTCGTCGGCGGCCTTCTTCGCTACCCGCTTCGCGCTGGTCTTCTTCACCGGCGCCGGGGCGGGGCGCTCGTTGGGCACCTGCACGACCAGACCGTTGCGGATCAGGCCCTTCACGAAGGGGGTCAGCTCGACTGTCGCTACCTCCCCCTTCGCGAGGTGGGTGGTGGTCTGGATGCCCTTGATCGTCACCTGCATTGACTTCGCTCCGTTCAGAATTGGGCGTAGGCGGATTGCGCCCACGTCAGGACCATGCCCTCAGGGCCTTCCGGCGACCCGGTACCGACACCGGTCTCTTTCGCGATGTCCAGCCGCTCGGCCTCTTTCAGCGCCGCGCACAGCGCCAGGTCGAGCCGCCACGAATCATCGAGCAGGACCAAGCCCTTGTTCTGGTACACCTCAGGGTCGCCGTCTAGCGGGTGACAGCGGGCGATACCGACTTCGATCGTCACCCCGCGCGCCTGCCCACACTTCGGGATCACCGCGGCCGAGGCGGTCATGTTCTGGGACTGGCCCTGACGCCAGCGCTGCGCGAGCCGCATCCACAGGTACGGGCCGCAGCCGTCGCAGGTCTCGCACGTCCCGTCCTCGCCGATGACCCACGGCGGCGGCGCGATCACATCCCCGGACAGATGCCACACCGTGGTCGTCCCGCCACCCAGCGGCGGCACCACCGGCGGGACGGGGTCGGGGTCGAAGAACTCCAACAGCTTGGCCTCCACCAGGCCCATCAGCGCCACGGCTTTGTTCGGGTTGGCCATCACATCACCCCGCGCGACGGATAGTCCGGTGAGGACACCACCGGCGCGGCGACCAGCCGGTGAGGGTTGATCGCCGACACCCACATGTCGACCTCGGGCAGCCCGGTCAGCTGATCCCGGAACAGGGCCGCCGGGTCGGTCATGCGGATCGCCACACCGTTGCGGGTGATGGACTCGACGCCCTTCGGCAAACGGCACGTCTTGTCGCCGCAGCGCGCCTTGTGGAACTCCGCGGCGAGCAGCCCGACCATCTGGGCGGCTCCGGCCGGCGGGGGCAGGCCCTGCCCGTAGGTGACCGACCAGGTGCCGGGTGATCCGGCGGGGCGGGTCAGGTCCTGGGCGGGCCACTGGCCGGAGGTGGCGTAGAGCCGGTCGCCTTCCAGCACGTACAGGGACGTGTCGATCACCGCGCCGTCGATAGCGACTTCCTCGACTGAGCAGACCGGGCCGGGCAGGTGCACGACCCCGGGGCCGCGTACCTGGCAGTTGCCGTTGCAGCCGCAGCCCACGTTGCGCCACACCCCGCCGTCGAGTTCTGGATACCAGGAGGTACCGGGCAGCCACGCCCGCAGCACGTCATCACCGGAGTTGGGGGACGGGCAGGGGCGCACGATCCTTGGGCAGCATCCGTACTGGCGGCCGGTGAACGCCCACAGGACCGCGACGGCGGTGTCCACGGCCTGCTGCTGGCGGATCGAGTCGGCCTCGGTCTCCGGTGTCGGTAGGCACGCGTAGTCGGCGGGCCACGTGCAGGGGGCGGTCATGGCGGGCACCGTAGAGGCTCGGGGTGCAGGCCCCGGGCACGAGAAAGGCCCCGCCGTAGCGGGGCCTTTCTGGGGTACAGAGGTCAGCCGGTCAGGCCCACACACCACCCGGGGTGGTCGTGGTGACGGTGACCTCCGGCGAGGTGCCGCCGGTCAGACCGGAATCGTCGGCCGTCATCTGCACCAGGTTGAACCCGGCCAGCTCGCCCACGAACGTCACCGTGTACGGGCCGGTACCAGCCACGGTCACATTGCCGGTGCCGATGTTCGGCAGCGCCGCCAGCGCGGCCTGGATCGCCGCCGCGTTGGCGTTGTACGCCAGCGCCGCAGTGGTCTGCCCGTCGAACGTCAGCGTGTACGTGCCACCGGTCGGGGTGCCGGTGATCGCGATCGACTGGACCTCGTTCGACGGCTCCAGACCGCACGCGGGCTGCGCGGGCGCGATCTCCTGCACAGGCTCCTCGTAGTACGGGGCCGGCAGGATCAGACCACAGCACTCCTCGGTCGCCTCCGGCGGCGCGATCGTGGTCAGGAACGTGCGCTTGTGCACGCCCTTGCCGATCGGGGCCAGCAACCGGCCCGCCGTGTTGAGGGCGTCGGTGGCCTGCACGTTGTACGGGCCGCGACCCCACCGGGTGCCGTTGGCGGTGATACCCGACAGGGAGATCGTCGAGACCTGCGCACCGAACTCCAGCGCGCCCGGCACCATCTCCTTCACCGCAGGCAGCAGCGTGTACCCGTAGGGCAGCGCTGCCGAGGACGCGCCGGGGCTCAGGATGTCGTCGGTCGTCGGCAGCTCGCACTCGTCGTCGGCGCCGACACCGGACCAGATTTCCAGCGCCACAGCGCGATCGCTGGGGACTTCCTTCTGGTCGTCGAAACCGATCGGGTTGCCCTCCCAGTCCAGGACAAGAGGCCACCCGGTCATCAGCGAGATCAGGCAGGTGTTGACCTTGCACAGCTCCAGCGTGACCGTGTTCCACTTGCGCTCGGGCGGCGTGCGGTCAGCCACACAGATGCGGCCCTCCGCGTTCGCCTGCTCCAGGTCTTCCGCGTCACGCATGACCGGCTCGACGTTTGCCGAGATCCAGCCGTTGGTGACGATTCGAGAGCGGGGGCCGGCGATGGGCTTGCCGCACGGGTCGACCAGGGTGGCGCGCAGTCGCACGCCCTTCACCAGTCCGTACTGACTCATTGCGTTCACTCCTTGTGCACAAGAGCGGTTGCGGTGGCTGCCCATTTCCACGCGGTGCGCAAGGTAGAGATGAGGGGTGCAAATGCCCCCGGAAAAGGCCGATGCCCCCACCTGGTGAGAGGGGTGGGGGCATCGGGGGACGGCTGCCGGTCAGGTCTGTTGTGTCCAGTCCGTCAGCGGCGGCAGCCCGGCCGACATGCGGACGATGTCGGATTTCACTGCCCGCAGCTCGATGCGGAGAGAGCCGATCTCCTGCCGCAGCTCAAGGTTGTCCTTGTGCGCTTCCCGCAGCTCCGCACGCATCTCGGCGCGCTCCTTCTTCAACTCCTCGCGCTCGGCTTGCAGCTCGGTCCGCTGCTCCGCGCGCTCGGCCCGTAGCTCGGCGACGAAGTCCCCATACCCGCCAGACAACGTGACCTCCGCCTCCGCATCGGCCTTCCTCCGGCCGAACCACAACGTGACGCCGGTCGACAGCACACCCGTACCGACGATCGCGCCCACCAACTCCATCCACCCCATGCCGATCACCCGAGCCCGGTTGGCCCGCGCCGCGCGGGCGGTGCGGGCAGGACCAGCGACGGCGATGCCGGGTCACCCCGCAGCGTCGACGTGATCGACGTCAGCACCGACAGCACTGCGGCCTGGAGCGCGAACAGCACCGCACCGCCGAGATACTTCCAGTCGGGGTCGACGATCGACACCAGCAGCAGCGCGGGCAGCAGGGTCTGCAAGAACGTCTTGAGCGCGCGCTCTCCAGCGTCGCGCCAGAATGCGTTACTCCCCATTGTTGTCACCCGCGTCCGTGGTCTCAGTGGATGCCGGGACCTCTTCAACAACCGGCGCGACCTCTTCAACTACGTCCGACTTCTCGGGCGCCTTCTTCGGTGCGGCCTTCTTCGCCGGTGCCTTCTTCGGTGCCGGGGCCTCCACCTCGGCCACCGGCTCCACGGCCGGTTCCTCGGAGGGAAACAGTCCCGCCGCGACTGCCAGCGCTCGCGTGACCCGATACCCCGGGCGGGCGCGGTGGGTGACGGTGCGGACCGCGCGCGGCGATGCGGCGGCGTCGAGCAGCGCGACCCGCACCGCTTCCCCGGCTGCGGCGGTCAGCACCTCCACCTCCACGGTGCCGTCAGAGTGCTCGGTCAGGGTGTAGTCGGTCATGGTCAGGCTCCGATCGTGGCGGCTTCGGCGAAGCATTCCCAGGTCACGACGACCTCGCGCTCCGCTACGTTGAGTCGGTCGTTGTGCTGGACTTCGAGGCCCACCGAGGTGGTCACCGGCCCCTGGTGGATAGTCACCGGCCCGGTCAGGACGAGGGTTTCGCCGAGCCCGGCATAGCCGGACCCGAACGCCCACCGATGCCCCAGCGGCGACACAGCCAGCGCACCCTGGCGGGTGACCAGCTGCGCGGCGTGGGCGAGCGCGGCGACGTGCGGGGCGGCGTGGATGACGCCCGTGAACCCGTACTCCGCGACGGCTTCTTCCAGCGCGGCGACCGCACCGACGATCCCGCCGGTCGGGGTGGCCGGTGCACCGGCGGCGGCGAGGAGTTTCGGGGTGAGCTGCTGCTCTACCCGAATCGGTTCGTGGAGGCGGAGCAGCTGCTCCGCGCGCTGGCGTGCCTCGTCTTCCGGGACGGCGAGGCCGCAGTCGTCGTGTGCGCCGATCACCTCGACC
>Ga0247824_10002593_pt1 | contig 10145 bp, 9 predicted proteins | sample 13C_PalmiticAcid_FD_194412 | JGI IMG/M metagenome (GOLD analysis project Ga0247824, IMG submission 194412) | Soil microbial communities from agricultural site in Penn Yan, New York, United States - 13C_PalmiticAcid_Day48 | ecosystem: Environmental > Terrestrial > Soil > Agricultural land... | reverse complement strand
GAGCCGGGAAGGGGGACTTAAGTGAGCCAGTGAGGGGGAGAGGGCCGAGGCCGTGGCTGGAATCGCGGCCGGGCTCAGCGCTGGGATCCGGGGCGGAGACTCGAGGGAACCGGTGAGGGGATGAGCCCGGAGGAGGGAAAGCGGAAGGGGGGAATGACCAGCCCCTTTTTCATCTTCTCATCTTTCTACTGTTGCCCTTTCCTGGACTATGATCTCTCTGTCGTCCATTCATTTTCATTTTCCCTTTTTACACGCTTGTTGCTGGCTCTTTTTTCCCTTTCGGGTGTTGACCCACTCACCACTCACCACTGCACTTGTTTGCACCTGCTGTTGCAGCGTCTCGTTTCTGTTCGCTTCGCCAACGGCTCTTCAGTTTTACTCTTTTTTCTTTTTCTTTTTCAAATTACGTTTGGCGTTTATTAATGCGGCGGGAAAAACGGAAATTTCTTGGGCGTATTAATTTCTGGGTCCTCAGTGTGCTTTTTTCGCCTGCCCTTGCCGCCGATGTTGTTGGTCGTGGCCTTGATAGGATTGGGAGATGCGGCCACTGGATGAATGGATAGCCTTGGCCGGTTTTGTTCTTTTATTAGTGCTAGGGTATCAATGTCGAGCCAGGGAGCGAGATATCTTTGCTCCGCCGGCTGGCTGGTGGGTGCTCTGCTAGGTATAGATAGCCTGCTGTGCTTTGGGGAATTCAACAATTCACCAAGTATTCTTCACTGGGGAATGGTTGAGATTCTTCTGGTGTCACACGAGCAAAAGGACATCCTTGGCCCTGCTAAGGCCCCTGGCACTTATATAGCCTGTGACATCTGGTGCTTGTGATCGATTGGACTGTCAGATTTCTTGGTTGTTTTTTGTTGTCCTCTCTGTCCTGGTACAACCCCCTGTATCACACTACCTCCTGCAGAGTGCGCTAGTTTTGCGCATAATGCGTCCACGTCCAAAAGCTCTGGGCCGGCTCCTCCCTGCCGTTTGCATAGAGCTCTTCATAGCGGTCCCCCATCACCCAACGTTCGGCAAGCTCCTTCAATTCTTGCCTCTGGGCTTCCAGCCAGCCAAACCTTGTCACGTTCAGGTAGTTCTTCGGTTCCCCGAAGAACCGCCACGGGCACGGGAAGTGGGCGTAAAACCTGGCGAGACCGTTGTCGGCCAAAGGCTTCAGAGACTCCCAGAGTTCCCGGTAGGATCTCGTGATGGCGTCCCCGTCGGCGACGGTGAGGGTGGTCTTGTAGACATCCGGGGTGAAGCCGCTTACGTCGGCTCCAACCAGCCGGATGGTCAGAGCAGGGGCGTTGATCTTGTCTTGGAGCCAGTCGACGGTTGCCAACCAGTCCTGCATCGCCGGCTGCCCTGCTCGAGGCCAGCTCTGGGGGAGGTACGGGGGGAAGACCAGCTCGAGGAAACGAAGGTAGGCGAGACAGTGAGGAGGGATGACCTCGCGCAGAAACTGGGAGGCGCCGAAGCGCTCGCTCGGGTAGTCATACCGAGGGGCAGGCCCTTGGTGGTCGGTTCCCCACCCGCCGAGAAATGGTACTTCCCAACATGGCTCGGCCTTGTAATCGTGAATGATAAAATGGTTGCCCGAGAAGAAGGTGAGCTCGGCATCCTGGCATAAGGCACGGCAGACCAGGAATAGTGCCGGTCCAGGCGGGGCCCAACACGTGCATGTGAGCGAAAACGCCGTGTGGCGACGGCGGCAAAAGCAACCGACGCACGTGCGGGTGAGCTCGGAACTCAGGCAAGGCGAAAACTGCTCGCGGTGCTTGCGGTCGGGGGCGGTGTGTTCCGAGTCTCTGTAGAAGATGACGTAGCCCTGGTCCTGCCTGCTCCATGTGACCTCCCTGCTCGGGGTAATGAGGTCGGTATACTCGAGGATCCGAAGGCGGAGTTCCCGTGGGAGACTCGTCAAGGTCGTCCGCGTTGGGGGCTTGAAATATGGAGCGGCAGGGATGCGGAGCACCTGCGAGACGGCCTCCTGGGCGACCCGCTGGAGGCGAGCATCCATTGTTTTGCAAAGGCGGATATGGAAGTCTCTCAGCTGGGGTAATATCCGTGTGAGCGGCGCTATGACAGATCTGGCAACCTCGAGTGCCCGTTCATGCTCAGGGTCGATGTCACAAACCAAGCCGAGGTCGAGGGACCCGCTGGTGATGTAAGAGAGGCGGGCGGCAGCCGAGTGCCACGCGGCTAGTAACCGTTGGGTTGCTGCATACTGGATGTCGGTGTTGGTGTCGGTGTCCTTGTCGTCGCCGTCGCGCTTGGGCTCGACTGGACTTGGGGCGAGCAGCGGGAGGTGATGGCCGCCAGCGTGATGTCTCTCGCAGAGCCATGAGGCAACTAACCCGGGGCCGGCGTAGCTGCGTTCGAGGCAACACGACGAGTAGTATCCGCCAAAGCCGAAGTGTTGGTGGCAGGAGGCCTGGTTGAGGACGATGGTGAGGTTCGTCAGGGATGCGAGCGACGCGGCGGTGAGAGCGAACAGAGGCGCGAGGGGCTCCGGACCATTGTGAGCATAGTGGAGGACAAATCGGTTGGCCGAATAGAGGAGGGCGGCGGCCTCGGCATAGATGACGCGGCAGGAAAGAAGCAGGCCGTGGAAGGTGCTGGCCTTCGGCTGCTCCGTCACGCGCGTGGCACGGCCGTGCAGGTCGAATTTGTGCGGTTCTAGGTGGTCCCACGACGCTACACCGACGAAGCGGTAGATGCGGCGTCGGACGAGTGGGGTGAGGTGCAAGAGCGGCGACGGTTGACACGGTTCTTCCATCTTTTTTCTCGGCTCTGATTTTGGTTAGTTGGGCGGTTTATTACGGCGTGGTGGCACGGGAAAAAGAAGTTGCTACCTGGGTGTGGTTCGGGTTGGTGCAAGGAGCCTGGACGGTGGGCCAGGGGGCTTTTCAGACGCGGCACAGCACCCGGGGACCCATACAGCACCCAGCAGCAGGGCCCTGTGAGGCAAAATCAGACCCATGGTGGCCGTACCCGTGGGCGTGCACACGCATTTATCGATCGGGGGGTCTGGGCTCGCTGTTTCGGCCGGCGGCGAGGTCGAGGAGTTAGCGGCGCCGGCTGCGCGGCTAGGGACTAACCACCTCGGGTAGCTATGTCCCTAGCAACGTGAAAGTTGGTGCGTTGGTCGTGTGCGTCTGTCTGGAGCACGCGAGGGCGCCATTGTCGGCCCGCCAAGCCCCTCAGTCGCGAATCCTTCTCGACAGCAACTACAGCACAGCTTTTGCCATCCCCTCCTCTACCAAAGCCGTAAACTCAAGCCTCCGCTTCGAGCACATGGGCAACAGCTCCTCCAGCACGGGGATCCACCACTCCTCGTGCGCGTGGCACAACCTGGCGAAGGCATACTCGGCATACTCGGGAAAAAAGCCGCTCAGCTCCCAGTCGATGATTCCCGTCACCACGTTGCCCTGGACCATAATATTCCTCGGCGTCAGATCTCCATGCGTGAGCACAAAACGGCCTGCCCCTGCGTCGCCGCCGCCGCCGCGTCGCTTCTCCCGCTCGCTGCTCAGCAGCCACTTCCATACATTACGTACAAGCGGGATCCTCCAGACACGTGCCAGACACCAGCTATCAAACGCCTCCTCGTCGGCAAACGGCCCGAAGGCCGTACCCAGGGGCCCGTCGTAGACGTTCCGCGTCGGCTTGCCTCCCATCCGGCCGATGGCCGGCTCTATACAGGCACGCATACGCGCCAGCTGGACGCGGAGCTGGTCCTTGACCGCGGCCTGGTCGGCGGCCGTCATGTCCTGCCAGACGTCGACCAGGGGCACGCCGGGGACGCGGTCGCTGACCATGACGCGGGCCAGGCACTCGTCCCCGACGAGGACTTCGTAGACGCCGCGCACGAGCGGGGCCAGCACGCCGTGCGTGGCCGCGTAGTGCATCATGTCGCCCTCGGTGAGGTGTTGTCGGCGGTTGATACGCTTGATGGCGAGCACGTCACCCTTGGAGGTGGTGTGCTCGACGACGCGCGGGCTGGAGTAGCTGGAGAGTTCGGGGCCTTGGATGGAATCGGCGGATTGCATCTCGCCGAGTTTGCTGAGAACGGCACGCAGCGTCTCATCAATGTCGGTCAGGACCTTGGGGACTTGCTCTAGGTTCTCCGACATGGTGGTTGGGGGTCGGTATAGCGGACGGCAGCACGCGCTGGACAGCATGATCAGAGGACAGACAAGGGCTACGAGTGTAATCCGTAGGGTACCTGGGCGGTTGACGTTATACGATAGCGCCGAGCGCGTGGCTAGAATGCGCCACTTGACCACTGCGGCTCGGTCGGTCGCGAATAGTCTTACATCCGGGGATGTGATGGAGGCACAGCAAGATGGCGAGGCCGATGGTTGCCATCTGAGAGTCTGAGATCCCCCTATTGGTGTTGGGCCGTGTCCGCCAACATTGCAGTGCTGGACCGTGCAACCCGAAACCGTTTGGGCTAACGAACCCACCAATAGCCAACCGACAACCAACAACCAAATTGCCCCTCAGGGTCACAGTCCCAGCACTCATTTTCACCGCCTTCGTTACCTCCGCGCACCGGGTCTGCAACTCCACTACGCGCAATGACAACGTCTTTTTGCTCATCATCTACGGAGGCAACGCTGTCGGCTTTTCCGTCTTGGTGGCTTCCCCTGCACCCTCCATTGCATTGCCCTCAAGCTCTTTGATTCTCAACATCATGGCTCCAACGGTTTCCCACCTCGCCCGCCTCCCCAGTCCGCCGGCACCGCTTCTACTCGTCCCAGGCCCTAAACTGACCCCCTTTAGTCCCAATGCCCAAGCCAATATCGAGTTCGTCGAATTTCTAGGCCATGAAAACGACAAGGACTCTCAGGTCTGGAAGGTCAAGATCAACGGAGCGGGGCCCTTTGCCCTAAAGATGGTACGCAACGATATTGCATAGGATACTCTCTCGGCCCCCTACCTTGGCAACGTAGATACTAACTGGGTATATTCTCGTCCTAGTTTTACTTCTATAACTGGCGCTTTCTTAAGGAAAACTATAGTGGTGACCTCTTGACACCACTTGCCAACGAACAGCTCTACATCGACTACTTTGACCCCTTCAACTGTGAGTGCCGTACCTATGGCCGACTCAAGGAGGCAAACCGCGAGGATCTGGCCGTCAAGGCCCACGGCTACCTCTTCCTCACGCCCCAGCAGGAAACCGAGGTGGCCGGGAGGGTGACAGGCCGGTCTACCCCACCGCCTACGGCTAGCAAGCCATCCAACCTGAAGGCCGGCAACAACTTCTGGGCGCGGGACGAGCAACACCGCACGCTACCCGTCCGGGCCATTGTTAAGGCGCTCGCTAGCGAAACGCCCCGCGATCCCGCCCACTCCCGGGACATGTGGGCGGACCTGCAAGTCCTCCACTCGCTGGGTATCTTCGTTCAGGATACGCATGGTGCTAACTACCTGGGCGGGAGGCTCGTCGACTTTAGCCGCGCGTGGACCATGTGCCATCCGGCCATGGACCCAGCCCGCGTCGGCGCACTGCGTAAACTACTCTTGGTCGAGCTACAGCAGCTGCTAGACTACTACTACGAGCTGGCAAACTGGTCGTCAAAGTGGATACCAGCCCTCCCTCAAGACCTCGAGGATCTCTGCTGTAACTTGGACCAGTACAAGAATGTCCCGTGGGCCTACGACTGGGGCAAGCCGGAGTAGAGTGCCGACGCGGCAAGGGAGAATTGATGATCTGCCCCGACCTCTTCCCTCCTCCAATTCTCCATTCCGCCTCCCCAACATCATATTTGCCAACTGAGACTCAACCATGACCGAGGCCGACGGTTCAACCGTCGCCCGCACGATCCCCAACCACTACGCTCTTTACCGCCCGCTGCACTCGGGACGCCCGCGACATCCGACTCCTCCGCATCCTCCCCAGTCCTCTGTTTAGGACGCGACGGTCCGAGCGCGGGCTGCGACAGTTGGCCGGTAGCCGCCATGGTATCCTTTGAAGTTGAGGCCCGCAGCCTTGATCTCGATCTCAACCTCTCGGTCGCACAATGGTACTCCCTCGGCAACAACCGGGTCGTCGTTGAACCGCAGAGTGTCAAGCCTGCCAGACGTGCCAACCTCGAGCCTGAGGGGCCTGCCGGGCCGCCTGAGGGCGCCCGGCTCGGGCTTTGGAAGCACGCTAAGCCGCAGACACAGGTCGTTCACGCCCTTGTTGAGGACAATCCGCTGCATCATGGGCATCCCTTCCCGCACGGCGTACTCCCAGTCCGGGCAGGGAGAGTCACGCGAGGCACATGCCGTGACAAAGGCCTTGTAGGCGCCGAGGACAGTGTCGTCGCTGTCGAGCGGTCTGTCTTAGTCCAGATCAAGCGTGGCGAGCCCTAAGGTGGGTGTCTTGGCGCGGATGCTCCGCGCCAGGCCTGTTTTCATGTTGGCCGTCGGGTTCTCGCTCCGCATCACGGGCAATGTCGGTTCTTGCTCATGTGTGATGCCAAAAAACAAAGGCCATGGAAAATGTCGACCAGTTCTTGATGGGTTACGGATGGCTGAGGGTATCCAGGCCCGGCATTTAACTCTTTGGACCAACTACATTGCTCCAGTTTGTGTAACCGCTTCAGACCCCTTTAAAAGTCGCCGAACGAGAACAAAGACAGAACCTTGAAATTGGTACATGAGTACATAAGGTACTTGGCAAGGTACCGCGTCGCTGAGAGAAGACTGCCACAAAGCCGCGCACTATTATGAGCCGGTACCCCTGAACCATACGACCATCCGGCGCCCTGCGAATCCTCTTGCCAATCTATCGAGGCCAAGTTCATCCAATTCTGGCCGGAGCCAATCCCGCAAAAGTGAACTCTTTTGGCGGAATAGGGGGCAGGGAACAGAGGTCTTGGGGAGATTAATAGACGAAACGAACTACGGAACGTGCCAGGGATTGCATTCGTGTTAAGCACCGCCGGAGCAGGCTTCACCTAGTAGAGCCGAGCACAGTGTGTAGCAGCTCGGTAAGTACCAATACCTCAATATCAGTACCTGCTTGTTCCTAAGACTCGAAGCCAAGCTGTTGGCGCAGTCTATTTTCACTCACCCCCTTCAGCTGGCAAGTTTTTTACAAGGGTTATGAATGACTTTGGACAAATTGAAAACATATCATTGGACGGGGCATCAGGTGGCTAGGATAAAAATATGCTAAGATCCAGTTAGGCTTATCTTTCCAGAAGCTTGCAGATGAACACAACCAACACTCCCAACCACCCTGGTTATCCCGGTTTGGCATGCAGCTCTGACAGTGTCAACACCCGGTCTAGCACCTTGAGACCCATTTGAGAGAGAACCAGCCTGTGGACTTTGACAGTCGGCAAATGTGATTAGACCGAAGTGTCCTATATTTTGCAATTGTTCCACGAGATGCGGTTCTTCAACCCGTTTCCTCCTTGCCAAACTCGTCGAAGCAGACACCAAGGCGAATGTAGCCTCCCTATTTTCCGGCACCTATATAGGTGTGAGCGATCACGGGTTCATCGCACAGTGTCCAACCATGACTGTGGCGTCTGTCTGCCTTGCAGTGGGCTGATCCTTGCTGTCAAAGCGTGCATGTGGGATCAGGTGAAAGGTTTGAAACCGGTGAGAGCAGTGGACATGAAAGCAGCAAGAAAACTACCTCAGCGATGCTGCCGCAGGATGCTCCCGCCAGCTCCGTCCAGCTCCATGAAACCTGCTGCGAAAGATGACTCTTCTGTAACCCCTGTTTCGTGTGTATCGTTTCCGAGACAATCAACTCGCTCCCGCAAGGCAAGTCATGGTCAAACCATGAGCCGGTGTGGTGGTGGTGTGCCTCGTCGGCCGCTTCCACACCCCTTTTCTCCTTGGCAGACATGTCCACGCGCCGGCCACGTCCACTCCCTGAGGTTACACACATCCGTCGCGCCTCGTGTCGCGGTTGCCATCGCGTAAGCCGACAGCAAAAAGCATCGCGGGACAGGGGACACGCGTGGAGTACCCAACGTGCCGTCAAGCCCTCGTGTTTGTTGTTCCTCTCCTCCTTGCACGGAGCCTTTCGAAACAATGGCCAGCACGCGACAGAGTGCAATCTCCAGACGGCAATGGTTCAGCAGGGGATGGGGTCAGGTACCTGTACATGCAGACATGTACCCGACTAGTCCAATGACGAGCTGGCAGACAGGCAGGCGAGGGGCTCTACACCGCTGTTGCGTTTCTCGTTGTGATCCATGCTCGGCTTGGGCTAAGTCGGAGTAACTCGGGATCTTTCCTGGGCCGCTTCCCTCTCTTTTGGCCCGGTCTCTCGTCCCATCGCCCTCTTCCCAGTTCACGGTCTTGTCTATAAATTAGTCGTCGTCCCCCTCGAAGTCTCTCCCGTCGCCTCAACTGTCGATGCATTGCGTGGACATTTCTCGCATAGTGGCTCTCGTCCACAGCCCCCAACCATTACTGGCCATCGCCCCAAGTTGTCTGCCGCCATCATTTTACCTAGCATGGATGGGCCAACCAGGCGCAAAACCCTCACCGAAACTATCAACAGTAGGCTCGATGGCTGCTGGGACGATCTCGCTGACGATCTCGCTCGCGAGCAATACAAGGACTTCGAGAACGGCGCGCTTGATTCCCTTGGCATCTGGATGGCCTTGGGAGAGCGCGCTATGGCGGAAACGCTCGTTGTCCTAGCTGCTAAAGACGAAGGTCAAGCCAAAAGACTGGCCGGCAAGTTCCTTGGCCGGGAAGAACTGGCCCGGAGGCTAGAGCCGGCTGTCATTAACTACTTGCGGAACAGCTGCGGTGCCACCATCCCGTCTCCCGAGTCAGCCAAGGGCATTGTTCCTGGTCCCGAGCCTGTCGTCATCGACTTGGACAAGGGCGAGAGTGAGAGCACCGCCATGCCGGATGTCGGAGAGAGAAGCAGTACGACAGGGCGCAGCCGTACGCAAGTAAGTCGTTTACCAGGTACCTTGTTGGGCTTGGGCGATCTGACCAGGCCGAAAATCTCAGATAGACCAGACCCACGACAGCGACTCGGACGAGCCCCTTCCCCCCCGCAAGAGAACGCGGGCCGGCAACCGTCAGCCAAACGGCGCGGCATCCCACGAGCAAATGCGCACCTCAGTTCGTTCCTTCATCTGAGTTCCTATCCTCGCACCCCAACCCGTCGCTTCCAAGCAGGTCGTGACCGTTCTCTTCGCTGATAGCCGTCGCTTTCCGCAGTCGGAGATGCGCACGATACCATGCTGGGAACTTGAAGTCGCCCAAACGGACTTTGTCTTCCCCTACCCACTCGTGGGGCCTGGGTATTACATCCTTCGGTGCGGCAGCGAGAGCGCGCCGCATTGCTTCGAGCAAGACCCCCTGTCGAAAGAGCTGGGCAGCTTGGGGCTCAGACACTTTAGAGTGAAGTCGCCCTCCAAGAAGTGCCACAAGGGCCGGGAATATGACGAGGAGGAGATGGTCAGGGCGTTTGGCCTCAGAGGTGAGTCGGCACGCCACTCCGTCGGGATAGCCGTGTTGCCCAGGCCCTCACATGCACCGTCGCCAGTTGTCGACGACGACGGTAGTAAAGACATCGACGACGACAAGGCACAGGATATCAACAATCGCCTGGCCTGGAACGCGGAACTGAAGAGAAGCAAGGCCAAGGGAAAACAGAAAGCAACTGTACAGCAGCCTGTTGCCCCAGGAACCATGCCGCCAATTCACTATATTCCCGCCCACAAACCTCCACCGTCCCCTTTGTACCCTTCTCAGACCGCACATCCGAGTCAGAGCAACACAGCCCCGCCCGCCGACGTTCAGCGGGCACCCGTGCCTGACATGAACTTTGGCTTCACGGCGACTTACTTGGCGCCGAGGGAAGACACGCACCAGACCAACCAGGGCGGCGGTGACGCAGATGCAATCATGGTATGTTCCTTGTCCATCTACAATCTTTTGTCGTACCCCCTCAAACCTGTGTACCTTTTCGTTCTTACCCCACCCGAGTGTACCACCCACCCTAGCAATTCACGCAGACACTGGCACCCCCCCATGGCAAGGGGCTGGCAAGAGACAACCCCCTTCCCTCGCACCCAACCTCTTGGCACTCCATTTCCCAAGGAGTGTGCCAGCCCCGGTCATTGCTCACTACCTTGCTTTTGGCAATGCCCGCCCACGAGCCGCCCTCTCTT
>Ga0247824_10002592_pt1 | contig 10146 bp, 6 predicted proteins | sample 13C_PalmiticAcid_FD_194412 | JGI IMG/M metagenome (GOLD analysis project Ga0247824, IMG submission 194412) | Soil microbial communities from agricultural site in Penn Yan, New York, United States - 13C_PalmiticAcid_Day48 | ecosystem: Environmental > Terrestrial > Soil > Agricultural land... | reverse complement strand
CCTAGCTAGGCAGCTCCTGCCCTTAGAGCGTCCGCTTCTCGACCTCCTAGCAATACTTATGCTTGGGGTTATAGATCTTGTCGTTATAGACGTCTGAGGTATAGTCGTCTGTAGGTCCTTCCTACTGATGTCCTACTCGCGTAAGGGCGTCGTTAAGCTGGAATACCCCTTTACGGAGCTTATCGTTTTGCTAGTCTGCGTCCTTAACCTAGCGGATAGCATCTCGGACTGTCCGTCGGACATCTTTAACTTCCTTCTAGGTATCTTTGTTCTCGCTACGGGTCTCTGCGAGCTTCTCCCTAAGGTAGTCGACTTGTTTCTAGAGGAACGTAGTATTTAGCCCCTCCTTATCGTTAGAGTAGCTATACGTCCTCTACCGTCTATAGCCGTCCTAGGTTAACGTTATCCCCTAGGCGTCTGCTATAGCCTATAGGTAGGGTAGCACGCTTATATCGGATTCCAGCAGTACTACCTCCTCCTTAGTGCTTAGTGTCCTAATAGGGGTCGGTATAGTAACGGGGATAGGGCCCCTTATTACCCTGTCAAGTGCCTGCTTGACATCCTGCTCGACCCTAGCGATAGCCTAGTCTATAAGTGTGACGAACTGTGGGTGCAGAGCACTCTGAAAGGGTTCACTGGAGGTAGTCAACGTCTGTAAAGGCTCGGTGAAGCCAAAGGGTTCATAACAAGTGGATTGTCTCAATCGCCAAAGATGTGCCTAGTAGGTACAGTGATCGATATGTTTACTTTACTAAGGAAGCTCCAAGCTCCCTCAACGAGTGACTAACTAACTAGTATATATATATAATGACTTCTTTATCCCGAAGTACCTTTGTCCCTGGATCGTTAGGAACGTCGGGCGTTCCTATCGTTCCAATATAAGGAACGTCGTCCCTAATAACCGTTCCCAGAGAACGTTAGTCGACGCTAACGTTCCTCCTATAGTTGGCCCGCAGCCCCTGGTCGAATGATTAGCTGGCACTACGTCCCGTGCCGCGCCTGCAGCCCCTATATAGGCCGCCCTATATAGTCATTCCGTGATACGATACCCCTCCTCGAGCTCTTTCGTCCCGAAAGACCTAAGGCCTGTTTCAAATACCGCCAACAGCTACATCCGTAAGTGCTGCGATCTTTCCCTCCTGTATCGCGCCGCTATATCGCCCTGCTGACAAGATGTCCGGCCGCGTAAAGAAAACAAAACCGAAATCTAAAGTTAAAGCCGCCGAACGCGACGACCTTCTCTCCGTAATTCTTCGGTCCGCGACTACGATAACGACCCCCTGTTCTTCCTATAAAGCCCGCGGCCTTGTCTGCCGAGCGTCGTTGTCCTTGTCGTCTGCCTGCCTCGAATATATCCGCCTCTACGAATCTCACTACAACGCCTATAGGGTTACCGTTCAGTAGCTTCAACGTATCGCTGCCTAATACAGTAAGCTAGAGGATGAGATGGAAGCCGTAGAGGCAGAGCGTGCTGCCCTAGACGCGAAAATCAACCGTCTCCGTTCCTAGAAGAAAATGTAGTTCGAGAAAATGAAGCATACCATTGCCTATAGCATCGACACTATAGAGGAGTTGGAGAGGGTAGAGCGGGAAGAGTCGGAAGTGTTAGCAGCCGCGGAGGCCTTAGGGCGTGCCCCCTCTGCCCCGGCTACCCTGCCCCTGTTGGACGACGACTTCGTACTACTCTGGGATGCTGTGTACCCGGAGGTATAGCTCGAGCCGGTCCTAATGTCCTACTTCGGGTTGCTCGCTAGGTCGCTGTCTTTTATAGAGGATCTGTCGTTTTTAGCTAGTCAGGGTTCCTCTGGTAGAACTCCTAAAGCTTCTCGGGGTACTAGAGGTTCGTAGCTAGTTGCTATAAGTTGTCTTCTGGCCCGAAATCCAACCACTTTACCAAATACTATAGCTGCCTATTCGTAGTATATAAGTCTAGGATCTCCTCGATGTCCTATTCCTCTTCCTCGTCCTCGGCTTCTACGTCTGTAGCAAGCCGTACGTTCCTTAGTACTAGTTCTAAAAGTGAAATGTGAAAAACGTACGTCCGTAGTCGTATGGCTACTGGTAATGATAGTCGGTAGTTGTTGTTCGAAATTCGCTCGTCGATCCGGAATAGTCCAATCTTTTTAAAGTCTAGCTTCTTACTTGGTCGACTCGTACGAAGGTTTCGTGAAATCAAGTAGACTTTGTCCCCCCTCTCTAGGCGAGGACCCTCGAGCCTATATTTGTTATAGTATTGCTTTATCCTGGTCCTAACAAACTCGAGTTTATCCTTAAGTATCGCATATAGTACGCTTATCTTGTCGGCTTTGACTGCTGCCCTGGGAACCGCCCCTATAGGTCCCTAGCGTAGGTCCGCCTCGAATCCAAAGTTCGCGAAGAACGGTATGACTTTCGTTGTCTCGGTTAGTGTAGTGTTATATGCTAGCTGTACAACTAGCAATAGCTCGACCTAGTCATCTTATTGGAAGTTAACGAACATCCGAAGGTACTGTTCGATAACCTAGTTGAGTCGTTCCGTCTAGCTATCCGTCTATAGGTAGTAAGCTATCGACAGCTTGCTTTTTACACCCAACCGTATCATTAAGGCTTGCTAAAACCTTAACGCGAACTTAGTATCTCTATCCGTAATCTACTCTATCGGCTATCTATATACTGAAGCTATATGCCGGTAGATTACATCCGTAAGTTACTCCGCTAACTATAACTCCTTGTACGGGAGGAAGTACGTCTACTTGGTGAGTCGATCTACTATAATAAGAATGCTATCGTACTTTATACCTGTCGTCGAGTCTCTCGAGAGTAGTAGCTTAGTAATAAAGTCCATTGTTACCGAGCTCTATAGCCGTTCCGTAACTAGCAATAGTTGGAGGAGTCCGTAGGGTTTATGCTAGTCCGGCTTACCCCTTCGGCATATATTATATACCGCGAGTACCTCCTTGACTCGTTTCCTAAGTCCCGGGAAATTATAGCCTTATTGCTTGAGCTATATAACAGTCTTCGTAATCCCTATATGCCTACCGAGTCTAGACTTATAGACGCCCCTAACAAGCCTAACTTGTTCGTCGGGGTTACCGACTAGGACCGATATATCCCTATCTAGCCGTTCCTCGTAGAATACGGCTCCGTACTCCTCGTCGTCGTCCGTTACAGCCTACGCCAGGTACCTAAGCGACCCGTCCGGTTGCGACTGGAACAAGGGTAGCGAAGTCTCCGTAGGATTGCCGAAGTAATCTGCCCTCCTACTTAAGGCATCCGTACGTACGTTCTCCGAGCCTTTCTTATAGTGGATAGCGAAGTTGAACTACGAGAGGAATTCGTACTATCTCGTCTGACGTCTGTTGAGTTCCTTAGTCGTAGTGAAGTACCGTAGGTTCTTGTGATCCCTAAAGACCTGGACTTCATAGGTCGTACCGCTGAGATATGGCCTCTACTCCCTAAATGCCTTAATAATAGCTATCAGCTCCTTGTCGTGGACCGGATAATTAAGAGCCAGCCTGCTGAGCTTTTTGGAGAAGAATGCTACCGGGTATAGTTTACTGTTGTCGTCTCGTTAGCTGAGTTAGGCGCCGATCGCGAAGTTCGACGTATCGGTCTCTATCTTATACTACTTTGTGGGGTCCGGCAGCAGCATTATAGGTTCTTCAGCTACGAGTTCCTTGACCCGCTGGAATACCTGCTCCTACTCTACCCCCTACTGGAACTTAACGTCCTTCTTCGTCAAGTTATATAGAGGTTATACGATATCGCTGTAGTTCTTAATAAACATTCGATAGAAGTTAGCGAACCCTATGAATCCTCGTACCTCTATTATATTAGTCGGTATAGGCTATGCCTTAATGGCCTCGACCTTAGTTAGTTCTATCCGGATCTATCCTAGCGAGATTTCGTAGCCGAGGAAGACCGTCTTTATAACGTAGAACTCGCTCTTATCCTTATTGACAGAGAGCTTCTGTATATAGAGTATATCTAGTACTGCCTTTATATACGTCTTATGCTCCGTAGGTATCTTGGAGAAGATAAGAATGTTATCCAGGTAATAGACTGCAAACTTGTCGAGAAACGGTCGGATCGTGTGATCGATAACCGCTTGGAAGGTTACGGGCGTATTAGTCAGCCCAAAGAGTATAGTAAGATACTCAAAGTGCCCGTGGCGTATACGAAACGCCGTCTTCTACTTGTTACCTTTCTTAATACGGATATAGGCATACGCGTTTGGAAGATTAAGGTATATGAAGATATATATGCCTGCCAGCTGGTCCTGGAGTTAGTCGATATACGGCAGCAGGTAGCGATTCTTTACCGTCTGATCGTTCAACTGTCGGTAGTCCATATATATCCGGAGCTTTCCGTCCTTCTTAGGGACGAAGAGGACCGGGTATCCCGCTAGTAATATCGATAGTCTGATATGCCCTATCTTAAGGCTAGCCTTAAGGTATCTCTTTAACTCTACGTCCTAAAGCTCGTTAGTATAGTATACTTTGAAGAACTTTAGCTAGGCTCCCTCCTTGAGTTTAATCTCGTAGTCCTATAGTCCACAGTCTGGGAGTCCCTCTGTATATTTTATATAGAACGCTAGGTGTCCTCGGTACTCCGCTGGGATCTATCCCGTCTTAGCGTCCGTCTTCGCGTCCTTATAGTATACGAACTTGTTATTTCTAGCTATAACGAAGGCTGCTTCGAGTATAGTAACCCGTTTTACAAGCTCGGTTTTTCCGTATTCGTCGACAGAGACGACGGCGACCTTGGGGTCCGTCTATATCCTCTGTTATCGTCCGATCCCTAGCTTCCCTAGTGAATCCTCGGGGGGTAACTTCCTTGTTACTCTACCTTCCTTCCTGCTATAGTAACTACTGCCTTTTCCTAAGTCCGTAGCAGTCTGCCTGCTGCTGCCTATCTCTTGCGGTAGATCCTTGAAGTATACCTTCCTAGTATGACGCTCGCGTAATCTGTCGTCTATGCTTTCTATCGAGTTGGTTAGGTGCTCTCTCTAGCGAGGTTATAGGTAGCTACCGTCCTTCTAACTGATGTCGGGGTTATAATCCTTATACTATAGGCGTCCTAAGATTATATCCTTCCTGGGCCCTAGGTCTATAATGTCGAATACGACTAATATCGTTTTGCCCTCGACTTTAACGTCGATCGGCTCCGTCTCTCGTCTGACCTATTGTATATCGAAGGGTCCTCTAACGATAAACATCTGCCCCTTGTCCCGCTATAGGATCTTGAGCTAGTTGACAAGTTATAGTGAGATAAGGTCGATCTATGATCCTCTATCTACTAAGGCCAACGTATAGTATCTGTTCTACCGTGCTGTAACCTAAAGTCTGTCGTTAGGTTTGTCGTTTTATATAGCCGCGACTTCAATAATGCCGGCTGGGAGGTTGTCGTAGGTTATTCGTCGTGCCTGACTCTCCCTACGTCGGCTGACCTGTCGTCCTCGTAGTGTTTTCAGAGCTAGCTAGGGCCTAGGGAGGCCCCTTAGTCGTTTCCCAAGTTATACTAAGTCTGAGAGGCGTCCCCCTCGATAGTAACCATATCGTCTAGGTAGCGTACCGTGCTATCCGTTTCTACCTCGAGTGTTGCTTTGGCCCGGTGCTCCTGATAGAGCTTCTTCCGAGCTTGTCGGCTCTTCTACCGTATATCTTTAGCTTCCTGGCGCCTTTACTATACGTACGCTTTATCCACTAGGTAGAATATATAGTCCTTGCTTTAGTACTTGCTTACGAGCTAGGTACCTCTGTATTCCTCCGGCCAGGCCCTCCGGGGCTGGACACGGAGTCGTCCGTCGGATTGTTCGCCGTAGGTCTATAAGAAGTTGTTATAACCTATACCGTAATCGAAGACCTACGCGAGGGGCTCTAGTAGCCTGTTACTACTGGTAGTCCTAATCGGCTAGTAGTCGTAGTCGAACTTCTCCCTGAAGTAGTACCTATATATGTCGGTAACGTACTGGAACTATAGAACCTGGATGTAGTCCGTTCGCCTAGGGTGGAGTCTGTTGTACTCCCCTTCCCCCGCGAACCTAAACGTCTATACCTAGTCCTAGTCTATATTGTCGTTAGTCTGCCCCTTACTAAGGTATAGACGCTCGCTCTAGTAGTCGTCCTATCCTTAGGGCGTCTTCTCCTAGAGTCTCTGTTTCTCCTGCTCCTCCCGGTACTCATACTCCGGGTTGTAGAGCGTATCGTTTTGGAGGCTATATAGGTCCTCCGTGGTTGGTCCTTCCTACCGAGTGCCTGCTTGGCTGAGGGCGTTATTAAGCTAGGAGACCTTACTATAGGCCTTGGCGAGTCCTTCCCGGAAGTAGTCGACCTGCTTCTAGAGAAAGATAGGGCTTAGTCCGGCATACTCGTTAGGGTAGTTATACGTTTTCTACCGCCCGAACTCGTCCTGGGTTACCGTAAGACCCTATGTCCCTGCTATATCTTAGATCGCGGGTAGCAAGCGTATATCGGATCGTAATAGTACCTCCTCTTCTTCCGCTATAGGCGGGTTGCCGTAGGCCGGTACTAGTGCCGATTCAATGCTATCGATAGCGCTATCCCCCTATCCTGCCGTCTCCTCCGTAGCCCTAGCGAAAGCTTGATCGACCTGTGCCTCGACCCTATCTATAGCTTAGTTAATAGCGTCGTCGATCCTCTCCTATATGTCCTGGGTCGGGTTAAGGTTCTACCCGAGGACCGCTTCGGTAATCGCTACCTGTATGTAACTGCTGACGGTATCGTATACCTGCTGCTCCTAATCCGTAGGTATATCGTCTGAGTCCTCTAAGTCCTCCCTAATACATTGGGACTCGTACTTGATATCGACCTCGAGGTCGTCCTAGTCGTAGGCTTTGTATGCTGAGACCTCGATAATCCTAGTGTTTTTGTCGATAGTAGCAACCTCTTTGCCTAGTATAGGCCTCTATCTATCCTTCTTGGGGCTATAGCAGTCCCGCTTGAAGTGTCCTGTCTTGCTATAGTTATAGCAAGTGATACTAGACTTGTCCCTGCGTGGACGGAAGTCCCATTGGTTGGCGTCCACGTCTATAGGTCTCCGATGGTACCCGTAGGACGTGCTAGGTAGGTACTGCTTGTGCCTGTCGTTGGCCTAATAGGCCGGGGCTAGTCCATTCCGGCCCTTACGCTATTGCTTGCGCGTATACTGGCGATCGTCGATCTGGATCGCTATAGCGATATACTCGTCGAGAGTGTCCGGACGGTCTTTGTCGTAGAGGACGTCTTTAACTTCGTCCTTGAGACCGTTATAGAAGAACTATATAAGTCCTTCCTCGTTGAGGTCAGCCCTTACGGAGTCCTACCGGAATAGTACGGCGTACGCCGAGGCTGACTTGGTCTGCCTGAGGTTTATCAGGCGGTCCTGGGCATGCTGCTTCTCGTCCAAGTCTCTAAATACCTTCTGTAGCTCGCTTTCGAACCTGGCGTAGCTAGCGAAGACCTCGTTCGTAAAGTCCTCTCTATCGTCCCTGTTAGGGACGGTAAGAAGGTCGTCCATAGTGGGCTGAAACTATCAGAGCGCCTGGCCCTCGAGGCACGAGGCGATAAATCCGACCTTGTCCGCCTCCGTCGGGAAGTACTCGGGGTAATACCCTAGGTAGGCCCGCGAAAGGGTCAGGAAGCCTATAAGGGCGTCCTTGCTTCCCCTGAACCTAAGCGGTAGGTCGAGCTTAACCCTACTGCGAGAGTTCGTAGTGATAAGGCGGGCGTTCTCGGCCTCGAGCGCGGCGATATGCTCGTTGAGCTAAACGACGGTAGGTACGATGGTACCCATAATGAAGGTATTAGTGTTTTACCTCTGTCCTGAACCGTGACAGAAATAAAGGGAGTAAAGCAACGTGTAACGAACCGTAGGTATAGAGCACTCTGAAAGGGTTCACTGGAGGTAGTCAACGTCTGTAAAGGCTCGGTGAAGCCAAAGGGTTTATAATAAGTGGATTGTCTTAATTGCCAAAGATATACCTAGTAGGTATAGTAATCGATGTATTTGCTTTACTGAGGAAGCTCCAAGCTCCCTTAACGAGTGACTAACTAACTAGTATATATATATAATGACTTCTTTATCCCGAAGTACCTTTGTCCCTAGATCGTTGGGAACGTCGGGCGTTCCTATCGTTCTAATATAAGGAACGTCGTCCCTGATGACCGTTCCTAGAGAACGTTAGTCGACGCCAACGTTCCTCCTGTAGTTGGCCTGCAGCCCCTAGTTGAATGATTGGCTGGCACTACGTCCTGTGCCGCGCCTGTAGCCCCTATATAGGCCGCCCTATATGGTTATTCCGTGACAATAAGCTAGGCAGCATAGCAGCAAGCTTCAGGCGTCCTAGTAAGGTTCTACCCGAGTACTGCCTCTACGATTTCGCCCTATGCCGTAGCGCTTATACTATCGTATACCTATTATTCCGGGTCCTCGTATGCGTCGTCGTCTATATCCTCCCTAATATACTAGGTTTCATAGGCAACGGCGTCCTCGAGGTTATCCTAGTCGTAGGCGTTATATACCGATACCTTGACTACCCTAGTGCCTCGTTTAATAGTAGCGACCTCCTTGCCTAGTATAGGCCTCTATCCATCCTTTCTAGGACTATAGTACTCCCGCTTAAAGTGCCCCTTCTTGCTATAGTTATAGTAAGTAACGTCGGACTTATCCTTATAGGGTCGGAAGTCCCTCTAGTTAGCATCTACGTCTATAGGTCTACGATAGTACCTAAAAGCCGTACTAACGTAGTACCGTTTCCTCTTATCATTAGAATGGGATATAGGAAATCCAGTTATCCCTCCCTTCCGCTGCTGCTAGCATGCGAACTGTCGATCGTCGATATAGATCGCTATAGCGATATACTCGTCGAGGGTATCGGGTCGGTCTACCTTATATAGCTCGTCCTTAACGTTCTCCTTAAGGCTGTCGTAGAAGAGCTGTATTAAGCCCTTATCGTTAATCTCGGCTCGAATAGCGTCTTGTCAGAAGATCGTAGCGTATATAGAGGCCGACTTAGTCTGCCTGAGCCTTACAAGTCGCGCCTACGCGTATAGCTTCTCGTCTATATTGCCGAATACCTTCTATAACTCCATAGCGAACACGGTATACCGTTTGAACACGGTGTTAGTGAAGTCTTTACGTTCGTCGGCGTCGTCGTCGTCGGGGTTAGCCAAGAAGTCCTTCAGGGTAGGCTGGAACTATCAGAGAGCCCGGTCCTCTAGCCTTAAGGCTATGAAGACTACCTTCGACTTCTCGTCGCCGAACTTCTCTAGGTAGTACTAGAGGTAGGCCGTTATCTAGGTAAGGAACCCAGTAAGGCCATCCTTATCGCCTCCGTACTTAGCTAGCGTATCGATCTTAGCCTTATACTTGGCGCTAGCCAGGAACTTCAGATGCTAGTTGTCGATCTCGAGCTGCTCGATCTTAGTATTGAGTTGCTAAACGAGCTGCCCAAGCTGGGCCTGAGTCAGGGGCGTAGTCGCCGCCTAAGCGTTGAGTGGGTTGTTCTCGGGCGCTATAGTAATACCTTCGTCTGAACCGTAACAGAAACAAAGGGAGTAAAGCAACGTATGACGAACCACAGGTACAGAGCACTCTAAAAGGGTTCACTGAAGGTATATCAACGTCTGCAAGGCTCGGTAAAGCCAAAGGGTTCACAACAAGTACGTGTAGTATAAGTGTCTTAATCGCCAAAGATATGCTTAGTAGGTACAGTAATCAATGTATTTGCTTTACTAAGGAAGCTCCCAGCTCCCTTATAAGTAACTGACTAGCTGACTTATATACATAATGACTTCTTTATCCCAAGTACCTTTGTCCCTTGGATCGCGAGGAACATTCCTTGTTCCTGTCGTTCCTGACCTAGGAACGTGACCCCTAGCCTTTATTCCCTGGGAACGTTAGTGTCCGCCAACGTTCCTGCCCTGGTTGGTCCGCGACCCTTGCTTAAACGATTGGCTGGTACTGCGCCCCGCGCTGTGCCTGCAGCCCCGCGGGCCGCCCCATATGGCCAGTCCGTGACATTATCCCCCTGATAATATACGTTAGTTGGCAAATACCATAGTCGTGGATCATTAGCCCAGCCACTACCATGCCGCCGACCGGCAACAGACTACAGACAGGAAATAAAAGAGCACGGCGCCAACTCAATTTCTCCCAGTCAAAACC
>Ga0247824_10002589_pt1 | contig 10153 bp, 9 predicted proteins | sample 13C_PalmiticAcid_FD_194412 | JGI IMG/M metagenome (GOLD analysis project Ga0247824, IMG submission 194412) | Soil microbial communities from agricultural site in Penn Yan, New York, United States - 13C_PalmiticAcid_Day48 | ecosystem: Environmental > Terrestrial > Soil > Agricultural land... | reverse complement strand
GGTGAAGGCGTTGGGGGAGTTGAAGAGGCGGGGGCAGGATGTGTTGGTTAATGCGTCGGGGATAGCGTCGGCGACGTTGGAGGATGTGAGGGATAGCCAGCTGATCATGGATCGGACGCATGTGGTGGTGGTCAAGTCGACGTTTGAGGGCGGGTATGTGCACCGCGGGCCGGGCCCGTACACGTACGTCTTTGGGAGGGGCGATGGAACCGCGGTGGTCGGGGGCGTGTCGGAGATGCCGCAGAATGGGGCTACGCCTAGGACGCAGATCCACAAAGATGTGAGTGTGTTGGTTGCTGGCTCGTGGTGAGGAGGGCTGGACTGACAAGAGTGTTATTTAGCTCCTCCGCCGTGCCTCGGAGCACCTGCCACAGCACTTTCCGTCTCCCAACCCTGCCAACTACGACGTCATTGAGCACCTGGAGGGTATCCGCCCGTTGCGTCCGACGGCGGGTATCCGGGTGGAGAGAGAGGAGATTGACGGCCAGAAGGTCATCCATGCGTATGGCACGACCATCGGCGGATACATCGCGAGCTTCGGCCTTGGGTTGGAGGTGGCGCGGTTGCTAGAGGAAGACGATGTTGAGATGGGCGTTCCCAACTGATGTCACTCACTGGAGGACTGGAGGCAGATTTAGGAGTAGGATAGCATTGTGGTGGATCTCCTTAGCAGTATCAGTCATACGACAGAGAGGCAGGGCAGTACACTGGACCAGTCTCGAGACAATGGCAAATGGTGGTGTTGCTGTGCCCGGTCCTGAGTTGTCCCTGATCTTTTGTTTGTACCGTAAATAGCATATTGTGATTGGGTAGCAAAACTCTTTTGTGAGATTTATGGGGATATGTTATCGTGGGTATAAAAACCCTTCCATCTGTTATCAAACTATGCGGGTTCAAGCGGTTGCACTGGGCTGTCTAATGTAGGCACGTGGTGCTGGAAGGGGCGGTGCCAGCGGTCGGTTGCAGTCGGCGAGCGGATGGTGACCTCCACAAGCAGGAGATAAGCGCGGCGGAGGGGTGGAAGCAGAGCGAAGGGCGATAGAGAGGTTGGTTAGTTGGGTTAGGGGCTGTCAGGGTGTGGCAAATTGCAAGTCAGAAGGGGGCAGGCGTCCTGCGGGAGGAGGGGGCACTGAATCCAGGCGAGGGCGTGAGAGGCAGGTGGGGATCGGCTCGCAAACCTTGAGCATAAGTGGATCATCGAAGTGGGCTAGAAGGTTGATAGTTGTGATAGGGTTGCAGCCAACGGTGGTATTGGCGCCCGAGGAGGCCTCGGGCTCATCAGATCATCCACGTGGAGATATGGGAACATCGACTACCCAACATGTTGCTGTTTGTCTTAAATCCGCTCCGCAAGGAAGATGGGCTATCAGGAGTATTAGTCGTTGACGATAGCCTCGTTTCTAGCAACCAGAAGCTCTGATCAAATTCATTTCTGAACTGCTTTGACGGAAACAATCGCAGTGAAGTCCGACACGTAGCCCACGAACCGTCAGTTGGGTTCTTGGGAGGCGGGTGGTGAGTGGAACACCCAAGGCTGTGCGTGGAGTGCCGGGCCGTGAGTTCAGTATTGTTGATGTGCAATACGAAGCTGTCCATGCAGCTTCCGATGCTGCGACGACCGATTTGGCTTCGGAGACACATGACGAAGGAGACCTGGGCATCGAGTCGCCAAGAGACGCGACCATGCGAGGAAGACCTTCCCTATTACTATCTTCTCGTCGTCCTGTGATTTGACAGTTGAAACAGCGTACGTATCTGAGTCCCTAAATAGTTACAAATGTGTGCCTTGACTGCATCCCTAATGCCGGTGTCGATGATCGACGCGTGCACCTAGTTGACATGTCCAGAGAGTTTGGGCTGGTGTCACCACGATGCAGGGGGTCTGAACAGTCAGCATTACGCATTTCGCCATCCTGATTTTTTTGGACGGTACCAAACTGCATCTCCTGAGGGAAATTAGACGCGCCTATTGGTGCGGATTGTAACATTGCGATGGTTGGGGCCGTATGGGGGTACCACTCCGTCTTGGGTGTCGATGGCATGAAGTTGGTTGGATGTGCAGGGGCCAGAACCATCCATCATGTGGTCCAAGAGCCGCGTTGACGAGGGACCAGAGACTTGGCTCTGCCGCTCTAGGAACTATCGGTAAGGCTGCCGGGCGCATTTGCCATGCCGCCCGGACGCTTTTGCCATCCCTCCCGGAACGTGGTGCTCCGTCCGCCCACCGGGGCCACCCTCGGAATCTGCAAATCATGCACCGACACGGAATGGTTGCCGAGATGTCGCATTGATATCACGCCCCAAGCCCGCACAAGACCGCGCAACCCCGGAATCGCCGTCGTGGCACGGCTCTGTGACCCCCAAGCTCCGCATGCACTCCAGGTTTCTGGCTGGCCGCCCCGGGAGCAAAACCCGGGTACCGGGTAGAACCCCACAACCGTTGCAAGTGCTGAGCAAGGTGCAGGGGAGCTTGGCAAACACCACTCCCCCTATATAAGTATTCCATCGCCGACAACAGGAGCATCGAGAATTTGTCCACCCCAGCATCCTCCAACTCGCAACCCGCAAACTCACAGCCATGAAGGTCCTCGCTCCCCTCGCGCTCGCTGGCGCCGCCACGGCCCACACCATCTTCACCTCCCTCGAGGTTGGTGGCGTCAACAACGGCCAGGGCAATGGTGTCCGTATCCCCTCGTACAACGGCCCTATCGAGGATGTCACCTCCAACTCGATGGCCTGCAACGGCAACCCCAACCCCACCACCTCGACCTCCAAGGTCATCACGGTGCAGGCGGGCGAGACCGTGACGGCGCTGTGGCGGTACATGCTCAGCACGACGGGCACTGCCCCCAACGACATCATGGACAGCACCCATCTTGGCCCGACCATTGCCTATCTCAAGAAGGTCAACGATGCCACCACCGATTCGGGTGTTGGCGATGGCTGGTTCAAGATTCAGCAGGACGGCTTCAACGGCGGTACCTGGGGTACCTCCAAGGTCATCAACGGCCAGGGTCGCCACAGCATCAAGATCCCCGAGTGCATTGCCTCCGGGCAGTACCTCCTCCGTGCCGAGATGATCGCCCTGCACGGCGCCGGCAACTACCCCGGTGCGCAGTTCTACATGGAGTGCGCCCAGATCAACGTCGTTGGCGGCACGGGCACCAAGACGCCCTCGACCGTCAGCTTCCCCGGCGCGTACAAGGTAATGACACTCTCCCGGGCGCCTCCGTTTCTCACCGCTAACACCACGTCAACAGGGCACCGACCCCGGAGTGAAGATCAGCATCTACTACCCCCCGGTCACCAACTACATCGTCCCCGGCCCCGAGGTCTTCACCTGCGGCGGCAGCACCAACCCCAGCCCTAGCAGCAGCGCCGTGGCCCAGCCGTCGACCACCAGCAAGCCCGTGACCTCGGCCGCCCCCGCGACCACCACCTCGGCTAAGCCCGCTACCACCTCTGCCCCGTCGGGCGGCTGCACCGTTGCCAAGTGTAAGCAAGACCCCGACTGACCTCCAATACCTGGGAAACAACGGGTGACTGACATTCCTGAAATAGGGGGCCAATGCGGTGGCATCGGCTACACCGGCTGCACCACTTGCGCCGCGGGGTCGACGTGCTCCAAGAACGGCGACTACTACTCCCAGTGCATCTAAAGGGGTTAAACCCTTGGGTGCAGAGTGGTAGGAGGGGAAACAGCGGAGGGTTCTTGTACATACTTGCATACCTTACTTACATACAACGGGGGGTTGGGTGGGTGGTTATCATGGCATTGGTGGGAGCGGAACGGTACTTGATTGTTGATGGAGGTGGAAGAGGGTGGAATTTGTTTGGGATCCGTCTCTGAATTGAGTCTGTTTCTCAGCAACAATACTTACCTACCTAATGATCCTTTATCTTCAAGATGCATACAGCGCGCGGCCTCTCTTGTGGTAAACGGCATTATGAGAGATCCTCTTCCGGACACAACATTCGAGAGTTGAGCCTTCGCAACAGGACAACTAAAAATTGAGACTATGTACATACTTTTACGTCTGTTTGTTTTTTGCCACATGCAGCAGATGATGGATGTCCCCATGAGCACTCAATCAGCGGCAGATTGCACTACATTGAACTCCGATGCTGGCACTGGGGGTCAACCAAGAAGCTCGCGTCCCGGTTTCCAATATGCTCCGAGAGGTTAACCTCTGCATCGACAAGTTGTCCACGGGAATTCTTGAGCGCAGCATGGAGCATGGGGACCGAATCGGGGCCCTCCAGAGACAGCCGGATGTTCTCGGCGCTCTCGGTGAAGTTCTCTCCACCCCACTGGAAGTGGCCTTTGCAGAATTGGCCCACGTTAGCGTTACAATCCCGCAGAGCAAGACAACCGCAGAGTACACATACCGTCGATATTGCCGATGCAGTGGTTGAGATCAAGCGAGGTGTAGTGGCTGCGTTTGTCGAGAGGGTCATAGAGGCGAGCCGCGAGGATATGACCCTCTTCGACGCAGATGTCCTTGGCTGAGGTGTGAAAGTTCGAGAAACTCTCCATTGTGAACGAGGTTTGTGATGTTGACAGAGTAGGTTGCTGAGAGGATTGATAGCCAGCTAACGTGAGCTGGGCAGAAGCTGAGCTGGAGGTTGCTGCATTGTGTCTTATACACTAACACCGTGCCGGCGACGACTGCATTAGCACTTCCCCATCGTCACATCTGCCGCATAGCAGCGGTGCCCATACGTGATTGCGGCGTCATGGAACCCACCCGTGCTCCTATTGCGAGACAAGACGATTTGAGGACGGCGAAGGCGACTAGCCTACTCTGGGTGCGGTCGGCGGAGAGGAGGCGAATGAACGAGTCATGCGTTCAATGAATGCGGCGCTGACCACCAGACGCGTTTGGCGAGCACTAAAAAGGCTAGATGGTTTCCACACCCGACCTCTGTTGTTGACGCGGGCTCGAGCTTTTAAAACCGGGGATGATCTCCGAGCTCGAAGCTCCCGAGGACATCAGCGAGGGCGGCGGCGTAGGCAATAATACCGCCTCGGGGATGTGTATAAACAGCACATATTTTTGGCCTCCACTTTAGATGCGCATAGAAATGATAGAATTAAGTAACATTACAGCTTGGTTAATTTTCCAACAACCATGTCAATCCACGCGATGCATCTCAGCGAATCTCACAACCCCTCCTCACCTCTTCCAGCGCCTCATCGGCTTTGCAGCAGTACGCACAGGAACACTGTCTCCACGCGACGCCTTTGTCTGACATGGCCAGCCTTGCCATGCTCGCGATCTGCCGCCTCATGGTGTGTGGCGGCGGCGCCAGCGGCTCCATGTCCCACGTATCAGTCAGATAATGCCGGTAGCGAGCCTCGCCGGCGTCGCTCGCATCGGACTCGCTGTCCTCAGCGATGCCGGAGCGATCCAAAGCGCTGAGCATACCGAATCGCGCCGGGTCCTTCGCCATGGCTCTTGTGTGGTCACACACGGCGCGGCCGTCCGTGTGGCTGAGGCGCTCCCGGCCGTGCCCGCGGCCCGGGGCGAGTGATGTGGCCGCGCGGCTGACGCAGCGCGTGAATGCGAGAAAGACATTCATGGCGGTGAGGACGTGGATGCGGTTTGCGGCCCAGCGCCGGCGGAGCTCGGGCACGCCGCCCTCCACCGCCGCCGCCGCCGCCCAGGCGCGGCCCCGCTCGTCGACGTAGACGCCCCGCGACCGGTTGAGGTGCAGGCTCAGCAGCGCCATGGCGCTGAACGGGTCCTCCAGTACGTGGTCGGACATGCGGATCACGGCGTTGGCCAGCTGCTGCGCCGAGTAGAGCCGCGGCTCGTCGTGCTCGCACTCAGCGCCGCAGTCCCGCGCCAGCACGATGTCCATGCGGCTGACGCGCACTGATGGGATGGTTAGCTTGCGGCCAAGCGCGAAGGAAATCAAGTCGGCGGTGTGGTGCAGCGAGGTCATGTACGCGCCAATGTCGGAGCGGCGGAGGCGCGCTGCGGCGGCTTTTTCTTGCATCGTGTCGTCGTCGTTGCCATGATCGCGGCCGCGGTTCTCGCCGCGGTCGCGGAGAAGAGGAAAAGAAGACGGCGCAGCGAACGAGTGGAGGTAGTACCGCGGAGGGAGCGGGCACTGGGACGGTGGTTCGGCATCGGACCGCGGTCCTGAGGGACGCGGATAGACTGTGCGGAACAGCTCCGGGCAGAGGAGCTTGTTGCAGAACTTTTGACAGTGGTTAAGGTAGCTCCACTCGAGGTCGGTGGACTTGTCGCACAGGACGGCGGCCATGAGGCCTATCTGATGGCCAACCGTTTCGTCGATGGCCGGGCGGAGAGCCGATGTAATGCCCGCCGCGGCCTGGTGCACGCTCGCGCGCAGCTCGGGGGCCGACATCATGACCTGAGACGCCTGGTAGTCGGCTGCGGCGCGCACGAGTAGCTCGACGGCCCGCCCCTCGGCCGCCGTCCATGACGGGTTCGAGCCCGCAAAAAGGCCCCCGCAGACCTGCTTGGTGACGGCCAACGTGGCGGTCCTCTCCCGCTCTTGGAAGAGGGTGTAGATTTCTCGCCCGCGCTTGGGGCTCACGGCCATCTTCTGGATGACGTCCGGGTTGTCGCCGGGCCGATCGCAGACCAGTGTGTCAACGCCGCCGAAGGCAATGTTGGGGTGCACACGGGGGGTGATGAGGGCCCCCTTGCACTCACTAAATGGCAACACGCAAGAATTAGCAAAACGCCCAACTCATTTTGGGGGCACGCGGGGACAACCAGTGAGGGACCGGCCGACTGACATGGGAACGCCGTTCTCCACCACCAGAGGGCCAAAGCGAAAGGCCAAATGAATGACGCCGGCGGGGATGAACCGCCTCGCCTTCCCCATGCTCACTCTGGCCAGGGTCGTGATAAGCAGCGCGGAGTGCGGCACCGAGCCTGGGACCTTGGGCCTCTTGGCCGCCTTGCTGTCTTCCATGGTGGCAAGCTCGCGTGCGAAAGTCTTAGCTGCCTCGCTGTGATACTTTGTCGATGCGCTGGTCATGACAAGATGCGACCCCTCAAAGGAATTTTCAACATCCTGCGCCCCTCTATCAAACCGGCAACGCGCACCGGAGCCATTGGCGGGCACCCGATCGACGCAGGAGAAGCAGAGCCGGACCGGGGCGATGGGAAGACGGGGAAGCAGGTGAGACGAGTCCGGCTCGGCCAAGGGCTCAGCGCTTCGAAGCCGGGGCAAGCACTTGTAGTAGTTGAGATACGACATACTGCAAGCGCCTTTGTCGTCAGTCGTTGATGGGGCACAAAACGCATGGGGGTTAGTTACCTGTCAAGGCACCCTTTGGTGCATTCAAAAAATTGTGTGCGGATGCATTCTCCGCAGTTCGAGCACTGAATGGCTTGAAACACGGTGCCCCGGCTGAGTTCTTGCACTGACACTGACGCTCAGCCTCGGACCTTCGCCAGGATTCTGCAGATTCGGTTTGAGAATGAGAAGGGGATTACCTCTTGGCAGCCCCGTCATGGACGGGTAGAATGGCGGGCGGTACTGGTGTAAGAAGTCGAGATCTAGCCAGCCTTTTGCCCTGGGTTAATTAAGGTACCTCAATAGGTCGCCAGTGCATTGGGGAAACATGGGAGGGTGCATCCGAGGTACCTACCCATGGCTTGAAGCAACAGCCTCGCCCTCGCTTCAACGAGGGGCCTATCAAATGGTTCTGTATGTAGTCATCATTCCAGGTTAGCCGGCCAGTCAGCGGCGGCCCCAAACCGCAGACATATGCCGTGTGTACATACCTTCCGACCAGTCCTTAAACTCGGTCCTGATGGACTCGAGGTCCTCGTCATCAAGGGGGGTCTGCACTAGTGCGGGCCACTTATGTTAGATCTCGGCCCTCTGTGCTGTCATGGCATCGAGCAGCCCAGATGGATAGATGCTTGAATCCTTACCCCATGCCTTGGCGAACTGGTTCTGCCTTTCTACATTTGGGCGGGGCGGGATTTTCTCGACAGCCGTCGGGTCGGGAGCGCAAAGCATAAGTTCGGCGAGCGCGGGGACCAGGCCGCGGACTTCTCTCTCAAGCGATCTCCAGTAGAGCTCCTGGAGGAGCTGCGTCAGCATCGCAACCCCCGACCCTCGTTTCTTCCATTTCGGTTTTGGCGGAGGAGGCTGGGTCTGGGCAGCATCCTGGTTTGGGGCTCTTTCGGCATCCGCCATGTTGGAAGGAGACATCCCATGTCAAATCACAACAAGAGCTTTTGCTTCGTTGGCCACGTCCTGGGCGTGCCCCCAACTTATCGGCACCGGCCGCGCCGCGTGGTCCAGAGCGGTCTGGGTCAGGAACACTTGGCCCAAAACAAAGCCCTGAGACCCTGACCGGGAGCCTGACCGGGAGCCTTACTGGGAGCCTCTGACTGCCCCTGGCCAGGGGGGCTGAGAACGATGGTGTGCTTTTCCGGAGGCAGCCTGTCAGATTCGTTGAGCATGTGCTGCGCCGCGCGCTGGCGCATGCACACACATACCTACATACACCATCTCTTTTCGGACGAGATACGGCACGAAACGTGCCCAATCACGTCTCAGGGTCAGCGCCATCAGGGACATAAAACGAGGGCCAAAGCGGCTTTCTTCGGCCTGTCACTCGGAGTTCAGCCTTCGGGGGTCTTCTTCCTGGCGGCGCAGCCCTGCTGAGCACCAGTCTCTCGGGAGCGGCATGACTCAGTATCCCAAGCACGTGTGCATACGACTGTGGTCGCGCCACGTTAGGGGTGGGCCTGAAGGGGTGAGGGGGGTTATCGCGTATACAACCAGACCCGTTGTCCGTTTGTCTGTCTGCGTTGTCGAGCAACGTGCAATGGAATAGCCACACCCGCCTGGTCCGGTAATGCCGCAACCATGGATGAAGACCGCAAACCCGGCTCGAAATCTTTCAGGGCTGTTCGACGCCTGGCCTCCTTGTTTGTGAGATCCCCTTCAGTGAGGGCCGCATCCGCTCCTGTTGCGTCGACCGCTGGCGCCAGCTTGCGGGCCACGGGCGGCAGCGCCGTCAACGCATCGGTCCATCTGGGAGGGTCGCTCAACCCGGCCGAGCGCGAGGCTGCACGAGGTCTTATGGCCTCGTTTATTGCCTCGACCATTGGAGGCAACGTCATTGCAAACGCCATCGACATTGGCACCACCATCCAGACAATTCTGAACATGGCTGACAAGGGTGAGTAAGACGCGATTGCCGCCTCGTTGCCCCTGGATCAATGATGGCTGACACTAAACTTGACGGCACTAGACGGCAGCAGTGCGTTTGTCGAGAATGTTTCCTTTGATGGCCTGCGCGCAGCCTCGGAACCCTTCGCCAACGCGGGCTGGCCGTCCAATCTAGAGTGGATCAACCCTTATAGAATCGAGGTCCAGCAGGAGCAGCACCAAGATCAAGGTCAAGACGCTCCGGTGAACACAAAAGCAGAAGAAGCATTCCCCCTTCTTCTCCAAACTGCCGCCGACGCTTGTGTCCGCGCGCGAGACGAGGGCGCCGAGGTTGTCCGACTAGAGGAGGCCAATCAGGAGCTAAACGTGAGCGGGACGGTCGTGCGCGTGCCGCGCAACCGAGCAGGGCTCTTCAAGCCGACCGACGTCAGCTTCACCATTGGTAATGCCGGCGAGATGGATGCCGGTGGCACGGTGGTTCTCGCCATCAGGGGGAGTAAGACGTGGATGGACTGGATGGTGAACTTTCATGACGAGATGGTGGATGCTGAGGCGCTTACTGTATGTTGATGGACCCACACCCAACCCTGACAGAGCTGTGTTGAGTCACGGACTAACGGTGTCGAAGGGTGTCGAGGGAATGCGGGCACACGCAGGTCTCTTCGCTGTAGCATCTCTTATGCGGCAGAAGACCCTCGATGCTCTGAAGCGTTATACTGGCTTTCCTGAACGTCAGCCAAATGGCACGAGAAAGCCCAGGCTCTTGTTCACGGGCCATTCCGCAGGTTCGGCCCTCCTCTCTTTATACCCTCGAGTTTCTGTATTCCGTATTTCTTGCTGATGCATTACCGTCTCCCTCCAGGGGGTGCTGTGGCTGCCCTGCTCTGGCGATGCGCCGTCGCTAACAAGTCCCTTAGCTTGGAGTCTGGCAAGGGAGGCTTTACAACGTGTGCGTATCTGTTCGATACAACCCCAA